>ERZ773087.396-NODE-396-length-33404-cov-18.626076_pt1 | contig 33404 bp, 25 predicted proteins | sample MGYA00511375_ERZ773087 | MGnify/ENA primary metagenome ERZ773087 (study PRJEB29015, sample SAMEA2737995) | human oral metagenome | biome: human oral; feature: human-associated habitat; material: dental | place: China | collected 2063 ...
TAACCACCCTTTTTTTTTCCCCGAGATCTATAATGTTTAAAGATGGATCATATGCAAAGATTACGAGCCTTGAATTTCTCTCATTCTGTAGACGCGATGCAATCAATCTCCACCAATCTTTATCTGTGGCTCCTATAGACACTCCAAAAAAAATAAACAGATAGGATGACCCTATTATTTGTTTGCAGTCTTCATCTACATCTGTTCCATTTGTCTGATTCATTATCAGTTTTATAAGGAGATCCATCATCATCTGATCATCTCGAAATTCTTCATTTTTTATTTGGCTCTTATCATTAACTCCAACAAAGGGACGATCACCATCTTTAAGAGTATGATGCAGGTGATGGATTGATCGTAGAAAAGCGCTTTTATCGAATAAGGTTCCAACATGGATTTCCTTGAATGTGTCATTATCCCCAATACTTAGTAACTGCTCTATTGTTGAGGTGTAATTCAATGTGATAATGTCAATTAGGTGAGGGCTGTTATAATCCCTATAATGGCAGAGGAGTTCTCTTTTAGTCCTCTTTTTAAGAGAGTTCTCTATATCACCGAATTCCTTAGCGATTTCTGCGTCCTTCTCTTCTGACACAAGAATCCGTTTTTCCTCCTTTTTTAGATAAGCTGCTAATTCATTCACAATATCAATAATGATGCATCTCATTTCCCCTTTTGTGGACACTTTTTCGGTGTATTCTCCCAAGCTCATCTCCAAATCAGCCCAGTTTTCTAAAGTCTGATCATCCTTGATGGAGTCTTTTAAAGCCTCTATTTCAGGAGTTGATGATGATCGTTTAGTGTAGTAATTGTAGAAGTCCTTGTAGCTTGTCTGGAGCCCGAGATTCAGGTCAAAACCATTGCCGATAATGTATGTGACATTCATAGTTGTCTGTATTTTGATTGATTACATAGAAATCGCAGCCTGCACCGTATTACCGGGCCGACTGCGATTTCCTCACACTTGTATGATGGTACGAATAACGCTTCGGAGAGCGAGCCCTATTAGAGGCTCTTTTTTCTCAAGTAGTTAATAAACGCGCTGCATGAGACTAACATGAACAGAGCCTCTGGCTCACTTGGAGTATATTTTCCAGTCTCATCCATTAGTGCATGCCGAATACCGGTGTCTTCTGCATTCGTGTATGCATAAAGGAGCTCGAAGGATCTCTTTAATACACTCGGTATTGCGATAGATGTAGATTCAAGATGATTTAGGGCTTTACCTAAAGTTCTCTCACCTGTTTTCTCTCGACAGTAGGCTTCTACAGCAGAGATGGATTCTTTTATGGAATTACAATAATCACCTTTTGGCCGTATTGCAAGATTGTCTAATGCTTTCGTGAGGTGCCTTCTGATGTTTTCTGGAGAATCTTCTAATGCTTTTTCTATTTCGGCAATTTCTCCTTCAGATGTTATCTCGACAATCTTTCCTTCGACAATGCGATAGGCAAAATGAAGACGCTCAAATTCGGAATTTAATTGCTCTATGAAGGATTTTATCAGAGTTTGTTCTCTCTTTATTTCCGATAGGTGCTTTATTGTTGCTTCAAGCAAATCTAATTTCTTATACCAGGGATTTTTGTCATTCTTTAAGTATGGAGAGAAAACAAAAAAACATCCCCCTTCACAGAAACGCCTCTTGTCTTCATTCAAAAAATACACCCAAAGTCTTTCTTCAATCTTAGACTGAAGAGAATAGCCGTACCTACTACCCGATACACACAAGTCATAAAAGCAACTGCATATAGCGTTTTGGATTTCAGGGGTAATCTTTTCTCTGACAAGTACGTTTGAGGGCTTTACATAGCCATTTCGTATAGAAAACAGAGGTTCATTCATGGAAGAAGTAGATAAAAGCCCCGATAACTATCGTGTTACCGGGGCTGGATTTATACCTATAATTACTTCACTTCCTCAAAGTCCACATCCGTCACGTTGTCGCCGTCATTGCTCGAGGCATTGCCCGCGGAGGCGTTGCCTGAGGGCTGACCAGCGCCACCAGCTTGCGCGTTCTGCGCATTGTAGAGGTCCTGGCTGGCGGCCTGGAAGACGTTGTTCAACTCGGCGATGGCCGTGTCGATGGCAGCCAGATCCTGTGCCTTGTGTGCATCCTTGAGCTTGCCCAGCGCAGCCTCGATCTGAGAGCGCTTGTCGGCCGGCAACTTGTCTCCGAGGTCCTTCAGCTGCTTCTCCGTTTGGAAGATCATGCTGTCCGCCTGGTTGATCTTGTCGATGCGCTCCTTCTCCTTCTTGTCCGCTTCGGCGTTGGCCGCAGCCTCGTCCTTCATGCGGCGGATCTCGTCGTCGCTCAGGCCGCTGGAGGCCTCGATGCGGATGCTCTGTACCTTGCCCGTGCCCTTGTCCTTGGCCGAGACGTTGAGGATACCGTTGGCGTCGATGTCGAACGTCACTTCGATCTGCGGCACACCGCGCATGGCGGCCGGGATACCGTCGAGGTGGAAGCGGCCGATCGATTTGTTGTCTTTGGCCAGCGAACGCTCGCCCTGCAAGACGTGGATCTCAACCGAGGGCTGATTGTCGACGGCCGTAGTGAAGACTTCCGACTTCTTTGTGGGGATCGTCGTGTTAGCCTCGATCAGCTTCGTCATCACGCCGCCCATCGTTTCGATACCGAGCGACAGCGGAGTAACGTCGAGCAGCACCACATCCTTAACGTCGCCCGAGAGGACACCGCCCTGGATGGCTGCGCCGATGGCAACGACTTCGTCCGGGTTCACGCCCTTCGACGGTGCTTTGCCGAAGAACTTCTCCACCAGCTGCTGCACGGCCGGGATACGTGTCGAACCGCCCACGAGGATCACCTCGTCGATGTCCGACGTCGACATGCCAGCGTCGGACAGGGCGCGCTTGCACGGCTCCAGACAGGCGTTGATCAGCGTGTCGGCCAACTGCTCGAACTTGGCGCGGGTCAGCGTGCGAACGAGGTGTTTGGGCACACCGTCCACGGGCATGATGTAAGGCAGGTTGATCTCCGTGCTCGTCGAGCTGGAGAGTTCGATCTTGGCCTTCTCTGCAGCCTCCTTCAGGCGTTGCAGCGCCATCGGATCTTTGCGCAGGTCGACACCTTCGTCCTTGAGGAACTCCTCGGCCAGCCAGTCGATGATGACGTGGTCGAAATCGTCGCCGCCGAGATGCGTATCGCCGTTGGTCGACTTCACCTCAAAGACGCCGCCGCCAAGCTCCAGGATGGAGATATCGAACGTACCGCCACCGAGGTCGAAGACGGCGATCTTCATGTCCTTGTTTGCCTTGTCGAGACCGTAAGCCAGCGATGCGGCCGTGGGCTCGTTAACGATACGGCGCACCTTCAAGCCAGCGATCTCGCCAGCCTCCTTGGTGGCCTGACGTTGTGCGTCGCTGAAGTAAGCCGGCACCGTGATCACGGCCTCCGACACCTCCTGACCCAGGTAATCCTCGGCCGTCTTCTTCATCTTTTGCAGGATCATGGCCGAGATTTCCTGTGGCGTGTAGAGCCTTCCGTCGATGTCGACACGCGGCGTATTGTTGTCGCCCCGCACTACCTTATACGGCACGCGGGCGATTTCTTTTTGTACCTGATCGAACGTCTCGCCCATGAAACGCTTGATCGAGAAAATCGTTTTCTGCGGGTTAGTGATGGCCTGTCGTTTGGCCGGATCGCCCACTTTCCGTTCGCCACCTTCTACGAAAGCTACCACGGAAGGCGTGGTGCGTTTACCCTCACTGTTCGCAATCACTACCGGCTCGTTGCCTTCCAATACGGCGACACACGAGTTGGTTGTTCCTAAGTCTATACCAATAATCTTTCCCATGTTCTATATCTGTTTTTACTATTTGAAATTCTGGTTGGTTGGATGCCCTTTCGGGCGATTCGCCCTCCCATTCTCCAAACGGCGTGCCAAAGCGCGGCATAGGGTGACGAGTGTTTGCGACTGACATTTTGTCACAGCAGGGGGAGGGGGATAGACAAAAAAAGCGGGACTGCACCGACTAAGTGTGCAGCCCCTTTTTCGCCCTTTTAGAGTGTCAGTAAAGCGACTAAAGTCTTTACCGGCACTGATCTTTTGTGCGCGACAAAGGTATAGCCATTCTTGAAAAATGAAATTCAGGAGGAAGTTTTTCAGTCTTCTAAGAAGGTGTCGATATCCCTTATTCCTGTAGTCAATGTCAGTATTTCACGGACGTCAGTATTTTGCTCGAACAGCTCTCTTAGTTCGTTCTTCAAATCCTGTTGCCTATTCTTGGATACGTTTCCAATCATATAAAGGACAACGCGTAAGGCTCCATAGAGGCCTTGGTAATCTGCTGGCTCCATGTCTTTTTTCCCTGCAGGTCCTTTCTTGATCGGTCGAGGTAGGGCAAGATCATAAAGGACGCCTCCATGGGCGCAATGATTCCTGATATCCAGAAGGACTTTCATATAGCTATCAAAGATCTTTTGCTGTCTTATCCCGAAATGCCCACAGATCGTTATTCGAGTTGATTGATCCAAGAGCGCTTGGAAGAGGTGGATGACAGCTCCAAAGGTCATGTATTCGATCGTTTTCCATGCCGGTGCATACTTGTCATTTTTATGGATCTGATGGTGGCGTTTGATGACTGGATAACTCTTTTTGAACTTATCGGTATACACGATCTTATCGAATTCTTGAATGTATTCGCGGCTTACTATCTCTGGGTCTGCAAACCATGTGGGAGAGTCAGGATGGAGGGTTGAGACGTGGTACGTCAGGAAAGTCTTGAAGTTGATTTCTATCCGGTTGAGGTACTTCATCAACATATTCCTCAGGTTGAAGTCGAAGTAGTAGAGCTTTACTACGTGGTCGAATCGGGCTCCCTCGCGAAACTCGTGTGTTCGCAGACCTTTCTGAGGATGTACTTTTTCGTAAGGGAACCAGTAGAAGCCCAGTCGGTAATAGCCAATGTCGAGCAAGACCTCTTTTGCCTTACGCTCATCATCTATTGTCATTCCTCGCTGCCTCAATAAGGCGATTTGTTCCGACAGGGTGGTCGCTCTTTTGCTACTCATACTTCATTCTTTCGTCCTTTCGCCCCCTTACAAATCGTTGAGCAGCTCGATTTTCTTGTCGCGGACGAGTTTGACGATTAGCTCGCCGAAGAGGCTGTTCTGGCGGGCAAACCAGGAGCGGGTGTAACGCTTAGGGTCGTTTTTATAGAAGGACTCGTGGATGAAACCGGTCTCGGCGTCGGTGGTGATCAGCATGCGGAGACAGGCGGCGATCTCGTTGTCGTCGGTGGAGGTGAGGGCGCGGACGAGGAGGGACATGGGGCGGATCATGTCGTTGCCGGTGCGCGAGCTGCCGATGCCTTCGCCGGAGTTGCCGTGGAAGAAGTAGGGGTTGTCTTCGCTCCAGACGAAGCGCCGCGTGTTGAGGTAGACGGGATCGTCGGCGGGCACGTCGCCGAGGTAAGTCATGGCCAGAAGGCTGGGCACATCGGCGTCGTCCATCATTAGGCGATTGCCGAAGCCGTCCACCTCATAGGCGTAGATGCGGCCGTAGACGGGGTGCTCCACGGTGGCGTAGCGGCGCAGTGCCTCCTCCACCTCGTTGGCCAGGGCCTTGCAGGCGTCGGCCGTCTTCGCGTCCTTATTCACTTTGCTCAAGATCTCGGCTGCCTTACGGAGCGAACTGACAGCGAAGAAATTCGAGGGGACGATGAAGGGCAGTGTCACCGGGTCGTCCGAGGGGCGGAAGGCGGAGGCGATCAGTCCGACGGGGCGCACGGGGCGGAGGCTGTGATGGTCCATGAGCGAGTCGGCGGCGTAGGGATCCGGACCGTCCTTGCGCTGCTGTTCGCGGAGGGTGCGGAGGACGAGCTGCATGACTTTCTGCCATCTCCCGTCGGTGAAGACGCTCTTGTCGCCCGTCTCCTTCCAGTAGGCATAAGCTAAGCGCAGGCAGTGGCAGAGGGAGTCCAGCTCCCAACGGCGTTCGTAGACCTCGCTGTTTTCGGCGCCGTCGCTGAAGGCGTTGGCGTAGGGGTCGAGGAGGATGCACTTGAACTGGCGGAGGATGACGCCGCGGATCATCTGCCGCAGCTCGTCGTCTTTGCTGACAAAAGCCAGGTAGGGCCAGACCTCGGAGGCGGAGTCGCGGAGCCACATGGCGTGGATGTCGCCGGTGTAGACGAAGGTGTCGTCGTCACCATCGATGGCGCTAAAGTGGACGGCGGTGTCGAGCGTGTTGGGGAAGCAGTTTTCGAACATCCAAGCCAGCTTCTCGTTCGTGATCATCCGTTTGATGCGCACGATTTCTTTCTCGATGGCTTTGGAGATGAAGAGCCGTTCGGAGACGGCCGGGCGGAGCGACAGCGTGTAGTCCGTTTCGTCGCGGACGGCGGTGTTGTCGTCTGTCACGATGGGCGTGGCGCTGGCCGATGTGTAAATAAGGAAGCAGGCCGCGGTGAAGGTGGCTAGGCGGAGGGGGTAGTAGTGTGTCATTGAAACGAAAAGTGAAGTGTGAAAAACGAAAACGAGGAAGGGGAAGACGAGGTAGGGGCCTTAGAAATGGCCTCGCACCCTTGGGCGACGTCTGGCAGGCCGCCTGCCAAAACTACCCGACCCTTGGGTGAGGCTGGCAGGCCGCCTGCCGGGACTATCGGAGTCTTTGGTGAAGGTGGCAGGCCGCCTGCCAGGGCCATCGGAGTCTTTGGTGATGGTGTCAGGCCGCCTGCCAGAGCCACCGGACTCTCAGGCGATGTTGGCAGGCCGCCTGCCAACGTGATACGCCCGTCGGACGGCGCCTCTGGCGATCCAGTCGCCCTATGCGTCGGCCCGGCGGGCGGCAGCGGTGAGGGCGTGATCGAAGGCGGTGTAGTAATACGTGATAAAACGTTCCCACTCGGCGCGGGCGGCTAGGGACTGACAGCGCGCGGCGATCGTGCGGCGATCGGCGTCAGAGCGACGCATGAGGGTGAGCAGGGCGTCGGCCGACTCGTCGACCACGGCGGCGTAATTGTCGTCCGTGCGATGGACGACGGCCACGCCCTCGGTGATGTCGCGCCCGCTGACGACGGTCTGTGCCCAGCGTCCGAAGCCAGCCAGATCGGTTGTGACCGTGGGGATGCCGAAGGCCACGCTCTCGAGCGGCGTGTAGCCCCAAGGCTCGTAGTAGGAGGGGTAGAGCGTGGCGTCCATGCCGATGAGGAGGTCGTAGTAAGGCGTGTCGAAGATCCCGTCGCGGCCGTCGAGATAGCAGGGCACGAAGACGATCTTCAGGCGCTCGCCGTCGGTGGTGTTGAAGCCGGCGTGGAGGATGAAGTTCGAGACGCGGTCGTCGTCCATGCGGTGCAGCCAGTGGGTGAGGAAGGGGGTGGGCAGCGGCGCAGTCGTGGGAGCGCCGTGCTCAAGGGTAGCCTTCAGGTCGGCACGCGGGGCGTAGACCCAGGCGGGGATGAGCACGAAGGCCACGACCGCGCGGGGCAGGTCGGCCGACGTGCGGAGGCGGTTCATGGCGTCGATAAAGACGTCGATGCCCTTGTTGCGATACTCGTAGCGGCCGCTGATGGAGACGAGGAACGTGTCGTCCGAGTCGAACGTCTGGCCGTAGAGCGCCGAGGCAGCGCGGAGCAGTCGCTGGCGGGCGTCGGCACGTCGGGCGGGGTAGCTGTCGGGCGTGGGGACGAAGTCGGGCTCGAAGCCGTTCGGCGTGACCACGTCCGGCGCCTTGTCGAGCAGCTGGCGACACTCTACGGCCGTGATCTCGCTCACTGTCGTGAAGCAATCGGCAAAGTGGGCCGCCTTTTTCTCCACCGAATGCTTCGCCTCGACGTGCAGCTCGGCCGCCATACCGTCGCCGTTGTAGCCAGACATGTAGCCGTAGAGCGGTTTGTTGTTGCCGGCGATAGAGCGGCCGATGGTGGTGGCGTGTGTGGTGAAGAGGGTGGCGATGCGCGGCGTGTATTTGCGCAGATGGAGGAGGCCGAAGCCGAGCATCCACTCGTCGAAGTGGGCCACGACGCGTTGGCTCTCCAGGTGGTGGAATCGGTAGAAGCTCTCGATGACGCGCCCCGTAGCGGCGGCGAAGATGCACGACTCGTCATAGTCGCCATAGGCCTGCGAAGAGTCGACGCCGAACGATTCCCACATCTCGTAGAAGAGTTCGTTTTTGTGGCTGAAGAGTTGGCGGTAGTCGACGAGCATAACGAGCGGAGCGCCGGGCACGCGCCATCGGCCTATGCGCACGGGGAGTCCGGCCGCGGCGGTGGTGCGTCGCCAGTCGGCGTAGAGCGTGGGGTCTTCGTCGAACTCGGCGGCTTGGCCGGCATGCCCCAAGTCGGGGCCGATGAAGAGGATGTGGTCGGGGAACTGTTGTTGCAGGGTGCGCGCTTTAGTTGATAGGACGGTGTAGATGCCGCCCACTTTGTTGCAGACTTCCCAGCTGCATTCAAAAATGTAATCGGGTTGTATCATATGGGGATAGTTACGGGCTTTGCCCGGATAGTTATACATATTTATATGTAGGGACGGACCGAAGTGCCTGCCCGTTTCAGTTGGGGCGAGTGAGGGGTTCGCTCGTTGTGTGAGATCGGAGGGCGGCCTACCGCTGGCGGTGATGGATGATGAGTGTGGAGGGCATTTGTCGGAGGGGCTCTCGGCAGACGTCGGAGATGACGTTCCAGGTGGCGTAACCGACAAGCATAAAGTCTGCTTCGGCAAACGATTCGCGGGTGAGGTCGCGTTCGGGAAGCAGGTGGACATTCTCAGTGTGGGCGATGAAGGACTCCAGCTCACGGGCCACGGTGTCCGTCGTGGGAGAGGCGTCGTCGGACGGTCGACGGTGGAGCAAGGCGGCGGTGCCGTGGGTGGAGCGTAGCAGGACGCGGGCATAATGCAAAAGCGGGAGGTCGGCCTCGGAATCGATGACGACGATCAGGTGGTCGGCGCGGGTGAAGCCGCGGTTGACGAAGACGCCCACGGAGCAGCGGCTGTGCTCGATGAAGTAGCGCGTCTTATCGTGGATGAGCGATCCGGGCGAGAGGAGTTCTTGCACGCGAGCGCCACCGAGGAGGGAGAAGAGCGACTTACGGATGCGGCGTGCCTCAATGTCGGTCGGCAGGTTGCTCATGGCGATGCCGGCACCCACGAGCAGGAAGTCGAACGGCTCGTCGTTGACCAGGCTCACGATCGTATCGCCGGCGTTGTTGGAGACTTCGTAGCGGGTGGAGACGCGTAGGTTGAGGCGTTTGGCTTCGCGGATGAAAGGCTCGAAGCTGACCTGCTCGAAACCAGCTGTGTGGAGCGGATTGATGTCCGAACCGACGGTGAGGTGGAGGGCGGTGAGGTCCATCTTCGTGTCGCCACGGCCGAACATGCGGAAGGCGACGTCGAGCAGGACGGGTCCGCTGCCGGCGCGGCCGAAGGAGATGAGTACACGGAAGGGCCCCTGACCGACGGTCTCTGTGCGCCGTAGACGCAGGCGCTCGCCGGTGCGGAAGCTGAAGTTGATGAGGCTGAGCAGGGGCGTGGTCATGAAGGTCGAGGCCAGTGTCATGAGTACGAGCATGACAAACACCGGGGGCGGCAGGATGTGCATCTCGTAACCGATCGTCAGGGCGATAAGCTCCATCAGGCCGTGCGTGTTCATGAGCGCCCCGAGCAGGAAGCTGTTCTTCCAACTCTCCTTCTCGATCCGGGCGGAGAGGATGGCGCTGCTGAACTTGCCGATCGTGGAGACGAGGATGAGCCCGAAGCAGACGAGCCACATTTCGGCCGAATCAATCAGCCCGATCTCCGTGCGCAGGCCTGTTGAGACGAAGAAGAGCGGGAGGAAGATGATCAGCGAGACGTCCTCCACCTTCTCGGTCATGATCTTGCGGAAGCGCATGTTTTCGGGCATGACCAGCCCCGCCACAAAGGCGCCGAAGAGGGCGTGGAGGCCGGCTATCTCGGTGAGGTAAGACGAGATGAGCAGCAGGAGGAACATGAGCATGACGAGGGGTTTGCCGATCACCTCGGGGTTATGGTAGAGGTTGCCGACCATGCGCAGCAGGGGCCTGACGATAGTGAACATGATGAGCAGGTAGACGGCCGCGAATAAGATATTGTAGACGGCGCCGAGCATGGTGCCGGCCTGCGAGATGGCCACGACGATGGCCAGAAGGCACCAGGCCGTGACGTCGCCGTTGGCGGCCGCAGCCAGAGCCACGGTGCCGAGGTGTGTGCGGGTCAGGCGGCGCTCCTGGATGATGCGTGCCAAGACGGGGAAGGCGGTGATGCTCATCGTGATGGCGATGAAGAGCGCGAAGGGCAGGAAGGGCACCTCGCGGCCATAGCGATCGTAGATGAAGTAGGCGGCCAGGAGCCCGCAGAAGAAGGTGAAGAACATGCAGGTGTAGCTGATCATCACCGTCTCGCGCAGCTTCTTACGGATGGCGTCGACGTCGAGCTCCATGCCGATGGTGTACATGAAAAAGATGAGTCCGAACTGACTCAGGAGGTTGATGTTGCCCAGCGATTCGCGGGGGAAGAGGAACTGGGAGAAATCGGGCGCGAACCGGCCCAGGACGGACGGTCCGAGCAGGATGCCGGCCAGAATCTCACCCACGACCATCGGCTGCCCGATGCGCTTGAAGAGCAGCCCCACGATGCGGCAGGTGATAAGGATGATGATGATCTGCAAGAGGAGCAGGCCGAAGGACGAGTGGATGTGCTCGGCCATGAGCGCGAGGAAGACGCTGAATCCCTCGACGAGGTTCTGCGGCGCGTGGGCCGAGTCGGCCGAGTCGGAGACGAGTTGGTGCGCCTGACCTTCGCGGATGATGAGGTACATCGATGCGCCGAAGAGCACGATCAGCCCGACATAGAGCAAAAAACCTTTGAATTTCTTCGTCATTACGTGTGTTGCAAATGCGCCGCAAAGGTACGAGAGTGAAAAAACATGGCGCGCGAGGTAAAAAGTGTGGCGCGCGAGGCACGTGGACTTCATGCCTTCGGCGGAAGGCCGGTTGTGTGATCAAAATTTGATGACGCACGAGCAACAAGAAGCTGGCGTGTGATCAAAATTTGATGACACACGAGCAACAAGAAGCTGGCGCGTGATCAAAATTTGATGACTCACGAGCAACAAGAAGCTGGCGCGTGATCAAAATTTGATGACACACGAGCAACAAGAAGCTGGCACGTGATCAAATTTTGATGACGAGCGAGCAATATGAAGCTGGCGTGTGATCAAATTTTGTTCACGCGTGATCGAATTTTGATGACGCACGAGCTTTTTTACCTCTCGTGCGATCGAATTTTGATGACGCACGAGCTTTTTTACCTCTCGCGTGATCAAATTTTGATGACGCACGAGCTTTTTTACTTCTCGCATGATCAAATTTTGATGACGCATGAGCTTTTTTATCTCTCACGTGATCGAAGTTTGATCATAATGGGCTGAGAGAAGTGCATAGGTGAGGTGAAAACCGTGGCGCGAGAGGGACGGGGAGTGGCCGCCCAGCCGTATTCGTTCGCCTGTTTACATTTGCGGCCAATTGATCAAGGAAGATAAATCGCAGTGAAAGAGATTGTATTCATACGGCAGAACATCGAGAAGTGGAAAGACCTGGAGCGGGTGGTCGACCAGGCCGCGAAGGAGGATCCCGAGCGACTCTCCGACGCCTACATGGCGATCACCACCGACCTTGCCTTTTCGCGCAGCCATTACCCCACGTCGCGTATCACGATCTACCTCAACAACCTGGCCTCTGCGCTCCACAACACGCTCTACAAGAACAAACGTGAGGATCGCGGACGCATCCTCGACTTCTGGCGCACGGAGCTGCCGATGGCCTTCTACGAATCGCGCCGCGAACTGTTTTATTCGCTCCTCGTCTTCCTTGTGAGTGTCGCCATCGGCGTCTTTTCGGTCGCTCAAGACACCGACTTCCCCCGCCTCGTGCTGGGCAACGAATACGTCGACATGACGCTCCGCAACATCGCGGCCGGCCGGCCGATGGACGTCTATGACAACTCGAACGAATGGATGATGTTCCTCCGCATCGCCACGAACAATCTCTACGTCGGCTTCAGCATCTTCATCTTCGGCCTTTTTACGGGCGTGGGGACGGGCATTCGGCTCTTTCAGAACGGTATCATGGTCGGCACCTTCCAAGCCTTCCTCTTCCGCTACGGCGTGGGGTGGGAGTCTGTGCTGTCGATCTGGCTCCACGGCGTCGTCGAGATCGCGTCCATCATCATCGCCGGCGCCGCTGGGTTCGCCCTGGGCAACGGTTGGCTCTTTCCGGGCACCTATCCGCGCGGTTACGCCTTTCGTCAGGGGGCCAAGCGCGGACTCAAGCTCGCCGTCGGCGTGGCTCCCTTCATCGTCCTGGCCGCTTTCGTGGAGAGCTTCCTCACGCGCCACACGGAGCTGCCCGACCTTCTCCGCGCCGCCTACATCCTGCTCAGCCTCGTCTTGATGATCTTCTACGTGGTCGTCTATCCGCTCTCCGTCCGCCGCCGCGTGGAGGCCGAGGCCGCCAACGACCCCGACCGCCTGGCCTGACCGCCCTATACCTATTTATATACAGTCGTCACACCTCTTGTACACGCATATGGAATCCCCCGCACCTAAAATCAACTTCTATCGCGAGCGCACCTTCGGCGAAAAGCTGAACACCACGTTCGACTACCTGCGTCATAGCTGGCGCCCCCTGCTCCGTTACTCGCTTTACTTCATCCTGCCGCTGTGCCTTGTTCAGGCCTTCTTCCTGAATCAGGTCATGAGCAGCACCTTCATCGATATTCCCGCGGCTGGCGAATCGAGCTTCAGCAACGTCATCAGCCGGGTGCTTTCGCATGCCGTGGGTGTCTACTGCTGTTACATTGCCGGCTACATCCTCCTCTCGGCCCTGCTTTACAGTCTGATGCAGACTTACGAGCGACGCGACGGTGGGCTCGTGGGAGTCACGTTCGATGAGTTGCGTGCTCCCCTCGGTCGCCTCGTTGGGCGATCGGTGCGTGTGCTGCTCTTCGGTCTGCTTCTCTCCCTCCTCGTCGGCGCCTTCATTGGCCTTCCCGCGCTTTTGGGATCCCTGTGGACACTACTCGCAACTATCCCCGTCACCTTGTTGCTCGTCCTCCTCTTTATCTCTCCGCTGTGGCTTTTCGCTCCGCTTTATCTTTTGGGAGACCGCCCCTTTTTCGCCTCCTTCCGACAGGCTTTTCGTTGGGGCATGCCCGCCTGGTTCGAGATTTTCGGACTGATGCTTGTCTTCGGTCTCATTGGTAGCATCGTCAATATGGTGACCTACCTGCCGTGGTACCTCTTCACCTTCATCGGCCAACTCTTTTCCTACACCGAAGGCAATGGCATGGCGGACACCCTCTGGTTTCAGCTCACGAGCTACATCCTCGGCATCATCCAATCCTACGGTTACTACCTCTCGCAAGTCATAGCCATGACCGGCATAGCCTTCGAGTACTTCCACCTCCGCGAGAAGCACGAGGGCGTCAGCGCCGCCACCGACATTGCCTCCTTTTCTAAGCTCTGACCACTGATGACCGACTCTATCGACACCCTCACCTACGATCTCGACAAGATCGCCCGCTACCAAGCCGATCCGCGCTACGACTACAACAGCCAGTTGCAGCCCATCGACACCTCGTGGTGGGAGGCCCTTTTCAATCGACTCGTGCGCCTACTGCAACGTCTCTTTCACGGCCTCGACGCGGAGCGAGCCAGCGGCATTGTGACCTGGTCGCTCGTTGTGCTTTTCGTCCTTGCCCTTATCGCCGTCATCTGGTTTATCTGGAAGAAGAGGCCCAGCCTCTTTCTGCGCAATAAAAAGCTGGGCGTGGATCACGAAGAGGTCACGGAAGAAGAGCTTTACGGCACCGACTTCGATCGTGCCCTCTCCGACGCCCTCGCCCGAGGCGATCATCAGGCCGCTGTCCGCCTTATCTACTTGCAAACGCTCCGCCAGATAGCCGACCTCGAGTGGGTCAGCTTTCAGATCTTCAAGACGCCCACCGAATACGTCTACGAGCTGAAGCCCGAGTCGCTTCGCCCTCCCTTCCGCGACCTGACGAACATCTTCCTGCACGTCCGCTATGGCAACTACCGCGCGACACCCGAACTCTGCCATCAGATGCACGACCTACAACAACAAATACTGAAAGGAGCCTGACGAATGAAACGCAGTCGCATTGTCTTTTTCGTGCTCATAGCCGTCTTCTTCGTCGCTGTCTTCGTGGTGCAGTACAACACACCGCGCCCTTTCGTTTGGAAGCCCACCTATCTCCACGACGACCGCCAACCGTTCGGCTGCTACGTCTTTGACGACGTACTCGCCAGCTCCTTCGACGACTATCGGGTCGAGCAGAAGTCCCTCTACAAAGTGCGTATGGAATACCCCGACACCGGCCTTCTGCCCCGATCCGAACGGCGCACTTACCTCCTTATCCAAGACGTCTACTCCCCGCCAGACTCAGGCATCCTCGACATTCGCAGCCTGCTCCGACAGGGCCACAACGTTGTGATCTGCGCCTCCGACTTCTCCGAGGAGATGATGGAGACCTTTGGCTTCTCTGTCGAGTATAACGAGCGGGAACTATTCAACGCCTTCGAGCAAGCCGTGCGACTCGACCCCGTCCGCGACACCATCTACTACGGCAATCACATTGACGACGACTACCACCTCTATCGCGTCTTCCCGCAGCTCCATCCCGTCTACTTGGAGCTCCAAGAGTGCGAGCTGGAGCGCAACATGGCCTTCTTGGCTAGGGATAACCACGACCGACCCCTCGCACTCATCATGTCGCTTTACTCTGATGACGCCGAGGATGATATGGACGCGGAGTCTCGCTGGGATTCCGGTTCCCTCCTCATCGTCTCCACACCGCTGCTCTTCACCAACTACGGCATTTTGGACGGTGACAATGCCTCGTACATCTTTCGCCTCCTCTACTTCCCCGATAACTACCCGATCGTGCGGCTTGAGGAGAGCCATAGCGCCGCCAGCCCGAGCTTGCTGAAGGCCATCTTCGATAGTCCCGCGCTCAAGGCAGCCTTTTACAGCCTTCTTCTGCTCGTCCTCCTGCTGATGGTGAACGCTGCGCAGCGCAAACAGCGCCCCATTCCCGTAGTCACACCCCCGGCCAACGAGATGCTCCGCTTTACGCGCCTCATCGGCAACCTTTTCTATCAGAAGCGCGACTATCAGGACTTGCTCCGCAAAAAGTATCTCTATTTCCGCACCGAACTCCGTCGGCGCTACGCCACCGATCCCGAAACTGAGCCCGATCCGAAAGCCGCAGCCGAACGACTGGCCGCACGCACCGGGTTACCCGTCGAAGAAGTGACGGCCGACTTCGTCCGTCTCAAGCATCTCCTTAGCGATGGCACGCGCGTCTCCGAAGCTGACATGCGCCGCGCCATAGATGGCATCAATCACTGGAAACGTAAACTCAAATAGGTCGCCCCAAAGTGCGCCTACCCCTAACTCCCCCCACTAATCCTAACTACTCATCATCCCAATGGAACAAAGAACCGCATCCCTTGACCTGACCGATTTCACAGAGAAAATCAACCGCATACGTGCTGCCATTTCCGACGTCGTAGTCGGACAGGAGCGCGTGGCCGATCTCCTACTTGCCGCCATCCTCGCCCGCGGACACATCCTCATCGAGGGAGTGCCCGGCGTAGCCAAAACGCTCACCGCCCGACTCCTCGCTGCACTGATCGACGCCGACTTCTCCCGTATCCAGTTCACCCCCGACCTTATGCCCTCGGACGTGCTCGGGACGTCGGTCTTCAACATGAAGACCAGCGAATTTGACTTCCACCGCGGTCCCATCTTTGCCGACATCGTTCTGGCCGACGAGATCAACCGTGCCCCGGCCAAAACGCAGGCCGCCCTCTTCGAGGTCATGGAGGAGCGACAGGCCACGATCGACGGAACCACCTATCCCATGAGTCCCATCTACACCATCCTCGCCACCCAGAACCCCGTCGAGCATGAAGGTACCTACAAGCTCCCCGAAGCCCAGCTCGACCGCTTCCTGATGAAGATCACCATGCAGTATCCCACCCTGGACGAGGAAGTCCGCATCCTGGAGCGCCACCACGCCAACCGTCGCCTGACCACCCTGGAGTCCGTTCAGCCCGTCATCACCAAGGACGAGCTGCTCCGACTCATCGACTACGTCGGGCACGTCTATGTCGAGCCCGCCCTGCTGCGTTACATCGCCCTCATCGTCGCCCGTACTCGTACCGCCCGCACCGTCTACCTCGGCGCCTCCCCGCGCGCCTCTGTCGCCATGATGCAGGTAGCCAAATCCTTAGCCTTGCTCCATGGCCGCGACTTTATCACCCCCGAAGACGTCAAGTCCGTAGCCATCCCCGTCCTTCAGCACCGCATCACCCTCACGGCCGAGGCTGAAATGGAGGGGCACAACCCGGTAAAGATCATCGGTCGACTGGTCGAGCAAGTTGAAGTCCCCAAATAAGCCCGCGTTATGTTTTTCACTCGGCGCTTCTTCGTCGTCCTCGCCATCGTTTTCCTGCTCTATCTCGCGGGCTATGCCTTCCCCGTCTGTTACGAGGCTGCCCGGTGGTTGGGCTACATCCTTCTTATTCTATCATCCATAGATGCCATGTGGGGGGAGACGTTACAAAGTAAGAAAGGGCGTCTCATGGCCCTTTTTTACCCCATTTTCTGCGGCATTCTGTTTGGCTGTCTATTCGTTCTTTCAAGTCCATCGAAACTCGGCTCGGTGTTTAGTGTGGTAACCTTGATTTTGGTGTGTTTCCTGTTGAACTATAAAAAGCGATCCGAAACGATCACGGCGCGCCGTAGCTGCTCAGACCGCTTCTCCAACGGCGATGAGAATGAGGTGCGCATCACGGTGGAGAACCGCCTATCCATCCCCGTTCACGTAGACATCATCGACGAGTTGCCCGACATCTTCCAGCGCCGCGATGTCCGCTTCCCCGTGGAGCTGAAACGCGGCGAAAAACGGGAAATCGTCTACCGACTACGCCCCGTCCGCCGAGGCGTCTACAATTTCGGCCGCATCCGACTCTTTATCACCTCTCCTCTTGGCCTCGTGACAACTCGCATCACCGACGGCCAGCCGCAAGAGGTAAAGGTCTACCCGTCCTACCTCATGCTCAACCAGTACGAGCTGCTCGCCGCCCATCACAACCTCACCGAGCTCGGGATTAAGCGTGTCCGTCGCCTGGGGCACCACACCGAGTTCGAGCACATCAAAGAGTACGTCCGCGGCGACGACTATCGCACCATCAATTGGAAAGCCAGTGCCCGCCGCCACCAAATCATGGTCAACACCTACCAAGACGAGCGCTCCCAGCAGGTTTACAGCGTCATTGACAAGGGTCGCATCATGCAATCGGCCTTCCGCGGCATGACGCTTCTCGATTACGCCATCAACGCCAGCCTCGTCCTCTCCTACGTGGCCCTTCGCCGCGAGGATAAGGTCGGCCTTGCCACCTTTTCCAACCATTTCGAGACCTTCCTGCCCGCCTCCCAACAGGCCGGGCAAATGCAGCAGCTCCTCGAAAGCCTTTACCGACAGGCCACCGACTTCGGCGAGAGTGATTATAGCGCGCTCTCGGTCCATCTCAACAAACACATCACCAAGCGCAGCCTGCTCATCCTCTATACCAACTTCGACAGCGTTGTCGGCATGGAGCGCCAGCTCGAGGCGCTCAAATTCCTGTCCAACAGGCACGTCGTCCTCGCCGTTTTTTTCGAAAACGCATCCCTAACGACCTTTGCCGAGCGTAAGCCGCGCCATCTCTCGGACTATTTTGATCAAACCCTTGCCGATAAATTCATCGCCGAGAAGCAACACGTGGTCAACCTGCTCCAGCGCCACGGCATCTACGCCCTTTTGACCGCCCCCGAGCGTCTATCCGTCGATGTAATCAACCGTTATCTCGAAATGAAGGCCCGGCATGTGATCTAAAAAACGAACGACTAAAATCAGACAACCCAAAACGCCCATCCGGGGATGTCTATCCATGCTATCCCCGGCCATTTGTCCCTTCCCCGGATAAAAACGAATCAAAACCCCGATGAATTTTTGCCCGGTAGGGTAGGGGCGTATTGCATACGCCCCACAGACGACCACGGCAGTGGTCGAATGGATAGAAAAAACGCCATTTTTCAGGTCGCCTGTGTAGGGGCGTATTGCATACGCCCCACAGACGGCCACGCCGGTGGTCGAATGGATAGAAAAATCGCCATTTTTCAGGTCGCCCGTGTAGGGGCGTATTGCATACGCCCTACAAACGGCCACGCCGGTGGTCGAATGGATAGAAAAATCGCCATTTTTCAGGCCGCCCGTGTAGGGCGCAACAGCATACGCCCCATAGACGACCACGGCAGTGGTCGAACGGATAGAAAAATCGCCATTTTTTCGGGTACCCGTGTAGGGCGCAACAGCATACGCCCCACAGACGACCACGGCAGTGGTCGAACGAATAGAAAAATCGCCATTTTTCAGATCGTCCGTGTAGGGGCGCAACAGCATACGCCCCACAAACGACCATGCAAATGGTCGAATGAATCCAATTCCGATTCGATTTTTGATTCATCGGGTAAAAACGAACCAAAACCCCAATGAATTTTTGCCCGGTAGGGTAGGGGCGTATTGCATACGCCCCATAGACGGCCACACCGGTGGTCAAATGGATAGAAAAATCGCCATTTTTTCGGATACCCGTGTAGGGGTGTATTGCATACGCCCTACAAACGGCCACGTCAGGGGCCGGATGAATCTAATTCCGATTCGATTTTTGATTCTCCGAATAAAAACGAACCAAAAACCCGATAAATTTTCGTCCGTCAGGGTAGGGGCGTATTGCATACGCCCCATAGACGGCCACACCGGTGGTCGAACGAATAGAAAAAACGCCATTTTTTAGGTCGCCCGTGTAGGGCGAAACAGCATACGCCTCATAGACGGCCACGGCAGTGGTCGAATGAAATTAATTCCGATCCGATTTTTGATTCCCCGAATAAAAACGAACCAAACCCCCGATAAATTTTCGTCCGACAGGGTAGGGGCGTATTGCATACGTCCCACAAACGGCCACACCGGTGGTCGAACAGACAGAAAAATCGCCATTTTTCAGGTCGCCCGTGTAGGGCGCAACAGCATACGCCCCACAGACGGCCACGCCGGTGGTCGAACGGATAGAAAAATCGCCATTTTTTCGGGTACCCGTGTAGGGGCGTATTGCATACGCCCTACAGACGACCACGGCAGTGATCGAACGGATAGAAAAATCGCTATTTTTTCGGGTACCCGTGTAGGGGCGTATTGCATACGCCCCACAAACGGCCACGCCGGTGGCCGAACAGACAGAAAAATTGCCATTTTTCAGGTCGCCCGTGTAGGGCGTATTGCATACGCCCCACAGACGGCCACGCCAGAGGCCGAATGGATAGAAAAATCGCCATTTTTTAGGTCGCCCGTGTAGGGGCGTATTGCATACGCCCCACAAGCGACCATGCCGGTGGTCGAACGGATAGAAAAATCGCCATTTTTTCAGGTACCCGTGTAGGGGCGTATTGCATACGCCCTACAGACGGCCACGCCAGAGGCCGAATGAAATTAATTCCGATCCGATTTTTGATTCATCGGGTAAAAACGAACCTCAAACCCGCCGGATTTTCTATTCCCCGAACGAAACGTAACCTTATTCTTATCAGGTTTTCCAATCCCCGACCAAAAACGAATCTCAAATCCATCGGGTTTTTCAATCCCGGACTGAAAGGGATGGCTGTACCCGACGCATAAGACATGTTCCCGATATGAAAGGATACGATATGCATTGCAGATGCGAATCTTTTATACTGAAAGAAGAGATTCTGCATTGCATGTTGTGATCTATTAATTAGAAAGAAGCAAGTATGCATTGCATATGGTATCTTTATGGATTAAAAGAAGTCTATCTGCGCCGCGGATAAGATCCTAATAGATCGGGAGGATATAATCTGCGTTGCAAAAGATCTTCTTTTAACCTTAGAAGATAGGATCTGCGATGCAAATGGTGTTCGTTCCGTACGGTAGAAATGAATCTGCGCTGCATGTGTCGTTCTTTTGCAGTGGGAGGTATCAATCTGCAACGCATATAGCGTTCTTTTATGCTGGGAATATGCCTTATGCGTCAAGGTTGAGGATGTTTTTTGATCGGGGATTAGAAAACCCGGCGGGGATAGGGTTACGTTTCATTCGAGGAATGGAAAACCCGGCGGGGTTGAGGTGCATTTTTAGCCGGGGAATGGGAAACCGGGTGGGAATAGGGCCGCGTTTTGTTCGGAGAATGGATTTTTGGGTGGGGATTAAATTCATTCGGCCTCTGGCGTGGCCGTCTGTGGGGCGTATTCAATACGCCCCTACCCTGACGGACGAAAATTCATCAGGTTTTGGGTTTGTTTTTATCTGATGCAGAAGAAAATCGCCATTTTTTCGGGTATTCGTGTAGGGGCGCAACAGTATACGCCCCACAAACGGCCACGGCAGTGGTCGAGTGAACGAAAAAAAGGACGAGGTTTTTACCGTTCAGGTAGGGTGCAAAGGCATACGCCCCACAAACGATCACACAGGTGGTCAAGCGGACGAAAAACCGACCGAGAATAGGGTGCGTATTTCGAGGGGGGGCGGAAAAGGGGGCGGGGCGTGGGTTGTGCGAAAAGTGGGGTAGGCGCGCTTCCATAATTATACGGCGACTGTTACCTTTGCGGGCGCGTCGCAGGATGGGATCAATCATCGCTTCCGCTCACGCATTCATAATCCCTAACTATGTAGCATAAGATGATGAACAAACTGATGCTGATTCAGAAAGACCCTTGGCTGGAACCCTACGCCGAAGCCATCGAAGGGCGACATAATGATGTGATTAAGAAGGAACAAGACTTGACGCAGAATGGACGGCTTAGCCTCTCTGACTTTGCATCGGGATACCTCTATTTTGGCCTTCAGCGGATGGCCGACGGAGGGTGGGTGTTCCGGGAATGGGCTCCGAATGCCACCGCGATATACCTCGTGGGCGACTTTAACGGTTGGGAAAAACGCGAGGATTACCGTCTGCAGCGCTTGGAAGGTGCGGCGGGCAACTGGGAAATCGTGCTGCCTGCGGACGCGCTTCACCACGGCGACCTGTATAAGCTCCGCATGGAGTGGGAGGGAGGCGCTGGCGAACGCATTCCGGCTTGGTGTCGGCGTGTGGTGCAAGACGAGACGACGAAGATCTTTTCGGCTCAGGTTTGGGATCCGGCGGAGAAATACAAGTTCCGCGTCAACGATTTTCGGCCTGACACTTCGCCACTGCTCATCTACGAGTGCCATATTGGCATGGCCACGGAGGAAGAGAAGACCGGAACCTACGAGGAATTTCGTCTCAACGTGCTCCCGCGCGTGGCCCGCGACGGGTATAACGCCATCCAGATCATGGCCATCCAAGAGCACCCGTATTACGGCTCCTTTGGCTATCATGTGAGCAGTTTCTTCGCGGCCTCGTCTCGCTTTGGTACCCCGGAAGAGCTGAAACGGCTGATCGATGATGCGCATGCGCTCGGCTTAGCCGTGATTATGGACATCGTGCATAGCCACGCGGTCAAGAATGAGGCGGAAGGCTTGGGACGCTTTGACGGATCGTACCACCAATATTTTCACACCGGAGAACGACGTGAGCACCGCGCTTGGGATTCGCTTTGCTTCGATTACGGGCGTAACGAGGTGCTTCATTTTCTGCTTTCTAACTGCAAATTCTGGCTCGACGAGTATCGTTTCGACGGATTCCGCTTCGATGGCGTTACCTCCATGCTTTACTATAGCCACGGCCTCGGGGAAGCCTTTAGCAACTACGGCGACTATTACAACGGCCATCAGGATGGCGATGCGATCGTCTACCTGACCCTCGCCAACAGGCTGATTCACGAGGTCAACCCGCACGCGGTGACGATCGCCGAGGAGGTGAGCGGTATGCCGGGCTTGGCTGCCCGATTCGAGGACGGGGGCTACGATTTCGACTACCGAATGGCCATGAATATCCCCGATTTTTGGATCAAAACACTCAAGGAGAAGAAGGACGAGGACTGGCATCCGTCGGCCATTTGGTGGGAGACCACGAATCGGCGCGCGGATGAGAAGACGATCAGCTATGCGGAGAGCCACGACCAGGCGCTTGTGGGTGACAAGACGATTATCTTCTGGCTCATCGACGCGGATATGTATTGGCACATGCAGACGAACGACAGAAACCTCACCGTAGAGCGTGGCCTGGCCCTTCATAAGATGATCCGCCTCGTGACGGCGACCACCATGAACGGTGGTTATCTGAACTTTATGGGCAACGAGTTTGGCCATCCGGAGTGGATAGACTTTCCGCGCGAGGGCAACGGTTGGTCATACAAATACGCCCGCAGACAGTGGGGGCTTGTGGATAATCCGGACTTGAAGTATCATTTTCTCGGCGATTTTGACCATGCCATGTTGGCACTGATCCACAGCGTGCCCGCGTTTCAGGCGCTCCCGCTGCAAAAGGTGTGGGACAACGACGGGGATCAGGTGCTGGCTTACATGCGCGGCGATTTTGTGTTCGCGTTTAACTTCAGCCCAACGCATTCCTTCACCGACTACGGTCTGCTTACGCCCGAAGGCAGCTATCGGGTGGTGCTCAACACCGACGATCCGCTCTACGGAGGCAATGGCCTCACGGACGACAGCATAGAACACCTCACCCAACCCGATCCGCTCTACGCCCCCGATGGGAAAGGCTGGCTCAAGCTCTACCTGCCCGCCCGCACGGCCATGGTTTTGCGTCGCGTAACGCCCAAGAAGCGAAAACCGAAGCGGTAAAGGATGCCCGAGAGGGCAAGCAATAGAAATCTGATTAAAGTTCAACATATCAAGTACTTCTGTAAGCTCATCGCCACTCATTTTTAGCTTGTGAGTCGGCGTAACAACGAAATGAATCCCTATGTTTTTCGGCCGATACTGAAAGAAGTCCTTTGGGGCGGCGCGGCCATCTGTCCTTTTAAGTCCCTGCCCCCCGATCCGCGTAAGATCGGCGAAAGCTGGGAAGTGTCAGACGTAGACGGTCGCCCGTCGATCGTAGCCGATGGGCCGGAGGAGGGCGTCACGCTCGGCGAATTGGTTCGTCGACACGGCGCCGATCTCGTCGGAGGCCGCGTTTTGGAACGTTTTGGGTCGCGCTTCCCACTTCTGGTCAAGTTTATTGATGCCCGAGACGACCTTTCCGTGCAGGTGCACCCGGATGACAATCTGGCACATGCGCGTCATGGTGCCCTCGGCAAGACGGAGATGTGGTACGTCGTCCAAGCCGCCCCCGGCGCCGCGCTTTACAGTGGTTTTTCGCGTCCGATCGATGCCGACGAGTTCCGCCGTCGTGTGGAAGAGCGGACGATCATGGAAGTGCTCAAGCGTTACGAGGTCCGTCCGGGCGACGTCTTCTTCCTGCCCCCGGGTCGCGTGCACGCCATCGGCGCAGGGTGCTTCGTGGCCGAGATTCAGCAAACGAGCGATGTGACGTATCGCATCTACGACTATGATCGGGTGGGCACCGACGGTCGGAAGCGCGAACTGCATGTGGCTGAGGCACTCGAAGCGATCGATTACACCTTTTACGCCGATCATCGCCAGCCCTACACGCCCCGCTACGACGCCGTCGTCAAGCTCATCCACTGCCCCTACTTCACGACCCACCTACTCGACCTCACGACGCTACCCATGACGCGCGACTTCGCTCGCCTCGACTCGTTCGTCATCTACCTCTGCATGGCGGGTGGCGTTCGCCTCACGGACGACCTTGGCCATGTGCGGACGATCCGCCGCGGCCAGACGGTTCTCCTTCCCGCCACGACTCGGCAGGTCACACTCACCCCCGACAGCGATGGCGTCAAGCTGTTGGAGACGTTTATCGCGTAAAAAGAGGACAGCGTGTCGAAAGCTCAACTGAAAAAGTGCTTCAAATCGATGCCCAAAGAGGAGCTGATCGAAGTCATCCTCGGGTTATACGATGCCCGAAAGGAAGCGTAGGAATATTTGGAGTATTTTCTTCATGCCGATAGCCAAGGCGAGATCGAGAAGCGTAAGAAATGGCTTCACAAGGAGTTTTTTCCTCGCGGAGAGGGCCAGATGCCCGGTGACTATTCGGTCGTAAAGTGTAAGAAGATCTTTTCCGACTCTGAGAAAATGAAGGCTGATCCGGTCGACGTAGCGGATTTGATGCTGTTTTACGTGGAGATAGGATGCCGATTCACGTTAGCCTATGGCGACATAGACGAGCCCTTCTACGCCTCCTTTGCACGCTATTTCGACAAGACAATGAAGTATATCCGCGCTAATAATCTGATGAGCGTCTATCGGAATCGCGCAAAAAAGGTCGTCGATTCAGTCTACGACGATGTCGGTTGGGGATTCCCCGACGAGTTGCTCGATAGTTATAACAAATACGTGACGAAATAGGCCGTGGGCGCCTATCCGAGATAGAAAAAGGAGAGGGAAATGGGCCGCCATTTCCTTCTCCTTTTTTCTGCTTACGGTATCCCGAGCGCTTTTGGGCTTCGTACGTATTCAGCGTATCCGATTCCCATCGAGAGAGCGCTTTACCGCAACTTCATTTTGGGCAAATGCCAGTGGAATTTGATCGCTAAAATGCGGATGATGAGCACCGTGGCAGCGGCGGAAAGCTCGCACACCTCGTGATTGAAATGAAGGTAATAGCAGGCGGCGAAAACCGTTCCGCCCATCACGCAAGCCAAGGCGTAGATCTCCTTACGGAAGACGAGCGGCGTTTCATTGATGAAATTATCGCGCATCACACCGCCCACAATGCCCGTAATGGTGCCCATCGTGATCGCTACCCAAAAGGGATACTCGAGATCGAGCGTTTTTTCGATGCCAATCACCACGAAAAGCGCCAATCCGATGGCGTCGAAGATGAAAAAGGGCAGGTCAAGCCGAACTAGCTGGCGATTGAAGATGAAAACGACAATCATACCGAGGAGTGTGCACCAGAGGTAGGCCGGACTGAGCATCCAGAAGGGCGTCACGTCGAGGAGCAGATCGCGCACCGTTCCGCCACCGATGGCCGTGACGAATCCGACGACAAAGGCCCCGAACCAATCGAAACCTTTGGCGGCAGCGAGGCGGATACCGCTGATGGCAAAGACAATCGTGCCGATGTATTCGATCGCTTCGCGGAGGGTAAGAGGAAGAGAATCCATGCGTTGCTTGGGTTAGGGTTGGGGATGCGGTAACTCGTTGGCGGTGGCGTTCGTAGCGTCCGCGTCATCGTCGAAAGCGAACACGGCAGCAGGCAGTGGGTACGTCTGCGACTCTTTCACGCCGAGGGCCTTCAGCTCGTTGGCTTTCTGCACGATGCTCTGCTTGCCGCTGTAGGCCTTGTTGTAAGCGCTATCGTAATCCTTGGTGAGTGCGCGGATGCTTTCGCCCACCCGATCGAAACGCTTGACGAAATCACCTACGCGTTTGAGCAGCTCTTCGGCCATTTGGAAGATGTGCTTTTGGTTTTCGGTCTGCGTATGTTGGCGCCAGGCAATACTGATCATGCGGAGGATGGCGTAGAGGTTTTGCGTGCCGGTGATGAACACCTTCTGCTCGAAGGCCGACTGCCAGAGCTTGGGATCGTTCGCGAGAGCCAACTGCAGGGCCGCATCGTTGGGGACGAACATGATGACGAACTCCACAGCGCGGCGTGGGGCCGTGATGTAGCGACTGTAGTCCTTCCGAGCCAGTTCCGTGACGTGCGAGCGGACGCTCTGCAGGTGGCGCTCCAAATGACGACGGCGGGTGAAGTCGTCCGTGGCGGCGACATAGTCGGAGTAGGCCTTGATGGAGACCTTGGCGTCGATCACCACGTCCTCGTTGTCGGGGTAATGCAGGATGACGTCCGGACGCATGCGTTGGCCGGTCTCATCGTGCACCACGGCCTGCCCGCGATCGTCGGTCAGCGTATCCTGCACATCGTAGTTCAGTCCGCGCACGAAACCTTGGGCGTCGAGCAGCTCGCTGAGCACCAACTCGCCCCAATCGCCGACCTGCTTGTTGTCGCCGCGGAGGGCGTTTGTCAGGTTCGTGGCCGTGCGATCCATGCGCTCCGTCTGGGCGACCATCTGGCGGAGCTGTTCGGCCAGTGAGGCCGTGTTGCGCGTCGTGGCGTCGTTCGTTTGCTCGATGGCTGTGCGCAGCTGCGTCAGATTTTCGCGGAGGGGCAGGGTGAAGCGCTCCATGTGCTCCGTGTTTTCGCTCTTGAGTCGCTCGGAGGTGTGGTCGAGCACTTGTCGTGCGACGCTTTGGAACTGCTCCTTGAGTGTGGTCATCTGTTCGTCGAAGCGTTGCTGATGGTGTGCAGCGTCGGCTTCCGCTTGCTGCTTGAGAGCGTCCATCGACGCGACGAGGGCAGCGCGCTCAGCCTGCAACGTCGCATGCTCGCGTGCCAACCGATCGCGTTCCTGCTTCAGTTCGGCTGCGTCAGACTCGGCACGTTGGCGGAGTAGGGACTCACGCGCTGCCACCTGTTCGGCCAGTAGCCGCGCTTGCTCAGCCGTCTGTAGCTGGCGCTGCAGCTCCTGCCGCGCAGACTGTTCCAGCTGCGACAACTCTTGACGCACCGTCTGCTCAGCCTGCAAGACCTCATTACGACTGCGCGCTTGCAAATAGAACCAGGCCGCGGTGAAGCCCACCGCCAGGCCAATCAATAAATAGAGGAAGGTCATAGAGAAAATGAAAAACGAAAAGGGAAAAGGGAAAAATGAGATGAATCAGCCGATAGGGTAGGGGCGTATTGCATACGCCCCACATGTACCTGGCCGCTGGATTATTCGCCCCAATTGGGGCGTTAAGTAGGGCGTATGCAATACGCCCCTACCCTGTCGGCCGGAAGAGACGATCATCTCTAATGACCGATTGGAGATAATCATTGATCATTAGGATGATGCCTCACGATTCGCCGAACGAGCATCGACGGGTAACCATACACAAGCGCCAGCAAGGTGAGTGCCGTGTTGAGCAGACTAATGCGGAGGAAGTCGCGACCCGGTCGGAAGTGCGTCACCCGACCGCCCGGGGGGGCGTAGTTGACGGTCACGGGGATGGCCACGATGGGCAGTCCGCGCCACGCACAACGCACGGCCAACTCTAACTCAGCCTCGTAGCGCGACGTCAGCGGACGCATGCCACGCATGGCCGATAGCGGATAGAGGCGGAACCCGTTCTGCGTGTCACGTAGGCGACGGACCGTCTGCACGGCGAACCAGAAGTTCGACAGCCGGTTGGCGAACGTGTTGCCCTGCGGCATCTCGCCCTCCACCGTCCGACGACCCATCAGCAGCGCGTTCGGGTGCACGGCCGTGGCTTCAACGAAGCGTGGCAAGTCGGCTACGCTGTGTTGCCCATCGGCATCCATCGTCACGACGCGATCGAAACCCATCGCCTCCGCCCGATCGAAGCCGCGCGACAGGGCGTACCCCTTGCCGCGATTCTTCGCGTAGGCCACCACCTCCACGCCCCGCTTAGCATAGCCTCGCAGTACGTCGGCCGTGCCATCCGTCGAGCCGTCGTTGACGACGATCACACGAGCACCCGTTGCCAGCACCTCGTCGATCACGCTGCCGACGGTGCGTACGTTATTATAGGTAGGGATCACCACACAGAGGGGCTGCGTCATCCCTCCACCTCCTCGAGCAGCAGGCTGATCTTGGCGAAGAGTGTGCCGACGGCGTCGGTCACGACGCACGACACGGCGACCCCGCCCTCGTCCGGTCGGGAGATGGCGAGCGGGAAGGTCACCTCGGTGGCCTGACGCGGGTCGATGATGTGGAGGAACTTGGCGTTGCGAACGGTGCGCAGGAAGAGCGGCCGACCGATGGACCGCTCCGCAAGCTCCTTCACGGTTTGAATGATGCACACGCCGGGCGTCACGGGGCTTCCGGGGAAGTGCGCGCCGTAGATTGCGTGGCCGGCGTCGGGCGCCAGCACATAGGTGCATCCCGCAGGCGTCTCCTCGCGGCTGCAGATTGTGAATAGGGAATCAATCAACATACGATAGGGGGTAGTCAAAGGGTAGTTATGCGGCCTGCGGCCGCGGTAGTTACGGAGCTGCGCCCCGGGTAGTCAAAGGGTAGTCAAGGGGTAGTCTGAGGGTGGCGGCCCCGTTACTCATCGCTGCCGTCGTCCGTCTCGGCCATTCGGCGCAGTTCGTAGACGATGTTGCGGCGGGTATTGACGAGCGTCACGGTGCTGTCGTGCGGCGTCGTGGTCATGCGCCACCGACCTGAGACGGCCACGATCGTGTCGCCCCGCTCGCTGCGCTCGACCCGACGGGCGAACGTGGCTTCGGCATTGTCGACCTCGAACAGGAAGTGCAGGTCGGCCGCGATGGTCCGCCGGATGTACCACCGGTCCATCATCGGAAAGACGTTAAGCAACGTGCCCCGCCGCGCCGTGGTGACAAAGTCGAACGCTTTGCTCCCGAACTCGTTCACGAGCGAGCCGCGCCATTCGTCGCCCACGCGTTTCGTAACGCAGATGCCCGTCAGGTCACGGCCCGCCGCCCGAAGGCGCACGCGATACGTGTTCTTCTCCTCCGCCGATCGCATGGCCGGCGTCCATACGCGCGCCGTCGACGCTTCACGCTGCTGAACATTGCGCGTCGCAGCACAGCCCGTCAGCAGCAGGCACAGCATAAAGAAGAGGGGCTTTGCAGAGCAGTGCAGATGCAAGGCGTCCGAGACCGAAGGCGAAGGGAGTGTGCTGAAGCACATGACCGAGCCTGAGTGTCGCAGGCAACGCAGCAGATGCGCTGCTATGCGAAGCCCCTTAACGTGTGAATAGCGCATCGTCCACCGCCACATTAGCCTGCACATTCTTGAGCGTGATCGTCGTCCGGTCGCCGCTCTTCTCCTCGAGCTCCACGCGCCGCACGCGCCCGTCGGACTTGCCGACGTAGAGCCGCACGGAGGCGAAGAGGTCGCGCACCTCCTTCTTGCGTGGTGTGAGCGTGATCTGCCAATCGCTCTGCCCGACGGAGAAGGTGGACGAGAAGTCGGGCGAATCCACCAGACCCGCCCCGCTCACACCGCCGACCATCACGCGACTGATCTCGCTGAAGAGCTTGCTCGACTTCACCGGCACACGGTTCGATGCGCCGCCCTTGCCCGAGGTCATGTGCACCGTCGTGCCGTCGGTCGAGAAGACGTAGGCGTACGGCCGCGTGTATTCCCAGCGGATTTTGTTTGCCTTCTTATAATACATCCGCCCCTCGGATGTCACTTTGTCATTCATAAACGACAGCTGCTTGACCTGCGTAAAGTCGCACTTCATCGTGCGTACGCTGGCGGCCGTCTGCGTGATCTTAGCCACGATCTCCTTGCGTTGTGCCTCGCTTGCCGCGCGGTATCCGCCCGTCTGTGCCGACGCCGTCGCCAGCACGCACACCGCCAACATGGCAGTTATCACTGCTTTCTTCATCCTTTTCATCTTGTTTATACCTAAAATATCGGGGCGCGAAGATAAGTGCCTGGTCAAATTAAGCCGGCGGGGGCAGCTTCGGCTGCCGGCGAAGTAGGCCCGGAACCCGGCCAGTTTCCCAGCCCCGGCAGGGGCCGTCAGGGACGTCTGCCCAGTTTGCCGGGTACGGGCTAGATGTCTGGCCTGCTTCCGACCCCTCGAAAATCTTCAGCGGCGTGTTTTGACGCTTTCCGAGGCCTCGGGGCGTCAGGGACGCCAGCCAAGTTTGCCGGGTACGGGTTTTTGAGGTACCCGGCCAGCTTCCCAGCCTCGGCAGGGGTCGTCAGGGACGCCTGTCCAGTTTGCCGGGTACGGTTTTTTTTGAGGTATCCGGCCAGCTTCCCAGCCCCGGCAGGGGCCGCGCCACCGTCTGCCTGCAACTGCCCCTCGCGACGAGAGAGTTAACCACAGCAAAGCCCCCGAGCCTTCAACGTGTGCGAAGGTCGGGGGCTTCTTTCTCTAAACAGTTACCGCGGCCGCTTTAGAACTCGGCGTTCTTCGGCGTGCGGGGGAAGGGGATCACGTCGCGGATGTTGGCCATGCCCGTCACGAAGAGCAGCAGGCGTTCGAAGCCGAGGCCGAAGCCGGAGTGGGGGCAGGCGCCGAAGCGACGCGTGTCGAGGTACCACCACATGTCCTTCATGGGGATATGCAGCTCCTCGATGCGGGTTTGCAGCCGGTCGAAGTCGGCCTCACGCTCGGATCCGCCGATGATCTCGCCGATCTTCGGGAAGAGCACGTCCATGGCGCGCACCGTGCGTCCGTCGTCGTTCTGCTTCATGTAGAAGGCCTTGATCTCCTTCGGGTAATCGGTCAGAATGACAGGCCGCTTGAAATGCTGCTCCACCAAGAAGCGCTCATGCTCCGCGGCCAGATCGGCGCCCCAATAGACGGGGAATTCGAACCGAGTGCCGCCAGCAACGGCCTCTTCCAAGATGCGGATGCCCTCGCCGTAAGCCAGTCGCACGAAGGGCGCCTGGAGGATGCCCTCGAGGCGGGCGATCAGCTCCTTGTCGAACATGTCGTTGAGGAAGTGGAGGTCGTCAGCGCAGTGGTCGAGCGCCCACCGGACGCAGTATTTGATGAACTCCTCGGCCAGATCCATGTTGTCCTCGATCTCGTAGAAAGCCATCTCCGGTTCGATCATCCAGAACTCGGCCAGGTGGCGCGGCGTGTTGGAGTTTTCGGCGCGGAAGGTGGGTCCGAAGGTGTAGATCTCGCCGATGCCCATCGCGCCCAGCTCGCCCTCCAGCTGTCCGGAGACAGTCAGGCTGCTGCGGCGTCCGAAGAAGTCAGCGTCGTAGTCCACACTGCCATCTTGTCGCCTCGGCGGGTTGGACACGTCGAGCGTGGTGACTTGAAACATCTGTCCGGCACCCTCGGCGTCGGAGGCGGTGATGATCGGCGTGTGGAGGTAGAAGAATCCCTTCTGGTGAAAGAAGGTGTGGATGGCCATCGCCATGTGGTGGCGGATGCGGAGGACGGCGCCGAAGGTGTTTGTGCGCGGTCTCAGGTGGGCAATCTCGCGGAGGAACTCCATCGAGTGCCCCTTCTTCTGCAACGGATAGGTGGTGGGGTCGGCCGGCCCGAGCACCTCAATGCTTGCGGCCTGCACCTCTACCGTCTGCCCTTTGCCCTGCGAGCGGACGAGCCGTCCCTTGACGCGCAGACAGGCACCGGTCGTGACGTTGCGGAGCGCCTCTTCGCCAATCCCGTCGATGTCGGCCACCACTTGCAGGTTGTGGATCGTAGAGCCGTCGTTGAGGGCAATGAAGGCTACCTGCTTGCTGCCGCGGCGTGTGCGTACCCAGCCGCAGACGATGACATCGGTGTCGTACGCCTCACTGGCAAGTATTTCTTTGATTTTCGTTCGTTTCATCGTGTGTTACGTTGTGATGATGGTTTTACGCGTTCACTCGAAGGCGCCCATGCGCAGCATGTTTACCTCCTGTTCGTTCAGGTAGCGCCACTTTCCGCGGCCGAGGTTCTTCTTCGTCAGGCCGGCGAAATAGACGCGGTCGAGCTTCGTGACGTGGTATCCGAGCGCCTCGAACATGCGGCGGACGATGCGGTTGCGGCCCGAGTGGATCTCGATGCCCACCTGCTTGTGGTCCTCCTCGCTGGCGTAGCTGATGGCGTCGGCGTGGATCTCGCCGTCGTCCAGCACCAGACCGCTGGCCAGCTTCTCCATGTCTTCCACAGCGACCTCTTTGTCGAGCCACACGTGGTAGATCTTCTTCTTCTTGAACGACGGATGGGTGAGCTTCGAGGCCAGGTTACCGTCGTTCGTGAGCAGCAGCACGCCCGTGGTGTTGCGGTCGAGTCGGCCGATGGGGTAGATGCGTTCCGGACAGGCGTTCTTGACGAGGTCCATCACCGTGCGTCGGTTCTGTGGATCGTCGACGGTGGTCATGCAGTTCTTCGGCTTGTTCAGTAGGATGTAGATCTTGCTTTCGATGTGCACGGGCTGGTCGCGGAAGAGCACTTCGTCTTGCCGTGTGATCTTCGTGCCGAGCGTGGTGACTACTTCGCCGTTCACCTGCACGACACCCGCCTGGATGAACGTGTCGGCCTCACGACGCGAGCAGACGCCCGAGTTGGCCAAGAAGCGGTTCAGACGGATCGGCTCGTTCGGGTCGCTCAGCTGCTCCTCATACTTGACTTGCTCCGGGATGAAGGGTGTAGCGGGCTTTTTCGGCTTCTTCTTTTTCATCATCACCTTCTTCTTCGGTGGGAACGGTCCCGCAGGTCTCGATTCACCCTCACCATACGCCTGACGCGGATCATGGGGGCGATTCGGTCGCTCGCCATAGCCTTCGCGTGGGGTAAAACGACGGCGCTCCGGACGTTCGCCGCCCTGCGGATAGGACGCGTAATGCCTGCGACGATCCGAGTCGGCACTTTGCGGCACATAGGGCTTGCGCTCCACGCCTTCCGTCGGCTGCTCGTAAGCGTAGGGACGGTTGTCCGGCGCAGAGTAGGATGTGTGCAGATACTCGTCTTTTTCGTAGGCCGGGCCATACGACCCGTAGGCGATGCGATTATAGCCTGCCGGCCGACTGTCCTTGATGCGCGGACGGCGCTTCGTGGTCGTGGGGGGAGGGGGCGGCGTCGGCCTGCCCTTGCTGTCTAATTTGTAGCCGCCGCCTTCGCGTGTGGCACGATAGGCAGGGCGTTGCCGCTCCGGTTTGTTCTGCGGAGTCGGCTCCTTGCTGATCTCTTGGTTTTCACTGGTCGGACGAGGCTCGCGTCCGTCGTTCTCTTCTATTTCCATGCTTAAAAAGAAAATAAATGGGGGTTGATTAATTGGGGATTATAGTCGTCGCGACTATTAGTTCCGGGTTTTTAGAGGCCATTCAGCGGGGAACGAAGCCCCCTCATACGCCGGTATAATTATGTGGGTTCACAGCCTTCAATTCGGCCTTCACCGCGTCGCTTAATTCCAGTGAGTCAATGAAGCGGTCGATCGATTCCTCCGTTACCGCTTCATTCTTGCGCGTTAGCGCCTTTAGTGCCTCGTAAGGCTGGGGATAACCCTCCCGCCTGAGGATGGTTTGTATGGCTTCGGCCACCACTTCACGGTGAGCATCCAGCTCGTGATCGATGGCAGGGCGGTTCAGCACCAGCTTCTCCAGCCCCTTGCTTAGGCTGGCCAGTGCCACGGCGATATGTGCCAGCGGTACACCGATGTTGCGCGTCACGGTCGAGTCCGTCAAGTCGCGTTGCAGGCGAGAGATGGGCAGCTTCGTGCTCAGGTGCGTCAAGATGGCATCGGCCACCCCGAGGTTACCCTCCGCATTCTCGAAGTCGATCGGGTTCACCTTGTGCGGCATGGCCGACGATCCCACTTCGCCCGCTTTGATCTTCT
>ERZ773087.399-NODE-399-length-33347-cov-6.200198_pt1 | contig 33347 bp, 25 predicted proteins | sample MGYA00511375_ERZ773087 | MGnify/ENA primary metagenome ERZ773087 (study PRJEB29015, sample SAMEA2737995) | human oral metagenome | biome: human oral; feature: human-associated habitat; material: dental | place: China | collected 2063 ...
AAGAAGGTGCTCATGAGAAATCCCCTAAATGTCTTGGTGGGAATTTAGGGGATTTGGGGGGATTTTGCAAAGGTCTCGGCCTGTATTTTTAATGCGTATAAAAAAGATTCTAAATATTGCCAGTGGCGAAAAATGTCGATTTAGCGCATATTTAGGCAAGTCAGATTTGTCTATTGGATAATTTTTGTTGTAAATAAACAAAAACATACCTGATTAAGTAAAAAAAATATGGCGTTATAAATGGATTAAGGGGCAAAAGGACATATAATCGGCATATTTGAGAAATATTGTAATCAAAATTATAGGATTCAGCATTCTATCAAACAGCGATTTTGACAGCACCTAAGTCGCAGGAGGGTATGAATTTGAAATATTCGTTAAATTAAGTCCGTAAGCTGGAATTTGGCACAGAATTTGCTTGTGAATTTAACCAATTTCATTTTTTGAAAATTAAATATTATGCGGGATGTATTAAATAATGCTTACCGCGCATAATCTGGTTTGTAAAACACTTTAGAAAGGATAGGTATGAATAAGGTTTATCGTACTGTTTTTAATAAAAAAACAAATACATGGGTCGCAGTTGCGGAGACTGCTAAGGCGCATGGTAAATCTGCATCGGGCAGTGTTCATGGTATTGCTGTGGGCCTTTTGGAGCGGGTAGGCATTAAAATCCCCCGATTTGCTGCTTCTACAATGCTGCTGGTCCTGACTGCTGCTGGGTATGCCCACGCAGGCCCGGGAATTTATATCAATGATGGGCAGGATCTTAACTGTACTGTCCTTCCTGATGGTTTTAATGCTGTTCCTTATGCGATACAGCCGGGTAGCCCTCAACAGGTTTCAACTCCTTTGCGGGGGGTAGGAAATGTGTCGGTGTATAACGCCGCTGATGTTGGCCTAACATCTTCATATAATCCGTGTAATTCGCGCACTACTGCTAGCAGTGAGGCGCATGATAAGCAAACCAACCGTACTTTGTTTTACGGTGATAAAAATCATACTGCAAGCGAGACTGAAAATGGCGCTAAAAACCTCACTCTTGGCGGCCGCCTAGATGTGAATAGTGGCATTATCGGCTTAGGCGATCGTGGAACCAATGGAACAAATGCAACCAACAGCATCCGTATCGGGACGGGGGTGACTTTGGATGATGCCAACAAGCAAACAAATTCAATCGCTATCGGTGTGGACACTAAGGCAACCATTTTGCACTCTGTTTCGATTGGTGCAGGTGCGGAGGCTTCTGATCCTCATGGTGAGGGGCAAGTAACCGCAATTGGTTATTCTGCTAAAGCCACTTATGCACATGCTACGGCGCTTGGTGCTTTTTCCAACGCTGCAACAGACGGTTCTGTGGCAGTAGGTTTTATGTCGAAGTCTGAGGGCGTGGGCTCTGTTGCGATGGGGAAAGGCAGTGTGTCAGGCAGTTCTGGCGTTGATTACACTACTGCGGTTGGTTTTCATTCACAGGCTGGCGGCTATGGCGCGATTGCAGTGGGCTCCGGTGCGCAGGCAACTGTGCAGGATGCTGCCGCTTTTGGTCATGATTCCAGAGCTACTTTGGAAAACTCTGTTGCTTTGGGCAACGGCAGCACGACTGCTGTGAATGCACAGGGCGTGGAAAGTGCCACCATTGGAAGTGTGACTTATGGTGGTGTTGCAAATAAATTTGCCGGCTCTACAAATATTGCCGCCGGCGATCAGGTTTCAATCGGTAGTGCGGGCAACGAGCGCCAAATTAAACATGTGGCTGCCGGCGCGATCACGGCAAGCAGTACTGATGCCATCAACGGCAGCCAGTTATTTTATGTAACGCAAGGGTTGCAAAATCAAATTGGCAGTTTGGGCTTCGGTGTGAATGCCGATAATAACAGCCTCAAAACCCATCAATTGGGTAAAGAGCTGGCAATTGTTGCCGGTAATACTACAGAAACTACTTCTACTAGCAATCTGAAAACTAATGTTACTCAGGATGCAGCTACAGGTAAAACTACGGTGACCGTCAGCATGAAAGACGCACCTACCTTTGCTAGTGTAACGACCCAAGACGCAGCAGGTAATAAAACAGTAACTAATGCTGGTGGTGTAACTATTACTCCAGTTTCAGGTAACCCGGTTAGCCTAACTAAGGATGGTTTGAATAATGGTGACAACAAAATTACTGGCGTAGCCGCCGGTGACCTCAATGCCAACAGCAAAGACGCCGTTAACGGCAGCCAACTGTTTGCGACCAACCAAAACGTAACCAACAACGCCGCCAATATCGCCAAAGGCATCAACTTCGGCGGTACCACCGGCAGCAACAAATACGCATTGGGCGATACCATCAACGTCAAAGGCGACAGCAACATCATCAGCGAAACCGTAGCCGGTGGTGCACAGCTGAAACTGGCCAAAGACATCACTGTTGACAGCGTCACCGCAGGCGGCAGCAAACTGAATACAGACGGCCTCACCATTACCGGTGGCCCGAGTGTGACCAAGTCAGGCATCAATGCCGCCGGCAACAAGATTACCAATGTTGCCCCAGGTACCGATGACACCGACGCGGTCAACTACAGCCAGCTGAAACAGCAAAGCGCCGCAGTGCGTACCGAAGTTGCCGCCGGCACCAACATCAAAGACGTGGTGAAAACTACCGGCGCCAACGGCCAAGACGTTTACACCGTCAATGCCAAAGGCACGACTGCGAGCGCAGGTTCGAGCAAAGTGACCGTTACCGCCGCTGCTGCAGACGCGAACAACGTGACCAACTACAGCATTGACTTGGCTGATGGCACCAAAGACGACATCCAAAAAGGCGTAGATGCCAAAACCACCGTTGACAGCAAAGGCCTGACCTTCAAAGGTGACAGCGGCAGCACCAATATCGAAAAACTGGGTTCCACCGTGACCGTTGCCGGCGACGACAACATCACCACCGAAGCCCAAGACGATAAAGTGACCGTCAAGCTGAAAAAAGACCTGGTAGTAGACAGCGTCAAAGCCGGCGACACCACCGTGAACAACGACGGTGTGAAAGTAGGCGACGATGTTGCATTGACCCAAGACGGCGTTAAAGCAGGCGATGTCAAACTGACCAAAAACGGTTTGAACAACGCCGGCAACAAAGTGACCAACGTAGCGGATGGCGACCTCAATGCCAACAGCAAAGACGCCGTTAACGGCAGCCAACTGTTTGCGACCAACCAAAACGTAACCAACAACGCCGCCAATATCGCCAAAGGCATCAACTTCGGCGGTACCACCGGCAGCAACAAATACGCATTGGGCGATACCATCAACGTCAAAGGCGACAGCAACATCATCAGCGAAACCGTAGCCGGTGGCGCACAGCTGAAACTGGCAGATGTATTGAATGTCGGTCAAGCGGCTCCGGTGAAAATCAATGGCAATAAAGGCGAAGTCAGCGGCTTGAGCAATACGACTTTGGGCGGCAGCGACTTTGCCAAAGGCAAACGTGCGGCGACTGAAGAGCAGCTGAATGCAGCCCAAGATCAGTTGGTGAATGTATTGGGTGGCAATGCGGCCAATAATGGCGGCAACATCAGCATGACCGATATTGGCGGTACTGGTGAGAACAACATCCACGATGCAATCAAAGCCGTTAATGCAACTGCCAATCTGCCTTTGACTTTCGGCGGCGACAGCGGCAAAGACGTTGAACGTAAACCGGGTACTAAGCTGAATATTGTTGGCGGTCAAACCGATGCAGCCAAACTTTCAGACGGCAATATCGGCGTTGTAGCGAATGGCTCTGATAAGTTGGAAGTCAAATTGGCTAAAGACTTGGCAGTTGACAGCGTGAAAGCCGGCGATACCACTGTCAATACTGACGGCGTGAAAGTTGGCGATGTCAACCTGACTAAAGCCGGCTTGAATAACGGCGGTAACAAGATTACCAACGTTGCAGCCGGTACCGATGATACTGATGCGGTGAATGTTGCTCAGTTGAACAAAGCTGCGGCTGCAGCTAAGACTGAAGTCATTCAAGGCGATAATATCGTTGTGACTCAGGATGTCGGCGCCAATGGCCAAACCATTTACAAAGTGGCTACCGATAAAAACCTGAAAGTCGACAGCGTTACCGCAGGCGATACCGTGATGAATAATGACGGTGTAAAAGTCGGCGATGATGTTGCATTGAACAAAGACGGCTTGAAAGCGGGTGATGTGAACCTGACCAAAGCTGGCTTGAACAATGGCGGCAACAAGATTACCAACGTTGCGGCCGGTACGGATGACACCGATGCAGTCAATGTTTCTCAACTGAAACAAGCTGCGGCGGCATCTAAAACTGAAGTCGTTCAAGGTAAGAACATCGTTGTGACGGAAAAAACAGGCGACAAAGGTCAGACTGTTTATGAAGTTGCTACCGATAAAGACTTGGACGTTGACAGCGTGAAAGCCGGTGATACCACTGTCAATAATGATGGTGTGAAAGTTGGTGATAATGTTGCGTTGAACAAAGACGGCTTGAAAGCAGGCAAGGTAAACCTGACTAAAGACGGCTTGGACAATGCAGGTAACAAAGTAACCAACGTAGCCGATGGCGACCTCAATGCCGACAGCAAAGATGCCGTTAACGGCAGCCAGTTGTATGCAACCAACCAAAACGTAGCCAACAACGCTGCGACTATCGCCAAAGGCATCAATTTCGGCGGTACGACAGGCAGCAACAACTATGCGTTGGGTTCTACCATCAATGTCAAAGGCGACAGCAACATCATCAGCGAAACCGTAGCCGGTGGCGCCCAACTGAAGTTGGCTGACGAGATTAGCGTGAAGACAGTGAATGCCGATACCTTCAAAGCAGGCAATACTGTGATGAACAACGACGGCGTGAAAGTCGGCGATAAAGTTGCGCTGAACAAAGACGGTCTGACCGCAGGCAACACCGTGGTCAACAACGATGGCGTAACCATCGCCGCACCGACTGAAAACAATCCGAACAACCAAGTCAAACTGTCTCCTGTCGGTCTGAACAACGGCGGCCAACGCATTACCAATGTGGCTCCGGGTAAAGACGGTACAGACGCGGCAAACGTGAACCAGTTGATTGGTTTGGGTACCGAGTTGCAGAACAACATCAACCAAGTAGGTAAGAAAGCCTACGCGGGTGTGGCCAGTGCGATTGCCCAAGGCTCGATTCCGCAAGTAACCCGTCCGGGTGCGACCGGTATCGGTGTCGGCAGCGGCTACTACGGTGGTCAGTCTGCCATGGCCATCGGCGTATCTGCGATGAGCGACGGCGGCAACTGGATTGTCAAAGGCAACTTCTCGGCCAATACCGGCGGTCATGTTGGTGTCGGTGTCGGTGCGCTGTATCAGTGGTAAGTTGGCAATGACAGGCAACTAGATTTGCTGCCTGAATAGGGAGGCCGTCTGAAATTTTAGGTTTCAGACGGCCTTTTTTTCTGAAAACACTTGAATTTAGGCTATCTGAAACGATATGCTTCATCTATTTACCGCATGACTCTGAAAGAGAACAAATGAGCAAAACCATCCATTATTTGAAAGACTACGCCGCGCCAGCGTACCGTATTCTGAAAACCGACCTGCATTTCGATATTTTAGAACCGCAAACCATCGTCAAATCCAGTCTGACCGTTCAACCTGAAAGAGCAGGGGAGTCGTTGGTATTGGATGGATCGGCAAAACTGCTGTCTGTGAAAGTAAACGGCCGGGCCGTAGATTATGTGTTGGAAGACGAAAAACTGACGATTGCCGGCGTGCCGTCTGAAAACTTCACCTTGGAGGTGGAAACTGAAATTTTGCCTGCTGAGAACAAATCTCTGATGGGTCTGTATGCCTCCGGCGGCAACCTGTTCACCCAATGCGAACCGGAAGGCTTCCGCAAAATTACATTCTACATCGACCGTCCGGATGTCATGTCTAAATTTACCACCACCATTGTTGCGGATAAAAAACGCTATCCGGTGTTGCTGTCTAACGGCAATAAAATCGATGGCGGCGAGTTTTCAGACGGCCGCCATTGGGTGAAATGGGAAGACCCGTTTGCCAAACCGAGCTATCTCTTTGCTTTGGTGGCAGGCGATTTGGCGGTAACGGAAGATTATTTTACGACCATGAGCGGCCGTAAGGTCAAAATCGAGTTCTACACCACTGAGACAGACAAACCTAAAGTCGGTTTTGCAGTGGAATCGTTGAAAAATGCAATGAAATGGGACGAAACGCGCTTCGGCTTGGAATACGACTTGGATATTTTCATGGTCGTTGCCGTGGGCGATTTCAATATGGGCGCGATGGAAAACAAAGGTTTGAATATTTTCAATACCAAGTTTGTGCTGGCCAACAGCCGTACCGCGACCGATACCGACTTTGAAGGCATTGAATCTGTGGTCGGTCACGAATATTTCCATAACTGGACGGGCAACCGCGTGACCTGCCGCGATTGGTTCCAATTGTCGCTGAAAGAAGGTTTGACCGTATTCCGTGATCAAGAGTTTTCCGGCGACCGGGCAAGCCGCGTGGTGCGCCGTATCGACAATGTCCGTATGCTGCGCCTGTTCCAATTCCCTGAAGATGCAGGCCCGACTGCGCATCCTGTCCGCCCGGCCAGCTATGAAGAGATGAACAACTTCTACACCATGACCGTCTATGAAAAAGGGGCGGAAGTCGTGCGCATGTATCACACCTTGCTCGGGGAAGAGGGCTTCCAAAAAGGCATGAAGCTGTATTTCCAACGCCACGACGGTCAGGCTGTAACTTGTGATGATTTCCGTGCCGCAATGGCAGACGCAAACGGCATTAATCTTGATCAGTTTGCTTTATGGTACAGCCAAGCCGGTACGCCGGTTTTAGATGCTCAAGGCCGTCTGAAAGATGGTGCGTTTGAATTGACGATCAAACAAACCATTCCGGCAACGCCCGATATGGCAGACAAACAGCCGATGATGATTCCGGTCAAAACCGGTTTGCTAAACGAAAAAGGCGAGGCGGTTGAGTTTGAATATCAAGGCAAACGTGTGAAAGAGGCGGTTTTGGTATTGACTGAAGCCGAGCAGACTTTTGTATTGGGCGGCGTCAATGATCCGGTTATCCCGTCTCTGCTGCGTGATTTCTCTGCGCCGGTTACCCTGAACTATCCGTACAGCGATCAAGAATTGGCGACTTTGCTGGCAGCAGATGAAAATGAGTTTGCACGCTGGGAAGCTGCTCAAACCTTGTACCATCGCGCCATTAACGCCAACCGTCAGGCATTGGCAGAAGGTCGTCCTTTACCGGAACACAAAGCATTGATGGATGCTTTGGCTTTGGTGGTTTCCGGTGATTTCGACCCGGCATTCCGCGCTATTTTGCTGCAAATGCCGTCTGAGACCGATGTATGGGCGGAAGAAGAAAATATTGACCCGATTCAGGTTCATCAAGCGCGTGAAGCCTTGCTCAATGCCGTTGCCGTCAAGTTCCTGCCTCAATGGCGCGAGCTGAACCGTCAGGCTGCCGAGCAAGAAAACCAGGCCGATGCTGCTGTTCGTTATGAATACAGCCCGGAATTGGCCGGCTGGCGTACCTTGCGCAATGCTTGCAGGGCATTTATCCTTCGTGCTGACGCAGCGCATATCGAACACGTTGCGGAAAATTACGAGGCAATGGCGCAAAACATGACCCACGAGTGGGGTATCTTATCCGCAATCAACAGCAATGAAAGCGAAATCCGCGATCGCTTGTTGACGCAATTTGCCGATAAATTCGCCGATGATGCTTTGGTAATGGACAAATACTTTGCACTGATTGCTTCAAGCCGCCGCAAAGATACTTTACAGCAAGTTCAGACGGCCTTGAATCATCCTAAGTTCAGCATCGAAAACCCGAATAAAGCCCGTTCTTTGTTGATCAGTTTCAGCCGCAATATTCCGCACTTCCATGCAGAAGACGGCAGCGGCTACCGCTTTATAGCCGATAAAGTGATGGAAATCGACCGCTTTAACCCGCAAGTTGCCGCCCGACTGGTGCAGGCTTTCAACATCTGCAACAAATTGGAGGCCAATCGCAAAGCTATCATGATCAAAGAATTGCAACGCATCCATGCACAAGAAGGTTTGTCCAAAGATGTGGGCGAGATTGTCGGTAAGATTTTGAATGAAAAATAAAGCTTGTCTGTTGACCTTATTGTAATTTGGCAATAAGGATAGATAGACTCAAGGCCGTCTGAAACCGATTGGTTTCAGACGGCCTTTTTATATATCAACGCTTAAATTAATTTTCGTTGAGAGTAGGGAATAAGAATAAAAAAGAGCCTGCATAAAACAGGCTCTTTTTCATACTAATCCGAAGATTAGAATTTGTGACGCAGGCCAACCAAACCAGAGATGGTTTCAACTTTGTGAGGGCCAGACTCAGCACCACGCAACCAGCCGGCAGAAACCAAAGCAGTAGTGCGTTTAGAGAAGTCGTAGTCAGCACCAACGATAACTTGGTCGTATTGAGTGCCTTTCAGTTTTTTACCGTCAACTTTAGCTTTGAAGCCGTGAGCGTAAGAAACGCGAGGAGTTACGTTACCAGCGCGGTAAGCGGCAGTAGCAGCAACTTCGATAGTTTCAGTAGGACGGCTATCCAGGGCAGCAGCAGTACCAAATACTACGTTAGAAGCGTTAGTAGTGGCAGAATTTACAACGCCGTTAGATTGGGCTTCGGCGTAGTCACCCAAAGTTTCCCAGTTTTTAGCGTATTGGCCGGCTACAGACACGAACAGGTTGTTAGCATCGTAACCACCTACCAAGCGGTGTACGTGACCGTCTTTTTCAGAAACGGCGTTTTTACGGAAACCACCAGCATATTGGCCGAAGAAACCAGAGTTTTCGTAGTTCAGGCCAGCGTAGTAAGTGTCACGAGAAGGAACTTTGTGAGTGTATTTGTCAGAAGGGTTAGCGTTGTCGCGTGGAGTGTATTGTACACTTGCGCTAAAGCCTGAGAATACAGGGCTGTCGTAGCGTACAGATACTGCACGCTCGTCAACACGAGTGAATACAGACATGTTCAAAGCGCCGTTGCTGCTTTCCCATTGGTCAACATTGTCGCTAGAGTCTTTAACAGTAGAGTTCAATTTACCGGCACGGATTTTACCGAAGCCGCCTTCCAAACCGATGAAAGATTCGCGAGAAGCCCACTCTTTGTCACCACCGGCGATGGAAGTGTTTTGTTCAACTTGCCAGATGGCATTCAGGTTGTTACCCAAGTGTTCGTGGCCTTTGAAGCCGATGCGAGAACCGAAGTCAGCGATTTCAGTAGCAGTTTTAGAGCTTTTTTCGTGACCCAGTTTAGCAGCAGTTTGTTCACCCAATTTTACTTTGGATACTTCAACGCCGGCTTTAATTTGACCGTACAAAGTTACGTCAGCCATAGCTGCAACAGGCAGAGCCGCCAAGGTCAGGGCAATCAGAGATTTTTTCATTGCTGTTTTCCTTTTTTAAGTGTGAAGAAGCGAGCATTCGTTCTTCTTATTACGATATCGTTCTGTTTCAACGATTCCATAACCATAATATAAAGGTTATGGCTTAAGAAAACAAATTTTCCTCTTGTTTTAGGCGTATTTTGTTGGGAAACGTTGTTTTTTGCAGACAGAGTTGGTATGGGAAATGGTTGTTTATTTCGTAATATGTTTTTCTAAAAGGAAATTTTAGGCGAGCCATAAAAGACGGCTTATTGAGGATGGGGAGTAAATGTCGTTTATATTGTTTTCAGACGGCCTTGTTGAGTGAGATTTATAGTGTATTGGGTTTTAAAATTATAAAAAACCTGCCTGAGTAATCAGGCAGGTTTCATTTGCTTGAAAGACAGATTAGTTTTTGTCTTGGTCAACCAGTTTGTTTTTGGCAATCCAAGGCATCATGGAACGCAGTTGCGCGCCGACTTTTTCGATTTGGTGGTCGGCAGTCAGGCGGCGGCGGGCAGTCATGCTGGCGTAGTTGACGGCACCTTCTTGGATGAACATTTTGGCGTATTCGCCGGTTTGGATGCGTTTGAGGGCATTGCGCATGGCTTCACGGGATTTGTCGTTAATGACTTCCACACCGGTAACGTATTCGCCGTACTCCGCGTTGTTGGAAATGGAGTAGTTCATGTTGGCAATGCCACCTTCGTAAATCAGGTCAACGATGAGCTTCATCTCATGCAGGCATTCGAAGTAGGCCATTTCGGGCGCATAGCCTGCTTCGGTCAGGGTTTCGAAGCCGGTTTTGATCAGTTCGACCACACCGCCGCACAATACGGCTTGTTCGCCGAACAGGTCGGTTTCGGTTTCTTCACGGAAGTTGGTTTCGATTACGCCGCCTTTGGTGCCGCCGTTGGCTGCTGCGTAAGACAGGGCGATGTCTTTGGCTTTGCCGCTTTTATCTTGGTAAACGGCAATCAGGGAAGGTACGCCGCCGCCTTTCAGGAATTCGCTGCGTACGGTGTGGCCTGGGCCTTTAGGGGCGATCATGATAACGTCGAGGTCGGTGCGAGGGACGATTTGGTTGTAGTGTACGTTGAAGCCGTGAGCGAACGCCAATACTGCGCCTTCTTTCAAGTTAGGCTCGATTTCGTTTTTGTATACGATAGGTTGGTTTTCGTCAGGCAACAGAATCATTACAACGTCGGCTGCTTTGGTTGCTTCAGCAACGGTGCGCACGTCGTGGCCGGCTGCTTCGGCTTTTTTCCAAGAGCCGCCTTGGCGCAGACCGATTACGACATTTACGCCGGAATCTTTCAGGTTTGCTGCGTGTGCGTGACCTTGTGAACCGTAACCGATGATGGCAACGGTTTTGCCTTTAATCAGAGAAAGGTCAGCGTCTTTATCGTAATAAACTTGCATTTTATTTCCTTAGTGTAAGAGGGTTCCGGATAATCCGGGTTGAGTTAAAAGTAATAGGGGCTTAAGCGGGGACTTGGTTCATCAAGACGATTTCCAATGCTTCGGTTTTTCCTTCGATGGATTTGACGAAGTTTTGGAAATGTTCGCTGGCATTGTGTTCGTCAATAGCTGCTTGGGATTTCCAGCTTTCTACGAATACGAAACGGTTGGGTTTGCCGATTTCTTGGTGCAGGTCGTAGCTGATGTTGCCTTCTTCTGCACGGCTGGCTTTGACCAATTCTTTAAACTGGGCAGCCAGAGCCTCGGTGTATTCGGGTTTGACGGTAACTAATGCAACGATTTGGATGCTTGACATGTTTGTCTCCTGCTGTTTTCAGACGGCCTTTGTAGAAAGTAAAAGGCCGTCTGAACGATACAGCGTTAAATTTTCAAAATACGCTCGCCGCGGCCGATGCCGGCTGCGCCTGTGCGTACGGTTTCCAAAATTTGGGCACGACCGACTGTTTCGAGGAAAGAGTCGAGTTTTTCGGTGGAGCCTGTGATTTCGATGGTGTAGCTGCGGTCCGTTACATCAATGACGCTGCCACGGTAGATTTCGGTCAATCGCAGGAATTCGTCGCGGTCTTTGCCTACGGCGCGGACTTTTACCAACATCAGCTCGCGTTCGACAAAACGGCTTTCGTTCAAATCAACCACTTTGATAACTTCAATCAGCTTGTTGAGTTGTTTGGTGATTTGCTCGATAACGTGTTCGTCACCATGGGTAACGATGGTCATGCGAGACAAGGTTTTGTCTTCGGTTGGTGCAACAGCCAGGGAGTCGATGTTGTAATCGCGTGCGGAGAACAAACCTACCACACGGCTCATCGCACCTGATTCGTTTTCCATCAGAATAGATAAGATATGTCGCATTTTTCTCTCCTTACGCTGACAATGTTTCGCGCATATGCGGCGGCAGAACCATCTCGTCCAAGCCTTTGCCGTTGCCGACCATAGGCAGTACGTTTTGTTTCTTGTCGGTCAAGAAATCGAGGAATACCAGACGGTCTTTTTGGTTTAATGCTTCCAGCAACGCGCCTTCTACATCGGATTTCTTGTCCACACGGATGCCGATATGGCCGTAGGCTTCAGCCAGTTTGACAAAATCAGGCAATGAGTCGAAATAGGTTTCTGATTCACGGTTGCCGTAATAAAGTTCTTGCCATTGGCGGACCATGCCGAGGTAGCCGTTGTTCAGGGTAACGACGTTAACCGGAACGCGGTATTGGAAGCAGGTGGACAGCTCTTGGATGTTCATCTGAATCGAGCCTTCGCCGGTGATACAGAATACATCTTGATCAGGAGCGGCCAGTTTCGCACCGATGGCATATGGCAAGCCGACGCCCATTGTGCCTAAACCGCCGGAATTGAGCCATTGGCGAGGACGCTCGAATGGGTAATATTGGGCGGTAAACATTTGGTGTTGACCGACGTCGGAAGTGATGATGGCAGAATTATTGGTGATTTCCGCCAGTTTTTGAATGACGTATTGCGGTTTGATGATTTCGCTTTCATTGTCAAACCATAGGCAGTTGCGCGAACGCCATTCTTCAATGCTTTTCCACCATTTATCCAATGAGTCGGCTGCAGGTGCAGATTCTTGCTTGCCCCACAATTGAATCATTTCGGACAATACGTTTTTCACGTCGCCGACAATCGGGATATCCGCTTTGACACGTTTGGCAATGCTGGACGGGTCAACGTCGATATGAATAATTTTTTTGGCTTTTTCAAAGAATTTGGACGGTACGGAAATCACGCGGTCATCGAAGCGCGCACCGATTGCCAGTACAACGTCTGCATTCTGCATGGCGAGGTTGGCTTCGTAAGTACCGTGCATACCCAGCATACCCAAGAATTGGCGGTCGCTGGAAGGGTATGCACCCAAGCCCATCAATGTACCGGTACAAGGAGCGCCGATCATGCGGACAAATTTGGTCATTTCCTCAGAGGCATTGCCCAAAACTACGCCGCCGCCGAAGTAAACAATAGGGCGTTTGGCGGAAGCCAGCATTTGTACGGCTTTTTTGATTTGACCGATGTGGCCTTGTACAACCGGTTGGTAAGAGCGGATGAAGACGTCTTCTTGCGGATAGCTGAATTTAGCCATTGCTTGGGTGACATCTTTAGGAATATCGACAACAACGGGACCCGGACGGCCGCTTGCGGCGATTTGGAAAGCTTTTTTGATGGTATCTGCCAACTCGGCAATATTGGTTACCAAGAAATTGTGTTTGACACAAGGGCGGGTAATGCCGACTGTATCCACTTCCTGGAATGCATCTGTCCCGATAAGGGAGTTGCCCACCTGGCCGCTGATGACTACCAACGGAATGGAGTCGCTGTAAGCGGTGGCTATGCCGGTCAGTGCATTGGTTACGCCTGGGCCGGAAGTTACCAAGGCAACGCCGACTTTGCCGCTGACACGGGCATAGGCATCTGCCGCATGTACGGCCGCCTGCTCGTGGCGAACCAGGATATGCTTGAATTTATTGAGTTGGAAAAGGGCATCGTAGATTTCGATAACCGCGCCACCCGGATAGCCGAATACATACTCGACACCTTCGGCTTTGAGACTTTGCACGACGATTTGTGCGCCTGATAATTGCATATTGACCTCTTTTATATGGTCTCAAACCAATAGGAACAATCCGCCTCATCACAGCACCTGTAATGCAATTCCACCAAGCAGCGATTTAGGGTACGCGCACTGAGGGAATACGATGACAGTCAGACTATCCAAGCAATTGGGAAGAAACACAGAGTTTGTGAAAAAGAGTAGAAACGATAACGCAATCCGACTGTACAAGCAAGACAAAATCTTTCATCTTTTAACGTTTAAGGAGTAAAAATAGATTATCGTTTGATTTTAAAGAAATAAAAAAACAGTTTTATTGAGCTTGATGTGGGGAGATTGTTGACAGTTTGAGTAAAGAGAAGGTTTTTGCAAATGATAAAAAGCAAAAAACCTCTTGATCGAATCAAGAGGTTTTTTTAATTTGGTGCCCAGGGTCGGACTCGAACCGACACACCTTGCGGCGGGGGATTTTGAGTCCCCTGCGTCTACCAATTTCGCCACCTGGGCTAGCGAAGAAGTCGTCATTATAGCGAGTTCTCAAATCTTGTAAAGCAGTAATTGAAAAAAAATTGGATTATTTTTATATTTGTTTGATTTTTAATAAATTAAACTTTTTGTGTTTGATGGTTATCTAAATGGAAGGCAGATTTTTAAAACAAAAAAAGCAGTATTTACCTGCAAAAAGGGCTATATTTAATGTGTCAAACGCGTTAATATGAAGATGTTTTGTTTTTATATCGGCCGGGCAGTTATTTGGCCGCACTTATTTGAAACGGTTTTGGAGAAAATTTATGCTTTCCGTTACACGAACTTTCCTACTCAGTGCTTTTGCGTTGGCTGCTCTAGCTGCTTGTCAGCCTAAAGAGGAGGCCAAAGAGGCTTCTTCGACACCTGCCGCTTCTGCTGCGCCTGCTGCTTCCGGTGAGTCTGCGCCCAAAGTGCAAGCTCGCGGTACCGATATGCGCAAAGAAGACATTGGCGGCGATTTCACATTGACCGATGGCGATGGCAAACCTTTCAGCCTGAGCGACTTGAAAGGTAAAGTGATTATCCTGTCTTTCGGTTATACCCACTGTCCTGACGTATGCCCAACCGAGTTGCTGACTTACAGCGACACGTTGAAACAATTGGGCGATCAGGCTAAAGACGTGAAAGTAGTATTTGTCAGCATCGACCCTGAGCGTGATACGCCTGAAGTAATCGGCAAATACGCCAAACAGTTCAACCCTGACTTTATCGGTCTGACGGCTACCGGCGATCAAAGCCTGCCTGTCATCAAACAGCAATACCGTGTGGTATCGGCTAAAGTCAACCAAAAAGAAGACAGCGAAAACTATTTGGTCGACCACTCTTCAGGCGCATATTTGATTGATAAAAACGGTGAAGTGGCGATTTTCTCGCCTTATGGCAGCGAGCCGGAAACGATTGCGGCTGATGTGAAAACTTTATTGTAAAAACGTAGTTGAGGCCGTCTGAAATGGGTTGTGGATTTCAGACGGCCTTCTTGTTTTTGATACGGCAAAGGAGAAGAACAAAATGACCGACACACTTTTAACGATTGCTTTATCCAAGGGACGAATTTTTGAGGAAACCCTGCCGCTGTTGGCCGCCGCCGGTATTGTGCCTGCAGAAGAGCCGGAAAAATCGCGCAAGCTGATTATTGGCACGAATCATAACAACATCCGTTTGGTAATTGTACGCGCGACCGACGTGCCGACTTATGTGCAATATGGTGCGGCAGATTTTGGTATTGCCGGTAAGGACGTGCTGATCGAGCATGGCGGAGATGGCCTGTATCAACCTTTGGATTTGCACATCGCCTCATGCCGCATGATGGTTGCAGTTAAAAAAGGTTTTGATTACGCTGCTGCTTCCAAACCCGGCAGCCGCTTGCGGATTGCCACCAAATATCCCGACATCGCCGCCGAACACTTTGCCGACAAGGGTGTGCATGTGGACATCATCAAACTGTACGGTTCGATGGAGCTTGCGCCTTTGGTCGGGCTGAGCGACGCGATTGTCGATTTGGTTTCCAGCGGCAATACATTGAAGGCCAATGGTTTGGAAGCTGTAGAACATGTGGCCGATATTTCCAGCCGCTTGGTGGTCAACAAAGCGGCGTTGAAAACCAAATATGCGCTGTTGAATCCGATTATTCAGGCATTTGAAAATGCCGCTAAGGCCGTCTGAAAAGTTTTTGGTAAAACCTGTCTGCCAACCCAGTTTGAAAGCCCCGTCATGATGCAAAGCAAACCGACACTCGATACGATTCTTTCCCATCGTTCCATCCGCAGGTTTACTTCCGAACCGATTGTCGATGAAATCCTCGATACGCTGGTTCGTGCCGGGCAACAGGCCTCGACTTCCAACAATCTGCAATGCGTTTCTATCATCCGCGTATCCGACCTTGCGCTGAGGCAGGGGATACATGAAGCTGCAGGAAGCGCACCTTATATTGTCCATTGTGCGGAATTTTTATTGTTTTGCATCGATTTTTCCAAACACAAGGCGATGTTTCCCGATGCGCAAATTGATTGGGCGGAGGTAACCCTGATTGGCGCGGTCGATGCAGGCATTATGGCGCAAAACGTATTGCTTGCCGCCGAATCGCTTGGGCTGGGCGGCGTGTATATCGGCGCGTTGCGCAATGATGCGCAAAAAGTGTCGGATGTGTTGAACCTGCCGGATTATTGCGTGCCTTTAGTGGGGTTGTGTCTCGGTTATCCCGACCAAGACCCGCCGCTCAAACCGCGCCTGCCTAAGGAAATGGTCTATGCCGAAAACGCCTGTCCGAGCCTGAATGCCGAGGCGGTTGAAGCCTATAATCAGGCAGTAGCGGATTATTATGAGTTACGCAAGGGCAGCCCGATACCTTGGAAGGAATCGCTGGCCAAAACCTTGGGCAATCCTGTGCGGCCTCATATGTTGGCGTTTTTGCAGAAAAAAGGTTTTTTGAAAAGATAATGTTCAGACGGCCTTTGAGTGAATGAGACCGTCTGAAAACAATAGGAACGAAACAAGGAAGAGAGCAAACCATGAAGAAACTCGACACCCAATCCCCTGATTTTCAAGCCGAACTCAAAGCGTTACTCGCTTTTGAAACCGCGCAAAACCCTGAAATCGACCGTATTGTTGCCGACATCTGCGCCGATGTTCAAAAACGCGGCGATGCGGCGCTGATTGAATACACCAACCGCTTTGACGGTACATCCGCTCAAACCATCGACGATTTAATCCTGACGCAAGACGATTTGCAGTCTGCGTTTGAGCGTTTGCCCGAAAACATTCAGACGGCCTTGAAAACGGCCGCGCGACGGGTGGAAAGCTACCATAAACACCAAAAAATGGAGTCGTGGACTTACGAAGACGAAGACGGCACGCTTTTGGGTCAACAGATTATGCCGCTTGACCGTGTCGGTATTTATGTTCCGGGCGGTAAAGCCGCTTATCCGAGTTCCGTCATTATGAACGCCATGCCTGCCCACGTTGCCGGCGTGAAAGAAATCATCATGGTCGTTCCCACTCCGAAAGGCGAGCGCAACGATATCGTGTTGGCAGCTGCTTTTGTGGCCGGTGTAACCAAAGTGTTTACGGTCGGCGGCGCGCAGGCGGTTGCGGCTTTGGCTTACGGTACGGAATCTGTGCCTCAAGTCGATAAGATTACCGGCCCTGGCAATGCCTTTGTCGCCGCGGCCAAACGACGCGTGTTCGGCGTGGTCGGTATTGATATGGTGGCAGGGCCGTCTGAAATTTTGGTGATTGCTGATGGTACGACGCCTGTCGATTGGGTGGCCATGGATTTGTTCAGTCAGGCGGAACACGATGAAATTGCACAAGCGATTTTGATTGGTACTTCTCAAACGTATTTGGACGAAGTTCAGACGGCCATGAACCGCTTGATTGAAACCATGCCGCGCCGTGCGATTATTGAAGCTTCATTGGGCAACCGAGGCGCAATGATTTTGGCTAAAGATTTGGACGAAGCCTGCGAAATCGCCAACTATATTTCTCCCGAACACTTAGAACTGTCGGTCGAAAATCCGCAAGAGTGGGCGAAAAAAATCCGCCATGCCGGCGCTATTTTCATGGGACGCTATACCAGTGAAAGCCTGGGCGACTATTGCGCAGGCCCTAACCACGTTTTGCCGACCAGCCGCACGGCGCGTTTCTCTTCTCCTTTGGGAACATATGATTTCCAAAAACGCTCCAGTCTGATTCAGGTTTCAGAACAAGGCGCGCAGAAATTGGGCAAAACCGCCAGCGTGTTGGCGCATGGCGAAAGCTTGACCGCGCACGCCAGAGCGGCTGAGTTCCGTTTGAAAGACTGAGTGAAACGTTGAAGTCGTAAGAAATCTAAAAGGGCATTTAAACAGATGCCCTTTTTATTGTGATGAAGACTTTAGCTGAGAAGGCGTCAGGCCGTCTGAAAACAGGTTTAACGGTTTTTCAGCCAGTCATTACGCATTTGTGCGGCTTCTTCAAAATAGCGGTAAAGCTCGGTTTTGTTGCCGTCTGAAAGGAGCCGTTCCAATTTGGATAATTGCTCTTTCAAATCGCTTGTCAGTTTGAGCAGGGCAGGGCGGTTGGCCATGCAGATGTCTGTCCAAACGGCAGGATGGCTGGAAGCGATGCGGGTAAAGTCGCGAAAGCCGGTGGCGGCATAGAGGAGATAGTCTTTGCCGTGCGGATGGTCAACCAAAGCGTGGACATAGGCAAAGGCGGCCAAGTGCGGCAAGTGGGAAACGGCGGCAAAAATATTGTCGTGTTCTTCGGCGCTCATGGTGGAAATTTGCGAACCAACCGCCTGCCACAGGCTTTTCAGCCGTCTCAGGCCGTCTGAAGCCTCTTGGCCGTGTAGCGTAATGATAAGGCGGCTGTTTTGAAACAAACCGCAACGCGCGGATTTTGCCCCGCTTTGATCCGAGCCGGCAATCGGGTGGGCAGCAAAACATTGCGGCAGGCGGTCGGATAAGTGAGTGCGGAAGGCATTGAGTGCCGATTGTTTGGTGCTGCCGACATCGGAAACGCAGGCGGTGTCTTTTAAAAAGGGCTCGATGTCGCGGCATACGTCAGGCAGGACGGAGACAGGCGTGGCAATCAAAACCAAATCGGCATTGCTAATGCTTTCGGCGCAAATATTCGGATAGGCATGGTTGATGATGCCGCATTCGAGTGCGTAATTGAGGTTGTCGGCATTGGTGTCGATGCCGGTAACGGTTTGCACCAGTCCCAAGCGTTTGAGATCGAGCATGAACGATCCGCCGATTAAACCGACGCCGATAAGGGTGATATGGGGAAAAAAGGCGGAAGTGTTCATGGTTTGGATCCGGTTTAAGTGGAAAAGCTTATTTTAATCCGTTATAGAGGCCGTCTGAAAGTTGTCATCAAGGTTTCAGACGGCCTTTTTTATGGTCGAATTTTCATAATTTAGGCATAGAAAACTCCGTTTAGTAGGAGCATGTAACCGATTATCAGATTTTCATACACTAAAATAATCATCTGAATCAGTATAACGTCTTAAAGTAAGTGATTGGTATCTTAAAGTAAATTATTACATCATATTTTATTTTGATTGATATCGAATAAAATAATTCACTCAGAAAGAAGGAATTTATGAGTTTTTCACAAACCGAATTAGTCAACGCAATGCGTTTGCTTTCTACCCGTCTGCCGTAGTTTCCAGAGCAGCAAAACCAAGTATCCCGCATGTTGCGCATCGTGACCGAACGTTTGAGCAGCCATTTGAATGAAAACCTGAAAGCGTTCGGCATCAATGAAAACCTGTGGTTTTCCCTGATGGCGGTTTACGTCAGCCCAAACAGCGAAATCCTGCCTTCACGCTTGAGCGACCTGATAGACTTGACGCGCACCAGTGCGACACGCCTGTCGGACGACATGGTTGAGAGCGGCTGGGTAGAGCGTTATATCAATCAAAAAGACCGCCGTCAGATTGTGCTAAAATTGACCCCTTCGGGTGAGACCTTCATCCACGAAGTATGGCCGCAAATTGCCCGTCAGAGCGGCCAGGCGTGGGAAGATTTCACAAAAGAGGATTATGATACGCTGCAACACCTGTTGGGTAAACTGTTGAACCGTTTGGGCAATTGACAACAGACGGCCTGATGGTCTGCGGCAGGCACACATAAACGGAGTCTGTATGAAATTAGGTTTGGTCAAATCAAGCGTATGCGTTGCCGCTGTTTCGCTGTTGGCGGCATGTGCGCCGTTCGGCAAACAGTCGCCTTTGGATGAGACAACAGCCTATCCGCTGCCGCAAGGCCAATCTGCCGCTACTGCCCAAGACGGCTGGTGGATGAAGCTGAAAGATAAAAAATTAAACAATTTGATTGCTTCCGCCATTCAGACGTCTACCAATCTGCGTGTCGTCAAGGCAAGGTTTGAGCAGGCTCAGGCGCAGCTGGGCGTTGTGGGAGCCGCAAACAAACCGCAAGTCGGCTTGGGTGTAACCGGTATTGGTACCTATGTTTCACCCAAACCTCAAGCCGGTATGGTCGATACCGACCATACATTGGTTTTGGCGCACGCAGCCTTACAAGGCGGTTTGGTTTTCGACTTTTGGGGTAAAAACCGAGAGCAGATTCAAGCTGTTTTAGGAAAAAGCAGGGCTGCGGAGTATGAAGCGCATCATATCCGCACCGAGTTGGCTCACGCCGTTGCCGCCCAATATTTTGCGTGGCAGATGGCGACAGAACAACTGGCTTTACTGGATACGCGCATAGAGCTGGCGGATAAAGCATTGAAACTGATGCAACAACGCGTTAAAGCGCAGCTGGCTCCTGCCGATGCCTTGCACGCTCTGGAAATGGCACAACAACAATTGCAGCTTGAAAAATCGGCATGGACTCAGAAAAATGAGAAAATCCGCAACAGCCTGGCTGTATTGACCGGCCGTATGCCGGGTGCATTGAATGGACAGGTTCCGGAAAAAATGGCGGCTGTGCCGTCATTGCCGGTTAACCGTATCGAAGCGGATTTACTGGCGGCACGCCCCGATATCGCAGCGCAAAAAGCCTTGCTTGAAGAGAAATGGCATATTGTCAAATCGACCGAAGCAGAGTTTTACCCGAATATCGAGTTAAAAGTTTTGGCAGGTATGACGCACATTGATGCGTTCAATCTGATTCGCGGACGGACATCCGGTATGTTGGGCATTGTTCCGGCTTTGAATCTGCCATTGTTTACTTCCGGTGCGCTGCAATCCAAATTGGCGGGCAAACGTGCCCAGTATAACGAGCAAGTTGCCGTGTATGACCAAACGGTTTTGAACGCCATGCGTTCGGCGGCAGACGCCGTAGTGGACTATCAAAGCCTGAAAAGCCGACAAGATACTTGGAACAAGATGGTCAATATCGCCGATAAATCTGTGCAAAATGCGAAAGGACGTGTTCGTGCAGGTTTGGATAACGGCTTGACCGCTTTGCAAAAACAAGACGAAGCTGCGCGTACGAAAATGTCGGCGGTTCAATACCATGCAGAATATCTGACAGCCTGGAGTAACCTCAATGCCCAGTTGGGCGGAGGCTTTAAATTAAATAAGGAATAGACGTTTTATTAAAACGCAGGCCGTCTGAAAGTGATTTCAGACGGCCTTTTGCTTACCTTATTTACATTTGCTACCGGAAGAAATTATTGTAATGAATAGAGTGTAACTATAGAATATGACTCTTTAGCGCGTTAAACGTGGATATTGGGGACTGATGGGTATAAGTCAGCTGCCCGTAAGACAATAATATCGTTATCACATGTGCAGAATTAAAGTTAGGACTTATGGATACTCAATCAGAAAAAAATAATGTCCAAAAAGAACCGGAAGTAGCCGCTTCCGGCGCTAAAACGCATCGCAAACGCAATTTGGTTATCGTTACGCTTCTATTCCTTATTATGGCAGTCGGATTCGCTTTGGCGTATTTCCTGTTTTGGCAGCATGAAGAAGAAACGGAAGATGCTTATGTGGCCGGTCATTTGGTGATGATTACGCCGCAGGTGAACGGCACGGTGCGCAAAGTCATGTATGACGATACGGATGTCGTGAAAAAAGGCGATGTGTTGGTGGCTTTGGACGACAGCGATTTTCAGCTGGCATACGATCGCGCGCAAAATGAATTGATTCAGGCCATCCGTCAAAACAAACAGCAAACTGCGGTCAATTCAAAAGCCAAAGCGCAAGTGTTGTTGCGTAAAGCCGATTTGGCCCGTGCGCAAGCCGATTTGCGCCGCCGTGAATCTTTGGCGGGTACGGAAGCGGTTTCCGGCGAAGAGCTCAGCCATGCCCGTGCCGCTGTGGTTCAGGCTCAGGCTGCAGTGAAAGCGGTTGAGGCGGAAGAAGTTTCTGCTCAGGCAGCGTTGGGCAACAATATTCCTCTGCGCCAACAACCGGCAGTTCAGACGGCCATCAGCCACATTAAAGACGCTTGGCTGAATTTGCAACGTACGCAAATCCGTTCGCCGATCAGCGGCCAAATTGCCAAACGCAATGTTCAAGTCGGCCAACGTATCGCACAAGGTACGCCGATGATGGCTGTTGTGCCCCTGTCTGAATTGTGGGTGGATGCCAACTTTAAAGAATCGCAACTGCGCAAAATGAAAATCGGCCAGCCTGTTGAAATGACAGCCGATTTGTACGGCAGTAAAGTGGTTTACCATGGCAAGGTAATGGGCTTGTCGGCCGGTACGGGCAGTGCGTTCTCATTACTGCCGGCGCAAAACGCAACGGGCAACTGGATTAAAGTTGTGCAACGTGTGCCGGTGCGTATCAGTTTGGATGCTAAAGAATTGCAACAAAATCCGCTCCGTGTCGGTTTGTCGATGACTGTTAAAGTCGATATTGCCGAGAAGGGCAGCGGTAAAGCCATGACTGCCGAAGCGGAACGAAATACTGCCTTGCCGGAAACGGAAAGTGTGGATTGGAAAGCCGCCGATGCTTTAGTCGATAAAATCTTCGAACAATACGCAAAATAATCTTTTCAGACGGCCTGAGTCTTTTATTGAAGGCTCAGGCCGTCTGAAATATTGATTCTCTTCAATCGACCGCTTTGGCGGTTGTCTTATAGTTTATAAATATGAATTATCCGCCGTTACAAGGGTTTAAGCTGGTGTTGGCAACTTTGGCGCTCAGCTTGGCCGTATTTATGGAAGTCTTGGACAGCACCATCGCCAACGTCGCCGTGCCTGTTATTGCAGGGGATTTGGGTGCGGCTACCACGCAGGGAACTTGGGTGATTACCTCCTTTGCCGTAGCCAATGCCATTTCCGTCCCTCTGACAGGTTTTTTGGCCAAGCGGTTTGGCGAGGTCAAAATCTTTATCGCCGCTGTGATCGGGTTTGTCGTAACGTCATGGCTGTGTGGCATTGCGCATAATCTTCAAGCCTTGGTTTTTTTCCGTGTATTGCAAGGCTTTATTGCCGGACCATTGATCCCCTTGTCTCAAAGCCTGTTAATGGCTTCTTATCCGCCAGAAAAACGAACATTGGCACTGGCCTTATGGGCAATGACCGTCGTTGTTGCCCCTGTATTGGGGCCGATTTTGGGCGGTTGGATCTCGGACAACTGGCATTGGGGATGGATTTTCTTTATCAATATCCCGATCGGGATTTTGTCTGCAACTATTTCTTGGAAGCAGCTTAGACACAGGGAAACTGAAATCGTCAGGGCGCCAATCGATTATGTCGGGCTGGTGTTGATGATCGTCGGTATCGGCGCATTGCAAATGATGCTTGATAGGGGCAAGGAATTAGACTGGTTTGCCTCGGGAGAGATTATCGTTTTGGCCGTTACCGCTTTGGTGTTCCTGACATATTTTATTGTTTGGGAGCTGGGCGAGAAATACCCGATTGTCGATTTGTCATTGTTTAAAAACAGAAACTTCACGATAGGCGTTGTTGCTACATCGTTGGGCTTTATGGTCTATATGGGTACATTGACCCTGCTGCCTTTAGTGCTGCAATCAAATCTTGGCTATACCGCTACTTGGGCAGGCCTGGCTGCTGCGCCGGTGGGCTTTCTGCCGATTATTCTGTCGCCGATTATCGGTAAGTTCGGCAATCGCGTCGATATGCGCCTGTTTGTCAGTGCCAGCTTCTTGGTTTTTGCTTACACATTCCATTGGCGCACCGATTTCTATGCCGGTATGGATATGAGCAACGTCGTTTGGCCGCAGTTTTGGCAGGGTTTAGGCGTAGCCATGTTCTTCCTGCCTTTGACCAGTATTACCTTGTCGCATATGAAAGGCAATCAAATTGCCTCGGCAAGTAGCCTGTCTAATTTCTTGCGTGTCTTTATGGGCGGTGTCGGAGTATCTGTTGTCAGCACCATGTGGGAACGACGCGAAGCTCTGCACCATACTCGACTGACCGAACATGTTAACTTATTGTCCCCAATCAGTAACCAATCTATTCAAGGCATGATGGCCAATGGTTTGAGCAAGGAAGAGGCTTTGGAGGCGATAAATAGCACCATTTTGCAACAAGGCTTTATTATTGGCTCAAATGAAATCTTCTTGGCAGGCAGTATCATATTCATCAGCATGATCCCCATTATTTGGCTGGCAAGACCTCCGTTTAGCGGTTCCGGCGGGGGAGGGCATTAGAAAAAACTTGTGTTAACTTAGTTAGATATAAAGAGGCCGTCTGAAAATGAATTTCAGACGGCATTTATTTTCGTAATGTGATGATTCAGGCTCTTAATGACCTTGTTTTGGAGAGTTTTGTTCTTTTGCTTTGATTCGTTTTCCGCGTTTGTATTTGGCTTTGTTTGGGGTGTTTTCTTCGCAATGTATTTTTGTGTTTTTCGGGTATATGCTTAGTTGTTATCCGTTTGAGTTATCGCGGCACATGGCGGGAACCATCATCGGATCCAGTGTTCCGCCACATTGCCAGTTAAACAACCAAGTCGAGTCATTGTTAATTCGATAAGGGGTCAGGGTCAGGACTTTGCCTTTGTTTTGTCCTTTATCGAAAGGAATACTGATTTTGCCTGTATCTGCTTCTACAGTTACGCCACCGTTTTGGATGTATGTGCCGCCGATGCGTTGAGCGGTAACGCCGATTATGCCTTGTTTGCTGACATCCTCTGCATTGGGCAGGCGGTTATTTACTGCTGAAGCGATGCTGATTTCGGTTTTCAGGTCATCGGCAAGGTAAAGTGCTTCGGAGGCTTGCGCCCTGCCGATATAGTTTTGGTAGGTAGGCACGGCGATAACAACCAGAATACCGAGGATGGCGATAACTATCATCAGCTCAATCAGGGTAAAACCTTTTTGGGCTTGAAGTGGGGTATTCATTTGAGTGTATCGTTTTCAAGTTTTTATTTTTATAAAGCAAATCCCATAACCGCGTTATGGGATTTGCTTATATTTTAGACTGCAATACCAATATTAGCGACAGTTGGCAGGAACATGTTTAGGTTCGCCACCAGAAAATTTACATGTCCAAGTAATTGGAGACTCTGGGTCTTTTTGAGCGGGAGTTAATGTAAACTTAGGATCTTTGCTTTTTGTTGGATCGTTGCTTTTTGCTACACCAGTATCTCTCGTTTCTACTGTAATTGTGCCACCATCCGCAATAGTAATAGATTTTACATAGTTACTGCCGTTTTCAGGGAATGAGTAACCTGTATTACCTTTGTCAGTGCCATTAATACCTTTAACTGAGTTCAAACCATTCAAAGCAGTAGCAGTTTCTGCTACAGCCAATTTTGCAGGTTCGGCTAAGCTCAAGCCTTCAGATACTTTGGCGCGGATGGTGTAGTCTTGGTATGCAGGCAGAGCGATTACGGCCAAGATGCCCAAGATGGCGATGACGATCATCAATTCGATCAGGGTGAAACCTTTTTGGATTGCTTTCATTGTTTAAAACTCCAGTTTGAAAGTGTGAATAATTGTGTTTAAGTAAAAAGTCCGTAATGTGCTTGGCACTATGTATTATGAGTAAACCATAAGTAAGAAGGAATATACAGCTTCCGTCGGGCTTGCTGCTTTGAGGCTTGGGCCTTATCGGACGTGTTGTTTCTAGCAGTCAGTGTGCCAAGTATGAAAAATTGGTTAAAAAATTTATTTTTTATTTTCTATCTATTGTTTTTATTGGGATTATTTTTTAATTTTTAAGTTTTGTGTGGTTTTGTTTGAAAGTTTCAGGATTTTAGGGAAATTAGGGGGTTGACGTTTTTTGTCAGTTTTGTGTTTTTTGTGACAGAGAGTGTGTGCAAGTTTGGTCATGTGACGTTTTTTGTCAGAAATTTGGCTTGGTTAATAATATGTTAATTGATTTAGATGGGCGGTGTTTTTATGGATTAATCGGTGAGTTTAATATTTTGTGATTTTATTTTTTTGTTTTTTATGGGTTTTATTTTGGATGCGTATTTTGTTTGAATACGGATAAGGAGAAAATTTGGAAGGAAGGATTTTTGAAGAGGATTTGGCGTAATAGGTGAATGAAATTTTGTTATTGGAATTATATTCATTTGGGTTATGATTTTGGTATGTAGTTTTATGTCAGAAGGAAGTTCTGGTTTTGAATTTTAAGGCTTTGGATTCCTTGAGTGTTTTAAAAGGGTATATTCAGGATGTTTATATATTGGGGTGCGATTAGGGTGAGCAAAAAATGCTCACCCTATGTTTTTAAGATGTTCAGACGGCCTTTATGGGGTTAAGACTTCGATCAATGCCTGCTTTAGGGTATTTTGGGTTTGCGGGTCTTGGAGGGATGGGCTGTAGGTAATGAAGCTGTCCTCAATGCGCTGATCCAAGGTGGTGATTTTGGCGTAGCGCAGGCTGATGTTGTGTGCGAAGAAGGTCTCGGCGATGTCGGCGAGGAGATGGGGGCGGTTGACGGCGGTGATGTCTATGGTGTGCCAGCCGGGATAATCTTCTTCGGGGGTGATGATTACGGTAGGCGGAATGGGGATGTGGCGGATGCGGCGGCTGATGTGCGGGCGGCCGCTTTGTTTTTGGACGGTGGTATTGCCGTGGATGAAGCTGTTGAGTTCGGCTTCGAGTGCGCTTTGACGGTCGGGATATTCTTCGGGCGGGAGATTGTCGGGAAGTTGCAGGATAAAGGTGTCAAGGATGTAGTCGTGCTCGGTAATGAAGGCACGGGCGGCTTGGATGTCGAAGCGGTGGCTGCTGAAGATGCGGCAGAGGCGTGCGAAGAGGCGGTCGCCATTGGGCATGAACACCATGACTTGAAGGCTGTTGCTTTGGGGAAGAATGCGGCTGCGGACGGCCGGACTTTGGGTGTCGTAGGCGAGGTTTGCGGTGTGCCAGAGGATTTCCCGCGTCTGATGGCGGACGTAGTATGCGCTGCCGAGGATGCGGCGGAGTTTTTGTTGGTTTTTGAGGGGAACGGCCGCGCGTGTGAGCTGATCGGTCGAGGCTTGTTCGCGTCGGTTGGGGAGGCGTTCGGGATCGTGGTGTTTGCTGTTTAAAACGGCGGCGGTGCTGTGGTAGAGGGTTTGGAGCAGGCTGGCGCGCCATGTGTTCCAAAGTTTGGGGTTGGTGCCGCGGATGTCGGCAATGGTAAGCAGGTAGAGTGCGTCGAGGTATTCGCGCGTGGGAATACGGCGGCAAAAGGCTTGGAGGACATGGGGATCTTGGATGTCTTCTTTTTGGGCAACGGTGGACATGAGCAGGTGGTTTTCAACCAGCCATGCGAGGAGGTGGCTTTCTTCTTCGGTGTAGTAGTGGTTGGCGGCGAATTGTTGTGCGTCTTTGATGCCTTCTTTGGCGTGATCACCGCCACGGCCTTTGGCGATGTCGTGCAGCAGGGCGGCGGTGTAGAGGACATGCGGTCTTGGGTAGGCCTGCATGATGGCGCTGGCCTCGGGCATTTCGTGACTGTGGGTTTCGATGGCGAGACGGCGCATATTGCGGACGACGGTCAGGATGTGGTCGTCTACGGGGTAAATATGGAAGAGGTCGTGTTGGAGCAGGCCGGTAATTTTTTCCCATGCGGGGAGATAGCGGCCAAGTACGCCGTAGAGGTTGAGAAAACGGAGGGTTTGGGTAAGGCCGGTGCCGTGTTTGAAGAATTGGATAAAGCGGCGGCGGTTTTCTGGATTTTGGGTGAAACGGGCGTTGATTTTTCGTGTGGATGCCCACCATGCACGCAGGGTTTGCGGCTCGATGGTGGTGATGTTTTGCTCCTGCATGGTTTGGATGATGGTGAAGATGTGTTCGGGATTTTGTTCGAACAGGGCAAGGTCGTTGGCGGCGATTTGGTGGCCGATGCGTTTGTAGTGGCTGTCGATGGGGTGGATATGTCGGGGACGGCTGGAGGTTTGGTGGTTTTTGAGAACCGGAATGAGGATGCCGTTGAGTTGTTTGATGGCTTTGGTGGCGCGGTAGAAGGTGTGCATCAGGGCTTCGCTTCGGCCGCGGATGTCGGGTTGGGTATAGCCTAAGCTTTCGGCTACTTGGGACTGGTAGTCGAAAAGCAGCCTGTCTTCTGGGCGGTCGGCGGTAAGGTGGAGGTGAATGCGGATGTTGGCGAGACGGCGGTAGCCATGAGCCAGCATGCCGGCTTCGGTGCGTGTGAGGACACCGGCGGTAACGAGGGCGGTGGGGTTGCTGTCTATGCCTTGTGCTTTGGCTGTCCAGATAAGGGTGTGGATGTCGCGCAGGCCGCCGGGGCAGGTTTTGATGTTGGGTTCGAGTTGTGCGCCTGCGCCTTGGGATTTGGTATGGCGTTGCTCCATTTCGAGGAGTTTGGCTTCGATAAAGGCGGCTGTGTCGCGGCGTGTGTTGAGTTTGTTTAGAAGTTGGGCGGTAAGGTTGGCATTGCCTTGCAGGTGGCGTGCTTCAAGAAAGGCGGTTTCGCCGGTAATGTCGTTTTGGGTGCTTTGGAGGATTTCTTCTATGCTGCCGCTTTTGATGGCCGGATTGAGGCGTGCGTCCCAAAGGGTTTGAATAAATTGGGTGGTTTGTTGTTGCAGGCCGTCTGAAAATGGGGCAGAGGAAATAATCGCTAAGTCCCAGTCAGAATGGGGATAGAGTTCGCAACGCCCGAAGCCGCCGATGGCAATCAGACTGATGTCGTTGCTGTCGGGGAAGTGGATTTGCCAGAGGGTTTGCAGCAGGGTTTCGGCAGCGGCGATATGGTCGCGGAAGTAAACGGTAGGGCGGTTGTTTTGGCGGTAGGCAGTTTCTGCTGCGGCTTTTTGCTGCTGGTAGGTTTGGATGGCTTGTTGGGCGGCGGTCATAATGGTATCTGGCTGTGAATTAGGCTTGGGTATCGGCGGGCTCGGTCATTTGGCGGAGCATTTCTTGCGGAGGAAGGAGGAGTTTGTAAGGGGCAATTTTAAGCGCGGATGCGATTTTTTCGATGTTGGAAAGGGCGATGTTCCAGCGTTTGCGCTCGACGGCGGAGACGTAGGTACGGTCAAGTCCGCATTGGCGCGCCAGTTCTTCTTGCGACCAGCCGTGATTAACGCGATAGAGGCGCATGTTGTAAGCGATAACGGCACGGAGGTCTTGCGGATCGGGCAGGCTTGGAGGGGGAGTGAGTTTATTGACCATGGTATTTTGAGTTTGTGGTTTGAACGATAAGGGGATTTTATACTATTTTTGTGAGGGGAAAGGAAAGGCCGTCTGAAAGTTTTCAGACGGCCTTAAAGAGGGTAGGTATAAAAAAAAGGGGGTGGCTTTCGGCCACACCCAAACACACACACATCAAGAGGAAAGAAAAATCATTTAATAAGAGAGCTGGCTCTTATAGAGGAAAACTGGAGGATTAGGGCTTGATCCTGAAGTATTGAAAGGCATTATAAATGAAAATAGGGTTGGGGTATTGATACAGGTCAATTCGGGCTTGATTTAGAAAATATATTTTTAGGATAGTGGAAATAAATTAAAAATAAGGTTTGATTGTGAATAAAAGTCATTAGGCCGTCTGAAAGAATTGGTTTCAGACGGCCTAATTGGTTTGAAGGCTGCTACTTAGTATATAAATAAAGTATTAAGCCAGACCTTTATCTTTGGCTTCTTGCAGGCGGGCTTCAAAGTTGCTGAGATTGACGCCTGCCTGTTCGGCTGCGGTAACTACTTCGGCTACAGATGCGCCGTGTTGTACTTGATGATAACCCCAAAGCAGGGAGCAGCGAGTGCCGGTACGGCAGAAGGCAAGGATAGGAGCCGGAGATTGTTGTAACAGATTTTGGAAGGCTGCAACATTGGCTGCGTTGATTTGAGGCGCAACGACGGGCTGGTGTGAGAATTGGTTGATGCCGGCCTCTTTAAACCAGTTTTGCACTTCGGCAAAAGCCGGTTGGTTTTCTTCTTCGCCGTCCGGGCGGTTGCAGATGACGGTTTGGATGCCGAGGCGTACGGCTTCTTGGACATCAGCTTCGGTCAGTTGGGGGGCGATATAGAGGGAGTCGGTCAGTTTACGGATGGGCATAGTTTTTCCTTTCTTTATATTAAGCGGATATGTTGATTTCAGACGGCCTAGGAAGTGTCAGGCCGTTTGAAGTTTTATTTGATGATTGTACAACCAGTTTTCGAGTTTTTGTCGGTCGGTAATGTGCAGCAGGGCGGTATTGGCTTCTGCTGCTTGAACTGTGATGCTGGTTTCGCGCAACAGGCCTTGGCGGAAGAAATGGATGGTGGTGCGTGTGCCGATAGGCAGTTTGCTCCACTGCGCTGCAAGGTCGTTGCAGGCATAGCCGCCTAAGGCGATGATTTTGTCTTGCGGACAGAGTCCGGCATTTTCTGCGCTGCCACCATTAAATACATGAGTCAGGATAGCGTGGTCGCCGTTTTGTTTGAAACGTGCGCCCAAATCGTTGGCGGGGGCAACCGATTGGGGTTCGTTGGCAAATGCTCCGCCGTGCTGGCGTGGCAGGGGGATAAAGTCGAGTTTGACACCTACGCTTTGCAGACATTCTGCGAGCGGAAGGTCTTCGGTACTGTATAAGGCCGTCTGAAAGAAGGTTGCTAAATCTAAACCGGTCATTTCTTGGCAACGGGTTTGCCAGTGTTTTTCGGGTATGCCTTGATGAGTGTTGCACCAATCGCGATAGTGCTGCTGCATCACGCTGTCGAGGGTGTATTTGCCTTGGCTTTTTTCACGGATGATGAGGTCGAGGCAAAGTGCGGCCAGTGCGCCTTTTTGATAGTAGCTGACGATGGCGTTTGGGCTGTTTTCGTCTTGTTTGTAGAACTTGTCCCATGCGCTAAAACTGGATTGGGCAAGTGTTTGTTTCAGACGGCCTTGTGTCTGCTGTACGCGTGTGATGCCTTGTGCAAGCAGAGTAAGGTAGGCTTCGGGGCTGATGGTTTTGCTTCGGGCTAGAAAGAGGTCGTCGTAGTAGGACGTAATGCCTTCAAATGCCCAAAGTTGCTCGGTGTAGTTTTCTTGGTCGAGGTTGTAAGGTGCGAAGACGGCCGGTTTGATGGATTTGACGTTCCATGCGTGGAAGTATTCATGGGAAAAGAGGCCGAGCAGTTCGGTATAGGCTTTGTCGGCTTCGCCCATGTCGTAAGATGGCAGACTGTGGCGGTCGGCAAGAAGGGCGGTGCTGCTGATGTGTTCCAGTCCGCCGTAGAGGTTGTCGCCCAGATGTAATAGGAAAAGGTATTCGGTAAACGGGGCAGGGGAGGGGAACATCGCCAACTCGGTTTCGCAGATTTTTTGAATATCGGCGAGGAAGCGGCCGCGGTCGAAATCGGGGTAGATACCGCTTAATGCAATACGGTGGGGAATGCCTTGTGCTTTAAAGTCGAGGAGTTCGATGATGCCTGTTTCAACGGGGTGATCAATAAGCTCGGCATATGAGGCCGTCTGAAAAGTGGTCGCCGAAATTTGTGGCAGGGTTGTGGCTATCTGCCATGTGTGTGGCAGGGTAGGAAATTCGACTTGGTGTGGTTGTTCCTCTTGTCCGTGTACTTTTAAGAATAGGCATGCGCCATCGAAAAAGCCGCGCTCGGTACTGAGGAACGAGCCGCGAACAGACAAGTCGAATGCGTAGACGGTGTAGTAAATTTCCCACGCTCCACTGAGGGCAGGGGTTTGCCAATGATTTTTGCTGGTTTGTGTCAGCGGCTGGGCTTTGCCGTTACAGCGTGCGCTAATGTGTGTGATGTGGCGGGCAAAGTCACGGATGAGGTAGCTGCCGGGAACCCAGTTGGGTAGGCTGATTTCTGTTTCAGAATCATTGGGTTGAGTGAATGATAAGGTGATGTGCCATTCATGAGATAGAAAGTTGGGGGTAATTTTGTAATTAATCATAGCTATCGTATAGTTTGCTAAAGTTTATTAAGAATAAGTGTTTTAAAAGGTTAGGTTTAATCTATATCAATAAATTTGTACGAAAAAGGGGACTTGAAAAAATACTGTGCCCGATTTATTGGATATATTTAAATAATTTATTGATTATAAAAGAAATAAGATTATGTCTTACTAAATGTTTTATGCAATATGGAATGTAATTTTGCTTGGCATGTTGTGGGGTCTATGTTAAATTTAGAAAAATTTGAGCCTTAGCCGTATTGCGCTTTTCATAAACGTAAGGGTTGGGGTGAGATAAAAATTTTTTATACCCATAATTTATGGAGACTTCCATGGACACACAAACTTATAACTACAAAGTGGTGCGCCAGTTCGCCATCATGACTGTAGTTTGGGGTATTGTGGGCATGTTGGTCGGTGTAATTGTAGCCGCCCAATTATTTGCTCCATCCCTTGATTTATCTGAAATTGGACCTTGGTTCCACTTTGGCCGCCTGCGTCCGCTGCATACCAATGCGGTTATTTTTGCATTCGGTGGTTGCGGTCTGATCGGTACATCATACTACGTTGTTCAACGTACATGTAATACCCGTCTGTTTGGCGGTTGGTTGCCTGCATTTACCTTCTGGGGTTGGCAGGCTGTCATCGTGGCTGCGGCTATCAGCTTGCCTATGGGTTATACCCAAGCTAAAGAATATGCTGAATTGGAATGGCCTATCGACATCCTGATCGCTTTGGTTTGGATTGCTTACGCCATCGTATTCTTCGGTACGATTGCCAAACGTAAAATCAAACACATCTACGTTGCCAACTGGTTCTACGGCGGCTTCATCTTGGCTGTCGCGCTCTTGCACATCGTCAATAATATCAGCATCCCTGCCGGTTTGATGAAATCTTACCCGGTTTACGCTGGTGCGATTGATGCGATGGTTCAATGGTGGTACGGCCACAATGCGGTGGGCTTTTTCCTGACAGCCGGCTTCTTGGGTATGATGTACTACTTCGTACCAAAACAAGCAGGCCGTCCTATTTACTCTTACCGCTTGTCCGTCGTTCACTTCTGGGCTTTGATTTTCACTTATATGTGGGCAGGTTCTCACCACTTGCACTACACCGCATTGCCTGACTGGACTCAATCTTTGGGTATGGTATTGTCTTTGATCCTGTTCGCACCTTCTTGGGGCGGTATGATCAACGGTATTATGACTCTGTCTGGCGCATGGGACAAACTGCGTACCGACCCGATTTTGAAATTCCTGATCGTATCTCTGTCCTTCTACGGTATGTCTACCTTCGAAGGCCCGATGATGTCTATCAAAACTGTTAACGCTCTGAGCCACTACACTGACTGGACTGTTGCACACGTTCACGCCGGTGCATTGGGTTGGGTAGGCTTCGTAACCATCGGTTCCGTTTATTACATGATTCCCCGCCTCTTCGGTAAAAACGAAATGTACAGCACCAAATTGGTTGAAGCGCATTTCTGGATTGCAACCATCGGTGTGGTTCTGTATATCGCCGCGATGTGGATTGCCGGTGTGATGCAAGGCCTGATGTGGGGTTCTCTGAATGCTGACGGTACTTTGACTTATTCGTTTGTAGAGTCAGTTAAACGTACCATGCCTTACTACATGATTCGTTTCACCGGCGGCCTGCTGTACCTGAGCGGTA
>ERZ773087.407-NODE-407-length-32707-cov-6.302799_pt1 | contig 32707 bp, 28 predicted proteins | sample MGYA00511375_ERZ773087 | MGnify/ENA primary metagenome ERZ773087 (study PRJEB29015, sample SAMEA2737995) | human oral metagenome | biome: human oral; feature: human-associated habitat; material: dental | place: China | collected 2063 ...
CGGGAGCGTTGCAGTTTGAAATTGAAAAAGCTGAGTCCTGTCGCATACAGAACCCAGCTTGCACAGAGTGCCTGAATAGGCTTTTATGAGTGTCCAAGATTTGGGGGCCAGTTCAACCGTTTCAGACGGCCTTTTTGACGGTTTAACAAAATGATTTATCAAGAATTTGTTTTTCGTTCAACAAAAGTGGAAAGCAGGGCGGTATCGATGTCCCATTTCCAAATGCCTCGTTCCGAGCCGTCCATGCCGCGTAGGAAGAGGTAGCGGATGGCGATTTTGGTCAACGGCTTGCCGCGCAGGGCGTAGTAGCGCGCAATGGCAACGGCGTAGATCAGGGCTTGCAGGTAGTAGTGATGATGCGCCACGGCTTCGTTCATCGCCTGTTGCGTGTAGGCGCTTGCATCGTTGCCCAAATGGTTGGATTTGTAGTCGATTAAAACGACATTGCCGTCTGAATCTTGGCAAACCATATCGATAAAGCCGTTTAAATAGCCTTGCAAATCATGGAAATCAAGCAGTTGCGCGGCTTGGACGCATTCGGGCGGCAGGTTTGCTTCGCTTGAGGCAAACCAATGGCGCAAGTCGTCCAGTTTGAAATCGTCCATGTACAGGGTGAACCCCATTTCGGGCAGGCGTCGGGTTGGCGGAATCTGCGACAGGCTCTCGCCGATTAAAGGCGTCAGGCGGCAGATGTCGAGCATGGTGCTTACCGTCGGCAGCCATTTGTCTTCAAAGCTGTGGCGTTGCAGAACTTCGGCAATCATTTCGGATTGGCTCTCGGCAGAGGCGGCGAAGTCGAGTTTTTCCAACATTTCATGCAAACATACGCCGGCATTGGTGCCGCGGGGGAAATGATGGATATCGAGGCCGTCTGAAAGCGGGGACGGCAGGTTTTCAGACGGCATGGCACGGTCTGCGCTTTCTGCCGGGTCGATGGCAGGTTGCAAAGGCTCGTGTTGTTCGTCGGTTGACTTGGTGTGTCTGCTTAAACCGGTAAAGCTGGTGTGGCGGATAAAGTCAAAATCGCGGCGTTTGATGCTATGTGCGCCAAAAGCTTGGTCTTGCTGGCGGCTGTATTGGTAGACGGTTTCCGGCGGGGCTTCTTCCGTGAAGGCAAACTCCGTATTTTCAGGCGCATTTTTGATAAAGCGTTGCCAGTTGAGCTTGAGCATTTCCACAACATCTGTCGCGCTTTTATAGCTTTGGTTGACGCTTTCGCGGTCGGCATCCGGCAAACCTTCGAGCAGATAGGCAAAAGGATTGTTTGGCGTACAGTATTTGTTGGCGGCGGCGTAGATGTTGAGCTGTTCTTCGGCGCGGGTTAGGGCGACATAGAGCAGGCGTAAATCTTCTGCCGTCTTTTCATCGGTAAGGTGGCTTAGTTCTGCTTCCGAGGTTTGCGATGTTGCCAGCAGCTCAGTTTCGTGGTTTTCAGTATGTAGGATTTTCCAGTTTTCTTTGGAATTGTCTTTGGTATCCCATGCAAAGGGGCAGTACACCAAAGGATATTGCAAACCTTTCGACGCGTGCATGGTAACGATTTTGACCAGTTTTTCGTCGCTTTCAAGACGGATGGTTTGCGCGTCTGACGGGAAATGGCCGCTGCGCGCACGGCCGATTTGTTCGTTCAGCCATTTATGCAGGGCGGCAGGGTTGCGGCTTTGGCTGTCTTCTTCGGCCAAAAGCTCCAGAATTTGGTAGTAGTTGGTCAGGCTGCGTTCGTTGCCGCCTTTGAGCAGGCGTGTTTCGATGTCATGTAGGGCGGCAAACTGCTGCACGGCGGCAAAAATGCCGCCTTTACGCCATTTTTCCATGGCTTCGGCAGACGATTCCAGCCATTTCAGTAGCTGGTGTTCGTTGTGGTTGAGTTCGTAAATCTCTTTGGCGGTATAGCCGAATAAAACGCCGGTTAAGACAAAGCGCAGCCAGTCGGTTTGCCTTGGGTTGAGCCAAAAGCCGATCAGCGCGGACAGCGAGTCTGCCTCGGCGGAATCGAAAACGGACTGGCGCGACAGCAACACGCTTTGGATACGGCGCTGTTTCAGTTTTCCGGCAATCATCGCCGCTTCGTTGTTGGTGCGTACCAAGACGGCAATATCGCCGGATTCCAATGCACGGCCTTTGAAGTTCAGACGGCCTTCGGCTGCTTCATTGAGCGCAAAGGCAATTTCATCTGCGCAATATTCGGCGGCACGGCCGCGCAAAATTTCTTTGCCGGTTTGGTCGTCCGTATTGAGCCAGCGCACTTGGATGGCGGGGCGGTGTGGCGACAGCCGGCTTTCGGAGCGGCTGGCGGAGACATCGCTGTAATCGATATTTTCCAATACGAAGGGGTGTTTTTTTTGTTTGAACAAGGCGCTGATGCCGTTGATCAGCTTGGCATGGCTGCGGTAGTTGACAGCGAGGGTGTAATGCCTGTCCGCATCTTGCGCGGCTTGCAGATAGGCGTAAATGTCCGCACCGCGAAAGCTGTAAATCGCCTGTTTGGGGTCGCCAACGAGAAACAGCGGGCAGCCTTGTTCGATAAAAATTTGGCGGAAAATTTCATATTGCAGCGGGTCGGTATCTTGGAATTCGTCAATCAGCGCGATTTCCCAGTTTGCCGCCGCCGCTTTTGCCAATGCGTTGCCGTGTTCATGGATGGTCAATGCCTGATGGACATCCAGCAGCAAATCGTCAAACACGCGCTCGCGGCGTGATTTTTTTTGTTCGGCAATAGATTGGTTGATGTAGGACAGGAGGTCGAGTTGCAGGCAGATGAAGACCGCTTCTTCCGCGCTTTCCATTGCTTGCAAATCACGACCGAGATTGGCCAAGGCTTGCAGCTGGATAATTTCCGACGCATCGGCATCGGCTTTATATTCTTTTTTCAGTTTGCTGTTGAGCGTGTTGATACTGAAGAGGCTTAATTTCCCTAGCGTTTGTTTGCTCAGGCGGGGCAGATGACTGGATTCGGCGTTTGTTTTTAAATCGATAAAAACATTTTCAAAGGTATTTCTTTTGTAGGTCTGGCCATTAAGTTTGGGCAAGATTGTCCAAAACGCTTTTTCCAAGTCTTCCAACTGACCGCAAACTTTTTGCCATGTTTCTTGAAGGTTGGCTTGGGCTTCTTTCAAACTGCCTTCAGGCCGTCTGAATTTCAGATAGGGGCGGCCGGTATAGCTTTTGATTTCGGCAAGCATTTCTTCAGGCGTGCATTTTCGGTCAAAAACCAATTGTGCCAATGTGGCATCGGTTGCCACTTTCTGTCGCCAAAAGTCCTGCGCAGGAATCAGCAGCCTCTCGCGCGAGTCGTCCGACAGCTCGACATCCAAAGGCGCACCGCACAAAAACGCGTAATCGCGCAAGACGCGCTGACAGAAGCCGTGGATAGTGTAAATCGATGCGTTGTCAAACTGGCTCAGCGTGGCTTTGAGGCGGAGAATCAGGCGATGGCAGCTTTCCTGTCCGTCTTGCTCACCTAAAGCCAAAGGAATCAAGCGATTGAGAAATTCATCGGGGGATTTTTTCTCTTTTTCGTAATATTTGTTCAGGCCGTCTGAAATATGTTCCGGCTTGCCGCCCAAAGTTTGGATTTCGTTCAAAACCTGCAACACTTCGTCCAAACGCGCGCGCAAACGGGTTTTCAGTTCTGCTGTCGCCGCTTTGGTAAAGGTAACGACCAGAATTTTCTCGATGTCTTTTTTTTCTAAAACAATCAGTCGGGTAAAGAGCGCGGCAATGCCGTAAGTTTTACCCGTACCGGCAGAAGCTTCGATGAGGTTGGTGCCGTCGATGGAAAGTGTAAGCGCGTCAAAAGGAAGGGCGGAAGACATGGTGGGAACGGAATAATATTAGCGAGGCATTATCATAACAGAGATAGTGTGTTGTTTTGCATTGATGATAAAAATGCCGTCTGAAAACTTTCTGTTTTCAGACGGCATGCCTTAAGGGCTATTAAATGACTTCAATAGCGCATCTTAGTAGCGCAAACGGCGTTTGGCGTAGCTTGGTTGGCGAGGACGGTAGGTATAACGATTCGCCGCTGGAGCTTTACTGTCGTCATAGTAGTACGCAACATTATTACCGTTAATGGTCGTATTGTTGACGCTCAAACCGGTTGGAGAGCCGGTAGTAATAACAATATTATCGCTTTGGATGGTGTTTGCCGTATTGGTTACGTTGGCTTCGTTTTTACCTTTGGCGTTGATGCCGCCGTCAGGTTTGCCTGAAGCGTAGCTGCCGTTGACATTGACGGTCAGGTTTTTTTCGTTAACGCTGCTGATTGCGCCGGAAGTATTGACTTTGTTGCCTTCTACTTCAATGGAGTTGTTGGATACCAGGTTGGTACCGTGCAGGTTGACGTCACCGTTGTTGGCATTGATTTTAATGTCATTGCCAGCCGCTACATTCGCGCCTGTGGCGGTAAAAGAAGCGTTATCGGTTTTGTTGACGCCGACAGAGCCATTGACGTGAGGAACGGCAACACCGGTTTCAACATTGATTGTCGTACCAGCGCCGATACCGACATTAACGGCTGTACCTTGGTTGGAGGCAGTATTGGCTGACTCGGTGAAGGTTACGCCGTTGCCTGCGGTAATGTTGACGTTGTTGTTGGCAGTAATGTTGGATGCGATTTCAGCAGAGTCTTTGGCGTTGATGACAACATTGGTCGCATTCATATCGCCTTTGACGGCGGTAGATTCTTTTTTGTTTTCATCAGCGTAGTTGACGTTCAGGTTGGCATTTACATCAACGTTTGAACCGTCTTTGGTGTATGCGCCGATAGTCAAAGAAGCGCCGCCTTGTTTGCTGCTGCTGTTGCTGGTGTTGTAGGCGGCAGTGTTGTGGTATGAACCTGCATCAATGTTGATCGCACCGGTAACATCGTATTTTGTACCTTCATCAGACACTTTGTCATTTGCCAAAACGATGGCATTGCCTGCGTTGATGGTGGTTACGGTTGCAGTGGATTCATTGTGTGTCGAAGAGTTACCTTGACCTTGTGCAGTGATTTCACCACCGATGCCTTTATTGGTACTGATGCCGGCAGAAACGACCAAACCGCCGCCGTTTTGTTTTACATCGGATTTTGCACCACTGTGTGCCGCTGCATGGGTAACGTTTTTGGCAGCTTCAACCACATTGCCGGTCGCATTAATCACGGTACCTTCTTGATTAATATTGCCGTTTGCAGTGATGGTGGTATTACCGCCGGTGTTGATGTTGGATACATGGGATGTATTCGTTACGGTAGTCGCATCTGTTTTGGTGCTGGTAATGCCGACAGATACGCCGACGCCTGCAACGTTATTTTTTTCGTATGCAGTAGCAGATACGCCCAAATCGGTTATGCGGCCGGATTCGGTTACAGTGTTGCTGCCTTTGGATGCAACAATATTGACGTCATTGGCTGCGGAAATGTTGACGGATTCTTCGCCGTTGACTTGGCTGCCGCTGACGGTAACGTTTGAGTTGGAAGACAACTGGGTGTTTTTACCGGTCAAAATGCTGCCGTTCAGACCGACAGAATGGGTGTCGGTGTGGGTATCGGTGAATTTGATACCGGCTTTGGCAGTCACGCTGCCGTTTTCTTTATTGGTTTCGGTACCAGAGTAGCCCTTGATGGAATACTCGTTGACCTGTTTGTTTTCTACCGCTTTGGCTGCATCAATGGTCAAATCGCCTGCGGAAGACAGTTGCAGTTTTTGTGCCGCAAACAATGCAGAACCGATCACATTGATATCTTTGTTGGAAACAACGGTCAGGTCGGCATTGGAAACCAGGGTAGAACCGGTTACTTTTTCAATGCTGCTGTTGCTGCTGGTTTTAGAGGTCGTGATATTAAAAATCGTACCTTTACGCGCGCTTTGTGCGGAAGTATCGGTGCTGGTGGCGTTTTTAATATCAACATTGCCTGCTTTGGAGCTGACGAATGTACCGGCTTGGCCTTCAACGGTACTGCCGTAAACGTTGACGCCGTTTTTTGCACCCAAGACTACGTTTGAGTTGGCAGTAATGCTGCTGCCGTGCAGGTTTTCGGTACGGTTGTTTTGAACTTGGCTTTCACCGCCGAACAGGCCGCCCCAGTATTTTTTCTGGTCGTCAAGGCTGTTGGTGTTGATGGTGGTTTGAGTACCCAAGTTAATCTTGTTGACATCGGTAACGACATTGCCGTTTGCCGCAATGCTTGCGCCGTAAGTGCTCAAATCGCCGTCGGAAATCAAACCGATATCACCGGCTGCGGAGATTTTGGTTTGATGGGCGGTAGAGTTTTTGGAAGATTTTGTGGCGATACCGGTTTTCAGGGCAGCAGTTTCATTTTTGAAGCTGACATAAGTCGAGCTGCTGTCGGTTTCGCTGTTGCTGCTCAATACGATGCCTTGTTGGGCGGCAATGCGTGCATCAGCAGTCGAGTTCAGTTCGGTCGCATCCAATTGAACTTTGCCTGTGGTGGCAATATTGACAGAACCGGCATTGATTTTGGTTTGATGCAGGCTTTCGTCAGCAGAAGAGCTCAGGTTGTTGTTGTACCAAAGGCCTTTGCTTTGAGTGTGGTCGGATTCTGTACGGTTGGTTGTTTTTACCGCGTTAGAATTGATGTTGCCCGTGGCAGAAGCAGTCAGCGCACCGGCATTGATGTTGGCCGCGCTCAGGTTGAGGCTGCCGCTATTGTTCAAAGTCAATGACTCGGATGCATTGATATTGCTGGCAGTAAAGGTTTCCGTTTTGTTGCGGTCCGAACGGAAGTGCTGAACATTTTGCGCTTCTTTGCCGCTGGAAGATTTGTTGGCGGAATGACTGGTAACCGTGCCTTTGATGTCGGTATTGCGGGCAAACAGTTCCATTTGTGCGCCGGTCAGATTGGCGGACTGGATGCTCAGGTTGCCTTTGCTGTCGATATTCAGGTAGCGGGTGCCGGTAATGGCGGCATTTTGAATGTTTTGTTTGGCGCGTTTGTCGGTCGCGTGGATGCGGATGGTACCGGCACGCATACTGCCGAAGATATGGCCGTCAAGTACCGGCGCGTTTGAAGCAGCGTCCACTGCTTCGATTTGTGCGGTTTTGTAGTCGAAGTTGCTTTTGCCTGAAGAAACATTGATGGCGTCGGCGGCATTAACGTTGGCTGATTTGCCGACAACAACTTGCGGCGCGAGCAGGTCAACTACGCGGTTGCCGCTCAAATTGCCGTTTACTTGCAGTTGTTTGCCATTGTCGCTGATATTGAAAGATTTCAACGCGCCGTCTGAAACGTTTGGCGTGCCGACAACCAAGGATGCGCGGTTGGCATTCAGGATGTTGCCGCCGTTGTGGGTAATGCCGTTAGGGTTTGCCAAAACATAGTCTGCGGCAATACCGAAGATCTCTTGCTGACCCAAGATCAGGGAAGGGTTTTTGCTGACCACTTCGTTCAAGATCACAGATGCGGCCTGACCTTGGAAGTTTTTGTTGACAGACAGGTTTCCGGCCAGTTGGGATTTACCGGCAGACAGGGCGTTATTCAAAACGGCGCCGTGTTGAGAAACGTTGTACTTGTTATATTGGTTGTGAGAAAGACCTTGGGCCGTCGGTGCGGCAATGTTGACGATGTCAACATTGTGCTGCTGCTGTACCGAAGTTTGGCCGATGGCTTCGATATTGGCCGCTACCGCTGCATTTCCCAGGAATGCAAAGCACACGGCGACAGTTACTTTGCCGGAAGCTGAGAGCTTAGGCTGATATAAAGTGTCGATTTTCTGGATTTTAATCCTTATTTATCGTGATGGAGATTGAATCAGAAATCCCATATCGGGTATGGGATTTCTGTTGAGGAAATTTTTGAATGTATTAACGTTGTTATAAAATTTTTTACAATCATACCACCAGTATGGCCTTGTGTGCACTATTTCAAATGCAAATATAAGTCGCCCATCTCATTGATATTAATATAAATTAATAATGTTAAGATGGGCGGTTTATATATTGGATAAAAGGATATGTATTTACATAATTTTAAAATGGAATGCGCAAAGAAACGGTCACGTGATCCTGTATTTCGCTGTTTGATTGGTTGGGCATGCGCGCAAAACCTTTGCCGTAGTCGGCAGAAAGCTGCCATTTGTCCGCTTTACCTAAATTCAAACCTGCAACCACACCCATGGCGCGTTGCGAACCTTCGTTATTGTTTTTGGCAACGCCGATGTCTGCGCCCAGATAAGGCTCGATATAGATGCCGTGGGGCGTATTGCGGCGGAAATAAACGGTATTGCTTAACAGGACTGCGCTGTTTGCGCTCAAAGAAGTCGAACGGAAACCGCGTACATTTTGATAGCCGACGATGTCCATTTCTTTGGCGGCAAACAAATCATGCGGACTATATTGGGCATCGATTTGGTGATGGTTGCGCACGATCCATTTGCCCAATGGGCGGTTTTGAATCAAATTGCTTTGCAAGGATACAGAGGTATAGCGCTTGTCGAACGGCGTATGTTCGGTATTTTTCGCAAACCCTTGTTCCACGCCGATATTGTTGAGCCAAATGCCGTTTGGCAGGATGGCTGTATGCGACAGGCCGACTTGTGCCGAATAGATTTCCGGGCTTTGCAGTTCCAGTTTGCTGTCGGCAAATTTTGCAGTCTGTTTCACATAGTCAATGCCGGCATAGGCGGAGGTAATGTGTTTTTGACTGCGTGAGAATACGCCGTCTGCTTTGATTCCTGCTGCTTTGGATTTGGAGCGGTAGGCATAGCGGGTCACGCTGGGCGTTAAGATGCTTTGCGATTGTGACGCAGCGGCGTAAGTGCTGAATGTCCATGCACCATAAGGAACTTGGTAGAACATACTGCCGCCGCGACTGTAATGGCTGTCGTGGTTGTTTAGATTGGTATAGCCGTTTAAATAAAGGGAGTCGCTCAATCCCAACGGGCTGCCGATATTCAGGCTGCCGCGCAGTGTCGTGGTATTGGGTTTGCTGCCTTTATTGTCGATGGTGACGCTGCCGCCCCAATGTTTTTGTGCATCGTTGTTGAGTTGGATGGAGGCGGTGCCGTCATCATGCGGATAAACATCGATGCTGACGTTGTTGCCGACAACATGGTTTGCCTGTTCGATACCTTGGTCGAGGTATTGGATGTTCAGCGGTTTGCCTTGATGATTGGGGAAGAGGGTGTTGACGTTGACCGTACGGGAGCCGCCGGTAATTTCACGGATTTTGCCTTCGATGACTGCCAATTTCAGGACGCGTTCAGGCGTGGTTTCAAATTTGATTTGCGTGTGCGGATAGCCTTGAGCGATATATTCGGCAACGATGTCCCGGTTCAGTTGGTTGATGCTGTTTTGATTGATGCATTTGGGTAGCTTGGCTTCAATCTTTTTGGAATCGATAAGGGTAATACCGGAAAGCTCGATACCGGTGTAGGCCAAGCATTCGGTATTGTTTTCAGACGGCAACTCTTGTGCAACTGCGTCGTTATCTTGTTTTTTCTGTAAATCCCATGCCGACTGCTCGCGTTTTTGGATTTCGACCGAATGAATCTGATCGAGGTTGTCGCGGAAGTCTTTGTCGAATTGGTTGGATACGTTTTTATCGATTTGATCAAGCGGATTCGGCGTATCGGCAGCATAGGCGTTTAGCGCGGAGAACATCAATACGGGCAGGGAAGAAGGCGGGATTTATACATGGTGTCGTAATTTTATAGGGATAATGATTGGGTTTATTTTATCGAAAATAGCTGCTTGGGCGTATCGGTTTTTATCATTGTTTGTAATCAGGCTTTATTAAGTAATGATAGGATAAATTTCTATGATGATACCATAAAAGTATTAAGGAATTTAAATAACAAAAACCTGCCTTTGAAAAGGCAGGTTTTTTCAGACGGCCTTTGAGCCGTTATAGATTTTGCAAACGCTCGACAGAAGGTGCGTAGTAGTAAGCACCTGATACGGCTTTAGACAAATGTTTCAACAGCAAGTCGGTTTTGCCGTCTGCATCGCCGAACATATTGAGCAGTTGAACTTCAATATTGTGCAGCGTGTTGCAATAGGATGTGAACATCAAACCATGTTCGCCGCTGAGTTTGCCGAAGGGCAGGCTGCGGCGGACAATTTTTAGGCCAACGCCGTTTTCTTTGACATTGACGCGGCCGAGATGGGAGTCGGGCAGGCGCACATCTTTGCTGAATTCGTCATTGGTTTCTTTGCTGCGGCCCACGCAGGCTTCTTGTTCGGCAGTAGGGACGGCATCCCATTTTTTCAAATCGTGCAGGTATTTTTGCAGCAAGACATAGCTGCCGCCGGCATCCGGCTTGCCTTCTGGAATGATGGCAACATTGCGTACATTGTCATCGCCCTGCGGATTTTCCGTACCATCGACAAAACCGTCCAAGCCGCGGTCTTCATATAGGCGCAGGCCGTGTTCTTCAGTGGCTACGCGAATGCTGTCGCCGAATGCGCTGAAAACAGATTGAGCCAAGGCATAGGCGGCTTTTTGCTCGGTGGCTTGAATGTGGATATAGAGGTCGTGTTGGGTGGAAGGGGCGAGGCCGTTGCCCAATTCTGGGAAAGGTTTGATTTCGCTGCCTTCGTCAGTATGGCCGAACGATTGCCATGCGCGGCTGCCGAAGGCAATGGTCAAACCCAAAATATCATTCGGAAAACGGGTTTTTAATTTGGCCAGAGCCTCCAAAGAAAGACGGCAGGCAGATTTGATGTCTTCATTGCGGCCGTCTGAAATGTCTGCTTCGATAAAAATACCGGCTTGTGCGTGATCAGGAATAATGGCTGATTGGGGATGGCTCATGATGATTCCTTTCAAAATATTATGGGTTTTTACGCGGGGGATTATACACTGAAAGTTTCAGACGGCCTAAAATCTTCCTTTTGATTTTTTAGGGCGGAAAGGCATGTTTGGCAAGATGTTTTTTGTGAGCGTCATTCTGTTACAAGTGTTTACATTCGGGCTCGGACGTTCGCTGCAATGGCTGTTTGCGCCTTGGATTGGCAAAGTCGGCAGACGTTGGTTGATGGGTATTTCCTATTTCATTACAAACGGCTTGTTGGTCGGCTTGCTGCTGGAGTTGGGACATATAATGTTCCGCGTGGTGGCGTTTTGGATGGTAATCTTGCTGTTTGTGATGTATGCCGCGTTGGCGACATTTATCCTGTATCTTTTGCTGCGCCGTTTTGTGGCGCGCCAACCGCTGTCACGAAGCCTGCGGCTGTTTGCGCCTTTGTTTGTGGCCGGTTTGCTCGGTTTTGGGATGTATAACGCCTATACGCCCGTTGTCCACCATCAAACCGTATTCATCAATAAGAAAATGGATAAGCCGCTGCATATCGGCGTAGCCAGCGATTTGCACTTGGGGATTTTGTTTGGCGCGCGTCAATTGGACAAGCTGACGGACATTATGAAGCGGGAACAAGTCGATATGGTGTTGCTGCCGGGCGATTTGATGGACGATACCGTCGATGCTTACCTTAAAGAAAACATGAAACCGCATTTGCAGAAGCTGACTGCGCCGATGGGCGTTTATGCCACTTTAGGCAATCATGACTGGTTCCGCGATCAGAAGCGTATCAAGCATGAATTGGAAGCGGCAGGTTTGACGGTTTTGGCCAATCAGGTTTTGGAAGTGAATGGTGTGTTGTTGGTAGGGCGGAGCGATGATTTGGATCGCAAGCGTCACAGTGCGGAACAGCTTTTGGAAGGTCAAAATACCCAATTACCGGTTTTATTGATGGACCACCGTCCTACTTCAATCGAAGCCCATGCCCGGCTGCCGATTGATGTGCAAGTTTCCGGCCATGTTCACAACGGCCAAGTTGCACCTGCCAACCTTATCGTCCGTACGCTTTATCGTCTTGCTTACGGTTATGAGGCGATCGGCAACGGCCATTTCTTCGCCACTTCGGGCTACGGCTTCTGGGGCATTCCCCTTCGTTTGGGTTCGCAATCAGAAGTGTGGGTTATCGACATCAAGTCAAGGCATTGAAATAGAAATATAAACTTCAGGCCGTCTGAATTTCAGACGGCCTTTTTTATAAAAACTGGGAAAAAATATTGGAATTGGATTATAATCGATGCTAATAAAATCAGCCACCGACATGAGTGGCATCATAACCAGGGAACTCACTATGGGCATTATTAGTCTTGCATTTATCTTCGTATCAATCGCCACCGCTTTATTGTATTTCAAACAACAGTTGAAAGACCGCAAAAAAGACTGTCGCGAATCCTTTGTCTCTTTGCGCATCGCGCTCGACTGCCGACATCAGGCCGTCCGTCATGTATTGGATGCATACGGCAAACACATGCAAAAGCAGGGCATTGCATCGGATCAAAACGTTCAGCAGATGTGTGCCGAAGTCGAAACTGCATTGGCGCAAACTGCCAAAACATTTTCCGAATCCAAAATCAAACATCTGTGTGAAGCCGAAACAGCATTGAATCATGCGCTGAAAAAATTGCAAACTGCCGTCAACGGTATTTTGAAACAGTATCCTGATGAGAAATTGGCCGGTTTGATGGAAATGCTGGATACTGCAGAAGCAGAAGTTGCATCGGCGCGCCGCACTTACAACCGCGGAGCCGGAAGCTACAACCATCATTTGAACAAGCTGCCCAACCGCCTTGTTGCTAAGCCATTAGGCTTTGATAAGCAGGCAAGATTGGTTCGTTTTACGGAAAACCAAACGCAACGAATGAGCAGCAATATGTTGGCTTAAAAATTAAGCAGTTTGCTGAATAAGCGATAAACAAAAGGCCGTCTGAAATATTAATTTCAGACGGCCTTTTGTGTGCTGTTAATGAAAAATACTTAGGTTTTTGCCAATTTATTGGGCAAAGCGGATCAGGCTGTCGGCAAGCTTATCGGCTGCAGTTTCATAACCTTGTGCAGAGAAGTGAACGCCGTCTTTGGCTGCCAAGCCTTGAGCCATCCAGTTTTTCATGCTACATGCTCCGCCCATTGCATCCTGCCAAGACCAGAACATGATTTTTTCATCACGGGCAACACGTTGCTGCATTTGTTGTATTTCGCTGAGCAAGACAGGGCGGTTGCCGCAGCTGCCGTAGGCGGTTTTCAAAGATTCCGGAGCGCCGAGGATCAGGATACCTGCGTTGGGCAGGGTGTTTTTGATTTGACGGATGTAATTGCGCCATGTCCGCTCGGTAGAGGAAATATCGAGATTGCCGGAAAAGGCTTCATTGGTACCGTAGGCAAGGATGATTAAATCGGCTTTGGTTTGTGCCAAATCTTCCCACATACCCGGCCGCCATTTTGACCATTGGGACAACTGCGCGCCGTTGATGCCCATGGCGGAAACGGTTACGCCGCGTCCGGGGCGTTCGATATTAATGAAACCGATTTGCCAAGGCATGCTGCTGCTGAGGGTCATCGGCAGGGAAGCATGGGTACGCAACAGTTGCCAACCGTTTTGTGTGGCAGGGATTTCGCGTCCGTTTACGGTCAGGGTTTGCTCGGACCAAACGGGCTTGCCGAAGATGGAGATTCGTTGCATATCCATGCTGCCGTCGGCTGCGCTTAAGGTAACGCTGCCGCCATCGGCGCGTGCTTCAATACCGCCGAAAGAAAAATCGCTGTGTGATTTGCGGCTACTGATGGTGTTCCAACCGCTGCCGTTGTAACGGACGGTAGCCATACGCTGGCCTTTGACAGCATTGGGATAAACCCAACCGATGCCGCCGTTGCCCCATTGTTGTTGCAAACGGCGACGCAGACGGTCGGTGAAATAGTCGCCGGCGGTGTGGGAGTCGCCGACTTGGATAATGCGGAATTTGCCGTCTGAAGTATGGTTAAGCTGTTGCAGTTTATTCAGCCAGGCAGGGCGGTTGGAGCCGTAGTTGCTTAACAGGCCGTCATTGGTTGCGCAGGCGGTAATAGGGAGTGCGAAAAGCGTGAGGAGTAAGGTTTTATTAAATTTCATGGTTGTGTATCGTGTGTAAAATTAATTTTTTCCATAATTTTTCCGGCCAATAGTTTTTGGCCTTCTGCGGAAAAGTGAATGCCGTCCTTGCTGCGGTAACGGATGATTTTTCCATCTACTTTGACAGAGTCGGCATATTCTTCTGCGCCATTGCTCAACAGTTTGTCGGTTGGCAGCCAGATGGCTTGAGATGACACCGTACCCGACAGGATTTTGTCGAGGTAGCGCATCTGTTCATTGAGCTTGGCTTTTTTCATGTAAGGAATGCCCAGCCAAATGACTTGGACATCATGTGCGGAGGCTGCATCAAGAATACGGCGGACGCGGTTGAGGTATTCTGCCTCCCATTCGGGGGAGGCGAATTTCAGGTATTTTTTACCCATTGGGAAATCCCAAGGGTCGTTAGGGCCTAAGAATACAACTAAAACGCGGATGTCGGGTTCTTTTTGCAAAGTTTGTTCGATGGTTTTCGGCCAGTCGAAGAAATTGGGGTAGGATAAACCGGTACTTTGTTTACTAAGGTTGACCGATTGTACGCCATATTCTTGCTTGAGGTGTTTTTGTACGAAAGGTGCAACGCCCTGCATCAGCGAGTCGCCGGCAAATAAAACTTTATTACCTTTTTTCAACACGACCTGTGTTGCCGACTGATCAACCTGATTGCTTGGCTCGCTGGCGGCGGTATCCGTATTGTTAGCCGCATCGGAAGCAGCAGAGCCTTTTTGATTGTCTGATACTTTAATGTTTTCCGTATTTTCAGACGGCCTTGCTGTTTCAATGCCAGAGTCTTCCGAAGTCAAAGCGTCTTCCGTTTCAAGAGAGGCTTTCAGGCCGTCTGAAAATTCGTAGGCTTTTTGTTGCCAATCCGCACCAATCCTCCACCAAGCGTATTCGGATAAAGGCTCAAGCGGACTGTTCTCATGATAGGTCTGCTGCCAATAAGCATTGATGGAGTTTTGGGAAAACCACGTCAGCGCAACCGCACTGAGCAGAATCGAAACAAACAGGGAGATAAAGCGTTTCATGTTCTGCTCCTTAGAAGTTGGCGTAAATAAAGCCGGGAATGCCGGACGGGGCGAAAACGATAATCAGGGTGAGGATAAGCGTGATGGGGATAAACCACAGCCATGCAGGCAGGTTGTCCAAGCCTTTTACCGATGCTTCAAATAAGCGAAGTAAATACGGGTACAGCAAAAGCATCATCGCAAATGTACCCAGCAACATGAGGTCGGTCGGCAGAGGCGTGTTCCAACCTTTGTCATTGGCAAATAATGCACTGAACAGCATTTCCGTATCGGCAAGCGTTGCGCTGTTGAACACAACAAAAGCGAAACAAACGAAATGGAAGGTAAACAGCCAGGCAAGCGGTTTGCCGATTTTCAGACGGCCTAAGGCATTACGGCCGACGATTTTGTCGCCGCAGTTAAGGAATACTAAAGCCGCACCGTGCAGCGCGCCCCAAATCAAAAAGCTCCAGCCGTAGCCATGCCAAATGCCGGAAAGCAACATGGCAATCATCAGATTGAGCTGGGTGCGTCCGAAGCCTTTTTTGCTGCCGCCTAAAGGGATATAGATATAGTCGCGGATCCAAGTGGACAGGCTGATGTGCCATCTGTCCCAGAAGTCGCGGATGTTGATGGTGAGAAGCGGCGCGGCAAAGTTTTTCGGCAGCTGGAAGCCGAGCAGCATGGCCAAGCCGATGACCAAATCCGAGTAGCCGGAAAAGTCGAAAAAGAGTTGGAAGGTGTAACCATAAATCGCAGACAATACGCCCCAGCCGTCGAACTGGGCCGGATTTTCAAAAACAGGCGATACCCAGCCTTCCGCCAATACGCCGGCAAGCCACCATTTTTTGGCAATGCCCAATACAATCAGGCCGACCGCCAAAGCCGGATAAATCAGCTGGCGCGCCTGTTTGGTGCGGATTTGCGCCAATGCGCCCGCTTGTTCGCCGTCTATGCTTTTAAAAGCGGCTGCACGGATAATCGGGCCGGATGTGATGGTGGGGAAGAAGCTCAGATGCAGTAGGAGCTCGTGCCATTCAAAACGGTCTCCTTTAGGCTCGCGGTAGCAATACACCAAGTAAGCCAGCGATTGGAAGGTGTAATAAGACAAGCCTAAAGGCAAAAGGATGTCGATGACGGCGCTTTGCCTCGTATATTGCTGAATAATCGGGCGGAAAAAGTCGAAGTATTTGAAGAAACACAAAACAGTCAATGCCGCCGAAATACCGAAACCCAGCCAAAATTTGCGGATATTCTCGTTTTCAGAAAACATCAGCACGCTGACCAGGTAAACCACAGACGAGTAAACCAAAATCAGCGCGGCAAAGATAGGGTCGATACGGTAAAGCCAGCCCAGTCCGGCAACCAAAAGTAAAACGTTTTGAACTTGCGGCAAACGTGCAAATGCCCAGTACAGCGGCAAAAATGCGATAAAGAATACCGCAAACTCAATAGACAGCAACGGCATGGCAATTCCTTGATGTGTTTAAACTTTCAAACTTTTCGATTGATTGTTATTTTTTGGCGTTAAGTTTGGCACGGATGACTTCGACTACCGCGGGTAAAATCGAAATCACGATGATTGCCGCCATGACTAAGCCCAGATTGTTTTTGACGACGGGGATGTTGGCGAAGAAGTAGCCTGCATAGGAAAACGACAATACCCACAACACTGCGCCGATAATGTTGTAACGGATAAACGTGCCGTAGTGCATATCGCCCATGCCTGCGACAAATGGCGCAAACGTCCGCACAATCGGCACAAAGCGGGCAATGATGATGGTTTTGCCGCCATGTTTTTCATAAAAAGCATGGGTTTTTTCCAAATACGAACGTCGGAAAATTTTGGAATTCGGGTTGGCAAACAGTTTTTGTCCAAAATACTTGCCAATCATAAAGTTGGCCGCATCGCCTAAAATGGCGGCCGCTAAGAGCAGCAATACCATGACGTGGATGTTCATGCCGCCGATGGCCGCAATACCGCCGGCGGCAAACAGCAGCGAGTCGCCGGGTAAAAATGGCGTTACGACCAAACCGGTTTCGCAGAAAATCACAACAAACAAAATCGCGTAAATCCACGGGCCGTATTGGGCGGAGAGGTGGACAAGGTGTTGGTCGATATGGAGGATGAAATCAATAAGGGTAGAAATCACTAGGGTTCCCCAAATAAAAAGGCCGTCTGAAAAAGAACAGACAAATGTTTCGGCGAGAAGTTCGACATTGTAAAACCAAAGCGGAATAAAACCAATGCCGTAAGCGCGTCAAGATATGTTTAGAAGTGCAGATATGTTGCAGGTATAGGCTGCAGACGGCCTTTATCCTTGATGGTGGACGGCAAAACAACGTAAAATAAAGCCGATTTCAACCTAACCGGTGCGCCTTTGTGAACCAGCTCATCTTCGATTTTGCCAGTCATGATTATCCCGGCTTCGACAAATTTCTGGGAACAGAAAATGCCGAGTTGGTGTATGTGTTGCAGCACAAACATGGGCAATTTATCTATGTGTGGGGCGAAGAGGGCGCAGGCAAAAGCCATCTCTTGCAGGCATGGGTCGTCCAGGCACTCGATGCCGGACGAAATGCCCTCTATATTGATGCCGCCGCCACGCCGCTGACAGAAGTCGCGCTGGATGCGGAATATCTTGCCATTGACCAAATCGAAAAGCTTAATAATGAAGAGCAGGCTTTACTGTTTGCCATCTTCAACCGCTTCCGCAACAGCGGCAAAGGCTTTTTGCTTTTGAGTTCCGAATATACGCCGCAACAGCTCGTTATCCGCGAAGACCTGCGCACACGCATGGCGTATTGCTTGGTTTACGAAGTCAAACCGCTGACCGACCGGGAAAAAATTGATGCGCTCGTCAGCATGGCGGCCGCCCGTCAGGTAACCATCGATCCGGAAATCTTCGAATACCTGCTGAACCATTGGCGGCGCGATATGGACAGCCTGATGCAAATGCTTGATACCCTCGACAACTACGCCGTTATGATGGGCAAGCGCATTACTTTGCCGCTTTTGCGCCAGCTTTTAAAACAACAGGAAACCCAATGAAAAACCTTGCCATTTTCGACCTCGACAATACCTTGATCAATACCGATTCGGATCACTCCTGGCCGCAATACCTGATTAAAAAAGGCATAGTCGATGCGGCTGAAACCGAGGCGCAAAATGAAAAGTTCTACCAAGACTATCAAAACGGTTGTCTTGATATTGATGCCTTCCTTAAGTTTCATCTCGCGCCTTTAGCTCGTTTCAGCAAGGAAGAATTGGCTGAGTTTCATCGCGAGTTTATGGCCGAATATATTGTTCCGCATATTTCACCGATGCAGCGTATGTTGGTGCAAAGCCATCAAATGGCAGGCGACGAAATGTTGGTTATTTCTTCGACCAACGAATTCATCATTACCCCAATCTGCCATCTTTTCGGTATTCACAACATTATCGGCACACAGCTTGAAACCGGCGAAGACGGCCGATATACCGGCAACTATGTCGGTACGCCCAGCCTGAAAGAAGGCAAAATTACCCGATTAAACCAATGGCTTGCCGAGCGCGGCGAGACCTTTGAAAGCTACGGTAAGGTTTATTTTTACAGCGACTCCAAAAACGATTTGCCGTTGCTGCGTATCGTGGACGAACCTGTTGCTGTCAATCCGGATGCCGAGCTGGAAAAAGAAGCCAATGCAAAAGGTTGGCCGATTTTGAATTTCAAATAACGATCAATCAGGCCGTCTGAAATATTTAACCTAACCACAACCCTAATAAGGACTAAAACATGAAAACGACTAAACTCCTCGCCTAAGCCCTGTTGTTTGCCGCTGTATTCGGTACCGCACAAGCAGCTGATACCGAAACCCTGGAAGCCATGAAAGCGCAAAACGGCAGCGTTAAAACCGTTTTGATGGATGTTTTCACAACTCCTGCCGGCAATGTTGACCGCGTGAATATCATTCAATCCAGCGGTAATCCTGAAATGGACGAACGCGCAGTGAAAAGCGTTTCCAAATATCCTTATCCGAAACGCAAAACTGCATCTAAATATCAACACATCGTTACTTTTGAAACTAACGTTGAAGTAATCAACAACTAATTCGGACGCAAGGCCATCTGAAAAACAGAAGGCGTTTTGATTGGGAAATTCCCTGTCAAAACGCCGTTTTATTCTTTAAACAAGTATAACCAAAATTGCCGTAAAACCACATGCTCCGGTGTTATACTGAAACAAATAAACCGCTTCATCACACATCATGTCTCCCCGTCCAGTTACCATTACTTCCTACAATATGCACAAAGGCATGTCTGCGCTCAACCGCAAAGTGCAGGTCAACCGCATGGCTGACGCGCTGGGCGCATTGGATTCGGACGTTTTGTTTTTACAAGAAGTCCAAGGACAACACCTCAACAGAAGCCGCCGTACCGACTTCCCTGATGCGCCGCATTACGACATCATTGGCGACAGCCTTGATTATCATCGCAGCTACGGCAAAAATGCCGTCTATCCGAAACGCCACCACGGCAACGCCATTCTCAGCCGCCTGCCGCTGAAAACGGAAAACAACCTCAACATCAGCGTCAACAAACTTGAACAACGAGGCCTGTTGCATTGCGAAGTCGTGCCCGAAGGTTGGGAAGATCCGCTGGTGTGTTTGTGCGTCCACCTCAACCTGCGCGAGCCGGACCGCCTCAAACAATACCGTGCCATCAGCGACTACGTTGGCCGATATATTTGTCCGGAAAGCCCGTTGATTATCGCCGGTGATTTTAATGACTGGCGGCAGAAATCAGCCTATGAGCTGGGCAGGGCATTAGATTTGAACGAAGTATTCGTCGATAATACAGGCAAACGCCCCAAAACCTTCCCTTCGCGCCTGCCCATCCTTAGCCTCGACCGCATTTACACGCGCAACCTTGATGTCATTGATTCTGAAATCCACAACAGTAAAGACTGGCAGCATTTGTCAGATCATCTGCCGTTGAGTGTAACGGTTAGGCCGCATCGTCAAATGAATATGAAATCAGATAGAAAAATGTAAGGTTGAAATTTTTTTAAAGCACTATTGGCAATGTATCGAAAGAAAAAGTTTTTTCACTTGGATATTTGAGACAAAAACAGGCCGTCTGAAAAGTTTCAGACGGCCTGTTTAAGTTTATAAAAAAGCGCAAACCTTTTTATGTCAAAAGTTTGCGCTTTAAATCTGGTGGAGGCGGGGTCAATCGTACTTTGAACTTAACTTATTGATTTAAATATAATCATGTTCTTGTTTGCGGTAAAAGTTACCCCAAAAGTTACCCCAAAACTTTAAGGTAGGGGCATTTTTTTGCACTATTTACCCCTTGTCAGATTGTCAGTTTAAGCTGTTTGGGTGGTAGGGGCAAAAATATTTTGTGGCATTTCTGCCAAGCTGTGAAATATGGTCTGATTGTAACACCAGCAATCACGCGCCGTCTTGTGGGCTGGTGCTTGCTTTATTTTCCAGCCGTCCGATATTGCCTTTCGGTCTGCTTTTGTCTGTATCAGTTCTGCCGTTTATTTGCCCGCAAAAGAAAGCGTATATATACAAAAAAACGCAAAAATCGTTTGTTACCTTGTTACCAATGGCTGAAAGGCTTGCTATTCGTGGCTTTCGTGGTAACAAAATACAAATCTTAACCTTGTTACCATTTGTTACCGCCCCTGTTTTTTTAATGTAACCATATGAATATAAAAGGGTAACAAGTGGTAACAAATCGGTAACAAGTAAATTTATGTTCATTTGTTACCGTTTTTTCTGTGTTTTTATATTTATATTCATATAGTTATAAGTGTTAAATTTTGTGGTAACAAAGGTAACAAGTGATTTTGCCTCGCGCATATGGTTTTATCTTTTCGCGTGTCTTAGTCTTCTTTCCTTTTTATGGGCTCGCAAAATTCAAGGGACTGCATTATTACGCGCGTATTGGTATAAAAAAACGTTAAGAAACATGGCTGTATTCTTATGCTGCATTATTACGCGCGCGTATTGGTGTCGAAATTATTTATCCCTCGTCTGTCTTTGTTGGTCATGGCGGAAACAGGGCGTAATTGCGCTGTAAGCGCGTTTTGCTTTTTGGGTAGGGTAGGTATAGGCAAGGGGTTGAATGGCTCTAATTTTTGAAATTTAGGGGCTTGCTGTCGATTTTATGCTTTCTTGGTTGGTCTGCCTGAATGTTTAGACGTAAAAAAGCCCGCCTGTGTTGGTCATGGCGGGCTTAGTTAGTATTTTGGAATTAACCTCATGTAAATGCTTAGTCTTCCAGTTCTATATTTGTAGCTAAAACATGAAACCAGCCGTTACCTTTCCGCTGGTGTTGGTAGCCTCTATTTTTGTGGTTATATTTCAACAATCCATTATCTGCCAATACACGGCAGACTTTTGATTCATCGAAACTTTGGGCGATTTCATCGGCAAAGACACGGCGGATTACCCATAATTCCAATTTTTCCCCCTCCTGTTTCCTATATCCTGCATGGTCTTTATTGGTGCTTTTATCGCTCCATTCCATAAACCGCGTGCCTAATGCGTGCTGGGCGATAAAATCCTCTGCCTGCTCAATGATTCGGCGGTCTTCGTGTTTCCCTGCTCCGTTGGCTTCCAGCCATTCATCAAAGCATTTTTTCACGCCTGCCATGCCTACACCTACGGGCAAGCCGGTAACAGGGGCGGCAAGTTCCAAAGCGGCGGCGGCGATAGCAAAGCGTTTTGCTACTCTTCGCGCCTGTCCTGATAATTCGGGAATGGTTGCCATAAATGCGGCCATGCGCTCCGTTGCGTGCTGTTTGGCTTGTTCTAGGTCGTCTAAAAGCTGTCGGATAAATAGTCTTCCTGCCGTTCCGTGATATTTTTCTGTTGATTGGGCGATATGCTCACTCAACAATGCGCCATCTTCAAATCCGTGCAATGTGTCATAAATGCCGTATTGCGCGGCGGCTCTGATACTAGGCAGGCGGGCGGCTTGTCCTGCGTTCCAATCGCCCTTATGGTGCTTCAAGATGGAATCGGGGGTCTTTTCGCCAGTGGAAAACATCATCACTTTCCAGCGGCTTAAAGCGCGGTTTCCGCCTTGTTTTGCGCCTTGCACTTTGTTGATACCGTTCATAACGCTATAAACAGTATCGCCGATAACGTGCGGGCTTGCCTGTCCTATTTCGTCCAACACCAGCAAGCCATCATTACGGGCAGCGGCTGTGTTGGAAAAGCCTATTTTCGTACCGCTCCAAGATAACAGGCTGCCTGATGGTTTGCCCCATACGCTCAAGGCTGCTTTTGCGGCTGTGGTTTTACCGTCTGAAGAATCGCCCATCAAGTGGAAGCCCCCCGATTCTTCGTTTAACAGGGAAAGCAACGGGGCGGCAAATGAAGCCCCCAAAGCAAGGCACAAACGGCTATTTCCTACTGCATATCGGGCTATGTTTTGTTGCCAGTCGGTAAGCTCTCCGCTGGGCTGATATGCCTTTGCTTGGCTGGTGTCGCCGTTGTAGATAATGGCGGGGTCTTTGTCGGTCGCTGTGATGGTTTCCCCGCTGGGCATAATGTAGCTGTCTTCGTGCCAGCCTGCGCGGTCGGTAATGGTAAAGGCTGTCTGGCTTCCCTCTTTCTGCAAATAGGCTGCCAGCTTTTCCCTTTTTACCCGCCCGCTCATGATGGTTAATCCGTAACTCTGCAAACGCTGCCAGCCTTGAACAGTGCCTATTTCTGCCTGTGGCAGGGCGGCGGTCTTTTGTTGGCGTGTGATTTTGTCTTTAAATTTGATAATCCGATAATACGCGCCGTCATTGTCTTGCCCCGTGCCGATAATGTCGATAGGGTCGGAAAGGAATTGCGGCTCTGCTTCGACAATATCTCCGTCTTTGTTGGTTCTAACATTTATCCACCATACGCCCCGATTGTTGATTTCAAAGCGTGGGTGTGGGCGGAATGGCTCGATATTCTCAAGGTTGTAGTCTTTGGTGCTTTCCTGCTTCGCTGTTTCGGTATTTTTCATGCTGTCTGTCCTCCGAAATGATTGTCTGATTGCTTTTTCTCATTCAGTTCGTCCAGTGCGTCATAGCCTGGTGTTTTGCTTCGCAATATGCTCGTCTTGATTCCCTGCTTAAAGGCTCGCATTGCCAAGTCATAAGCGGCTGTGTAACCAACGGGGCGCGGTATGTCGTTATCGGCAATAATTGCAATTTCCTTGATACCGTCCGGAAAGTGAAAATTAGTCATGCCGCTTGTGCTTAGGGCGGCATATAAGCCCCAATCGTAAGCCTTGTACAATTCACGGGCGGCAAGGGCGGTTTCTATTCCCTCTGCAATGACAAGACGGCCATTTTCAGGAATCGGGAACAAGTGGACGGCTTGCCCCGATATGCTGCCTTGCTTACGGTTTCGCATTTTCTTGGCCGGTAATGCTTCGCCCGTTTCAGGGTGTTTGATTGCCAGTTTCTGATAGCGTGGGGCGTGTAGTCCGTCCTCTCCGCATGGCTTGTCATAGGCCGTCTGAAGATAGGTAAGGTGCAAGCCTTGAAGCTCCTCGTCCATATCGCGGATAGCGCAAACCATACACGGGAAACTACCAAGCAAAAGCGGCTTCTCCTCGCCCGTTGTCCAATAGTCTTTTTCAGGTAGAAAACGGACGTTTTCGGGTAAATGCGCCATGTCCAAGCCGCGTGATTTCAGATACTGGATAACAGGGGAATCAGGGCGGATAGGCTCTGTGCTTCTCCACAATGCGGCCAGTTTCTCGATTTGGTCTTTTTCGGGGCGTGGTTGCGCTTGTGGGCGTTTTGGCGGTATCGGCAAGGGGTCTGCATTGTCCATGCCTAAAACGCCTGAAACCTGCTTTAAGGCCGTCTGAAAGTCGCATTGCAAATAGTGCATTACCAAGCCGAAACCATCGCCCGCGCCGTTGTTGTAATGGCTGCAAATGAATGTGCCGTTTCCGTCCTTGTCGTCATATCTGAAACGGTCTTTCCCTCCACACGCGGGGCATGGCTGGTGTTTGTTTTTCAGGTATCGCGGGTCTATGCCGATAGCGGCGTGTATTTCCGGCCAGCGGTATTGCGCGGCTGCTCTGATTTCTTTGTATGTTGGTTTCATTTTCCTACCTCCTCGAATCTGTCCATAGCTTCGCGGGCTATGACTGATACGGTATGAATCGCCTCTTTTTGGCTTGCTCCGTCATTCACAATCAGCAAGATAGTGCTTATAACGTCCACCGCTGCGATTGCCTTTTCTTTGCTGTTTAGTTGGTTTGCCAGCTTATCCATGATGGTTTTCATTACTCTGCCTCCTCTGATACTGGTTCTAAAATAATTCCGGCGGTCGGGTCGGTTTCCCATATCGCGGGCGTTTCCTGCTCTAGTTGCTCCGTGTCGGCGTGAGCGGGCTGGTTACAGGCTCGGACTACCAAAGCCAAAAGCAACACCCAAAACACCAGCAAAGCGCGGTTTAAATACCGGCGGAAACGGTCGGATTTATTGGTCTGTTTCATGGTTTTATCCTTTGCTCTGCCTCTAGTGTTTCAAAACATGAATTCAATAAAATCAATTAGTTATGAAAACACTAGGGCGAAGTTTGCCCTATGCCGTCTGAAATAGGCGGCATAAAGGCGGGTAGATGTCAGGGAATAAGAGGGCTTAATCTGCTTTGGTTACGCTGTAAGCAGCCCATTCTTTCAGGCCGTCTGAAAGCCCAAGCAGGGCGGAAACCTGATTTACAGATTCCGTAAAGCTGTAACCAAACACCAACGTCAGCAGGTCAAAACCGCTGCCGCCTTTGGGGGCGCATTGGTTGCAGATGTAGCCGCCGCCGTCTGAATCGTCAGGGCGCGGGGACGGGGTCAGTTTGAATGTATCCCGCAAGCTCGGATGACAAATCGAAAGATTCCAAGTTTTCCGCATGTGGGACTAGGGTTTGAATGACTTTGGCAAGGCGTGCCGTGCTTCTGCTCGCACTTATGGAGGCGTTGCAGACGGGATGGGCGGCTATGTTGTCGCAAATGGTGTTGATGATTGCGCCCGTATTGGCGATAAATTCGCCGCCGTAGTACAGCGCGTCCATAATGCGGTTTGCCAGCTCTAAAGGGATAGTTACCGTTTGGGCTTGATTTTGAATGTTTTGGATTTGGGTAGAAATGGAAGATTGCATTTGAAATGCTCCTAACTGTTTGAGATTTGAGAAATGCCCAAAATAGGGGGCGGTGCTCTCTCCTGCAGTTAGTCAGGCGTGGGCGTTACCGGTACCACACACCGCCGTAAACTTTGATATGCCGTCCAAAGCCTGTGAATAGGCTTCAAACGCCATAAGAGAAAATGGCGATAATAAATCAGCGTTTACCCTGCTGATTTGGGCTAACTGTATTTGAGAGAGAAACTTAATTCTGCTTCCCAAAGCTCAATCTGTCAATTAATTTTTTACGGACTGGACGGGATTAACAGGAAATTTCATCAAGTCCAGTAATGAGTAACACGGCAAAGCCTATTTTGTTTGGGTCTTTCCCTGTAACGGCGGCCAAGTCTGCAAGTGTTACCGCTTCCCATCTGCCTTTTTGTGTCTCAAGGGCTAAATCCAATATGGCTTTGGTTTCTTCCTCGTTAAACGGATTTTCAAGCGCGGGGGCATAGTTACGGGGCTTTTCCTGTATTTCCGCCTCTGCCTTGATTTCCACCTTATCCACCAGCAAGCCAAGCATTTTTGCCTTGCCCATCGTGGCCGATACTGCCGCGCTGCTTTGCGGTGTAGGGGCTGCCAGTGCCGCCGCCCGTGCCTGCTCCAGTTCGTGTAACAGGTCGTCCACCGTTACCGCGTGGCGTTGCCGTGCTTCTGCCTTGAGGTCATCTACCATCGTGGAAATATCGGGGGTTTGAAGCAGCTTATAGGCTTCATTTGTTACCGTTTCGGGCTTCATGTTGTCGGTGTTGTAGGCTTGCCGGTATGCTTCGCTTGCATTGCCCGTTTCTACATACAGGCGGGCAAATTGCTCTTGCTTTGGTGTCATGACTTACTCCTTTCCGACACCAGCAAAGAAAACCGCCCGCGTTTCACGGTCTCCCCAAATTGGTTTTGCACATCTTCCATCACGGTTATGATTTCATGCCCCGCCCTGCGAAGCTCCATAATGCGTGAGTTATAGCCAAGTATGCCCATTTGGGAAAGCTCCCATGATGTAACGCTCCCTTTTCTCAATCGGGCTAAAATGCGCTCTCTTTGGCTTGGCGTTTTGGGCTTGTGGTTGGTATAATCAGTTTTCATCAGATTTTTTTCTCCATGCCGTCTGAATAGCCCTCTATTCAGGCGGTTTTATTTTGACTAAAGGGATAGATTCCCGCTCATGCTTCGCGCGCGCGCGTATTGTTCCGAAAACTCCTGTTCTCCTTTCATTAGCTTGCCTGTTCTGTAAGCCATTTCTTCACTTCACCTGCCACATAAAAGCGGCTGCGCGTGCCTGTGATTTGGCGTGATTGTGGGAATTGTCCTGCTGCCTCCAGTCGTCTGATTTGGCTACTGCTCAAGCGAGTGATTCCGCGCCGTCCTTTTGCTTGGCTTGTCTCAAGTTCTGCAATAGTTAATTGCGCGGTATCAGGTAAGCTGTCGATGTTGATAATGTGCATTTATTGCCTCCGTTTGGTTAATCACGCCTGCGGGTTGCTGGCGTTTCGATAGGCAAAATAATAGCCGCCCCTGTGGGCGGCTTCTAGGAAGTAGCTAGCTGATTTCCTGTAGTAGCTAGCTGATTTCCTGTAGTCAGCTTGCTGATTTCATATCTTCAAAGTTGGTTATCCATTGAAATATTGTTTTTTCTGTTGGTTCTTTGGGGGCTGGGATATCTCCTGAAGCGATTAAATCTCTTATCAATTTGTACAATGTCGTTTTGCCGCCCTTTCGTTTCAAAATCTCTTGATTTTCTTCTAGTAGCTCATTCACTGCTGCTATCGTTCCTGCTTTTTCATAAGGGCTTTGCTTGGCTTTTCCTGCTCTTTTAGCGTTTTCCGAAATTGCATTTTCTTTTACTTCTTTTATAAGTTTCTTCAGTTCCTCATCTCTCTGACTGCTCATAAAATCATATTCAGCAATCCTTAAAATGTTCCATGCCCTCAATAAATCGCTCACTGCATTTTTTCTATGAAACTCTTTCCATTCTTGAAGGGGGATTGGAAAATCTATATCACTTGCTTCATCTTCAATAGTTTGTGGGCAAAACCCACTCATAGCATTTTCAAAATGCTTTAAAGCTAAAACTGCGACTAATTCAAACTCTTTTACATTTGGAAGCTCATCATCTTCATCATCTATCCCATATCTCTCAACATACCCTAGTAGCGCTTCATAATCTTCAGTGTTTTCCTCTGTTTCTAAGTATGATGTCTCTTGAATATATTCGATAGCTCGATGTGTTGGATAACAATTTACCTCTCCATCTGAATAATCCCACTCGAACAAATTATGCAGACTATCATCAAAGTGAAGGGCTTCTTTTAGTTCACGAATGGCTGTATCTTCTTCCTCTTGAAAATAATATTCGATGTTTTCATCAATCAATCTAATAGCATATTCAATTTGCTCATGCGTCCTGTTCTGCAACAATCGCTTTAACGCTGCTAACAGTCTGCTTGTAGCTGGTGCTGAAAAGCTACTAGCCTGCCAAGCCAAATTTTCTAATTCTTCCTATGTTCTCATTATGTTAGCCTTAAATTTCCCCGATAACTTGAAGCGGATATTTTCAGACGTATTTTAGGCAATCGCCTCAATCCCCTTGTTTTTGACGATAGTAAGCAGCTTCAAAGCCGCGCCGCTCGGCTTTTTAATGCCCCGTTCCCATTCGGAAACTTGGTTTTTGCCGATGTTTAGATACATGGCAAAAGCTGCTTGTGATAATGCTTCGCGCTCTCTGATTGCCTTGATGTCTTCGCCGCTCAATGGTTTGATTTCGGTCAGGCATGATTTGTCAAAATCGCGCATGGTTTTTTTGTCGATAATGCCAATGTCGTGCAATCCCTGCATGGTTTCATGTATTGCTGCAAAAATTTCGCTTTTGTATTTCATGGCTGTATCTCCGTGAAAGTGCCGTTTGATTTGGCTTGTTCTATGTCGGTTTCCGTCATTGCCAAGATGATGGCGGCGGCTTTCTTTAATTCTGCAAGTTCTTTATTCGTGATGTTTTCGCGGTCGTTCTTGGCAAAGGCGGTCATGAAAAACGCCCGTTCTCCATGCCTGAAAAATATCAGGCTGCGATAACCGCCGCTTCTGCCTTGTCCTTGCCTTGCTATGCGCTGCTTGATAACGCCGCCGCCTAAATCTGCGTCTATTACTCCTTTATCTGTCCGCTCTACTGCTTCTATTAGCTCGGAATCGCTGATTTTGTGTTTCTTGGCAAATTTCGTTATCCACTGGTTTCTAAATATCCGCATGGTTTTCTTTCGTAATGCTTAAGATGATAGTTTATTCTGCCGTTTCCTGCAATACGCCTGAATGTGCTTTTAATTCATCGAGATAATCAGCCCATTTTTGAACCATATCGGCGCGCTGTTCTAAATATTCCGCATGGTTATAGGCTGCCCTTGTCGTGTTGGGGTCTTTGTGGGCTAGTTGCCGCTCTACCCAATCGGCGTTATAGCCCATTTCATTCAATATCGTGCTGGCTGTATGCCTAAAGCCGTGCTGTGTGGTTTCTTCCAAGAATCCTAGACGGTCTAATGCTTTTCGTATTGCTCCCTCGCTCAAGGGCTGTTTTTTGCTGGTGTTACAAAATACATATTCATAATGCCCTGTTACAGGTTTCAAGCTGTCCAGTATTGCTAGGGCTTGGCGGCTCAAGGGGACAATATGGTCTATCTTGTTCTTCATGTTTACGCCGTCTTTATAGTATTGCTGCGCCTCCCAATCAATTTCACACCAGCGCAATAAACGCAATTCGGAAGGGCGGGCAAATACATAAGGGGAAAGCTGTAATAGGGCGCGTGTTTGCGGAAAACCTGTGTAGCCGTCAAAAGCCCGTAACACTTCGCCTAGTTTTTGCGGGTCGGTAATGAAGCGGTAATGTTTCGGCTCCACTTTTGCCAATTCGCCCCGCAATTCGGCGGCGGGATTGAACAGGCTCAAGCGAAGTTTCACGGCATATTTGAAAACTTGATTTACTACGTCATACACCTTTTGCGCCGTGTCATATTTCCCCGCCGATTCCAGCCTCTGTAACAGTCCTAAAACCTCAAGCGGCATGATTTCGTCTATTTTGCGTGTTGCAAGGTCAGGGAAAATATGAAGCTCAAGGCTGCGGATAACTCTTTGTGCATGGTCGGGCTTCCATTTATTCGGCTTTGCTACTTGGTCGCTGTGCCATTTGCGTGCAATAGCCTCAAATGTGTTTTTTAGCTGCTCTGCCTGCCTCTGTGCTTTGTCTTGCTGGTGTAGCTTAGGGTCCTATCAGCCCGCGTAATTCTTCGCGTTTTTCTCTTGCTTCTTTTAAGCTGATTTCAGGATAGACACCCAGTCGCATTTCATCGCGTTTGTTGTCGCTTGGCCGGTAGTAACGAAAACGCCAGTATTTGCCGTTTCCCCTTGCTTGAAGATATAACCCTCCGCCGTCTGATAATTGATTCGGCGGTTGTAGTTTTTTGCATTGGCTATCTGTAAGCGGTAACGTCTGTTTAGGTATTTTTAATCCAGTTTGGGGTAACTTTTAAAAACTCATTAAGCCATTGTTAATAATTGGTTTTATGGATTTTTGGGGTAACTTGTTTAAAAAAACAGGGCTAATTTGCCCATTTTTGGGCTTGTTTTTTGGGTAATTCCTGAAAAGTTACCCCAAAAGTTACCCTATAAATTGCGAAAACTCAAGCATACGCCAGCATATTCAAGGTAATAAAAAAGCCTTGAAACCGTTATGGCTCAAGGCTTTATGCGTATTACAGGATACTGCTGAAAATTAGGTATGGTGGAGGCGGGGGGAATCGAACCCCCGTCCGAAAGTCCTCTACAGAGCGTTCTACATACTTAGTTGTGTCTATTTAGAATCTCGTCCTCATCATGCCGACCAACAGGCCTTCAGAGAACCAGTTACCTTAAATCTCGTTTCCTGCCAAGTAACCCGACAGAAAACCAGTCAATGTAGAATGACGTTGCGGTAGCTTGCGCTACACAGCCCATTGACCAACTGCTGCAACGGCAGGCCTTAAGCGGCCAGTGCGTAAGTTTCGTCGTTTGCGACTATTTAGATTCAGTGTTTTACGGGAAATCTGAGACCCCGGTATGCCCGCATCTGCTTTGCAACCCCCGTCGAAACCAAGATCGCCCCCAGATAGGAAAAGTCGATTATACGCATGTCTGCGTGCTTTGCCAAGTTGCCGATTGATTGAAAAGGCCGTCTGAACAGCAGTTTGCTTTTTCAGACGGCCTGTTTGGCTTAGGTTTATTGATGGTAGTTTTGCAAGAAGCGTTTGAGTTTGTCCATGGCTTCTTCGATTTGATGAACGGGCGGCAGGGTAACGATACGGAAGTGGTCGGGGCGTATCCAGTTGAAGCCTGTACCTTGGACGAACAAGACTTTTTCACGCACGAGCAAATCGTAGATGAATTTCATGTCGTCATGAATGCCGTACATTTCGGTATCGATTTTGGGGAACATATACATCGCGCCCATCGGTTTGACGCAGGAAACACCGGGGATTTGGTTGATCAGTTCCCATGCCTTATTGCGTTGTTCCAGCAGGCGGCCGCCGGGCAGGATAAACTCGTTGATGCTTTGATAGCCGCCCAAGGCCGTCTGAATGGCGTGTTGCATCGGCGTATTGGCACACAGACGCATGGAGGAGAGCATATCGAGGCCTTCGATATAGCCCTTGGCGTGATGTTTCGGGCCGTTGAGTACCATCCAGCCTTGGCGGAAACCGGCCACGCGGTAGGCTTTGGAAAGGCCGTTAAACGTAATGGTCAGTAAGTCTGGGGCGAGTGCGGCAATGTGATGGTGTACGGCGCCGTCGTAAAGAATTTTGTCGTAAATTTCGTCGGCAAAAATAATCAGGCCGTGTTTACGCGCCAATTCGGCGATTTCCAGCAGGACTTCTTTGTTGTACACCGCGCCGGTAGGGTTGTTGGGGTTGATGACGACGATGGCTTTGGTTTTCGGCGTAATTTTGGCTTCTATATCGGCCAGATTCGGGAACCAATCGTTTTCTTCGTCGCACAAATAATGACGTACATTGCCGCCGGCCAGTGTCGCGGCGGCGGTCCACAGTGGATAGTCGGGCGCAGGAATCAGGATTTCATCGCCGTCGTTGAGCAATGCCTGCATGGACATGGTAATCAGTTCGGATACGCCGTTGCCGATGTAAACGTCGTTAACGGTAACGTCGAGCAGACCTTTGGTTTGGTAATAGTGAACGATGGCTTTTCGGGCGGAATACAGCCCTTTGGAATCACAATAGCCCTGCGCGGTCGGCAGGTTGCGGATCACGTCAACCAAAATTTCATCAGGCGCTTCAAAGCCGAACGGGGCAGGGTTGCCAATATTGAGCTTGAGGATTTTGTTGCCTTCTTCTTCCAGTTGCAGGGCTTTTTTATGAACCGGGCCGCGGATGTCGTAGCAAACGTGGTCCAGTTTTGATGATTTGGGGAATTTCTCCATGATGTGTGTTCCGTAAAATTGTTAACAATGGGGGTAAATGTACTCTTTTTGCGGGTAAATTAAAAGGGTTTCAGACGGCCAAAGCTTACTTATTGCGCGCTTCAGCACGGCGAACCGTCACGCTTTTTCCGCCTATGCCCCAGTTGTCCATATCGATTTCGTCAATGACGATGACGGTTGTCTCAGGGTTTTTGTTGAGAACGCGTGAGAGTAATTCGGTTACCCCGCGGATTAATTCGGCTTTTTGCTCTGCACTCGGGGCTTCGCTGCCGCCGGTTACTTTGATGTTGACGTAGGGCATGGCTTTTTCCTTTTAAAATAGCGTTCATATGTTATCTTATTTTTATCAGGCCGTCTGAAATTTAATTGCAGGATTTTTCATTGCTCATGACTGCTTTTACAAAGAATTAAGTTTTTTGGAATAGATTGTTTTTACAATGCGGTTTTATTTTGGATGGATATCGTCATGAACCGTTTTCTTCAGACTTTGATTGTGGCCGCACCGATGGTGATTGCCGCGCCTTATGTGGCGGCGGAAACTCATCCGGCGCAAAAGCAGATGCAGCAGAACATTGATACCGTGTTGAAAATTGCACGCAATACGTCTTTGACAGAAGCGCAACGTGTGAAACAGGTTGAGCAGTATGCCAACCGTTATTTGGATTATGAGCGTATTTCAGCTTTGGCTGTCGGCGCGCCATGGCGTGAATTTTCTGCCAAACAAAAAACTGATTTTATCCGTGTATTCAAAGATATGGTGATTGCGATGTACTCGCATTCTGCACTGATTGGTGCGGCGGATGCGAATGTGCGCCTGTTGCCGAAGATGACGGCAAACGGCAATAAGTTTGACGTTTTCTCGGAAATTCAGACCAAAAAAGGCACCAAGTATGAAGTGGCCTACCAGCTTTACGAAAGCGGCGGTGCGTATAAGATTTACAACATCCGCGTGGACGGTACCAGCCTGGTAACGGTATACCGCAATCAATTTGGCGAGCTGATTAAGAGCAAAGGTATTGACGGTACGATTGCGACTGTCGAAGCCAAGGGCTTGAAGAAACAATAAGGCAGATTGAGAAAAAGGCCGTCTGAATATTCAGACGGCCTTTTTGTGTTACGGGCTGATTAAGCACGTTTGCGGAATTCGCCGGTACGGGTATCGATTTCGACTTTGTCGCCG
>ERZ773087.408-NODE-408-length-32706-cov-15.187406_pt1 | contig 32706 bp, 32 predicted proteins | sample MGYA00511375_ERZ773087 | MGnify/ENA primary metagenome ERZ773087 (study PRJEB29015, sample SAMEA2737995) | human oral metagenome | biome: human oral; feature: human-associated habitat; material: dental | place: China | collected 2063 ...
GCGAATTCTTAATTTTTATCCGTTAAAAAATCTGGCTAGTAATGAACTATTTTTAAAGTTGAAAATCTTTTTTTAAATCAATTATTGTTTCTTCTATTGGAGTCCCTGGCTTATAAATTCTATCAAAACCCATCTCTTTAAATCTTTTTTCTGTTTTTTCCCAGTCCTCATTACTTGAACCTATATTTCCACCAACATATAAAAGTATATCTTTTAAACCATATTCATTGCATTTTTCTCTTATTCCTTGGCAGTCTAACTCACCATAACCATAGATTGAAGAAACAATTATTGCATCTGAATTTGTTTCTAAGGCAGCATTAATAAAATCTATTTGAGGTGATAAAGCTCCAATATTTACTACATCAAAGCCACTTTCTTCTAATTTATTATGTATAATTTTATTCCCTACTGTATGGCAATCTGAACCAATAACACCTATAACTATTTTCTTTTTAGCCATATTTAGTCCTCCAAAATCTTAATATTAATTTAATTATAACATACTCTTTATAAAAAAAGTAAAATAAAAATCCCTCTTTTTGAAAGGGATTTTTATTTAGGAAATCATCAATTTAATAAATTATTTAGCTTCTTTTTTAGGCAATTTGAATGGTCCTAAGTTTAAACCATATTGTAAAGCAGATCTAACTTTCATTTCTCTTACAGTTGCTCCACCTTTTTCTATTTCTTCAGAGTTATACATAGTTGGCATAACATCTTGAATTTTTTGATTTGTAATTCTTTCAAGAAGTTTCATATATCCACCATTTTTAGCTACATATTCATCTTCTTTTAACCAGTCATGCCCTTTATAGAATAAAGTTCTATAAGCAGCTTTAGTAATTACATCATTTTTTAAATCAAATTGAACTTCAACTTGAGTTTCTTGATTAGAAATATAAACTCCTCTGTAAGTTCCATCTGGATATTGAGCCTTAGCTACTGGAGCTTTTTTAGCTGCAACAGCTGATACAGCAGTTAATAACATAAAAGCAAGTAAAAATTTTTTCATAATAATACCCCCTAAATAAAAATATTCTTTACCTATTGTATAATAAATATATTCATAAGTCAATTATTTTATTAGTCAAAATATAAATATAACTAATATTTAAAAGATATTTTTTAAATTTTCTTTTAGTTTTTCAAGGGCTTTTGCTCTATGACTAATTTTATTTTTTAATTCTGGTAATTCAGCTAAAGTTTTTTGATATTCTTCCACATAGAAATAAGGGTCGTAACCAAATCCAGTATTTCCTCTTGGAATATCTATGATTTTACCTTCTATTTCTCCTCTAAAAGAATAAGTTTCTCCATTAGGTTTAGCAAGAGTTATAACAGAAACAAATTTTGCTTTTCTATTTTCTACACCTTTTAAATTTTCAATTAATTTTTCATTATTTTTTAAATCATCACCAGTTCCACTATATCTTGCAGAATATACTCCAGGCTCACCATTTAAAGCATCAACACAAAGTCCAGAATCATCAGCAATAGTAATCATATTTAGAAATTTAGCTATTTCTACTGCTTTTTTCTTAGAATTTTCTTCAAAAGTTTCTCCATCTTCAATAACTTCTGGTATTTCAATACCATCATTTATTGAAAGAATTTTAATATTTTCTATACTAGAAAAAATATCAGAGATTTCTTCAATTTTATGTCTATTAGCAGTTGCTAAAAATATTTTTAGATCTTCTTGATTAATAATTCTATCTTGTAGTTCAATAAGCTTTCTTATAGAATTTTCAGCTAAATCTAAAAGCTGGTTTAATTCAGCTCTTGTAAATGTACTTTCTTCACCAGTTCCTTGAACTTCAATAAATTCACCTTTTTTATTCATAATGACATTCATATCAACTTCAGCAGCTGAATCTTCGGAGTATTTTAAATCCACCATTAAGTTAGAATCAATTTTACCTACACTTATTGCAGCAACATTAGAAATTAAAGGATTTTCTTCTAAGATTTCTTCTTGTAATAATTTTTTTATTGCAAGTGCAAGAGCAATATATCCACCTGTTATTGAAGTAGTTCTTGTTCCACCATCAGCTTGAATTACATCACAGTCAATGGTAATAAGCCTTTCTCCTAATTTTTCTAAATCTATTGAGGCTCTTAAAGCTCTTCCAATTAATCTTTGAATTTCAACTGTTCTTCCAGTTAATTTTCCTTTACTTGCTTCTCTTGGGTTTCTTTCATTTGTAGCTCTTGGTAGCATAGAATATTCAGCTGTTACCCAACCTTTTCCAGTGCCTCTTAAAAATGAAGGAACTTTATCACTTACAGAGGCAGTACAAATAACTTTTGTATTTCCAACTTCTATTAAAACAGAACCTTCAGCATAGATATTTACATTTTTTGTAATTTTAATTTTTCTTTCTTCATCAAATTTTCTTCCATCTTCTCTTAACAAATTTTTTCCCCCTTTAAATATTAAGCTATACTTATATCTTTATTAACATTATATTTGTAGTAAGCCCAGCAGCAGTACCTATAAGTAATATTATATCACCATTTTTAATTTTTTGTTTTTCTAAAGCATGTGCTAGTGTCATAGGAACAGAGGCAGAAACCATATTTCCAAACTCTTTTACTTCATCTATGTATTTTCCTTTAGGTACTCCTAATTTTTCCATTACAAGAGGCATAGCAACACTAGCTTGATGTGGAACTACCATATCAATATCAGATATTTTCATATTATTATTTTCTAAAAATTCTTTCATCATTTTAGGAATATTTTTCATAGATAAAGCTAGTATAGTTTTTCCACACATATCAAACATAAACTCTTCTTTTGTATTTTCAGAATAATTTTCTGGATGAAAATTACTTAGTCCCCCTCGAATCTCAGTTGAATGAGCTCCTTCTGACCAAGTTTTTTGCATAGCATCAATAACACCAATTTTTTCATCAGTTTTTTCAATAATAAATGCTACTGCACCATCACTGAAAAGTTGAAAACTTTCTTTTTGTTTAGGATTTAATGCTCTTGAAGCGACATCACATGAAACAATTAAAACTCTTTTATATCTTTTAGCTTCTAAAAGATAAGACATGGTATCTAAAGCTGTTATAAAACTTGTACAAGTAGTGTTTATATCAAGTGCAGGAATAGAAGTTCCTTTTGCTATTTTTTCATGAATTAAGGCTGCCATACAGGGTATAGGTTGTATTCCAACTGCACTTGCTGAAACTATACAATCAATATCATTAATTGTAATATTAGCATTTTTTAAGGCTTTTTGACAAGCAGAAACTGCAAGAGAAATTTGTTTTTCATCTCCACTTATTCTATAACGAGTTTGTTCTTTAAAGTTAACTGTATTTTTAGGTAATTCTACTCCATATCCTTTAAATTTAATTTTTCTCATTCTATTACTTTCCTCACTATTCTTTTCAGTTTTTTAGTTTTATCTATTTCATAATTTATAAATTTAATTTCTATGTTTTCAATTTCTAAAGAAGTAAATAATTTATTAAATTCTTTTCTTATTAATTCTTTTTGTTCTTCATTTATATTTAGAATAGCAACTTCTAATAAATTATTATTTATTTGAAAAACTTGATATTCTCTTATATCTTCAACAAAGAGTATAGTTCTTCTTATAAAATCTGGAAACACTACAACTTCTTTACCAGACTTATTAATAAATTTGAAAATATCATCAGAACGTCCCTCAATTTTTTCAATTCTTTGTAAAATTGAACCACATTCACAAGGCTCTGTTGATTCAACTAAAATGTCATTGAGATAATAATTTACAAAAGGTTGGCTAGTTCTTCTAAAATCAGTGATTATTGGATAAAATCTTTTTTCATCTATATATTTTTTTTCAAATTTTATCAAGTCTTCATTTAGATGTAAATGCCCATATTCGCAAGTACAAGCTAAAAAGCCTTCTGTTGCTTGATAAATTTGATGTATTATATTAAGCTTGAATTGTTTTTTTATATATTCTTCATCAGGTTTTTCTAAAATTTCGGCAACTGAAATAACTCTTTTTGGAGAAACTTTTAACTCTCCTTCTTCTATTTTCTTTGAAAGTATTAAAAGTAAAGAGGGAGGTGCAACCATCATAGTTGGCTGGTATTTATTTAATCTTTCTATATGTTCATCAATATCTTTAAAAGTGTCAAAATATTCTAAACTTATTAAAAATGAATTTATAGTTTTGTATAAATCATTATCTGCTCTTAAAAAAAATGCTATTCTATGCCCAAAAATATTATTTTTAGGAAGCATCTTAGCAAGGATAGTACCTGCCCATATTCCTTGTTCTTCTGGGGTTGTGATAAACATTCCTCTATGCCCAGATGTTCCAGATGATAATCCCACTGAAATATTTTTATATTTTTGATTGAAATTTCTAGTTTTCTCACTATTTAAAGCAATATCCATTGCTTCATCTTTTTTTACTCCTAAGGTATTCAATTCATCAAAATTATCCATCATAAAAGCCTTATTCATAGTAAAATCTTCTGTAATTTTATGAGTTTTAAAATATGGTGAATTTTCTTTTAAAAATTTTAAATGCTTTTCTATTTGCTTTTCTTGATATTTTAAAAGTTTATCTCTTGAAGTCCACTCACTAAAATATCTTACTTTAATAAAAGTTGAGATAATTTTAAATATTTTTTTCATTCTACCCCCTTATCTTATATTTTAAAGAAAAAATAATAAATTATATAAATGTTGAAATTTAAAAAATAAGTGAAATTGCATTCTAAATTTTTTATCGTTAAGAAATTTAGCTAGTAATAAACTATTTTTTTAATTTTTTATAAAAGGTTAATTATTAATTTTGTTAAATATTTTTATTATTTTTTCCTTTTTATCATGACTGACAATAACAGAAATATTATTTTCTATCAATTTTTTTAATAAATCACTACCTTTTCTATATTCTTCAAAATTATTTTGAATTTTTCTAGGAAGCCACTTCATTTTATCTGTAAAAGGTAAAAAATCTGTTCCCCAACAAACATCAGCAGCAATAAATAAATTATTATCTGGCAAGAATAAACAAGCTTGCCCTTTTGTATGTCCATTTACTTCAACTATTAGCATTGATAAATCAGAAAATAAATCAAAGCTATTTTTATAAGGAAATAAAGTATTTTCTTTATAGTTATCTATCAATATTAATCTGTCTTCAAAATTACTGGGTAGTAGTTCATTAAAAATTAATAGACTATCCTTTTTTAACTTAAAATCATTGTAACAAGTTTTGGTTAAGATTAGGTTAGAATTTGGGAAAAATTTTAAACCACCAATATGGTCAGGATGTAGATGTGAAATAATAATATATTTAATATCTTTTTTATCTATACCTTTTTCTTTAAGTTGGTAGTCTATCATATCTTCTTTTTTTAAAGTGATAGGATTGGCAAATCTATATAAAAAATATTTAAGATTGTTTTTCAAAATATCCATAGAATAACCAGTGTCATATAAAATGTAACCTAATTTCTTATGTTTGATTAAAAAAACTCCTGCATAGAAATTAACTATTGTTTTATCAAAACCTTTAAAAACTCTTTTTAAATTATTGGTACAATAACCACAAGCAAAATAATCAACTTTCTCTATCATTTTTTCTGCTGTGTTCAACATATTTTTTAACTCCTTCTAGTATAGACATCTTCGGATAGTAGCCCAATTCTTTTTTAGCCTTATCAATATTTAGAGTTTGACTATATCTCATTAAATATAAAGTATATTTAGTAATTGGAGGTTCTTTTTTTATTCTAAAAAGTTTATAGAAAATTTCTAAAAATGAAACCAAAGGTAGAATTAAATTATAGTTCCATTTTAAATATTTTCCTTCTGTTCCCATTTCATTAAAAAATAAAGTTAAAATCTTTTTAAACTCTATTGGCTCATCATTTGTAATATTGTATATTTGCCTTGAATATTGATTATTTTCTAATGCTAATCTTAAAGCATAGGCAACATTTTCAACACAAGTTATATCAACCTTTTGTTTTCCATCAACAAAAAGAGGAATACCAATTTTCTTATTTAATTCTAAAAGTCTTGGTATTATACTTGTATCTCCTATTCCAAATAGTCCACGAGGACGAATTATCATATAGTTTAGCTTAGAAGATTTTATTATATTTTCTGCCATAATTTTACTTTTTATATAGTAATTTAAATTATTCTCTTTTGGTGCCTCATCTTCTTTAACATCTAATTGGTTTTTTGCTCCTGCATAGATACTTGGAGATGAAACGAAAACTAATTTTAAATTTTTTTCTTCACAAACTTGAACAACATTTTTTGTCCCTAATACATTTACATTATAGAAATCTTCCCATTTACCCCAAACAGTAGAAAGTGCAGCAGCATGGATAATAGCTGAACAATTCTGAGAAGCTTTAAATAAATCATCTAAATTATCTATATCACCTTTAAAGAATTCAACATTTTCATCAATCAATGTTTTACCAATTTTTTCATTTCTACCAAAGGCAACAACTTGATAAGAGTTATTTTTTAATTCATCAATAACATATTTTCCTAAAAATCCTGTTGCTCCTGTAAGTAAAACTTTCATTGCTCTCCTCCCTTTAATATTCTATCAATTTCTTTTTTTAATAATTCACTTGGTAAGTAGTTATTGAAAATTTTTGATAATTTTTCTAAATTATCCCATTTTTCTTTTTGTACCATTTTATTAAAAGCTTTTAAAATAGATTTTCTTGATTTTAATTTAGCTACAAAAGCTATTTCTGCTAAATCAGCCCTCACTCCATAATCAAATTGATCATAATCATGTGGTATAATAACGGCAGGTTTATTATATTTCACACAAGAATAAAGTATTCCAGCTCCACCATGATGAATAATATAGTCAACCTTTGGCAAAATTTCATCATAATCTAAATAATGATAGATATATAAATTATGTTCCTTTATAATTTTTTTCTCTCTTTCTAAATAACTTCCTAATGAAACTACAAATAGATATTGTGGATATTTTTGAGAAAGTTCTCTTGCTATATCAATTATCAATTTTTTAGCCCATTTTAAATGAGTACCATTAGTTAAAAATATAGTTTTTTCAAAATTTTTATCAGCTTCAAATCTTACACTATCTTTAAAAAGAGATGAGCAACAAGGTCCTGCCCATAAAAACTGACTTGGAAAGTCATCTCTAAATTCCAGCTCTTTCATACCTAAGCCCAATATAGAATAAGGAGAATAGATGTTTTCTTCTCCTTTTTCATTATATAGAGTGAAATTCAATTCTTTTATTTGTTTTCTTAAAATAAAACAAATTAATTTTTTAAAATTTCTAACAAGTCCTCTTGCTAATTTATCTCTTAATTTAAAGAAAAAATTATTTCTTGGATAAAGTCCTCCCACATAGGCAGGAGTTGTTGTTTTATTTTCTATTGCAAAAGGTGTAGGTATGCTTGTTATCCAAGGAATATTAAATTTCTTACATACAAAACCCACTGGAACAGCAATAAAATCGGCTAGGACTATATCAGGCTTGTTTTCAGTAAAAAAAGCTTCAATTTCTTTTATAACTTCTGGCATAAGTCCCATATTTTCTTTGAATTGTTTGTATGCAATTAGAGGATTAGTTTGCCTATCTGTATCAGATATTTTTTCAAAGGCAGTAGGCTTATCTTTAAGTAAAACTTTTACAGAAAAACCTAATTTTTTAACAACCTCTTCTTTTTGAAAGCCAGTATAAACACAGATATCATATTTATTTTTTTCTTTTAATAGAGGAAGTACCAACTCTAAAATTGGATAAAGATGTCCACTGAAAGGTGGTGCAACAACAGCAAGTTTAATTTTTTCTTTGTAAGTATTCATAGATTATCTCTTTTACCTTTCTATCTTTAAAATATCCTAAATGTCCACAATTTACGATTTTATCAACTTTATGAAAATCTAAAAGCCAACTGTAAATATCAAAAATACCTTTAAAAACTATTGTATTTTTAAGTTTGCCATAACCTTTACCCACAGGTCCTAATGCAAAAATTTTAATATTTTCATTATCATAATTAGCTAAGTCCACAAATTTTGTCCAAACATTTAAACCTGAACTTTGAGAAATAATTATAATATCTTTTAAAGATTTGATAGGTTCTAAATGTCTTAAAATTTGTTTTTCAAATCTTTTATTGAAAAGAGTATGAGGATAATAAATAATATTTGATAGACTAGCTTTTAAAATATTAATATCTTCAAATTCACTGTGTTCAAAATCTTGATTATAAGGAAAATTTGAATTTATTATTTTATAACCAAAATCTTTAAAAATATTTAAGATTTCAAATCTATCTGGCTCTAAAGCAGCAGATTTAAGATTACTACTTCCACTTATAACAAAGACAATTTTATCTTCTTTTAAAAGAGTTTTTGAAATATCTAAACTTTCTAATTTCTCTAAATATTCTTTAAATTTCATAATGTATCTTCCCATCTTTAACTCTAATTTTTTTATTTCTCCATAGAATTACAGGTGGAGTTAAAAGAGTATATATCAACATAAAAGGCAGTAAAAATTCACTCAATAATTCATATAATAATTCCTTAGTTTGAGAAGAAGAAATTCTAAAAGGTTCATAAATAAATATTCTAGTTATGTAAAATAATGCAACTTTTGCTATAAATAAATTAAGTGTTAGCACCAAATAATTTATTCCTAAATAGAAACTCAAAAACAATAGAACAGTTGGTAATAATGTTGGCAATAATATTATAAATAAAAATTTTATAGAAAAAGCATTTTTCATATATACATTACTAAATAAAAGCCATCTTTTCATAAGAAATATATACCTTTTAAAACTTGGAACAGTATTTCTTACATTACAAAAAATTGTACTTTGGACAATTTTTACATCTTTTGAAAGCAAATAGGTAGCCAATGCCAAATCATCACAAAGCCAATATTTTATATTCTCAAAAACAGAATACTTTTTTAAAATATCAGTTCTCAAAATATAGAACATTCCATTTAAAGTCTTGTTTTCTTTTAAAAAAGATAGAGAGAAATATGAAAAAATAGAATTAGAATTTATAAAAGCAGAAATTAATTTAGAATAAAATCCTCTAATATTGTAATTAAATGGAATTCCTGTTGCTATCCATTCAGTCTTATCTTTTTCATAAATGCTTAATTCATCTAGTCTTTTTCTATCTATTACACTATCATCATCTAAAATTATTGTATATTCAGTTTTAATTTTGTCTACAACTTGCTCTAACTTGAATATTTTAGGGTTTACTTCCTGTGGAACATCATCTAAATAATAAACTTCAATTCTATTGGAGTAATTTTTATTTTTTAAAATCTTTTCAACAGTCTGTATGGCTATTTTATCACTTTTATCAACAAGCCAAATGAATTCCATATCAGTAGTATTTTTTAAATTAGCTGTTAAGTCTTCTTCAAGTCTAGGGTCACCAGATAAAATAGGTTGAACTATTGTGTATTTACTTTCATCTATTTTTGATTTTTCTAAACTATTTATTTTTTGAAAATAAATAAAAGAAAAAATTAATTTTAAAATAAGTAAAATTATAGTTAATGTCAATAAAGTATTAAATAATATTGTCATTTAATCACCTTTTTTAAAATTAAGCCTACAAGTTTTAATTGTAGTGAAATAGGTAATAAATTTATTAAAAACATAGATAATTTATTTCTGAAACCAATAATAGAAAATCTTTTTTTATTTTCTATCACTTTTATAATTCTTTTAGCCACATCTTCTGAACTCATCATAAATTTTTGAGAACTTCCAAATTTTTCTTGTATATCTTTATCAAAAAAATTACTTGTAGTTGGTCCAGGGCAAACAGACAGAACTCTTACATTTTTATTTTTATAAGATAATTCTTCATCTAGTGCCAAAGAATAATGTAAAAGAGCAGATTTTGTTGAACTGTATACTGCCATATATGGATGTTGATATAGTGCAGCAGTAGAACAAACATTTAAAATAATGCCTTGCCCTTTTTGTAAAAATTTTTCTGAAAATTTTTTAGTTAAGATTAAGGGAGAAATAAAATTCACATTTATAGTATCCAAATCTTCTTTATCACTTAATTTTGAAAAATCAGTAATTTTTCCAAAGCCTGCACAGTTAATAACTAAATCAACATTACAATTTTTTACAATATTTTCTAAATTATTTATATCAGTTAAATCATATTTTATGCAAACACATTCAAGAGAAGAGAATTTTTCTTCCAATTCTTTTTTTAGAAGATTTAATTTATCAAGCGAACGAGCTAATAAAAAAAGTTTTTTAGCATTATTTGCTAAATTTTTTGCCAATTCTTTTCCTATTCCTGAACTTGCACCTGTTATTAAAATTTTTTCCATTATTTTTACTTCCTTACTATTTTTATCATTAATCATTATAACATTTTTTAGACTTGTATAGAAAATTAATATATAATATAAAAGAAAAGTAAAATTTTGAAAGGGGGCTTAAATGAAAAAAGGTATAGGAATAGGAATAGAAGATTTTAAGCAGATGATAAGAGAAGATTGTTACTACTTTGATAAAACAAACTATATAGAAGAACTTTTAAAAGATAGAACAATGATAAGATTATTTACTCGTCCTAGAAGATTTGGAAAGACATTAAATATGACAACATTAAAATATTTTTTTGATGTTAGAAATACAGAAGAAAATAGAAAATTATTTAAAGATTTATATATAGAAAAGTCAGAGTATTTTAAAGAACAAGGACAATATCCAACAATATTTATTACATTGAAAGACACTAAAAAAAATAATTGGGAAGAATGCTTTTCAAAAATAAAAATAATATTAAGAGATTTATATGGGGAACATAACTATATAAAAGATAAGTTAAGTATTAATGAAAAAGAAGAATATGATAAAATTTTATTTAAAAAAGATGATGCTGAGTATGATAATGCCTTATTAAATTTAACAAAATATCTATATAATTATTATCAAAAAAAAGTTGTTTTATTAATAGATGAATATGATAGTCCTTTGATAACCGCTAATCAGTTTGGTTATTATAAAGAAGCTATAAACTTTTTTAGAGATTTTTTAAGTTCAGCATTAAAGACAAATTCAAATTTAAAAATGGGAGTGTTAACTGGAATAGTTCAAGTAGCAAAAGAAGGAATATTCTCTGGTTTAAATAATGTAAAAACTTACAATATATTAGGAGATAAGTTTGAAACATTTTTTGGTTTAAGTGAAGAAGAAGTAGAAAATGCACTTAAATATTTTGGAATGACTTATGAAATAAAAGAAGTTAAAAGATGGTATGATGGCTATAAATTCGGAAATGCTGAAGTCTATAATCCATGGTCTATAATAAATTATCTATCAGATAGAGGTTTACAAGCCTATTGGGTAAATACCTCAGATAATGCATTAATTTATGATAACTTAAAAAATTCAACAGTAGATGTATTTAAAGATTTAGAAGCTTTATTTGAAGGGAAAGCAATAAAGAAAGAGATAAGTCCATTTTTTACTTTTGAAGAATTATCAAAATTTGATGGAATATGGCAGTTAATGGTATATAATGGATATTTAAAGATAAATGAAAAGCTATCCAATGATGAATATATGATAAAGATACCAAACTATGAAATACAAACATTTTTTAAAAAAGGTTTTATAGATAAATTTTTAGTGAGTGGAAATTATTTTAATCCAATGATGGATGCCTTGTTAGATGGAGATATAGAGGAATTTGAAAGAAGATTACAAAATATATTTTTAGTAAACACAAGTTTTTATGATTTAAAAGGAGAAAAAGTTTATCATTCATTGTTTTTAGGAATGTTAATTTGGTTAAGAGATAAATATGAAGTAAAGTCAAATGGAGAAAGAGGACATGGAAGATATGATGCAATGTTAATTCCACTTGATAAAGTAAAACCAGCTTATGTATTTGAATTTAAAGTATCAAAGACAATAAAGGGGTTAACTGCAAAAGCAGAGGAAGCCTTAGAACAAATTATTTCCAAGAAATATGATATAGGCTTGAAGGAATTAGGTATATCTAAGATATATAGGATAGGAATAGCATTTAAAGGTAAAAATGTAAAAGTTAAATATGAAATAGTATAAGAAATTAGAGGGACTGTTGCAAATTAAATAATGAATTATTTTTCATTTCATCTGTAAATCTGCAATAGCCCCTCTTCAAATATGCTAATATGTTAATTTAGAGAAAGTTTTTAATTCATTTAATTCATCTAAAACACTTTCAATGTCTGCTTTTTCATCATTTACAGCAACTCCTGCAATAAGTCCTTCAACTAAGGGAGCATCAGCAATTTTTATATTTTCTGTATTAACTCCTTCATCTTTCAAAAAATCTATCGCTACTTGTGTATTTAAAACAGAACTTCCAATATCTAGAAAAATTAAAGCTCCTTTATCTGTTTTGGCTTTTAATATAGCTTCTTTTATTATAAGTGGATTACTTCCTAAAAAATCTCCATCTGTTCCACTTCCATTGATTAATGGAAAATCATATCTTTTCATTTCATTAGCAAGATGTATTGCTGCTTCTGCCAATTCTTTACTATGTGACACAACTACAAAACCTACCATAAACACCTCCTAAATATTTTCACAAACTGTTTTTATCATTAGATATGAAGACATTGCACCAGGATCAATATGACCCACACTTCTTTCACCTAAATAAGAAGCTCTACCCTTAGTTGCAATAATATCTTTTGTTGCTTCCATAGCATTTTTCGCTACTTCTATAACTTCATTTTTAATATCTTTAAAAGTTTTTCCTTCATTAAAAGATTTTTCTAAAAAATTATAAGTAGGTATTATTGTATCTAACATTGTTTTTTCATTTAATACTGCTTTACCTCTTTTTTGTATACCTTCTATCATAGAATTTAAAGCTCCAAGTAAAACTTGATTATTAAAGTCTGTTTTACCTTTTAAGTATGTACCTGCACTCATAAAAGCTGTTCCATAGATTGCTCCAGAAGCACCTCCAACTTTTGTAAGTAAAATCATACCCATTTTTGTAAATACATCAGATACTGGTAAATCTTTAAAATTTGCTAATTGATTTTTAATTTCTGTAAAACCTCTTGCTAAATTAACTCCGTGGTCTCCATCTCCAATTTCTCTATCTAATTCTGTTAAGTATTCTTCATTTTTTATTATTTCATCTGATACTTTTTCAATTATTTCTAAAAACATTTTATCTCTTCCTTTACCTTTTTAATATCAAAATGCTATTGTGTCTTCCTCTGCATTTAAAAGTTCTTCCATTTCACTGTCTAATTTTAATAGAGTTATAGAAAAACCACCCATATCAAGTGAAGTCATATAGTTACCAACCAAAGTTTTAGCAACTTCTACTCCTTTATCTTTTAGTAAATCTTGAAGATGATTATTTACAATAAATAATTCAATCAAAGTTGTTTCACCAAGTCCATTTACTAAAACTGCAAATCTATCTCCTTTTTGAACATCAGATTCAGCATAAACTTTTTCAAATAATTTTTCAGTAAATTCATTAGCAGTTGCCATCTTTTCACGATGAGTTCCAGGTTCTCCATGGATTCCTAAACCAATTTCAACTTCATCATCTGCTATTTCAAAGCTTTCTTTACCAGTTGTAAAAACTGTACAAGGTTTTAAAGACATACCCATAGTTTTTAAATTTTTAACAACTTTATTTCCAAGTTCAACTAGTTTATCTAAATCATAACCTTTTTCAGCAGCAGCTCCTAAAATTTTATGAACAAAGATAGTTCCTGCTATTCCTCTTCTTCCAACAGTATAAGTGCTATTTTCAACTGCAATATCATCATCAACTACAACTTGTTTTACAGTTATTCCTTCTGCTTGAGCCATTTCTCCTGCCATTTCAAAGTTCATTATATCTCCACTATAATTTTTAATTATAAGAAGAACACCTTTTCCTGCATCAACAGCTTTTATGGCATTATAAACTTTATCAGCTCCAGGAGATGTAAATATTTCTCCACATACTGCTGCATCTAACATTCCATAACCAACATAGCCAGCATGAGCAGGCTCATGTCCACTTCCTCCACCACTAATTAAAGCAACTTTATCAACTTTTTTATTTTTTCTGATAATTATAGGTTCATTTTCTACTCTTGAAACTTTATCAGGAAAAGCTTTTATCATTCCTTGTACAACTTCTTCTACAATATTATTTTTGTCATTTATAAGTTTTTTCATATATACCTCCAATTATAATTATTTATAAAAAAGGGCAAAATTATACTGGTTAAGTATAATCTCGCCCCCTTTCATTTATATTATTCTTCCCATTTCTTAGTTCTTTCAACAGCTTTTAACCAACCAGCATATTTTTTATCTCTTTCTTCTTTTGACATATTAGGTGTAAATTCTTTATCCAATACCCATTTTTGTTTAATTTCATTTTTATTTTCCCAAAATCCAACTGCAAGTCCTGCAAGATATGCTGCTCCTAGGGCTGTTGTTTCTAAAACAGTAGGTCTTTTTACAGATTCTCCTAAGATATCTGCTTGAAATTCCATTAAGAAATTATTAGCTGCTGCTCCACCATCAACTTTTAAACCATTTAATTTTATTCCAGAATCTTCTTCCATAGCCTTTAGAACATCTTTTGTTTGATAAGCTATTGATTCCAAAGTTGCTCTTATAATATGGTTTTTATTTGCTCCACGAGTTAAACCTAAAATTGCTCCTCTTGCATACATATCCCAATAAGGTGCTCCTAATCCTACAAACGCTGGAACTACATATACTCCTGCACTATCTTTAACTTTTCTAGCGAAATATTCAGTATCTTTTGAATCAGAAATTAATTTTAATTCATCTCTTAGCCATTGAACACTAGCACCACCTACAAACACACTTCCTTCAAGTGCATATTGAACTTTTCCATTAAGTCCTATTGCAATAGTTGTGATAAGTCCATTATTACTCTTTACAAATTTTTCTCCTGTATTCATAAGCAAGAAACAACCTGTTCCATAAGTATTTTTAGATTCTCCTTCTTCAAAACAAGCTTGTCCAAATAGTGCTGATTGTTGGTCTCCAGCAACTCCAGCTATAGGTACTCTATGTCCACCTTTTCCACCAAGATTTGCATATCCAAATGTTCCACTTGAATCTTTAACTTCTGGTAACATTGATTTTGGAATATTCAAAGTTTGTAATATTTTTTCATCCCATTTTAATTCTTTTATATTATAAAGCATAGTTCTTGAAGCATTAGTGTAATCTGTTGCATGAACTTTTCCATTAGTTAATTGCCAAATTAACCAAGTGTCAACAGTTCCAAATAAAAGTTCACCTTTTTCTGCTCTTTCTCTTGCCCCTTCTACATTATCTAAAATCCATTTTATTTTAGTTCCAGAGAAATAAGCATCAACTAAAAGTCCTGTATTATCTTTTACATAGTCACTAAAACCTTCTATTTCTTTTAGTTCATCACAGATTTTAGCAGTTCTTCTACATTGCCATACTATTGCATTATAAACAGGTTTTCCTGTATTTTTATCCCAAACTATTGTAGTTTCTCTTTGGTTTGTAATTCCTAAAGCTATTATATCATGTTGGCTAATTCCAGCTCTAGCAATAACTTCACTTAAAACTCCACTTTGACTAGCCCATATTTCCATAGGGTCATGTTCTACCCAACCTTCATTTGGATATATTTGTGTAAATTCTTTTTGAGCTACTCCAATTATATTTTGAGATTCGTCAAATAAAATTGCTCTTGAACTTGTTGTACCTTGGTCTAATGCTACTATGTATTTCATATAGTTTCCTCCTAATCATTATACTATTAAAATAAGAATAAGTGAATTACATTCTAAATTTTTATCTAATTAAAAAAATTGGCTATTAATGAACTATTTTTATGTTGATTATATAACTGCTGCAATAAATGCATCAAAGATAACAGCTCCTAAAACTGCTCCAATGATTGGTCCTACAACTGGAATCCAAGAATATTTCCAATTAGAACCACCTTTTCCTTTTATTGGAAGTATAGCATGAGCTATTCTTGGTCCTAAATCTCTTGCTGGATTAAGTGCATATCCTGTTGCTCCTCCTGTTGCCATACCTAATACAACAATTAAAAGTCCTACAAAAAATGCTCCATTACCTGCTTGTATTCCAACTTCTCCATAACCTATTGCCAATACACCTATTAGCAATAAGGCAGTAGCAATAACTTCTGTAACTATATTCCATATTGGTGCATCAATAGAAGGTCCTGTTGAGAAAACTCCAAGTTTTACCCCTGCTTCAGGTTCTTCATCCATTTGAACTTTATAAGTAAGATAAGCTAAAGTTGCTCCAACAATTCCACCTAACATTTGTGCAATGATATAACCAAAAACTAACTCTCCAGGAAATTTTCCTGTTACAGCCAAGGCTATAGTTAAAGCAGGATTCATATGTGCTCCAGATACCCAACCTGTAACATAAGCTGGAATCATTACAGCAAAACCCCAACCAAAAGTGGTAACTATCCATCCTCCACCTTTTCCATAGCTATGTTTAAGGCTACAAGTCATATTAACCCCATTCCCTAACAATAATAAAAGTGTTGTTCCAACAAATTCTCCAATATACAAACTCATATTACTCATAATAAGCCTCCTTTTATATAAAAAATATATTGATTAAATTTTTTATATATAAATATATTATAACATATTTTTATATATAATAAAGAGTGTTAATCAAAAAAGATGTAATTATATAAAACTACTTAATCTTAATTAACACTCTCCTTATTAAAAATTAAACTCTTGATAGTTATTTTATTGAGAATCCTCCAACAAGAACACATCTTCTATTTCTTGCAAAACTTCTAGCTGATGTAAGTCCTTCTCCTGTTGGTCCTGCTATTGTAAATGTCACATGTCCTTCTCCGCCTATTCCTATTCCAGCATAAGAAGGTCCATTTTTAACAAGTATTGTTGTTTCCATTTCTCTTGCATATTTTGATAATATGTCAATATTTTTAGAATGAATTACAGCTGTATGTCTTAAGCCCTTTTCTAATTCTTTTGCAACTTTAATTCCTTCTAAGGCATCTTTAACTTTTACTATCGGAAGAATAGGCATCAATAATTCTTCAACTGCAAATGGGTGATTTTTATCTGTTTCAACAATTATAACTTTAATTTCATCTCCCACTTCTATTCCTATTTGTTTTAGAAGATATTTAGCATCTTTTCCAACATATTTTCTATCTGGTGAATTATTTTTTAAAACTATAGATAATAATTTTTCTATAAGTTCTTTATCTTTTAAAAGATATGCACCATTTTTTTGCATTTCAAAAATTAAATAATTTACTATTGAGTCAACAGCAATAACTTCTTTTTCAGCTGTACAAGGAAGATTATTGTCAAAACTACAACCTGCAATTATATCTTTTGCAGCTTTTTCTATATCAGCAGTTTCATCAACTAAAACTGGTGGATTTCCTGCTCCAGCTCCTATTGCTTTTTTACCACTAGACATAACAGTTTTTACAACCCCTGGTCCTCCTGTTGCAACAACCATTTTAATATTAGGGTTTGCTATTATTTTCTCAGTATTTTCTATACTAGGTTCTGCAATAGTAACTACTAAATTATCAGGTCCTCCAGCTTTTTTTATAGCTTCATTTATAAGTTCAACTGCCCTAATTGAAGTTCTTTTAGCTCCAGGGTGAGGGGCAAATATAACAGCATTTCCAGCTGCAATCATTCCAATAGAATTACAGATTACTGTTTCACTTGGATTTGTTGAAGGAGTTATAGCTCCAATCACTCCATAAGGAGATAGTTCCATAACAGTAAGTCCATCGTCCCCACTGAAAGCAAAAGCTTTTAAATCTTCTAAACCAGGTGTTTTTTCAATAGCTATTCTATTTTTTAATTCCTTATCTGCTATTCTACCCATACCAGTTTCTTTTACAGCAAGTTCAGATAATTCAGTAATATGACTTTTTAATGTATCTCTTATTGAGGCAATAATTCTTTCTCTCAATTCAAGTTTTGAAGAGAATAAAACTGTTTGAGCTTTCTTTGCCTCAGCAATAGCTTCATCTACATTTTCAAATACCCCATTTGTAGAATTATTTGAAGTAGAAACACCACTTTCAGACATTTTTTTCATTATTAACTCTACTATTTCTTCTATATTATTTACTTCAAATTCCATAAATTCTCCTCTCAATTAAATAGTTTCAAAAGCTTTTACACAAGCCTTTGCTATTTCCATATCTTCTTGAGCACTTCCTCCACTTACTCCTACTGCTCCAACTATCTTTCCATCAACTTTTAAAAGCATACCTCCACCAAAAACTATATATTTTGGATCTGATTGCAGTCCGTAGAACATAGCTCCTGGTTGAACTAAAGCTGTTAAATCTTCAGTATTTAATTTTAGTGCAGCAGCAGTATAGGCTTTTTTATATGCAACTTCAATACTTACTAATATTGCATTATCCATTCTTTCTTCTATTATTAGATTTCCTTCAGGATTTACAACAGCAAAGACAGCTGCAATATTCATTTCTTTTGCCTTTCTTTCCCCTGCTCTAATAATTTTTCTAGCCTTTTCCAAAGATAAATTACTATCCATATCAATAGAAGATAATTTTTCAGAAACAAGTTCTATAACATACTTAACCATAACTTTTTCTTGTATAAATTTGTATACAATATGGAAAAAATCACGACTTTTACTTATATAGTTTATTAGTTCTAATCTAATTCCTCTACTTTTAGAAAGTAAAAGAAATCTTCTTTGAATCTTTTTAATAATTATATATAGAAGATAAGCTATTAAAACTTCCTCATTTTCTTCAGGAGTTTTATATTCATCATTTAAAGAAAGAATATTAGAATATTTTAGGATACAGTTTTCTATATTTTTAGTTTCAAAAGACACATTTTTTTTATCTTTTATAAGTAAAAATTTTTTAGAAAGTTCTTTTAATATATTTGAAAAATCTTGATTATCTATAAACTTATCAAGCTTTTTTATAAGGTTAATAGCTTCATCTATATGATTAAAAATACTTTTTTCTAAACTTGTATTAATATCAGTGTTTAAAATAATATTTTCATCAAAATCAGATTTTTCAATAAAACTCTTTATTAAGTTTATATCCATTTTTATCACCTAAGATTGTTCTACACTGTCAACTATTGAAATTATTGCAGAGTCTATTGGATAATCTTTTTCATCATCAAAGGCAAACCTTGCAACATCACCTGTTGCTATAAGAACCTTGTCTCCTATTCCAGCCCCAACATTATCAAGGCTTATTATTTCTCCACCAATAACTTCATCATTCATATTGATTGGTACAGCAATCAATATTTTTTTTCCGTGTAAACCTTCATTTTTTGTTACAGATACTATTTTTCCTACTATTTTTGCTAGAAACATACAAAGCCTCCAACTCTATTTTTCTTCAAACACTATATTATTTTCCTTAGCTCTTTCCTTTGCTAAAGTTGTTACAACAGTATTCTTAGAAATAATAATTTTTTTATCATATAAATCTTTAAGATTATTAGCTGTTATTACATTTTTATCTCTTAAAGAGTTTATTTCTAAATCTTTTTTATTCAACATATAGTCTGCTAATTCCTTAGCTTGTACAAATATTAGTCCAAAATCTTTTAATCTTTCAGCATTTGAATTTATAAGCTTTGCATAAGGAACTTCACTATTTACTATACAAGAATCATAGGCTGCAATTACTTTTTTTTCCAGCAATAAAGCCTTTGAAACTAAATTTGTTATAGCATTATCTCTTATTCCAACAACTAGCTTTGCAACTGTATTCTTTGTAAGTAGTGGAAGAAGAATAATATTGTGTTTAGATAAAATTTCATCATAATTTTTAATTGAGAAATCTCTTATTATATGAAATTCTGAAAATAAATTTTCATCTATAATATTGCTTGCAGTTTCGGAAAAAACTAAACTTAAATCATAATTTTTAGAAATCCTTTTTAGTTCTAAAATTACTTGTTCTAAGTTGTTTGTACTTCCATTTATAGCAACTAAGATTTTTTCTTTTGGACTACAATCTTCAATTAAATTTTGAGAATTTATTTTTTTTATAACTTCTTGTACTATATATTCAATAATTTTTTCTAGTTCCATTTCTACCTCAGTCTTATTCTCTAATTATTTTTACATAGTCATCATTTTTTAGACCAGCTGCATTAGCTTCATCTACATCTATGTGCATTTCTTTTGCCATCTTATCGCTAACTCTTAAAACAACATTGCACATAATAATTTTTCTTTCTCCATAAGTTTCAACCTTAACGATTTCTCCATCTTTATAACCTCTTATATCAGCTATATATTTTGGCATATGGATATGTCTTCCTGCAACTATAACACCTCTTGGTATTTCTATTTCTCCCTTAGGACCAACTATTTTAATTCCAGGTGTTCCTTCTAAATCTCCTGATTGTCTGATTGGAGGAGTTAAACCAAGTTTAAAACTATCAGTTATTGAAATTTCAACTTGGGTTTCTTTTCTCACAGGTCCTATTATTCTAACTCCTGAAAATTTTCCTTTAGGACCTACAATATCTAATTTTTCATTTGTTGCAAATTGCCCAGGTTGTTTCATATCTTTCATTTTACTTAGCTTATATCCTTCCCCAAAAAGAGTATCTAAGTCTTTTTGGGAAAGGTGTATATGCCTGTTTGAAACTCCTATCACCACATCATCGGAAATTACTTCTTCTAACACCTCTTTAATAATTCCTCTGATATCCTTCATTTTTTACCTCTTATTACTTATCTAATTTTGGTAATAATTTTTCTGTATCTGTATGTGGTCTTGGAATAACATGAACAGATTTTACTTCTCCAACTCTTTCAGCCGCAGCTGCTCCTGCATCAACAGCAGCTTTAACAGCTCCTACATCTCCTCTAACCATAACAGTTACAAGTCCTGAACCTATTTTTTCATAACCTACTAATTCAACATTTGCTGATTTAGTCATAGCATCTGCTGCTTCTATAGCTCCAACAAGTCCTTTAGTTTCTATCATACCTAATGCATTACTCATAAATATCTCCTCCTAAATTTATTTTTTATTCTTATGTTTTTTATTTCCTTTTACTACTTGAATTTCTTTTATTTCTTCCAAGATTTCATTGACTTCATCAGTCTCATTATTGTCAATAACTTCTTCTATAATAACTTCATTTTTTTCTTCAAGTTTTTTATCAGTTTTTTCTTTTTCAACTTTTATAATTTTATCTAATTCATCAGAGGGTCTTGCAATAACATGTTTACTAACAACTTGGCATACTCTTTCAGCTGCCATACTTGCAGCATCAACAGCAGCTTTTACTGCTGAAACTCCTCCAACAATTTTTACAAGAACCATTCCTGAGCCTTTGGTTAATTCATAGCCTATAACTTTTATATCAGCAGCTTTACTTGCAGTATCTGCTGCTTCTATAGCTCCAACCAATCCGACTACTTCAATAAGTCCAAGTGCCTCTAACATCACTTCCCTCCTTTCATTTGAGTTGAGAAAGGGATTAAATTATTATAAATGGATTCCCTTTTATTAGCCTTGCTCCGTTTGTTCCTATTGCTCTCAATATATAATCAGAGCTATTTAGACTACATTCAAATAAAGGTTTTTCAACACTTAATTTTTCTTGATAAAGAGTTACTTCATTTGAATTTATACCTATACCAACTCCTAATTTTGATGATTTAGCTGCTCTATCTCCTAAGATTTTTACATTATCTTCATCATCTGGAATTAAAATAAAAGGTATTTCTTCTTCTTCTATTCCACATAGAATGGTTTTTATTCTCTTATCAATAGTTAAGTTTTTATTATAGTAAATATTTATACCTATGGGGTTCTTTTGTTCTTTCATTAAGTCTTCTCTTATACTGATAGTCATTATTCCCCCTTATATGATAGAGCTAGTCCAGTTGCAACAGCATTTCTTGGTCCTTCAACTCCTCTGATATTACCTTTTCCTGCAACTACCCCATAATGTGATAGAGCTTCAGTAACCATTTGAGGTATTTCAAAATCAAGTGCTGAACCTCCAACTAAAACTACATAATCTATATCTCTTATATTTCCACTAGGTATAACTTTCTTTAAAGCTCTTAGTGTATTAGTTACAAAAACTTTTTCTTTAGCTTCTCTTCTTACATTTTTAATTTTTTCTAAACTTTGGTTAGAATCCAGAGGAATCATATTACCTTCTTTTAAAATAACTACTCTTGCGAATACACTAGGATTAAGAGTTTCTTCAAAGAATTGTACACTTCCATCTTCATGTCTTATATGGAATAGACTTTCAACTTTTGCCAAAGGATATTTTTTAATATCTTCTGAAAGCTCAAGGTTATTTATACCTAATTCTTTATCTATAAGCAAAGTTACCATATTACCTGCTCCTGCTAAGTGACAAGAAGATATTTTGTTATCTGCTGTCATTATAGAAGCATCTGTCGAACCTGCTCCCATATCAATTATTGCTAAAGGTTTTGCTGTTCCAGGAGTTGTTAAAGCACCTATAATAGCCATTTCAGCTTCAACTCCACCAACTACAACTTTTTTGTTTATCTTATTTTGTAGCTCCATTGCTATCATTTCCATTTGTAGTTTATCAGCTTTTACCATAGCAGCAAGTCCAATAGCATTTTCCATTGAAAATTCTTCTGCTATTCCACCTTTAACTTTTTGTGGAACAAAAGTATTAACTGCCAACAGGTCTTGAATTTTTATATTCTTAGGATCTTGATTAGTAAGCTGAGCCATGACAATTCTAACTCTTTCAAGCATTCCTCCAGCATTAGTTCCTTTTTCTCCCCAAATATCTATCACAGGATAGCATTGTTCAAGGACTGACATTATAGCTTCAGCACCATTATCTAAGGAAACATTTCTATTTTTCATCTGTCCTTCAATATGGATTGAACCTGCAGGGATAACTCTTGATTTTACATCTCCTTTTGGAGTTTTTATAACAACTGCTGATCTATTTCCTATCAAAGCTCTAGAAATTGGAACCACCATTTTTGTTTCTTCTGAACTAAGATTAAAAAGAGTTGCTATTCCATAAGGATTTGATAACATTGAAATAACTTTTCCTTTATCTGCCACTTCTAATGCTGTTAACATACTTAGAGGAATTTTATCAAAGTGTAAAACTTCATCAATTATTGGAATTTTTTTATCAAGTCTATTGTTGATTAAGACAGCATCGTCTTTTTGGATAATAGCTCCTTTTATATTAATTCCTTTTGAACTTAATTGATTTATTTTAAAGGCTGCACTTTCAAAATCAATATTTTCAGGTACAAGTGCTATTACATCTTTATTTATGAAACTATCATCTATTTCATTTAAAAGAACTGATACCCCAACTCCCACCCCTATTCCTCCTGGTGTAGAAGGATTATGACCAATCATCGTTGATTCGGTTATTATTGTTTCAGTGATAGTTTCCATGGCAACATCGCCAATTACTGGGGCTGCTTCATTTATTCTTATAAGTGAAAGCTCATCTAAGTTCCTTCCAGTTTTTTCAAATAGTTTATATAAAGATTGATAGACACCTTTTATATTTTCTTTGGTTCCTTTTATACCTGTCGTTTTTTCTATGCTACTGCCTAAGACTTTTATATTTTCTCCATCAACTTCTGCAAGAGTACTTTCTGTTGTTGCATTCCCTATATCTATTCCCACAATAAGTTTCATATTTTACTCCTAACAGAAAAAATTAGTCTTTTCTTAATCTATCTCTTTTTTCATATAATTCAGCTGCTTCTCTTACAAGTTGAGCATTAACTTTTGCATTGTATTTATCTTCTAATTCATCTGCTATTGCTAGTAATTCTACTTTTGTAGATCTATATGGTCTTAAAGCATTGTATATTTCTAATACTCTTGTATCAGGAACTGCTATAAGTTCAGCAGCTCTTCTCAAATTTCTTGCAAAAGCATGTCTACCAACACTTTCAGCTATTTGAGCCTGCATTTCAAGAGTTTCAGGAGCTATTCTACAATCTTCTGCTCCAATTTTTCCATTCATAACATTCTCAATAGTAATGTCTTCTAATTTTTTTCCTGTTGCAGATTTTACTAAATCTGTTCTTTTTATACTTAAAGGATAATCTTGACGATTTACTTTATTTGTACTCTTTGGAGCGACTTCATTATTTATACTGCTATTTCCTGCTAAAGAAGCCATAACTTCTTTTACCATTCTTTCTAATAATTCTTGATCCAAATTTCTCACCACCTTATTTAAATACTACTTTTAATTGAACTGGTTTTGCATTAACCTTTACATGTTCAGTTTCTTTTATATGTAATAATGCTGCTATTGATTGGTATTTAGGTCTAGCCATTTGGTCATTCATTTGTGGAACTGGCTTAGGAGATTCTCCTTTTGCATACTTAGCTGCATTTTTTCCTATCATTCTATAATGTTCTCTTTGAATTAAAGGAGCTTGTGGGAACAATTCTAAGTTAGTCAATGGGAATAAATCCTTTTGGTGTATAACAGCTGTTCCTTTTGATTGTATTCCTATGCCTATTCCTGAACCACTTAATTTTGCTCCATCATTTGCAAGTATTGAAACATCAGATGTTCTTAATACTCTTATAACTCTTGGAACTAAACCTTCTTCTTCTATACCTGCCATAATTTCTTTTAAAACGTCAGCATGTGGTATATGAGTTATAGTTTCTGTTTGATATATTCCAAAAGCAGGAGCTACTGCGATTATAACTTCATCACTTCTTGTTCCTTTTTGAGCTTGTCCTTCATCAATTAATTCTAATTTATTTCCAACTCTTTCTTCTGCTCTTATTGTATTATTAACAGGAGCATCTTTTATTTCAGAATTTTCAGAGCTACTTAAATATCTTTTTACTACTTCTTCTATGATATTTCTAATATCTTTATCATTTAGTTGCATCTGTACCTCCTCTTAGCTATTTAATCTTTGATGCATCCACTGCATTTTCAATATTTGAAAGTTCAGCCCATCTTTCAGCAGAAATTTGGTATCCAGTTCCAGGTCCTGTATAGTCATTTCTATCATTTACAGCACTTATTACATTGAAATCTTTATCTAAGATTGCAGATGTATGTAAATGGTCTCCAGATACTCTAAGTTTCATTAATTTTAATAAACTATCTGCTAAATCATCAAAACCTTTTGATTTTAGAGCTTTAACTATATCTATACCTGTTATTCCTCTTTCCATCATTTCACTAGCTGCCTTCATATCTGCAACCATATCTCTTTCAGGTATATCTTTACTTCCATGAGCATAAGTAGCTGCTTCAACTTCTTCATCTGTTATTTCAGGGAAGCCTAAAGCATCAAATACTGCTTGTATAGCTCTAGCTGCTTTATTTCTTACTTTTATTACTTCTTCTTCTCTAACTGGTTTTAATCCAGCGTCTATTTTTAAGTCTCTTTGAATTATGTTCCAGTCATCATAGTCTTCAGCATCCCAGTTAGAACCAGCAAACATATTGTCATAGTTAGGAGTTGAACTATATCCTGAACAGATAAAGTCAGTTCCTGGTATCATTTGCATCAAAGATCTTGCAACTCTTCTCAAATCTGAGTGAGTAAATGTTTGGTCATTACTTGAAGCACATTCAAGGTCAAGTAACATTGCAACTAAGTTTTCTCCTAAAACTTCTCTTATACCACCTGGTACTGCTCCTGGCACTCCAATACAACTAACAGATCCATTTTGTATTCCTTGAACCCCTGCTCCTTTTGTTATAAATAAACAACGACATTCTAGGTATAACATTGAGCAACCTTCAGCATATCCCATTAATACTTCTGAACCAGATCCGGATGTATATCTCATCTTTAATCCTCTTGAAGCATAAGCTGAAGCTAGGAAAGTTTTAGACCAAGGAGTATCATCTCCATCGATAAACACAGGTTCTGTTCCATAAACTGAAACTGTTTCTGCATAAGATGTAAGTCCTCTCATTCCTAATAGAAGTTCTGTTGCTTCTTCAACTGCACATTGAGTTAAAATTCCAGGTCTACCTGCTTGAGCTCCAATAAGTAATGAAATTGCGTTAAATGGAGCATATCTTGCAACTGCAACAGTTGTTTCTTGTTCTGCGAACCCTCTTAATGCAGCTTCTGCAGCATCGGCAGCTATTTGTACTGGAAGGTCTCTTAAGTTTGTAACATGGCATTGATTAGAAGGAGTTTTTCTTGCTCTCATCTTATTAACTGCCATCATCATTTCAAGAACTGATAATTTTCCAATTACTTCTGCCATTTTTGCAGGCGTCAAAGATAAAGTAATTTCTAATACTTCATCTCTTGTAATATTTATATCAACAAGTTTTTTAGCTATTACTAATGAGTCCATAGCCATAACTTTTTCAGCATTTTTTAATACTATTCCATAGTCAGCTATGAAATAATCTAATAAATCAAAATTTTCTCTCTTTTTACCATCTAATTCTATAACTTTTCCATTTTCTATAACTATACTTGGTTTTGGATCTAAAGGTGAATTCATTGCTATTAATCCAACTTCTGGCCATTCCTTTACATATCCATCTTTATTAACAGGTCTATTACCTAATACCTCAAAACGTTTAGACTTCATACCAACCCTCCTGATTTATCTTAAATGTAAGGATGAGATGCAGATGGTGCTTCTCCACCCATTGCTTCAAGAAGTTTTACTCCAACTTCTTTTGCTGCTAAAATTGCTTGTTTAACTGCTCCTGAATCTCCACAAATTGCTAAGATAGATTCGTTTGAATAGCTAGTTCCCTTTGAAGGAGATGAGTAAGCTAATGCTTCAACACTTGCAGCCTTTAATGCAACATCAGCAATAACAACACCAATAGCAGCTGGTGCTCCAACTATTAGTCCAAAAGCTTTTCCAAGTGGTGCTCCAAAAGCTTTATTAACAGCATAAGAAGCTCTTGCAGTGTATTGAAGTTCTATATGTCCAACACTGTTAGCATATACATCTCCAAATTTTTCAGTTACATTATTAATTGCCACTTCTACTGCTCTTTTTACATCTGATACATCTTCTGCACCAAATAGGATAAGTGAACCATGTCCTGCTCCACCTTCAGTATCTCTTGGTAATTCAATACTAATTACTTCTGTGTTTGTAGCTTTTACTGCTTCATCAGCTGCCATTATAAATGGACCTGCTCCTGTTCTTGCACCAATGATCCCTATTGAACGATATTTTTTATCAAGTCCCATTGCTTCATGTAATGCAGGGTCAACATTTGCAATTACAAGTCCTATACCATGTCCATGAGTAGTAAGTCCTACAAATTCTGTCAAACGGCATTCACATTTTCCAACAGGTGTAGTAACTTCTACTTTTTCTGAATTTTCAATTCCTTTATTTTTCAGTTTTTCTACAACTTCTGCTACCATTTTTTGAACTAAATTTTCTTGCATACTCAATATACCTCCTTATATTCTAAAAAAATTAAAATTAATATCTATTATGTGAATTATAATAAAAGAAAATGTCAAATTAATGTCATAAATATAAAAAATAGTTCATTACTAGCTAGATTTCTTAACGGATAAAAATTAAGAATTCACTGTAAATTCGGCATCTGTAAGAAACTCTAAATGAACAAGTTCATTAAAAGTTTCTAAGATTGCTGACAAGTCAGCTTCAAACATGCCGAGATTTACTCGGTTCATTCTATTTAATTTTTATCCTAAAATCTAGAATGTAATTCACTTATTTTTTATAACTTTTTTCTATATGATTACCCATATACTTTCTCAAATAGTTTTTTTAAATCTTCTAAATTTACTTCTCTTATGTTTCCACTTGTACAAATATCTTCAAGTGCAGATTTAGACATAAATTCTATTTCATTTCTATATTTTTCTTCATCTATTGCTAAGTCTTTAACACAACTAGGAAGATTTAAATTTTTATTCAATAGCCCAACAGCCACAGCCAAACTTTCAGCTCCTTCTTCTATGCTATTTGCAGGAAAACCTAAATCTTTTGAAATTTCATAGTATCTTTGAGCAGTAGTTTTATCCTCTGAATTAAATCTAATTACATAAGGTAGAATAGTTCCGTTAATTTTTCCATGGGCTATATGAAATTTACCACCAATAGCATGAGCCACACTATGATTTATTCCTAAACCAGATTTTTCAAAAGCAAAACCTGCTATACAAGATGCTTTTGCCATTTCTGTTCTAGCTTCTTCATCTTTTATATCTCTATACATTCTTAAAAGATTTTTAAATATGAGTCTTATGGCAGAAAGAGCATACACCTTAGTGTAAAAATTTGCTCCTTTACAAGTATATGATTCAATGGCATGGGTTAGGGCATCTATACCTGAATCTGCCACAACTGACTTGGGTAAAGTTTTTGTAAGTTCAGGATCAAGTATTGCATATTCAGGTATCATTTCATCATCTTTTAGTGGAATTTTGATATTATTCTTTTTGTCTGTCAAAACTGCATAAGAAGTTACCTCAGAGCCTGTTCCACTTGTAGTAGGCAAAGCTATCAAAGGTATATGAAGATTAGATTTTTTTATAAAATATTTAATTGACTTAGCAGTATCAAGAGAAGAACCACCTCCAATTCCAACTATTATATCTGGGAGAAAATCAATAACTTTATCTAGGGCTTTATTTACAATTTCAAAAGCAGGATCAACTTCAACTTCATCAAAAATTTTATATTCTATATTTTTTTTAATAAGGATATTTTCAAATTTTTTAGTCATTCCTATTTTTGACATAACTGAATCAGTTACTATAAAAACTTTTTTTGGATTAATTTTATTGACAATTTCATCAAATTTATCTCCCACATATATTTCTGTATTTACTTCAAAAATTTTCATTTTTCACCTCCAAATTTTCTTAAAAAATAGTTGCTATATTTTACTTAATGATATATTATTAAATAAAATTGTCATAATGATGTCAAAATCTTTAATTTTTATTATTTAACTATAAGGAAGGAAACTATGCAAATACATAAAAAAATTACAATTATTAATACATTTCTTATATTTATTTTTGTTGTATTACTTATATATTTTTTTAATATAGAAATTTCTTTAAATAATTTATTAAAATTTTTATTATTTATTTTTTTATTTTTTATAATGTCAAATTTTTTTACAAAATTTTCTTTAGTAAATACTTATAAAACTATACAGAAATTGGATAAAGTTCTTTCTCTACTTCATAATCAATTTATTGCTGAATTGGAGAATAATTTTTTAAGTTTACAAGAATGCTTTAGTGAAGTGTTTTCAACAGTAAAATTAGATATTTTGGATATATTAGTTAAGGAAGAGGAAATAAAAAAGGAAAAAGAAAAAGCTGAAATTCTAAGTGCTGAATTAAAAGAATTAAATAAGAGTTTGGAAGATAAAGTTAATGAAAGAACAAGAGAACTAAGTATTTCAAAAGAAATTGCAGAATCAGCAAATAAAGCTAAAAATGAGTTTTTGGCTAAAATTAGCCATGAGATGCGTACACCACTTACACCTATTATTGGATATTCAAGAATTTTAGCAAAAGAAATAAATGATCCTTCATCTAAGGAAAAATTAGAAATAATACATACTTCTGGTGTAAAGTTACTTAATTTTACAAATGAACTTTTAGATTTTTCAAAAATAGAGTCTGGTAAGGTTGATTTAAACTACGAGACTTTTAATATAAGGACATTATTTCAAGATATCTATCATGAGCATATTGATTTAGCTAAAAGTAAAAATATTAATTTTAAAATTGATTATTTACATGCTAATGTTTCAATTTATTCAGATAAGATAAAGATTTATGAAATTGCAAAAAATATTATCCATAATGCTTTAAAATATACAGAAAAAGGGTTTGTGTTATGTGATGTTTTTGTAGAAAATAATACTTTATTTTTTAATGTTTATGATAGTGGTATTGGAATTTCAGAAGAAAATATTAAAAATATCTTTGAAAGCTTTGTTCAAATTGGAAGTGAGCAATCAGGAGCAGGTTTAGGTTTGAGTATTACTAAAAAATTACTTGAAGTCTTAAATGGAAAAATAGAGGTTGAAAGTAAGGTTGGTATAGGTTCTACTTTTAAAATTCAAATTCCTATTGAAACATCACAGAAAGAATTTGAAAATTTCTCTGATGTTATAAATAAAATTTTAAATTCAAATAACATTGGAATTAAAACAATATTTTTAAAGAGTATATTAAAATTACCACTTAGAATAAAGGATTTAAAAGAAGCTCATAAAAAACAAGATATTGAAGAGGTTAGAAAAATTAATCATCTAATAAAAGGTACTTATGGAAATCTTAATTTATCTCTTGTGTATGATATTTCTCAAAAAATATCTATTGAATTAAAAAAAGAAAATATTTCTTTTGATTCAGTCTTACATTATATAGAAGAATTAGAATATTTAACTCATACTTTAGATTATAATGAACTTTTTAATACCTACCTTCAATTTAAAGAAAGAAAAATTAAAATCTTAATTGCGGAGGATGCAGAAGAAACAAGGGATTTCTTAAAAGTTTTATTAGAAACTCAGCTTGTTGAAGTTATATGTGTAGAAAATGGATTAGAGGCTTTAAACTTGCTAAAAAGTGAAAAATTTGATTTAATATTCTTAGATATATCCATGCCTGTTATGGATGGAGTGCAGACTGTCACTACAATAAAGGCAAATGATAATTTTAAAGATATTCCTGTTGTAGCTCTTACAGCACATGCAATAATAGGTTATAAGGAAAAATATTTAAACTATGGTTTTGATGCTTATATTACAAAACCAATAAATGATTCTGTTCTATTTAGTTGCTTAGAAAAATTTGTACTTAATGAGAAAAGGTGATACTCAATGATAAAACTTTTAATAATAGAAGATTCAGAAGAAACAGTAGATTTAATAAGGCTTATACTTTCTAATGAAAGTGATATAAAAATTTTTGATGCAAATAGCATAAAAGATAGTATAAATTTAATAAAAAAAGATATTTTTGATATTATATTACTTGACTTATCTCTACCTGATGGAAATGGTACTTATGTATGTGAACAAGTAAGAAAATTTCCTGAACTATATGGAAAACCGTTTATTATAGCTCTCACAGCAGATACATCACAGGAAAGTGTAAATAGAAATCTTGAATTGGGTTGTGACGACTATATCAAAAAACCTTTTGATACTGAGGAGTTATTAATAAGATTAAAGAAATTTATAAAAAGATTGCCTCAAAACAAAGAAGTTATTATTTATGAGAATATAAAATTATTTTTGTCTAATAAGACTGTGATATATAATGATGAATTCATTGATTTATCAAAAAATGAATTTGAACTTTTATATTATTTTATTATAAATAAAGGACTTCTTTTAACAAGAATGAATATTTTAGATAATGTTTGGAAGGAAAATTTAGATATAAGTGACAAAGCTGTGGATCAATGTCTAAAAAGATTAAGAAAAAAACTTCCTATTTTAAATGAAAATCTTATTTCAAAGAGAGGATTTGGCTACATTTTAAAGTAAAGGGTGATATAAATGAAATTTAAAGTAACTACAAACAATTTTTTGGATATAGATTTTTTTCAAACTCTGCAAGATAGATTTGCTGAAGAATTTGGAATTGCAAGTATTATTACAGATGTAAATGGAGTTCCTTTAACTAAACCAAGTAATTTTACTGATTTTTGTATTAATCATGTTAGAGGTTGTGAAGTAGGATTAAAAAAATGTCAGTTTTTTGATGCTTATGGAGGGTGTAAGGCAAAAATTAATAAAAAGCCTATTATTTATCCTTGCCATGCAGGACTAATTGATTTTGCAAGTCCAATTATTATGGGAGATACACAGGTAGGTTGTTTTCTTTGTGGGCAAGTTTTAACTGAAAAACCAGATGAGAATAAATTTAGACTTTATGCAAAAGAACTTGGTATTGATGAAGATAAATATATAGAGGCATTAAGGAAAGTGAAAATACTTCCCTATGAAAGAATAGAATATATTGCTAACTTCTTATATAAAATATCATCAAAGATGTCTAATTTTATATATTATCAAAATATGGGAATCTCTGCCAATGAATTCTATAAAAATTGTATAGATGAATTTCATAAACATTTAGAAGCTAATGAGAATAATAAAACTGAAAATAAAAATTTTTCTTTTAATAATATTTTAAGTAAAATTTTTGAAACTTTGAAAGAAAATTATAAAATTGATGAGAAGGAGTTATCAAGAATAAATAAAAATTCTGATAATATTTCTGAAAAATCTTCATCTATAATCAGAAATATACAGGATACTATTAAAAATTTTAATAATTTTGATATATCATAGGAGCTACCATAATAGTTCCTATTTTTTTGTAAAAAAATTAAACAAACTTTTAGCTAATTTTTAAAGTCTAAGGTGAATAATTAATCTAAAAATTGTAATAATAGACTTAATATGTTATAATTTTTTTGAACAAATTTTTGAGGAGAGTAGGGTGAAAAAAATTTATATCAATCTTTTGAAGTCTTTGTTATATATAGCTTTCATTATCACAACAAAGTTTAAAAAACAAAAATTGAATGATTATTTTTCAAAAAAATTTTTAGAAATAAATAATGA
>ERZ773087.413-NODE-413-length-32442-cov-9.898478_pt1 | contig 32442 bp, 36 predicted proteins | sample MGYA00511375_ERZ773087 | MGnify/ENA primary metagenome ERZ773087 (study PRJEB29015, sample SAMEA2737995) | human oral metagenome | biome: human oral; feature: human-associated habitat; material: dental | place: China | collected 2063 ...
AAATCCTCACCGCCCTGAGCATCCCAACAGGGCACTAAAAACTGTGCAACTCAGGCGTTTGAGCGCCACCCATTCACGCCAGAGCAGGCACGCCACGTCGCCCTGATGCGAGCCATCGCCCAAGAGCTGACCAGCCGCACCGGTGACGCCTTCGTTCTCAAGGGCGTCACCGCTTTGCTCCTGGCCTATGACCTACCACGCTTCTCCATCGACCTGGACTTCGATGGCCGTAGCCCCTCCATCCACCTGACCGAGTGCATCCACGCCGGTGCCGCGGCCGCCCAGCTGCCCGTCTACAGTCTGCGCGACGCCAAGCACACGCCCACCGTGCACCGCCGGATGCTGCACTACCGCGACGACGTCATGCGCCCACTCAAAATCGAGGTCTCCTACCGCCAGGCCCAGCAGATCGACGAAGACGACGTCACCACCATCGACGGCATCCGCACCTACCGCTTGGAGAAGCTGGCCTCACTCAAGATCGACGCCCTGATCAACCGCACCAAGGCCCGCGACATCTTCGACACCAGCTTCCTGCTCCACCGCTACCCCGAGGCCATCAGCGACGACGACCTGACCCGCATCGACCAACTCATCGACCTCATCGGTCTCAACGACCTGGAAGCCATCATGCAGGACGACGACATCCTCAACCGCTTCGACCTCACCCACATCGCCGTCAGCCTCGTCGAGAACGTCCTGAGGATGAGACGGGAGCGAGGAGGGGAATAGACCAACATGGGACGGCGAGTACTCACAGTTCTAGTCGCTGGAGTGACGTTGTTGTCCGTCATGGCACCGTTACTTGCGCACGACTTAGACTAGCCTCGATCTGCTCTATCCGCTCCGAAAGCGACTCAAGAAATGCCCTCCAGTCTTCAGGGAGCTGATCTTTAATAGACTCCTTCAGGCATTCTTCAACCAGGGGTTTTAGGCAGTATTTCATAACTTCAAAATGCTTCTCAGGATCAGGGCAAGTTAAGACTCCAATGATGCGTAACGCCAACTCATTGCCCCACGGAAGCGGAATGGCAATCTCCCTCATTTTGGCGGTCAGGGCTTTAAACATTTTCTTAAGAGCGCGCTCGAGTACTTTCTTAACCGCAGTCTTAACGCACTCTTTTATTCGGATCTGTTTGTCTTTCTCGATCTTTTCAACTACCGAATCAACTATATTGCCTGCTAGTTTTTGAGCCATCTCGTCAGTTAGCTCGCCAACCTCCCCATAGAACTTCAGCAATGCCGCACAGATCACACATACCAGATGACCGTACCGCAATACTAATGTAACCTGCTGGTTAGCATCCTTCCTATCATCTTTAGTTTCGAGAATCTTATCGATCACTTCAGAGGCGATATTTTGGGCAACTTCATCTGTCAGGTCATCTAAAGCTCCCTGGTAGATAGACTCTAATATACCAAAAAATTTACTCCACTCAGATAGATCATTATCTTGAGATTTGAATTCAAATATAGTTTCTGCTGAGAAATATCCAGCAGATCGGACAATCTCTACTGTTATGTCAGGGTCCGTAAAAGCATATTCTTCGAGTGTTTCGATTTTTTTGCACACCCAATTTGTTGACTTACACCCGTCCATAGGATGTATCTGACTAGGAATCACGAGATGCTTGAAATTACTTATCCCATGACGCAATCCGTTACATTCACAGTTACAATCTTCGCGTTGCGAATCACTGCAAGCAGCGGTATGTGACATCTGACTCATCTACCTTTCCGAAGATAGGGAAGCGTTCCTACTTGATGTCATTTTACCAACACACACAACGTTCCGGCACTGATCAATCACAGCATCAAAACAAGGGTCTCCAGTTATATGAGATACTGGTAGCAAGTCCTCATCGATCATATGCGATGGAACTATAACTTGGAGCAAGTGCATGAACCTGCCAGATCACATTATGTTATCAACCGATCTCTACATTACACCGCACCAGGTGGCAAACTCTCCAACTTTTCTTTACACTGCTGCCCGTGCCTGACAACAGAGCAGTCATAGGTGACGTCTATTGGGTTGACGCGCAAGCAACACCTCACCCACCCAGAGTCGGTAAGCCAGCTCGCCCTATGGGCTGCGTAGCGGAGCAGCCGCGTGACCCTGTGGTCTGGACAGCGGTCCCTCGTCTCTCTAGCGACATCTCGCCGCGAGATGACGTGGCATCACGGGCAATGCCCGAGATCTCATCGACTCGGTTGGAGCGTGAGGGAGCCTGGTCGGTACGCTGGATACACTCGGTCTTCAAGTCGGATACGGGCAAGCGAGGTCTGTGCGAGTACCTGGGCGCACTGCCCGCCGACGAGAAGCAGAAGATGATGGATCTGTATCGGAATCGTCCCAAGCCTCGTTACTAACGCTGTTGAACGTTCACCCATTCTCCTCCCCATGCGACAACAAGGAGCGCACCCATCATCATGACTACAGTCACCCCCGGTGACGTCTGGACTCTCCGCTGGGATGGCACTGACCTCGCGACTGCGATGGTGGTGCAGGCTTATGACTCCTTCGCGGTGGTCTGGCCAGTCACCAGTGCCTCCCATAGCTCTCCGCCAGCGCTTGCCATCAACGACAAGCACCGCGCTCTGGGAGCTGCGCTGTGGCCGACTCGCCCGACGGGCATCGGCAACCACCTTCTTGGTACCCGCCTTGGCACGCTCCTTAACCAGGATGCCATCGACATCATCAGCGATGAGATGGAGGATCCAGAAGCAGAGCTGACGATCCTCCCGCTTGCCACTGGCGCGTACGATCCAGATGCTGACCGAGCCTTCATTGATAAGTGGAACGGCTACTGCTTCCATACCGGGAAGCCAGCTGGCCAGCACTGGCTACGTACCGACAAGCTCACAAGCTCCAGGGATCTGGCCAATGCCCTCAACCTCGACGTCGTGCAGACGCGTCCCTACTGGGACGGCGTCTCGCCACTAACAGATGAGCAACTGACAGCATTGATGCAGGCCACCGGCCTGAGCAGCGACGACTTGACGGGCCCAGATCCGTACGCCACGGCAGAAGCGCACCTCAGCTCGCCAGCCTTTAAGGAGGCCGTTGAAGCGCGAGTTGCTGAGACTGGCTTGAGTGAGGAGCAAGTCAGAATGGCTACGAGAGAAGAGTTCGCTCTGGCAGCTCGGGACGACTCCACAAACCGCATCGATGAAAAGCTCAGAGACGCGCTCTCCAGGGTCGATGCTCCGTGAGCACCTGGGATGATCTTGCCGCCAGTCACGATACAACAGCCATCGCCCACCAACTCATCGAAGAGTGTACGCAACTGGACATTGCAGCTCTACGAGACGATCCGATTGACGCTATCGATCGATACACTGGTATCAAGCTGGTCTATGCGCCCCATGCCGACGCTGGATGCGGCAGCGGCTACTATCGCCCGGATCCGCCAACCATCTATCTACATTCCTCCTTATATCGACGCAACGCGTTCACTGTGCTGCACGAACTCGCGCATCACCTCCAACGCCACCACATCGAGTGGGGCTTCCACTTGATGGATATTCGCGATACCAACCACAGGTTGCGCATCGAAGAGATGGTTTGCGATCGGTTCGCTGCCGAAGTGCTCCTCCCAGAAGAGCGCATTTCAGACGATGCTCTGTGTCATCCCGCAGACGCCATGGCCGGCCTGTACGTTAGCTCCAACTTGTCACACTCTGCCGCCATACAAAGCGTTGCGGATAATTTGCCGCCACATGCTCGCTGGCTCCTCTGCGTTGTTGACCCCTGCGGCGTTGTCACAACATCGCAAACCAGTTACGGCCAGCATCCACCACCCAAAGGTGTAAAGCACCCAGAACTAGCCGCCATCGCAGAAGAAGCCGCAGACCACCCCGTCCGAAGGCCGCTACCAAACGCATTCACGTACTTAACTGGCGCAACCTTGACAGATATGTGGGCAGAGGCCTGTCGCGACCACGAAAATCGCTACACCTTCATCGCCATGCGGCCAGCTAGGCGATTCGGCATTAGCGAAGTCGTTGACGAACGATTTGTCTGCAACAACGTATCTTGCAACAAGGAACTCGACTCTACAAGGAATCTAAGGCAATGCCCGCATTGTAAAGAGCCAAAGTGTCCTGAATGCAACACCTGCGGATGTGAGGCTGCTACGACCGAGAGAAAGTGTCCAAACTGTTGCGAACTGTTTACTCCATACGAAGTTATTCATGGACATGAATGCTAGCAAATAGTCAATATAGTTCTAGCCGTTAGTCAGGAGTACGCTTCACTTTCGACGAAGTTGAGTCGATTCTCTTGCAGCAACACTCGCGATGATTTGCCCGTCGGTCTTTTCCGCTGATGGGTCAATCGAATAGTAGAAACTCAAGTTCGAGTCATCTTTAAACTTGGCATAGAGTTCTGGGCGCAAGAACTCGCTCTTTTGTGAGTTGAAGGGCGAACGCTTTTTCAAGCTGCCATCACTCTTCTTGCCGGTTCGCCTCACATCTATGCAATAGATCTTGTCAGGATCGTCGCTAGTATCCGAAATGCCTAGCTGTCGCACAACGGCGCTCTTTTGCCCCTCGCTTAGATCCTCGATCTCGACAGGAATCCACTCACCAAACTGCTCGGTGAACTGACGTAAGAGGTCACCTAAGTTATTCGCCCACTCGATGCCAAAGAACTCTCTTAGTGTTTGCGGGCCAACCATAATTCTATTCTGGTTTGCGGGCACCGAGAGTGAGTCTGCAATATCCGACTTCCTCATGAAGCACAGATGAACGAGCGCATAGTCATCCGGCTTTGGGCTGTTGATGTAGTCGGTGACGGTGACATAGTATCCCTGCTTTTTGTAGGTAAAGTCGAAGCACGTCACCACCCATCCTTGCCTCCGCATGGCGTCTCGCAGTGCTTTTAGATTTCGTAGCGGCAGGTGCATAGCAACCCCTTCGTTGCACCAACTGATGATGTGCCTGACACTACCGAACAATCAGTAGAAATACAGGATACTGTCATCAATGATGACAAACATCAGCAACCCCGCTCTCCCAACTCCTTCAACCCTGCACTACTCCTTCAGCAGCGTCAGCGGCTCCACCCCAATCTGCTCCGCCATCCGTTCCAGGCTCTTGAGGGTGAGGTTGCGTTCGCCGCGTTCCACTCCGCCCATGTAGGTGCGATGGACGCCAAGGACATCTGCGAAGGCTTCTTGGCTCAGGCCTCTCTCTAGCCGGTAGGCACGCAGGTTCCTGCCCACCGTCTTCTGGAGATCACCAACAGCCACGTCTCTCAGCCTGGCCACCTGCTACTTGAAGGTCTACAGACTGATGAGTAGCATCAATCGGAACCAGCGGCGGACGATGTGCGGTAGCAGAGGGGAGAAACACCATGGCCATCACCCTCCAGGCGCTGGCCGAGGCCCACATCCCCACCATCCTCGAGGCGTGCGCGGACTGGCCAGAGCTAGCGCAGTATGGCCCGCCGTACTGGCGGCCCAGGAGCAGTGCAGAGCTGCGCCGCAAGATCACCGATACAGCGGGCCCACAGCCTGCTACGGCTTACAGCTTCGTCCTGGCGGATAGCGATGGGCGGCTGGTCGGCGAGGCCTCGATCCATGCCATCGACTGGCGCAGCCGCGTCGCTCAGGTGGGCATCTGCATCTGGCGGCCGAGCGATCGAGGTCAGGGCTATGGCGCGGCGGGTAGTCGGGCAGTCATCGACTGGGCGGTTGGCCACTTGGGGCTGCATCGCCTGGAGGCATGGATCCTGGCGGGCAACAGTGCGTCGCTTGGCCTCTTCCGCAATCTCGGCTTCGTCGAAGAAGGCCGGCTGACGCAGCGCTACCTGGTGGGCGGCCAGTACATGGACATACTGGTACTGGCACTCATCACTGGAGCGTGAGGAGATGAGTACGGGGGAGTGGATGGTCGGCGGCGGCGGCCAGCTGCTCTCTGTTCGCTGCTTCTCATCCCGCCATCGCTGTTCTCCGTCGGCTGCTATCGCTGGCCTGGCCTTTGCGCCTCGTGCTGCGGTTGGCTGCGGCCGTGCAAGCAGACGATGCTTGGGGGAGAGGAGGCAGCGTGCGATCTGAGCAGCTAGCAGGTGGAGTGGAGCGCTGCCCTGCGTGGTGCGCCGTCAACCACGATGTGGCGAGCGATGAGCTTGATAGCGTCGTCCACGAGAGTGCGCACTCCCCGTAGCAGGCGTCGTCCCCCAGCGCGGGCACGGCAGCGACGGTGGGCCCGAGCGGCGGGCAGTACCAACCGAGCTCTACCTGGTGCGCTACCAGTACGCCGGTGAAGCGGACGAGTGGCTCTACCTCGGCGACGGGCACCACGGGCTGGACGTCAGCCCCGAGACGGCGCAGCGGCTGCGGTGGGCGATTGGCCGGGTGATGGACACCAAAGCCGAGCTTCGTTGAGTTAGCGCCAGCAGTACCTACGCTCCCTGCTGCCCTAGTTCGGGAAAGTGGGCTTCCACTAGGCGGAGACGACGGTCGAGCTCGCGGTAGTGGCTGTCTTGGGTGGAGAAGACGCTCTCGTGCATCGTGTCGCGCACGCCAGCTTCGATAATCATCTTGCGGTTGATCCGTGAAATGTCGTGCTGGATGCTCGCCTGCGTCGCTTTCATGTCGGTGAAGTCCTCCTCCAGCTTGGCACCCTGCTCCTCCAAAGCGCGTTGCAGCTCGTCCTGCGTCTTGGCGATGGTCTGCTGTGCATTGACGATGTGACCCTGCTTCTCGTTCATCTCGCCGTACTTGGTGCGCAGGTCATCCTGTCCCGCCTGCAGTTTGTCGAGACGCCCATCGATTTTTTCAAACCGTGTGTCGATTTGTTCGAACCGTTTGTCGATCTCGGTGAATTTCTCGGTTACGGTTGTTGTGAGTGCTGCAATTTGCTGTGAAAGTTCTTCATTCGTCATACTTCTATTTAAACACAATGTGGGCGTGAGAACAATGTCGGGATGCTTATTTCTGTTGCGTATAAACGCGATGCTAATCTGCGCAAATGCACCTTTACCAGGTGCTTTTTTATTGCAAAAATGCAACTAGGTGAATAGCCTGAATTGACATAGCTGGATAGCTTACAGTGTATCATCTACCAGTTAGTAGCAAACACCCTTTAAAATTGGTTCTATTAATAATGTACAATAAGGGTATACATATTAAATATGCGACATACAACGAAAGCAACAACGCTCGTGGAATACAGATATAAAATTGCCTACAATGTATGCTTGCTTGCAGCGCTGCTATTAATCTATAATTCCATCAATACTGCATTTGGTGATGGTATTTCTGGTAAGACACCAGACGTTGCGGTTCATATCGTCATATTCTTTATAGTAATGGCACTTATACTGGCGGCTATATACTGCCACCATAAAGATATGGGCTTGAAGAAGTGATGTGGCGTGAGAGGTGACTGCGGCTTACGTTACAGCGTAGTGCTAAGTGCAGGCATCTGCTGTGTATCGAGAGACTACATCTCCGTATATCAGATGCGTTGTATAAGCTTTCGTTAATAAAAATAGTTTAGCTTTATCCTATCTATACCACCACAGTAATCCAGCTAGCGCTCACTCACCACCTCGTCTTAGCAATCACCTCCTGATACCGCTCCACATAATTTTGCGCCATGATAGTGGCAGAGAATTTTTGCTCAATGCTAGCCCGGCATGCGGCTAGGTCGATCTCGTCTACCCGGTTGGCATAGGCGAAGAACTCGTCTTGGTTGCTCGCAAGGAAGCCATTGACACCGTGAGTAATAATCTCGGGCATGGCACCGCGCTTCATCGCCACAACGGGCGTGCCGCAGGCCAGCGCCTCAATGACTGCCATACCAAAGGGCTCATCGCACTCGATAGGGAAGAGCAATGCCTTGGCATTAGCCACGAAGTCGAGTTTTTTCTTGCCACTGAGGTTGCCTGCATAAGTGATGCGCCGATGCTTGAGGACGGCCGGGAGGATGTGGTCGCTATAGTAGCGGAATTCTTCGTTGCGTCGATAGTTGGTTAGTGGGTTAGAGAGCTCAAGGAGCAGCTTACGGTTACTGCCGATCCCTGCGACTGTGCCCGCCATGCGGAGGCGCTTCTTGTACTGGGCAGCGTAGGCTACGGCGGTGGCTTGGCCTTTACCTTGGGTGAAGCGGGCGAGGGTGATGTAGTAATTTTGCTTGCGCGAGACGAAAGGAAAGGCAGTGCAGTCGATGGCGTTGTGCACAGCTGGTAGCAAATGAGGGCGGATCTCTCGTGGGGCTTTGCGCGCCATTGCCTCTGAGATACACGTCATGTAGAGACGGCCAGGATTCATATATTTGAGCTGTGGGCGATTATCCATCTGCCCCGCCTCAATAGTCTGCGGCGTAGAAAATGGTGGCCCATGGAAGGTATGTAACACTGGCGGCAATCCTGGTATACGGCTCACTGGCGAGAAAAAGGCTGGCCCAATGTAGGGGTTGTGGTCGTGAATAATATCAAAACGGCCATCGGCTTCGATGTGGCGTGAAGGGTAAAATTGAGATGAGTCTGGAGGGCTTGGAGTGGTGCGTCATAGTAGGGATCATCGATGGTATCGAAGAGCTCGCGCTTGTAGTATGAGTGGGTTGGCGTGCCGTTGCGCATCCGCCGTGCGCCATTGGCGAAAAGCTCTACCTCGACATCATCGCGTTGCTGCAGTGCACGCACCAGGCTTTCGACAACAAGCTCGATGCCGCCATAGCCTTTGATGGGTAGAGCGAGCCACGGTGGGGCAACAACTGCCACTCGTAGTGGCCGTGGGAGGGGTACTGCGGGGCGATCACTTGACGAACATTGTGTATCATTTTGTAACATCATATGGCTAGTATAGCATAATCAACTGGAATGTGGAGTAGTAGGGTATAATACAGATATGGAGTCATTTCATATCTTCAAGCCGTGTGGCGATCATCTCGTGGCACACCTCTACGAGCATTTGGTGATGCAGACGCTGCATCGACAGCTGTTTGAGGCAGGGTTATTTCAGGCGATTGACTACCAAGCCTATGGAATCGTCTATTCTGACGCTGGGGTGATGGGGATCGATGCGACGCTCTACACCATGCAGGCCGAGCGCTTTGTAGCTCAGCTGCGCCAGCCAGTGGCGGAGTATGATGATGCGATGATCGATTGTGCGCTGCGGCAAATCATTGCCGAGAAGGGCTATCCGCTCACCTATCACGACCGGCTTGCCCTCCACGAGGCATTGCACCAGCTTGATACCGAGCCATGGTATGATGCTCAGGACATCGACGTATTGCAATGCTTGGGCGAAACAGCGCCACGTGGCATCATTGCTCAGCGCGAGGAGTGGGAAGCAGACGTCATGGAGTATACGATTGATATATCGATCGATCTCGAGCCGGGCGACCCGCGAGCGGCCGTCTTCATTGAGCTCACGCATGCGATCCAAGCCAATACCGCTGCGCTACTGCAGCGAACGTATGGGTACTATAACCACGGATATGATAGGGAGTGCACGGCTGGGCACTATACCGAGCGGCAATATTTGCTCGTAACTGGCCGCGAGGATTATTCGGCCCAGGTCTACAATTTGTATGAGCTTATGATTCGGATGATTCGAGCCCAGGGTGGGTGGCAGCGCCTCTTAGAGCGCTTGCAGACGGTTGATTATCGAGAGCAGTCTACACCCGCCATTGTCAGTATGATCGATGACCTACAGATGATTGTCGGGGCACGTGGTTGGCGTCGAATTGCGACAGCGGAGACAGTGGATGACCTGCTCGATCGCCTGACAATAACAGTGGTCGCACAGTGATGAGATATGACGCGGTAGAGGCTCTACACTATGCACCGCGATTATACACATTACCCTAGGCAAACCAACTGCTAGTATGATACTATAAGCAGTAAGGAAGGTCTGATATAATTCGGGCCGTTATTTTATGTTATGACAGATCCACAGTATATTCGTAATATTGCAATTATTGCCCACGTCGACCACGGCAAAACAACGCTGCTTGATGGCCTGCTCAAGCAGAGTAATACATTCCGCAGCAACCAAGCCGAAATGGCTCAGACGCTCATCATGGACAGTGGCGAGCAGGAGCGTGAGCGTGGCATTACCATCACCGCCAAGCAGACGACGGTCTACTACCAACCTGCCGATGCTGAGTCAGCAGTTGACTACAAGATCAACATTATCGACACGCCCGGCCACGCCGACTTTAGTGGCGAGGTGGAGCGCACGCTTAACATGGCTGATGGTGTGCTCCTCGTGGTGGATGCGCAAGAAGGCCCGATGCCACAGACGAAGTTTGTCCTGAGCAAAGCACTTGAGCTTGGTCTAACACCGGTCGTGATTATCAACAAGATCGATAAGCCTGCGCGGCGCATTGCCGAGGTGGAGGACGAGCTGGCCGATCTCTTCCTCGAGCTTGCTACCGACGAGTCGCAGCTCAAATACCCGGTGTACTACGCTGTAGCGCGCGAAGGCAAAGCCTGGGCAGCACTGCCAAGTGATGCCAGCCAGCCAGCCAGCCTGGCACCGATCTTCCAAGCGATTATCTCGCATATCCCAGCGCCGCAGGTGGCAGATGGGCCTTTCCAAATGCTCGTGACGGCCCTCCAGTACGACACCTTCCTTGGCAAATATGCAATTGGCCGAATCCATCGCGGAGTGGCTCTGCGTGGCCAAGCGCTGACTCTTATCAAGGCAGATGGTACGACTACCAATGCCAAGATCGATAAGCTCTTCATCAGCCGCGGCCTCGCCAAAGAAGAAGTGAGCGAGGCAGGCGCGGGTGACATTGTCTACATCGTTGGTGCAGCCGAAGCGCACATTGGCGAGACGCTCGCGAGCCGCGACCAACCAGAGGCACTACCTGTCATGGCAGTCGAGGCCCCTACTATTAGCATGTATCTTGGACCGAATACTAGCCCGATGAAGGGCCGCGAGGGTGAATTCACTACCAGCCGGCAGATTGGTGATCGCCTCCAGCGCGAACTCGAGACTAATGTGGCGCTGCGAGTGGCAGAGTCTGGTATTGGCTTTGTAGTATCGGGGCGAGGCGAGCTTCACCTCAGTGTATTGATCGAGACGATGCGCCGCGAAGGCTACGAATTTGAGGTTGGACGGCCAGAAGTTGTGACGATCACCAAGGACGGCAGTGAGCAAGAGCCAGTTGAAGAGCTACTGGTTGAGGTTGGCCCTGAGTTTGTTGGTGTTGTCAGCCAAGAGCTTGGCAAGCGCAAAGCGGAGCTCCGCAAACAAGAGCAAACCACTAGCGGTGCAGCGCGGATGACCTATACCATTACGACCCGAGCATTGATTGGTCTGCGTAACCGCCTTCTGACAGATACAAAGGGGACAGTGATTATGTATAGCCTGCCGCACGGCTATCAGCCGGTTGGTGGTGCATTGCCGCGGACGCGCAATGGTGTTTTGATCGCCTTTGAGCCAGGCACGACCACACCATATGCCTTACAAGCGGCTGAAGCGCGCGGTGAGCTCTTCGTTGGAGCGGGGACTGATGTCTATGCTGGGATGATCGTTGGCCTTAATAACCGCCCAGACGATCTTGAGATCAATGTCTGTAAGGCCAAGCACCTTACCAATATGCGCAGCAAATCAAGTGACGGCACTGTCCAACTGACGCCTCACACCCAGCTGAGCCTTGAACAATCGATTGACTTTATCGAAGATGATGAACTCCTTGAGGTCACGCCGCACGCCCTTCGCCTCCGCAAGAAATACCTCGACGCCAACGAGCGCAAACGCGCCGCCAAACAGCAACCATAACATCATAGGGAGAAACCGCCTATCATGCACAACGTCCGCCGCGCTTTTGCTGCGAAAATCATTGCTCTTACCAAAGACACCAAAGAGAGCGCCAAAGCCGCTGCCGTGCAGACGGTTGAGCTAGTGCGCCCGACGCCAAACTCACCTGACAAGACGCTCAGCGAGCTCTTTGATGAGGTGCAGACACAGCAAATTTATGGTGACGGCAAGGCGTTTGTCGATATGACACCTACCAAGCCAGCCCGGACAATTATGGCGCGGTATCGTCGGCAGCGTCGCCAGCCCGGCTTCGACCTTGCGACCTTCGTTGGGCAGCATTTTTCTACCACAGTATACCCCGCTTCGAGCTATCAACCGACCGACACCACTACTGCGCGCCAACATGTGAGTCAGCTCTGGCGGCAGCTCGAGCGGCGCAATCGCAAGAATCGGGGTTCGCTCCTTGCGCTACCATATCCATATATGACGCCAGGTGGACGCTTTGATGAGTTGTTTTATTGGGATACGTATTTCATTATGCTTGGCTTAGCGGCGGATGGGCGCTGGCGCTCTATCGAGCACATGATACGCAACTACACCTATATGCTACGTAAATTTGGGATGATCCCCACGGCCAATCGGACATACTTCTTGAGTCGGTCGCAGCCACCCATGTTTGCAGCGATGATACAGCTGCTGGCGCGCCACCGAGGCAAGCGGGTCTATGCAGAGTTCTTGCCGAGCCTTCTTGCTGAGTATCGCTTTTGGATGAAAGGTCGTCGCCAGATTGCGAAAGCCAAGACCATTGAGTACCCAGCATACCTTCGCGTCGCTGTTATGCCTGATGGCACGCCGCTCAATCGTTACTACGACAACCGCACCACACCGCGCCCCGAGTCGCATCGCGAAGATGTCCATACGGCGCATCACGCAGCCTCAGCGCATACGACGCGGACATTCCTTGATCTGCGGGCAGCCGCTGAGAGCGGATGGGACTTTAGCAGTCGGTGGTTTGCCGACCCCTGTCAGATTCAGACCATCGAGACGACAAAGTATGTGCCAGTCGACCTCAATTGCTTCCTCTACCAGCTCGAGATGACGATCGCCGAAGCTTACCGACTCATCAAGCAGCGTCGCCTGGCGCGGCGTTTCGAGGCGGCGGCCGAGCGCCGAGCTCGGGCAATTCGCCGCTACTGCTGGCAATCTGCCACGCAATTCTTTGAGGATTATGCCATCACCACTGGTCAGACCACGGGGCGACTCACGCTTGCCGCAGTGACGCCACTATATGTGGGAATTGCAACCGATGAGCAAGCTGCAGCGGTAGCGCAACGGCTCGAGAAAGACTTTTTGCAGCCAGGTGGACTTCTTTCAACCCTCATCACTAATGGCCAGCAGTGGGATGCCCCCAACGGCTGGGCACCACTACAGTGGTTTGCCATTGTGGGGCTGCGCAATTACGGCTATGACACACTGGCGGCAACCATTCGCGATCGCTGGCTTGCCACCAATGAAGCTGTTTTTGCCGAGAAGCGCAAAATGGTCGAGAAGTATGATGTTGTCGCCGCCAGTGCGGGCGGCGGCGGGGAGTATCCCCTGCAAGATGGCTTTGGCTGGACGAATGGGGTGTACGCAGCACTCAAGGATGAGCAGCTCGGAGTAGCGCAGCAGTAGCCCTGGAAGAGGTAGGGCGCTCCGAGTCTCACGTTGCTACGTGGTGCTGTTATATTGCTGGGCTACCTCATCTGGCAAAAATCCCTTCTCATGTTGGAAGTTTGCCTGCCACTGATAGCCTTTGCCATAGCCGAGCTCCTTCATGAGTTTGGTGGGAGCATTGCGCAGATGGAGCGGCACTGGTGTAGCGGCGTAGCGGCGAGCAAGAGCCTCTGCCTCGTGCATAAGGTCGGTGATCTCGCGCGATTTAGCTGAGCGAGCAAGCGCTGTGGCACAGTGATAGAGATTGTAGCGGGCCTCAGGCAAGCCAACCCGCTCCACCGCTTGGAAGGTCGCGACCGCTAGAGATAACGCACCATTACCTGCCAGCCCGATGTCTTCACTGGCGAATACCACCATGCGCCTGGCAATGAACTTTGGGTCTTCGCCAGCGTCGATCATTCGGCTCAGATAATAGAGGGTGGCACGGACATCGCTACCCCGCATCGACTTGATGAAGGCCGAGATCACATCATAGTGTATCTCACCTTGCTTGTCGTAGCCTGGGAGCTTCTTTTGGGCGGCAGCTGTAACGATATCGGGCGTCACTGTCTCAGCGAGACTCAGGGCAAGCTCAAGGTTGCCCAGCGCCACTCGGGCATCGCCGCCTGATAGCTCGGCGAGATAATCGAGCGCCTCTGATGTGACGTGCTCTGTCTTACCCAAGGTAGTGATGGCTCGCTGGAGGATAGCGCGAATTTCGTCTTTGCTTAGTGGTTGTAAGACGAGTACGCGCATCCGGCTCAGCAGTGGTGTAATAACCTCGAAGCTTGGATTCTCAGTCGTCGCACCGATCAACGTGATCAGACCTGACTCGACATGAGGCAAAAAAGCATCTTGCTGCGCCTTATTAAAGCGGTGTATTTCATCGACAAAGAGTATAGTACGCAGGCCAAGATTCCAATTTTGCCGGGCGTGCTGGATAACCCGCTCGACGTCCTTCTTGCCACTGGTAACGGCACTGAGCTCGATAAACTCAGCCTCCACCTCGCGAGCAATAATCCGCGCCAGCGTCGTCTTGCCTGTGCCCGGTGGTCCCCAAAAAATGAGGCTCACGGGCTGCTTCTTCGTAACAATCTGACGCAAAATCTCGGCATCGCCCAGCAAGTGTGTATGGCCTATCACAGCATCGAGCGACTGTGGGCGTAGCCGCTCGGCCAGCGGTTGGCGTGATGATGATGAATCTTGCTTAGGCATAGCTACGTCTAGTATACCGGAAATGGACTGGCACGTCGAAGGGCTGTCGGTTTCGGTAATTATATCTGATTTCCTAGCTACCTATTGCGAGATAACAAGACAGCCCCATCTCGCTATTCTGCCACAATGTGGTATGATAAAAGCAATAAGCTAGTCCAAAGGAGGAATATGGAATATATCATTATCGGCATCATCGTGGCGACGATTGTCTTCATGCTGAGCGGGATTCGGGTGGTGAATCAATACCAGCGCGGTGTGGTGCTAACGCTTGGGCGCTTCTCAGGTCAGCGCGCGCCAGGCCTACGTGTGGTAGTGCCAATCTTTCAGACGATTATGATGGTCGATGTTCGCTCGACGCCGATCGATGTGCCAAAGCAAGAGGTCATTACGAAAGATAACGTGACAGTTGGTGTGGACGCTGTGGTGTACTTTCGTGTCATTAATGCGCCAAAGGCCGTCCTCGAGACGACGAACTACATCTACGCTACCAGCCAGTTTGCTCAGGCAGCGCTGCGTGATGTGACGGGTAACATTGACATGGACGACTTGCTTGCCAAGCGAGAGGAGCTTAGCCAGCAGATCAAAGAGATTGTCGATGCTGAAACTGACAAGTGGGGGATTGACGTTGAGAACGTGAAGATTCAGAACATCGAGCTGCCAGGCGATATGAAGCGTGCTATGGCCAAGCAAGCCGAAGCCGAGCGTGAGCGCAGGGCCAACATCATTAATGCCGATGGTGAAAAAGCCGCTGCAGAGACCCTTGCAGAGGCCGCTCAGATTCTTGCTAACACGCCAGGGGCAATCAACCTGCGTACCCTCACCACACTTGAGCGCATTAGTGCCGAGCCAAGCCAAAAGACGATGATCCTCTTCCCGGCAGAATTGACAGAGGTACTGCGAGGTATTAAGCGGTCATGATCGACTTTCGTCAGAATCGAGTGCGTTGCATTGATGCGCTTGCGGGTGGGCTGGCAGTATTGACTGCGTATGACGAAGTGCAGGGCAGTGGCGATGAACCAGCGCCGTTTCAGCAGGAGTCAAACTTTTGGTGGCTCAGTGGAATTGAGCGACCAGGTTGGAAGCTGATAATCGATGGACGACGGAGCCGCACAACACTCGTGCGGCCTCATCTCGATGCGGTGCAGCAGACCTTCGTTGGTGAGCTCAGTAGCGAGGAAGCCAAGCGGATCAGTGGCGCTGATGCAGTGATTGATGCCCACGATTTTGAGGCAGAGCTGCGCCAGCTTGCCAAGCGCCATACAGTTGTATACGAAGTAAACGACCGCACCGACTATGGTTTTATGCTCAACCCCGCCTCGCGCGACCTGAGCAAAGTACTGCAGCGGATCTTTCCTTCAGTACAATCGTGTCTCCGTCAGCTGCGTGAATTGCGGGCTATCAAGCAGCCGGAAGAGATTGCTGCGCTGCGCCAGGCAATTGCGCTGACTATTGAGGCCTTTGAGGTAGCCAAGCAGCGCTTGCCAGACTGCCAGCATGAGTATGAGTGCGAAGCGGAGTTTGATTATCTATTCCGGCACCGCAATGCTCGCCATGCATATAGCCCAATTGTTGCTGGTGGTGCTAACGCCTGTACTTTGCACTATAGCCATAATACTGGCCCACTCGCTTCTGAAAATATGGTATTGATCGACATCGGAGCGCGGGTTAATGGGTACTGTGCGGATATTACTCGCACCTATGGTATCAAACCAACGCAGCGCCAGCAGGATGTCCATGCGGCAGTGGTGCAAGCGCAGCAACACATCATAGAGCTGCTCGAGCCAAATCTCCCCGTGGCTGACTATATCCAGCAGAGCGACGACATTATGCGCGACGCCTTGCAGCAGCTTGGCCTCCTACGCGATCGTCACGACCAAGCCACCTTCCGGCGTTACTATCCACATGCCACCAGCCATGGGCTTGGCGTCGATACACACGACAGCCTGGGTGCGCCGCGGGTGCTGCGCGCTGGTATGGTACTTACCGTTGAGCCAGGGATTTATATTCCAGAAGAGGGCATTGGTGTCCGGATCGAAGATGACATCCTCATTACGCCCAGTGGCCACGATAATCTCAGCGCCAGCTTATCGACAAAATGGTAAAAAACCGCTATACTAGAGCAAATGAAACGACAATTTTTTGCCTTTATTATCCGCTGGGTGCTAAATTCACTTGGGCTGTGGATTGCCGTACGTATCTTTGGTACAGGCTATATCGGTGTTCAACCCGATATGAGCATTGCGGTGTTTTTGCTGGCTGGGCTCATCTTCTCGGTTGTCAATGCAGTCTTTAAGCCGATTGCCATCATCCTATCGCTTCCCGCCATTCTCGTCACGCTCGGTCTCTTTACTGTCGTTGTCAACGGCTTTATGGTCTATATTTCGTTAATACTGGCACCAGGTCTCAAGATGACGTTTCTTCACTCCATCTTGACAGGCCTGATTATGAGTCTGGTAAACTATATAGTAAGCAGCGCGCTCGAGCTAAATTATGGGCGCACGCAGGAGGAACAACATGAATCTTGATAGTATTCTACAAACAATAATGATTGGCTCGGCCATCTTGATGGTCTTGGCTATTTTGCTTCAGCAGCGCGGGGCGACGCTTGGTGCAGGCTTTGGTGCCTCGGGTGAGCTCTATACCACGCGGCGCGGCCTCGACAAGAACCTCTTTGAGGCGACGATCTTCTTGGCTGTTACCTTTGTTGGGTCTATTTTGGCGGCACTCTTGTTGCCGTCTGCGGGGTAGGGCATGGCGAATCGGCAGGAGAAGCACCTCCAGCGCCGTGAGACCTCGTCGGCAGTTGTGCCCAAGGAGGACGAGTCGCTCCGAGCGGCCAAAGCAGCTAAGTCGGTGCCATCGCGCCGCAAGAAGCCACGCCGCGACCTCAAGCAGCTCGAAGATAGTGCGACGCGCCATGTTGGCAAGTTCTTAGGGAGCCGCTTCGAGAGTTTGCGTCGAGCCCGGCGGCGGGTTGTGCTGTGGCTTGTCCTCATTGCAGTGATTTTGCTTGGTATTATTGCTCAGATCTTTATTCGCCGCGACGCGACAACGGCAACCGGTGGGACCGGCGGGACGTATATTGAGGGGGCGCTTGGCCCGATTGAGACGCTGAATCCTCTCTTTGCAACCAGCAGTGCCGAGCTTTCGGCCAGCCAACTCATGTTCTCCTCACTCTATCATTACGACGCCAAGGGCTCGCTCCATACAGATGTTGCAACGAGTCTTGCCTATAACGAAGCGGGTAAAACCTACACTGCTCAATTGCGTGATGACGTCCGCTGGCACGATGGGCATAGGCTTACCGCCAAGGATGTTGTCTTCACGATCAACCTCATCAAGAACCCAGCAGTGCGCTCGCCCCTGCGCGTCAACTGGGTCGACGTCCAGGCTAAGGCGGTCAACGATACCACTGTGCAGTTTGTGCTACCTGCAACGTATGCTGCCTTCCCCCATGCATTGACCTTCCCAATTTTACCAGAACATATGCTAGGCTCAGCAACGCCAAGCTCAATGCGCCAGGCACCATTTAATCATTCGCCAGTTGGTAGTGGGCCGTTTAAGTTCCAGATTTTGCAATCGACCAACAATGCTCGCCGGCCAAAGACCGTGCATGTCGTTGCCTTTGATGGCTACTATGGTGGCCGGCCCAAGCTTGATCGCTTCGAGCTCCAAGCTTATAGCACGCAGCAAGATATTGTCTCGGCTTTGCAAGCTGGTGAACTGAGTGGCGCAACCGACCTCTCCGTTGTGATGCGCAAAGATATTCCGCGCAACCAATACACCACAACTACTGTACCAACCGACCGTGGGGTGTATTTACTCATGAACAATACCAACCCCATCCTCAAAGATCGCGCGGTTCGCAAAGCCCTCCAATTAGGCACCAACACCGCTGCGATTCGCACCTCGCTGGGTGAGGGTGTGCAGCGCCTCGATGGGCCATTTATCCCCAGTCAGCTTGGCGGTATCAATACACCATCTGCAGATAAGCATGACAAAACAAAGGCTGCTGCAATGCTGGATGAAGCCGGCTGGAAGCTCGCCGATGGCAGTAAAGTCCGCAGTAAAGATGGCCAAAAGCTAGAGATTATGATCACTACCACGAAGGGCGCAGAGTACGAAGCTGTCCTCGCCAAGGTAATGGAGCAGTGGCAGCAGCTTGGCGTCGCGGTGACGCAGCAAGTGATCGACCGCTCGGCGACGTCATCCACCTTTGTCCAAGGGACATTGCAGGGGCGAAGCTACGATGTTTTGCTCTATGAGTTAGCGATTGGTGCCGACCCCGATGTCTATGCCTATTGGCACTCCTCGCAGACGGGCTACCAGGGCTATAACTTCGTCAATTACACGAGTCGCACTGCAGATGCCGCATTGGCCAGCGCCCGTACGCGCCTCGAGCCCAAGCTGCGTGCTGCCAAGTATAAAGCGTTTGCCGAGCAGTGGTATAGCGACGTGCCGGCGATTGGTCTCTATCGGTCGGCTAGTGTGTATGCGACAGGCCCTGGCGTACAGGCCATCCAGCAAGGCGATACCCTTGTCTCCGGTGCAGACCGCTACGCAGATATCCTTCGCTGGACAGTTACCACGCGAGATGTTTACAAAACCCCCTAACATGCGGTATAATCAACAGTGTCGCGAGATATGCGGACGTGGCGGAATTGGTAGACGCGTCAGCTTGAGGGGCTGGTGAGCATTGCGCTCGTGGAAGTTCAAGTCTTCTCGTCCGCACCAGATATGATGCCTCGCGACACATCAGCACCACCAAGATAGGTGGTGTTTTGCTTTTTGTAAAACTACAGGAGGGAAAGAACACGTTCGAGATATCTATATAACAACCAAAACGGCTTGATCATAAAGTGCGACGATTAATCGGCGAATTGCTTGTGTTTTGTAAAAGGGTGGCGCATAATAAAGACAAGCTGGTACGCAAAAAGGGGTACCGTTGCGTCCAAACACAAACATCGTGCCAAAACAAACATTGTGCCCCAGGGTGGGCGCGTAGCAGCTACCGGCAAATCACCTCTAGTCAAAGAGGTGATTTTTTGCTATAGTCTATACCAGACGGGGCATTAGCTCATTTGGCTAGAGCGCTTCGCTGGCAGCGAAGAGGTGACCAGTTCGAATCTGGTATGCTCCACCATGGATCTTTAGCTCAGTTGGCTAGAGCGCACGATTCACATTCGTGAGGTCGCAGGTTCGAATCCTGCAAGATCCACCATTTTGAGATTATTCCCTTCTGGTGTTGATCAGTAATCAGCATTGGTGGAGGTATAAGATAAGCGAGGATATATCTCGCTTGTTTTTTATTGATAATAACGAAGTAGGGAGCTATCATGTCAAAACTATCAAATCTATGGGAAAATGATCCAAATGTAACACCAGATTCGCAATGGTGGGATCATCATCGTAGATGAATCGCTGAGTCTAACGACAGACGACGCGTATCATCGGTGCGTCGCTGAGCTGAACGACGCATTCATCTACTCTGCAATGTCGGTCGAAGAACAGAAAATAGGGGATCGTCTAGCAGCTCCTCATTACTTTAAGGCACTTATTCATGCAGAGATGATGACTGAAGCGTTTGAGAAAGTAGCTCCCAATCACATTCCTAGAAACCCTAAATCCTTCGACTACGAATCGCTTCGTGATGCTATAGAAAATGTCACAACGAAACTCGAATCTAGAATCGAGTCGCAATTTGCTCAAGACAAAATCTGCAAGAACATGGATTACCTGTTTAGCGATTGGCTAGTCAAGTTAACTGATAACGTCTCGAAGTATTCAGCCGCCTGGTTTGATGAGGATTACGAATGGGAGCACCATGATAACTATGCAACAAGTTTCGACGAAGGGCAAAGCATTCTCGCATTCCTTGTAAGATCCATAGAACGTGGTGCTATCCGCGACAAAGACTTTATCAGTAAAATCTCAACATATCGTGACAGAATGTCTGGATTCGAAGAACGTCTCCGCCCACTCTTGCCAAAATTACGGGATCTTGAATTCGATAGTTTTCAACAAGACAACTTGGCGCCAGAATGGCGGTGGTGGAGGCACTAGGAACTGCTGGCTAGCTTTATTTACGGTTGTCTTGTGCTATGAACTATAAAAATAGCGACGGGAATATAGTCCGCCGCAATAAAGAAATAATAACACCTGGTGGAGATAGAGGGATTCAAACCCTCGACCTCAGCAATGCGAATGCTGCGCTCTATCAACTGAGCTATATCCCCACGACTCCTTCTATTCAAGCACAAACGAGCGGGAGAATCAACCAGTAGCATTCCCGCTTGTTTCTGATAAAATAAGGATATGTTCAAAAAGTTTATCCAAAAGCGGCTCGAGACGTATGTGAGCCGGTATTTTCAAGCCCATCCAGAGGTCAAGTTAATTGTTGTGGTGGGGAGCGTGGGCAAAACGAGCACTAAGCGAGCGGTGGCTACCTTGCTATCGCAGCGCTACCGTGTGCGCATGCTTGATAATAACCACAATACCAATCTCTCGGCGCCATGTGGTATTCTCGGCGTGACCTACCCTAGCAAGGTACACAGCATTGGTGCCTGGCTTAAGGTGTTTGCAGCGGCTCAGCGGCGGGTTGCTCAGCCAGCTGACGTCGATGTGATTGTCCAGGAGCTTGGTACTGATCGGCCAGGGGAGATTGCCGACTTTGGCCGCTACCTCCGGCCTGACCTCGCCTTGGTGACGGCAGTAACGCCAGAGCATATGGAGTTCTTTGGCTCGATTGAGGCGGTGGCGCAAGAGGAGCTCTCCGTGACGCAGTATGCACGCCGAGTGCTGATTAATCGTGATGATATTGAGGGGCGCTTTGCTGACCTGATTGCTACTCCACACTTTAGTACATATGGTACAACTGGCCTCGCTGAGTATCGCTTCGAACAGCAGAACTTTGATGCTGAGGTAGGCTATCGTGGGGGGATTATTGCTCCACCAAACATTGCTCAGCCATTCGCGGCGGCCATTAACGTGGTGGGTGAGCACAGCCTACGGCCAATCGTTGGTGCCGTCGCAGCGGCCTTGCTTTATGGCTGCACACCAGATGAAGTAGTGAAGGGCCTTGCGCTCATCAAACCTGTCCCCGGGCGGATGAACCCGCTGCTGGGCCTTGGCGATACAACAATTATCGACGATACATACAACTCCAGCCCGGCTGCGGCGCTGGCTGCTCTGCAGACGCTCTATAGCTTTGCGCAGGCACCTCAGCGGATCGCTATACTTGGTGACATGAATGAGCTCGGTGCCTCGAGCCAGGCCGAGCACGAGAAGCTGGGTATGGCCTGCGACTCACATTTGCTTGATTGGGTGGTGACGGTTGGCGGCGAGACAGAGAAATATCTTGCGCCCGCTGCCCGTCGGCGTGGCTGTCAGGTGAAGGTATGCCGTAATGCGATCGAGGCAGGGCAGTTTGTCCGTTCGGTGGCACGGCCTGGTGCAGTGATTCTTGCTAAGGGGTCACAAGGTGGAATCTTCCTTGAAGAGGCGGTTAAGATCCTCTGTGTCCTGAGCGAAGATACCGAGCTGGTGCGTCAATCGCTCGCTTGGCAGGCTATCAAAGCGCCGTATTTTTCGGAGTACGAGAACTTCTTTGACGGGCCAAGTCAGTAGCGCTGGTACGCGATTTATGGTATATTTGTAGTTATGAGACTAGTGTATTAAGCGGAGAACTATCTATGCCAACAGAGAAAAAACCAAAGGCAACCAAGCGCAGCACAACGCGCAAGACGTCGCCAAAAAATGAGCCAGTACAAACCCCAGCCAAGGCTAATGAGCCAGCAACCCCAGCTGCAGAGCCAGCTCCAGTAGCTGAGCCGACTACTCAGCCGATATCAGAGCAGTCAGCTACTCCGGCCATGCAGCCAGCTCAGCCCCAGCCTCAATATCAACCACACATGACTCCAGGAGCTTTGCGTGCTCAGCCAGCCAAGAAGTCCCATCTTGGGCTTATTCTTGGTCTTGTCGGTGGTGGTGTAGCTTTGCTAGCGCTTATTGCTGGTGTGCTATTGTACTTCTTCTGGTATCAGAATCCACACAAGGTGGTGACGGATGGTGTGGCGAATCTAGTGAGCGCACAGCAAGCGTCGTATAGTATGGGCGGTGATATTACACCAAGCAGTACTAACACTTCAGGCCCATCGAAGGTCACCTACAAAGTGAATCTGCAGCATGCTAACCAAGTTGCTGGTGGCAACGGTGAAGTAACGATGAACATCCCGCAGGTTGGTCAGATTACTGTCAAGGCACAGGTCTATATGGATCGTGAAGCAATGTATTTCCGTGTAGAGAATGTCAAGGATGCGTATGATAAGTACATTGACGCCATGGTTGACCGAATGATACAGAAACGTAGTAACTATTCTAGCATGACTGACGAAGAAAAAGATGCAGAGCGGAGTAAAATGCGTGACTATTACCGTAAGCTCTTGGAAAAAGGATCGATGGCAGCCATCAAAAAAATCGATGGCAAATGGGTCAAGATGACGCAGGAAGATATGCTCAAGACAAGCTCGAACCGCACAACGACCAAGCAATGTACTGAAGCGATCAATGCTTTGTATGATGCCAAGGCGCGCAGTGAGGTTGCAGCAGTGCTTCACAAGCATGGAAATGTCTTTACGGTAGAAAAGATGAATAAGCCAGCACTCGATAACGGCGCAGTGGGCTACAAGGTCACAGTAGCGAGTCCGTCGAGCCATGAAGCACGCTCGCTCAGCCGTGATCTTGGCAATACCCGCGTTGGAGAGCTGCTTCGCCGTTGCAGCAATGCGACGTCGACTCGTGTGACAACACGCCAAAATGGCCGGACCATCAAGACCGAGCGGCGCGCTGCTATCTCGACACCAGACTTGAGCCAGACGGATCTTGAGCTCTGGGTGTCACCATTCTCGCACGATGTGAAGCGCATTGTTATGAAGCCAACCAGCCAGTCGTCTCAGCAGCCAGTAACAATTAACGTCAACGACACGAAGGTTGACCTGCGCAAACCAAGCGAGAGCATCCCGTATAGCGAGCTCATGCAGGGCAGCAGTAGTAGTAAAGACAATGATGATGACACATCACTAACAACCACTGGCGAAGCGTAGACAAAACGCCGCACATAAATCCAACCCCGCTTTCGAGAAAAGAAGCGGGGTTGTCTTTGCCCTCGCCCACTATGGTAGAATATGAAAGACATGAAACGATACAATCCTGCAGAAATCGAGCCAAAATGGCAACAGCACTGGGCAGAAGACCAGCGCTACCGGGCGGATGACGCCTCTCCTAAACTAAAGTATTATGTGACCGGCATGTTCCCGTACCCAAGTGGAGCAGGGATGCACGCAGGGCACTTTATGGAGCATTCTATTGTCGATGCAGTGGCGCGCTTCCGGCGCAGCCTTGGTCATGAAGTGCTCTACCCGATGGGCTGGGATAGCTTTGGCCTCCCTGCAGAGAATTACGCCATCAAGACGGGCAAAACGCCGCAAGAGACGACCGCGACGAACATCGCTAACTTCACTACCCAGCTTCGCCGCGTTGGCGCGAGTATCGATTGGAGCCGGGAGATCAACACGAGCGACCCAGAGTATTATCGCTGGACGCAGTGGATCTTTACGCAGCTCTTTGAGCGGGGCTTGGCATACCAAAAGGACTCACTCCAGTGGTGGTGTCCGAAAGACAAGACCGTGCTGGCAAATGAGCAGGTGATCAATGGCCGGTGCTGGCGCTGTGAAGAAGTGGTGGTGAAGAAGCCAATGAAGCAATGGTTCTTCAAGATTACTGAGTATGCCGACCAGCTCCTAGCCGACATCCCCGCGCTCGACTGGCCAGATAAGATTAAGCAAGCTCAGACCAACTGGATTGGCCGCAGCGAGGGAGCAGAGATCCGCTTCGCCCTTGATAAGCCCGTGGCAGCTACGGAAAGTGATGCCGCCAATATTACCGTCTTTTCGACGCGCCCCGATACGCTATTTGGTGCGACCTTCTTGGTGCTGGCGCCCGAACATCCGCTGGCAGAGCATCTTGCGCGCGGTGATGCCCAAGAGACAGTCCTGGCCTATATTGCCGAGGCAGTCAAGAAATCGGAGATTGAGCGCACTAATGACACGAAGGATAAGACAGGAGTCTTTACTGGAAGTTATGCCATAAATCCAGCGACGGGCGACCGAATACCCATCTGGGTGGCCGATTATGTCCTTGGTGGCTATGGCACTGGTGCAGTGATGGCTGTCCCGGCTCATGATGAGCGCGATGCCGCCTTTGCCGAGAAATACGAGCTGCCCATCGTCACCGTCATTGAGCGGCCCGACGACGACCCAGACACTGACCGGTGCTACCATGGCGAAGGCGTGCTTGTTAATTCTGGTGCATTTGATGGTATGCGCAGCGAGGATGCCCGTGAGCAGATCGTGGCCTGGCTCGAACAGGAAGGCCGTGGCCACGCCAAGGTAACCTACAAGATGCGTGACTGGTTGATTAGCCGCCAACGCTACTGGGGCGCACCCATCCCGATCATCTACTGCCCCGAGCATGGTGCTGTGCCAGTGCCAGCGGCAGATCTACCTGTTGTCTTGCCAGCAGTGCAAGACTTCCAGCCGCGTGGTGATGGCAAATCCGTCCTTGCTGCCCAAGAAGAATGGGTGGCGACGACCTGCCCGACCTGTGGCGGCCCAGCTCAGCGCGAAACCGACACGATGGATGGCTATGCTTGCAGTAGCTGGTATCTTCTGCGCTACACTGATCCACACAATGCTACGCAGGCCTGGGGCCCAGCGCTGGCTAACCACTGGGCACCGCTTGATATGTATGTTGGTGGTGACCATGCGACGGCTCACTTACTCTATGTGCGCTTCTGGACGCACGTCTTCTGCGATCTTGGCCTCACAAGCTTTGCCGAGCCAGTGCGGAAGCTCGTCTATCATGGCCTCATTCAAGCCGAGGATGGCCGCAAGATGAGCAAGAGCCTTGGCAATGTCGTCGATCCGCTGGAGGTGATCGATGCGGGATATGGGGCGGATGCGCTGCGCACCTTTGAGCTCTTCCTCGGGCCGATCGACGAGAATTCAAGCTGGAGTAGCCGAGGAATTGCTGGCGTCTATCGCTTCTTGAATCGCCTCTGGACATTGGTGCAAGAGTTTGATGATTGGCAGCAGCAGGGTGGAGCGCCTGGGCAGGTCGACACTGCGCAGCTTGAGTCGATCATCCACGCCACAACGAAAAAGGTCACAAGTGATATCTACCGCCTGAGCTTCAACACGGCCATTGCTGGGCTCATGGAGTGCGTCAACGACCTCTACAAGCTCAAGACATCTGGCTTTACTGAGCAGTGGCAGCCAGCGCTCAAGACGCTGATCCAGCTGGTGCAGCCCTTTGCGCCGCACATGGCCGCTGAGCTATGGCAGCAGCTTGGTTATGGTGACCAGCTCGATTTTGCAGCCTGGCCAGAGTGGGACGAAGCAAAGATTGTCCGCGATACGATAACCATCGTCGTGCAAGTCAATGGCAAAGTCCGCGCCAAGCTCACTACCGCGCCAGACGCCAGCGAAGCCGACATCACTGCCCAAGCCCTAGCAGACGACCGCGTCGCAAAATACCTCACTGGGCCGCCCAAGAAGGTTATTTACGTCAAGCGCAAGCTCGTCAGTGTTGTTGTCTAGGAATAGCCGGCTATCTCTTGCCAATCTTGTCGTAAAAAACAGGGCGTCTCACGGAGCGCCCTGTTTTGGGTTGTGTGCCTACAGTCTCGTCGTGTCTAGTGGGTGTTGATAAACCTACGAAATAGGCAACGTAATTGCTTTAATAGGCTGGATGGCGAGAAGATGATTGATCTAATGAATAGGAACACATAGAGTTACGATCTTCAGATGAAGGTCATCGTCAAACTGCAAGTGTATCCAGTTGCCACTCTCGTGATTATAACGAACCCAAGCTGAGCGCACCCACGTTGCGTTTTGATCTGCTTCATTAGCGGGAGTTCCAAGATGGCGAACAATCTCATCACGCGTTGCTGTGTTGGAGAAGTCCGCAAATAGTGGAGTGGCATACGGTTTGTATTCTGAGACGGATGACCGTCCCTTTTGGGAATATAGAGTGACTGCTTCGAGCGTATTGTCGTTCCAGCGAAATTCCATCCCAGCATTGTGTAGTAACCAGAATGATTCGCTCGAGTCGTAGCCAGTAAATTCTTTATCGATCTCCCGAATTACAGGAGTACAACCCAACTTGTCGATGATATGTTGCACTTCCGTCTTTACATCTTCATCACTTCGTCCGACCAGTTTGATATATTGATTAATATCTCCATCTATTTTTATTGCCATAGGTACTCCTTACTGAGATTAATAGTATGTACCATATCATACAATATATGACATATATCTGTCATATCAAAGCCATAACCTAGACGTCTTAGCGAGTGTGTTCTTGATGGGGCAACAAGGCGTAATAGCCCGCTTGGCAATTGGCCGCAAATATATTTTTCTATACAAAACGGCGCAAACACTAGAGAATTTTGCGCTTTTAGCGTATAATAGCTACAAGTTTTACGTCAGCCTAAAGAGAAGGAGATTTTTACTATGGCTCAACCAAAAAAACAGAGTAGCCCACGCAAAACCGGCCTGCGCCGCAGCCACCTACGCCTCAAGCTTGCTCGCATGGTCAATAAGACCTCACCGGTCAAGGTCAAGACAACCAAGCGCGAGACTGGCGCTGCCAAGGCAGCTCGCTAGCTTTTCGCCGATAGCAAAGAATTTTAACAAAAGAAAGAACCAACCAAATGGCTTCGAACCGTCATCTTGGGCGTATAGTTGCACTCCAAACATTGTACGAATATGAATTCCGCCAGCAGGCGAATGATCCGCAGGCCGTGCCACAAGAGATTCTGGCGCGCAATCTTGAGCGTTATGAGTCGATCATTGGCGATCGAGCCTTTGTCGATACGCTCGTTGCTGGGGTGATCGAGACGCAGGCCGCGCTTGACGCTCACTTGCAACCAATTGCGCCAGAGTGGCCGCTTGATCAGATTGCTCGTGTCGACCGCAATATCTTGCGACTTGGCCTCTACGAGTTGCTGCACTGCCGCGCAACTGTTCCGCCCAAGGTGGCAATTAACGAAGCAGTGGAGCTTGCTAAAGCGTTTGGTTCGGATAATTCAAGCAAGTTTATCAACGGTGTACTCGGCACCGCCTATCGCAACTTGCCTGGGGAGACACCAGACGATGCCAACACCGTCACACTTTGACCGACATTTCAATCGGTTTAAAAAATATTTTGGCCGTCGCAAGCCGTCTATTCAGGAAATTGTTCGTGAACCGACGGCTGGCGGCATTGTATTCCGCTACAATAGCGACAACAAACTCGAAATCCTCCTAATTCAGGATGCTAAGGATCGCTGGACGATCCCCAAAGGGCATATTGAGAAGGGGGAGACTGCAGTGCAGACAGCTCGCCGCGAGATCGGCGAAGAGGCTGGGCTGCACGACCTTGATATGCTGGGCTGGCTGGGCAAGATTCACTTTCGCTACCGCCGAATGGAAAAGCTTGTCCTGATGACGACACAGATCTACCTTGCTCGCGTCCGCACCAGCGGTAACGAGATTCAAAAAGAAGAATGGATGAATGGTATTAAGTGGTTTCCCTTTAGTAAGGCACTTGACCTCATCGAGTACGAAGATATTGCCAAGCTTATGCTCAAAGCTAAGAAACGCATCCGAGAGGAGCGTCTATAACGACAGAAACGAAAGGAGTTACTATGTCTGGCATGCCAACTGGCCCGTATCAAGCGTGGGCACAGCAAGCGCTCGGGTTTGAATATCACGATATTCAGCTCTTAGTCACTGCACTCACCCACCGCAGCTATGTCAATGAGCACAAAAAATCCGTTACTGAGCACAACGAGCGCCTCGAGTTCTTGGGCGATGCCGTGCTAGAGCTTGCAGTAACTGACTATCTCTACCAACACTATGCCGAGCCAGAGGGCATCCTGACGAGCTGGCGCGCAGCGCTAGTCAATACAGAAAGCAATGCCGACTCAGGCGAAGCGCTTGGCTATGGTTCACTCATCCGGATGAGCCGAGGTGAGAAGCATGGGAGTAAGCGAGCGCACCGGCAGATTCTGGCTAATGCGTATGAAGCGGTGATTGGCTCAATCTATTTGGAGCGAGGCTACGGGGCGGCAGCTGAGTTTATTGCCAAGCATACCATTAGCAAACTTGATGCCATCCTAGCCGATGGCTCGTGGCGTGACCCTAAGAGCCATTTACAAGAGGTGAGCCAACGGATCGACAGTGCTACGCCGGTGTACCGTGTCTTGGCAGAGGATGGCCCTGACCACGACAAAACCTTCACGCTTGGTGTCTTTGTCAATGATCGGCTGATGGGCCGCGGCACTGGCCCTAGCAAGCAGACCGCCCAGCAAAAGGCCGCTCGCGCTGCTCTGGCAGCCTATCAACAGCAAGAGACTCAAACAGAGAAGACAGAAGAGTCAGCCAAGAGCTCAGACAAGTTTTGACCTACAGACAAGCAACAAATTGACATCGCCAGCCAAACAGTGTAGACTTGTACAGAACGAACTAACGCAAATATAAGTCAAGAAAAGGAAGTTTTATTTATGCTCGCAATTCGTTTGCAACGTCTTGGCCGCAAAGCCTACCCAGTGTACCGGCTCGCCGTACAAGAGGCTCAGCGCCACCCATCAAGCGGCCGTGTGGTGGCCTATGTTGGCAACTACAACCCGCACACCAAAGAAGCTCATATCAATACCGAGCTTGCCCAAAAGTATCTTGATAATGGTGCCCAGCCGACACCACGTGTGGTCAAGCTACTGGCTGCTGCTGGTGTATCGCTGCCAAAGTGGGTTAAGCAGCCCGCTGGCGACAAGCACAAGGCAGTCCGCAACCGAGAGAAGCTGCGCAAGCATCAGCCGAAGGAAGAGGCAGAGGCTTAAAGCGACTCTCTTGTGACACACCAACTGCTCCGCGTATCGTGGAGCAGTTTTATGATTATCAGTAATACTTTGCGTGTGCTCCAGAACAAGACTAGTAGAAGGATCAGATGACTCAGCACCGAGCCACACGTCGTATGTTGGTAGAATCCAGCCGGTATGCTACAATGAAAGCACAATCACAATAAATCTGAATGACAGCATAAGGAGGGAAAGAAGAAAGCTATGGCGACAATTGATCAACAGTTTGTCGAATATGTCGTAAAGTCGCTGGTGGAACATCCAGACGACGTGGTGGTCGATCGGGTGATCGACGAGAAGGGCGTCTTATTGACACTCACCGTCAACCCGGAGGATCTCGGCCGTGTGATTGGCCGACGAGGCAGTACGGCGCAGAGTTTACGTACCTTGCTGCGCGCGCTTGGCACGAAGAACAGTGCTCGCTATAACCTTAAGGTGGTGAATAATGATGAGCCACATACCACAGCATCCCAATCTGTGGATAACTTAACCACTGATACAGTGGATAACGATGATGAGAGCGAATCGGATTTTGCAAAAAAGTCTCGCCAAGAGCTTGCAGAACTCGACGACCTTGATATATAATACGATCAGTTCAGAAACGAACTGCGAGAAAAATAAACGCTCTTTGCGAGCAAACCAACAAGGTTTGAGAGCCTTATTTGTGCAAGAAAACTGCTGTGGAGGCAGTTTTTTTGTTGGGTGAACGTATAGTGTAGCAGAGGCTAAAGTGGTAGCGGTGTGAGCTTATATAACAACGAGTTTTATATGCTATCCGGATGAAGTAGCGAGTGACGCCAAAAAGGTTCTCATATACTACCGCAGCCGGCTCAAAATATTCGTCAAGCCAGCAATACCAGCAATAAGTAAGAGTAAGACGCCAATGATTACAATCAGCAAACCATAATGGGGTTGGTACCTTGGTGGATTGTAGCCGCGATTATGGCGCGGATCGTGGCGGGTGGCTTCGGTATCAATCGAGATATTGGCAATCGCTGGTTCCACAAGGTGTCGAGACACCGCTGCCTCACCGTCGAACTGCTCGAGTGTAATATTCTCGTTGAGCGGCGTGATGGTTGTACGCCGGCTCGATAGTTCGAGGCGCTGAGCGGTAGTATTGCCTGTCTCTGATCCAAAATCCATAGCATAACCAGTATAACAAATAGAAAACATAAGCGTAAAGACCTGAATCTCTCGCAGTATCTGTTAGACGGTGCTGCGGTAATTTGCTACACTAGGAGAGATGAAAAAATTCCAAGTGATTAGCCTGTTCCCGGAGATGTTTTCCGGCGTGTTTGAGGCTTCAATGCTGTGGAAGGCGCAGCAGCGAGGCTTAGTGGAGCTGACGACAATTGATCTGCGCCAATTTGGGCTCGGTCCTCGCCGAACGGTCGATGACACACCGTATGGCGGTGGCGATGGTATGCTATTGCGCGTTGAGCCGCTCTGGAGGGCAGTGCGGCACGCCAAAAAGCGCGACCTGACTGCTAAAGTGCTCATCATGACGCCGCGGGGCCAACGGTGGAATCAGGCGCTTGCGCAGCAGTATAGCCAGACCGACCATGGTTACATCTTCATCTGTGGGCGCTACGAGGGGTACGACGAGCGAATTATGCAAGTGGTTGACCAAGCGCTCCGAGTGGGTGACTATGTCCTGACTGGTGGTGAGCTGCCCGCCATGACGATTATCGACTCGATTGTGCGGCTGATCCCTGGCGTCCTTGGCGGCGAGATGAGCGCAGCGATTGAGAGCTTTAGCGATGGTCAGACGCTGGAGTTTCCGCAATATACACGCCCAGAGGTATGGCAGGGGGTGGCAGTGCCCGAGGTATTGCTCAGTGGTCACCACGGCAACATTGCGGCTTGGCGTGCAGAGCATTCGCTCCCAGTAGATGACTAGCCCTTGTCTATACAAAAGAAACACCCGAGCATGCCATAAGCACTCGGGTGTTCTGTTGTGGTGGATATATCGGAGAGCGATTGATACAAGTATGTATAAAATGTTTATGTTTGTAACGTTCGCTTCCTCTATAGTAGCGAACATACGGCATAAGTGCAAGGAAATGCGTGTAAAACAGGGTAATATCTGATATGATAAAGTTATGAAGCAGCGTATGATTCATTTTTGGCTTGGGTTATTTCAGGCGATTTTTCCAGAGCATCTGCGGCACGATCCTGCATATTGGCGGCGTCTCGCGCTTGGTATTGTCGTGACGTTTTTGATCATCACGCAGCTCTTTACTTTTGAGAAGTTTGTCGATATCACGAGCGGGTGGCATGTGGCTGGCGGGGGCATAATGGCTGCTCTCTTGGCTGGCTTATTGCCGCTGCTTGAGCTCGGTAGTTTGCCATTTTTGCTCTCGATGGATATGTCGCGAGGGTCACGCCGTATTTCGCAGGCATGTTTGCTTGTCGTGAGCGCAGTGTGGTTTGGTATGGCACTGTGGTGCTTTTTAGCTGTGCCAATGAGTGAATCGGGCCTCTTTGGAGCGACCTTACCACTACTCAATGGCTGGTGGACGGTAGCATTTACGGGCTTGGTTGGCCTGGCGGCGGTGCTTGTAGTACGCGAAGCAAACGAAGCAAATAATGTAAAATAATACAATAGGTTTATTTGATTATTGTTGCTGACTCCTACTCTGCTCGAATGTGATATAACATTCGAGCAATAAAGCTTCGCGCTTTTCTCACATACTGCGAGCATACAAAGCAAAGACGTTTCTGGTTTATTTGGCTTTCTCTTATATAAAAACAACCCTCCAAAAAGGTGGGTTGATGCATGTGCTATATGGCTGGGCCGGAGGGATTCGAACCCCCGAATGCCAGGACCAAAACCTGGTGCCT
>ERZ773087.415-NODE-415-length-32364-cov-3.717664_pt1 | contig 32364 bp, 33 predicted proteins | sample MGYA00511375_ERZ773087 | MGnify/ENA primary metagenome ERZ773087 (study PRJEB29015, sample SAMEA2737995) | human oral metagenome | biome: human oral; feature: human-associated habitat; material: dental | place: China | collected 2063 ...
TACTAATGTAAGATTTGCTTACAATGAGAAGCTAAATTTAATGGTTGTGCAAGTAAAAGATGCTAAAACTGGCGAAGAGATAACACAACTTCCAAGCAAAGAAGCTATAAGAATAAGTGAGTATTTCAAAGAAAGTATCGGAATACTTTTTGACAAGGAGAGTTAAAAATGGCAGTAGGTAACGTAACAAATTTAGGCATCGGTACAAAAAATAGTGGACTAAATGACGATCTTATCAAGAAATTAAAAGAAGCAGATGAAGCAGGACAGATCAAGCCTTTAACAAAAAGGCTAGAAAGAAATGACCTAAAGCAAAAAGACCTTGCAGCGCTAAAAACTCTAGTTAGCAACGTAAACGTAAGTGGCAAAACACTTGGCGGAGAGGCACTTTATCTAAAAAGAACTACAAATAATGCTGGCAAAAGTGTAACAGCCTCAGCGGCAAATGGTGTTAGCGTTCAAAATTTTAGTATCGATGTTCAAAAACTTGCTCAAAAAGATACATTTCAAAGCTCAAATTTCAAAAACGCTTCAAGCTTGATAGGTGCGACAAATAACGGCTCTTTTGACGTTGAGATCGATGGACAAAAATTTTCTATTAGCGTAACTAGATCAACCACATATCAAGATATTGTAGACAAGATAAATGATATCAGTGGCGGTAAATTGCAAGCTAGAATTTTAAACGTTGGCGGAGATAAGCCAAATCAAATCATGCTTCAATCAGGCAACACTGGTGCTACACAGACTATTAAATTTTCAAATGATACAGCTGGTGTTTTAGATAAGCTTGGCTGGGATAGTACGCAGTTTCAAGATAAAGATGCAAATGGCACTCTGCTAACAAATCCTGATGGCACACCAAAGATGACATCAAATTTTGAAAAGAATAGAATTTTAAAGGCACAAGATGCGGAATTTACATATAACGGAGTAAATGTAAAAAGAAGCAAAAATACCTTCAACGACTTAAGGCCGGGAATTTCTATTACATTAAATGAAACTGGTAAAACAAACGTAAGCGTCTCTCAAGATACAAAAGAAGTAATAAAAGCGGTTGAAGAATTTATCAAAGACTACAACCTAATGACCATGAACCTTGGTATAGCTACAAAATATGACGAGGAAAAAGGAGCTGGCACTTTCCAAGGCGTTAGCGAAATTTCAAGCTTAAGATCAAACATTGGTCGTCTTGTAAATGGACAAGATAGCGAAGGCAAAGCATTAAGCAAATATGGCATAGTGCCTGATAAAGACGGACAGCTTCAGCTTGATCTAAATAAACTAAATGCAGCTCTTAGCAAAGATCCTGAAGAGATTCAGAAATTTTTCATGGGATCAAGCAAGATCGAGCCAATAAGCTATATGGGAGCATCGACTGTTAGCGCTGGAGCACTAGACATAAAAGCTGGTGATCTTACGATAAACGGCAAGTCAGTTACATTCTCAACTACAGCCACAGCCACAGCCGAAGAGAACGCACTAAAGCTTCAACAAGCTATAAATGATGCTGGCATAACTGGAGTTACAGCTAGTCTTGATAAAAGTGGCAAAAGAATCGTTTTAAAAAGAAGCGATGGCGAAAATATCGAGGTAAAAGGTAAAAATTCAGCCTTAACAGCTCTAGGTATGAATGAAGCTACTATAAATCCAGTAACCAAAAAGACAGATGGGCTATTTACAAAGCTAGCTAAAATGCTTGATGGTGTCGTTGGCAAAAGTGGTACGATGGTTGCTATGCAAAATCAGTTAAAAGACGAAAATGAGTCGATCACAAAAAACAAAGAGAGCACACAAAAGCTTTTAGATGAGAAATATACAACAATGCAAGAGCGTTTTATCAAGTATAACGCTATCATCGCAAGCTTAGAAAATCAGTTCTCGACACTAAAATCAATGATCGATGCAGAGATAAATAGCAGAAAATAAGAGAGAAAGATGAATCAAAGTGCATATAGTGCATACGCACAGTCTAGTTTTGGGGGCATTGAGTCCCCAGCTAAATTAATAGAAATGCTTTATGACGGAATTTTAAAATTTATATTTCGTACAAAAAAGGCGATAGAAGCTGGAGATATAGAGAAAAAAGTTTATTATATTAATAGGACAAACGCTATTTTTGTTGAGCTTTTAAATTCACTTGATTATTCTCAAGGCGATGTAGCGCACTATCTTAGCGGTCTTTATACAAGACAGATGCAGCTTCTTGCTATGGCAAATATACAAAACGATATCGCAGCTTTAAATGAAGTAACCAATGTTGTAAAGCAACTATCTGAAGCATGGAGAGAGGTAACGTCAGGTGAATAGTTGGATTAATGAGTTTAAATTAGCATTGATAAACGAAGACACGAGCAAGATAGCTGCTTTGTCAGAAAATTTTAGTGAGGATATGTTTACAAATCTAGCTTTGGCACAAGAAGCACAAGCACTAATTGGCGGAGCAATAGAGCTTTTAAAAAACAAGTCTTCGCACATCCAAAATGAGCTTATAAAGCTACAAAAAGCTCAAAAATACGTAGCAAACTAATCAATTTTTATAAATTTAAAGGCACGGCGTTAAGCCGAGTTCTGTCTTGAGCGATCATTTATCTACGCTTGCTTTTACAAACAAGCTCTAGCGAAGGGTTTTAATATAAGACCAAAACCATCCCTTCTTGCTGCAGGTTGGGTTTATATGGCCACGCAAGTTACCAAGCGTGCCGGTGGGCTCTTACTCCGCCGTTTCACCTTTACCGCCGAAGCGGAAGTCTACTTTCTGTTACACTATCCCTTAGGTTTCCCTAGCCATCCGTTAGATGGAACCTTGTCTTATCACAGCTCGGACTTTCCTCTTTTGCAAAAACAAAAGCGATCGCTTACCGTGCCAGGATAAAATTATAGCGGTTTTGGCTTAAATTTCTAGCTTTAAAAGCTTTAGACTTTTAACTTTATGTTTTTTATTTACAAGGTAGATTCGCAGGCAGATAGAGTGCTTTGAGTAAATATTTAGCGCATATTTTGTTAAAAATTTATCTCAGAGCGCAATAAATTCAGCGTTATTTATAGGTCGCAAATCGTACAAGTTCCCAAATTTCTCCATTATCTCGTGCGTGGCCTGCGTAAAAGGCTCGCAGTCAAAGTGCGGTACGACGTAAAAATCAACCAAATTTAATCCTGTAAAATCACTCATATTTGGGCTATTTTCATCCATCAGCGTAGCATATCTAGTATCTGGTGCAGCCACAATCGCTCCCGCCGACTCGCCGATATAAATTTTGCCCGCTTTTACTGCATTTTTTATAGCTTGGGCGGCGCACGATTTTCGTAGCTCATTAAGCAGATAAAACGTATTTCCACCGCTAATGTAAATGATGTCGCACTGACTAATGGCAGATAAAATTTTATCTTCACAAGATGGCTCATCTTGGCTAGATACTAGCGCTGCCGAATCCTTGGCGCAAGAGACATCAAGGTGTCTTAGCTTCGCACCAAAATTTTCTAAAATCTCCGCCGCTTCGCCGACGTAGAAATTTACCTCTTCAAATTTTGCTGCCGTATCGATAAAAGCAACATGCTTACCTTGAAAATCTACCACTTCATTGATCTTACTCGCAACCTCCGCAAAATAAGAGCAAAGAAAAATATTTGCCATTTCTTTATTCCTTTTAAAAGATATTTAAATTTAAAAGCCAATTATATCCGGAAATAAGCTTAAAAGATCCGCATTTTGCATCATCATGTCGCCCCCTCCATGAGCTTCCCATGTCTTGCACCACAGCTTAGGATTTAGAGATTTGTGGCGGTTTATGTTTTTAAGAAACATGGTTGAATGAGCAAAAATTTAAAATCAAAATTTAAAAATTTAATTGTGAATTTGAACGCAAAAGCTAAGACAAAGTATCGCGAGGTGGATTTAAAGCTTTGTTTCTCTTGCGGTCGCAACTGCAAACAAAAGTGACATAAAAATTTAGCAAAGATAAGAAATATAATCTATCAAACCAAATTTTTACTAGTCCCTTTAAAAGCGCTAGCAAGGCGAGCCGCCGCCCTACTCAAAGATATTTTTGTGTAAGATTTCTTCTAGCACAACAGTTGCGTAGCTTCCTTTTTGCAGCGTAAAATTTATCGTAAAGTGCGCTTTTTCCTCGTTGTATTTATAGCTCATATCCTCCAAATAGCACCACGCAAAGCGCCTAGATCCCGTCATTTTAGCTTTATATTCATTTGCCTGCGCAAAAATTTGATCCTCGGCTGCCCTAGCCGCACCCTGTGCCTCATACGCCTTCGCGCCCACGATCAGCCCGCAGCTAGTGATATCTCTAGCGTCAAAGCGCGCGCCCTCCGCGTCCAAATCCTCGCATAAAAAGCACTTGCCGTGCGGGTAGTGGCCCAAAACTTCGCCCTCCATTAGCTTAAAAAATCTCTTTTGTGATTTTAAATTTTTCAAAATCACGCCGTCCAGATACGGGTAAATTTGAGCTAGCTCAGAGAGGCTAAAATCATGCGCGAACCTCGAAATCTCCACGCGTTTGCTAAGCCAGCGATTAAAAAGATCGCTCTGATACGCCGAGATTAAAAAGTCGTTTAGCTTTGGATTTTTGCTCTTTTTGCCGTTTACGGTGCCTGATTTTAGTAGTTCCAGCCCGCTTTGTGCGTTGTCGCCGTATTTACCAAAACGCTGATAGCCAAAGTAGTTTGCATAGCCCATTTTATCGATACTAACAAATGCTTGCTCTAGCTTTTTGGCATTACTTGGTAGCACCTTTTTTAGGCGGATGAAAAAGCTATTGCCCTTTAGATGTCCGATGCGAAGCTTATTTTTATGCACATTTAGGCTTAAAATTTTCATCTTTTCGTGGCTAAAGTTTGCTAGATTGCTCTCAAATTTACGTGGCATCGAGATAAATTGAGTCGTCATACCTTGCTTGTCCTTTAGTCCAGCATAGCCAAAATCACGCATCTTAGCTCCTGTAACCTCGCTTAAGACATGCAAGACCTCTTGTGTCGTCATATCTTTTTTAGAAATTTCAACGATTAAGTGCTCACCGTCACCGCTAAACTCATAAAGTGGTATCTCACGCACGACAAAATCATCTGAATTTTTAGAAAAATAGGCCTCAATAGGTGCATGAGTGAGTGCGTAAAGAGGCTTAAAAGTGGTGGTTTCTTGCATTTTGTTTTAACCTTTTATTTGAAATTTTTGCAAAGACGTTAATCTTTGTCCGTGTTTTTGCGGCGATCCTTTTAATGGCATTTAATTTTTTAGGACTAAAAGTAAATAAAATTTCATACTCTTCGCCGCTACTAAGCTCAAATTTACTTAGCTTTTTTGTAAATTTAGCACCCTTTTTGCTAGCCTTTAAAAGCTTAGTAAGATCTGCATTTAGCCCGTCCGAGATATCCATAGCGGAGTTTATAAGATGAGCTGCTTTGTAGAAAAATTTATCTCTTAAAATAGGCTTTTTAAATCGTGAGTTTTTTGAAATTTGAGCTAGCCTTAGAAGCGAATTTAGCCCCTTTTTGCTACCTCCAAGCTCGCCAGTAAAAGCCACCAGATCTCCGTATTTTGCATTTTTCCTAAGCACAGCTTTGCCATTTAGCCCACCAATTACACTAACGCTTATATTTAAAATTTTGCTACTTATCGTATCGCCACCGATTATCTTTACGCCAAACTCCTCGCAAGCTCTGTTTATGCCGCCACTTAGCTCTTTGATTTGCTGCGGCGAAAAATTCTTTGGCAAGCTAAGTCCAAGAAGCGCAAATTTTGGTCTAGCATTCATCACGATCGTATCTGAAAAATTTACGATCATCGCCTTATAGCCGATCTCTTCAAGGCTTAGCCAGCCATGCTTAAAGTGCGAATTTTCAGCAAAGATGTCCTTGCTAAAGACCTGCTTGTCAAGCACAGCCGCATCATCGCCAATATAAGCGTTACCAAAGCATTCAATCGTGAAATTTTCTTTATCCATCGGGCCATTATAATGAAACTCCTTTTAATTTTAGGATAAAATAAGCCAAAAAAGGAGCTAAATGCAAAAAATAGAAATTTTTAGATTTAATGCAAAAAAGGATATTTTGTCGTATTTCAAACCATATTTTTTAGAAATTTTAGATTACGCAAACCTTGACGAGCTATTTTTGCATATTAAAAAGATTGATCCCTATTTTCAGCCAAGAACTGGCTTTGTGAAAGTAAATGATGTCGTAGTGAACACTGCTGAACCATTAGAGAATTTATATGAGAAATTTACAGGCGAGCTTGTGATTTCGCCACTTGATGAAAAAAGAGCGGTTTTAGATCTTGAGATAAACGATGATGACTTTTGGGAGAAATTTAAGCCATTTGATAAATTTTGCGATCAAGCAGACAAAGAATTTTATGCAAGCTTAAAGCCATATTTTTATGCTGATTTTGTGAGAAAATACGAGCCAAATTTTATAGGTGCAGCTGCTATCGCACTGGCTCATCATCTTTATAAAAAAGAAAAAAATGATGAGATCATAAGACTTATCAACAATGAAAATGGTATTTTAATAGCTTGCAAGATTGATGATTTTATCTTTGGCGGAAGCAAAATTTATACCGAAGCGATTAGGTTTTTTAAAGAAATTTTAGGAATAAAAGAGGATGAAACCTCAAAAAATGAGCTTGAAAAGATAAAAAGCTTAGATAAATTTAAAGAATTCAAAATAGCCGTAAGAGATAAAATCCCTGAAAATTTAGATAAATTTAGAGCAAATTTTATAAATCTAAACAATAAATTTCCTTGTGGATTTGAACTTTTAAAAGTCAACGAAAAGCTTGCATTTGCACTTGCAAGCAAGACCATCTTTAATGCGTTTGATAGCGGGGCTGAGTTTTTACTAGCTAGCAATGAGGCTGAGTTTTATATGTTTGACACGCTTTCAAAAAAGCTTGAAAAATTTACAAACAGAAGTTTGCAGGATTTTTATATTTTAAGAGTTAGCGAACTGATAGAGCTTGAAAATGGCAAAATTCCAGCAAGCCTAAAAGAGCATACGCTAAAAGTAAATCTAGTCTAAAACTAGAGAATTTATTTTTGCAAAGTCGCATTTTGCTCGCTTAAGGCTTCTTCTTTTTCGTCTTCTTGCCTTATCTCATCGTACCTTGCTTTGGCGTTTTCATAAACACCAGCTGGAAGGCTTATGTTTAAATCGTCCCTTAAGCTAATCACATCATCACAAGCATTTTGGTAGCCAAGGTCGCAGCTTTTCATATAATAACTCACGCCAAGCTCGATATTTGAGTGCTTTTTTAGATCACTATCCATTTGCTCATTTATCTCTTCATTTACAAACATATCGCCCAAAGCCTCGCATGAAAGCACATCTTTTTGCTCACAACCATCATAGAAAATTTCATACGCAGCTACGTAATCTCCGGCATTTAGCGCCTCAATACCTCTGTCATAATCATCGATGTCAAAGCTAAATGCCAAATTTAAAGCCAGGATTAAAAAAACTATCTTTTTCATATAAAGCTCGGTGCGTCGTTTGAAAATAGTATGAGATCGCCAGCACGCGTATTTTGAGCTAAAATTTCTTGCATTTTACTTTTATCCTTTAAGATGATGATCTTTGGCTTTATGATGTACTTTAGTAAAACTTCGGCGTTTAGCAAGCTTGTGATGATGACGAGATCAAAAATTTCATTTATCACCTTGGCTAAATTTGTATTTTGCTCCGCATCGCTCTCGACGATACCAGGCGTTAGCAGCACTTTTCTGCCAGCATATGTGCTTACAAGCTCGTAGCTTGCGCTCATACCTGAGAAATTTCCATTAAAGCTATCGTCAATTATTAGCTTACCACCAGCCTCGATCTTGCTTAGACGGTGCTCGACGTTTTTCATCTTAGATAGCGCTCTATCTACCGCCTCATCGCTCATTTTTAGGTATTTTGCCACCTTTATACAAACTGCTAAATTTGTAGCGTTAAATTTTCCAAGCAGCGGCGAAGCGTAACTCTTGTCATCAAGCATAAATGAAATTCCATCTAAATTTGCATTTATATCTTTTAGACTTTCATCGTAAATTTCTATATTTTCGCTTGGCTCTTTATTTGTTGAGCTATGCAAAAATGCCTTTTCTAACCGAGTGCTTTGAAGTGCTTCGAGCTTGGTAGAGCGGATATTATCAAGTGTTTTAAAATACTCAATGTGTTGCGCGCCTATCTCGCCAACGATTACGATTTGCGGATTTAGAAATTTAGTGATCTCTAAAATATCGCCCTTTAGCCTAGCGCCTGCTTCTGCGATGTAAATTTGCGTTTGCTCGCTTAAATTTTCATTGATATCTTTGATGATGCCAGCCATTGTATTTACGCTGCGAGGTGTTTTGTAGCAGTCAAAGCTATCTTTTAAAATTTCAAATAAGAAATTTTTGATGCTAGTTTTGCCGTAGCTTGCTGTGATCAAGATGATTTTTAGATCTTTATTTGCGCCCATTTTTTTAAGTGCCTTGTTTTTAAATCCTTGAAATTTTATCTTTTCTAAAATTTCACTAAAAAATAGGCTCACAACCAAGACAAAAAGTGGCATCGGAGCCAAAAACGCCTTGTGGATGATAAAATTTAAAGCGTAGTTTAAGATGATAGCGCAAGCAAGGATCACAAAAAAGTGCTTGATCCTGGCAGTAAAGACTAGCTTTTTATCAAGTTTTTTGTGCCAAAGATAAAGAGCTGGCAAAAGAGCAAAGTAAAAATAGATAAAAAACCACTTGCCAGTCGTGTAAAAAAGCACCAACGGCACAATAAAGAAAAAGACGTGCCAAGCGGGCTTTGTGAAGTGGAAGAGTACGCGCTCAGGCCTATATGAAAACCACTGAAAGCAAGTAATCACATAAAAAGCGAGCGCAAAGATAAATAAAACTGTGCTTATGCTTAAAAATATATTCATCTTATCTCCTCAATCCCGCTCTCATCGTCATCTAATACGACATTTTTTGCTTCATTTGGCTCAAAATTTATCCCTTTTTCTATCTCTTCGCTTATAAATTTAGCGTGAAGTAAAAAGAAAAAGTGATCGCCGCTAAGCGGGAAAAATGAGCTATTTTTGATAAGTCTGTCTATACTCTCTCCGCTTGTTATAGGTGTTGCCTTGTCATTTTCTCCCCAAAATATTAAAGCCTTGCCACTAAAGTCAGCAAAATGCTTCGTAAAATCCTCATCAACGACGTTTTTTAGGGTCTCATACATCACTCTATTCATACCGCTCACATCTTTTGTGGCAAAGAGTTTATAAAATTTTCCAAATCCAAAAAGCTTAAAAATTTTAAAAATAGCGATCTTTGCGCGCACGATAAATGGCTTTTTGACAATTATGCCAGCTGAGCTTAAAAGCACAAGATATTGCGGTTTTAGAAGCGTTGCGACCTTGCCGCCAAAGCTATGACCTACGATGATATCTGGCTTTATGCCAAGCTCACCACAGAAATTTTCAACGATTTTTGCGTAATCACTTGTTTTTAACGGATCAATAATGGAGCTTTTACCAAAGCCTGGCATGTCGATATAAACATGGCAAAGCTCGTTTAGATAGTGCCCAAAAGCCTTTTTCATTATCTCTTTATTAGCACCCCAGCCGTGCAAGAAAAGCACTATTTTTTTGCATTTTGGATTTACTACTTCGTAGCTGATCTCATACTCATCTGAGCCGTACTTTACCGCCCTACTCGCCATCGTTTTCTCTTTTTTTTGCAGTATAAATGCTTTCAAGCACGCTCACTGCTTCGCAAAGGCGCTCATACTCTTCCATATTTAAAAGCACTGCTTCAAATTTATTATTTTTAACAATGACCGCTCTTTTTAATTCATTAGCTCCCACACGAGAGAGCACTGAACTAAAATTTCTAACCACTTCAGTTGCTGTATAAATTTCATCTTTTGTAAAAGTTACCATTGTCGCTCTTTGTGTAAAATTTTACATAAAATACCACAAACTACTTTATAATCTACTAAATGGTCTAAATTTTCCCGCGACCTTTTACTGAAGTGATCGAGTTTATAAAGCTATAATCGATCTTTATATTACGCTCTCTTGGAAGTGAGTTTGCAAGAGCGTTTAAAGTGCTCTCAAAATCCTCAAATAGATAGTTTGCAAGGCTTCCTGGATTTGGATTTATCTCATTTAGATAGACCTCATCATCTATCACAAAAAAGTCGCATCTAATGATCGCTCCGTCAAATCCACAATCATAAATTTTTGAAAAGTTAAATTTAAGCTTTTGTTTTAGCTCCTCAGAAATTTCAGCCTCTTTTACCTTGTTTTCATTTGAAAAGCTAAGATATTTCTGCTCATAGTCAAGAAATTCTTTCTTTTTTGGCTCTTCGATGATAGAAAATTTTATCTTCCCATCTATCTTACAGCCTGCAAGGTTGTACTCTTTTACTCCCTTTATAAAAGGCTCGACAAGCACATCCTTATCAAACTCAAATGCTACGTCTTTTGCATAAGCTAGCTCGCTGGCGTCATGCACTATATTTACGCCGATGCTACTTCCAAGTCTTGCTGGCTTTAAGATAATAGGATAGTGAAATTTTGGCTCACTTTGACGAGTTAGCATCTCATAGTCAAGCGCCTTTACACCAGCCTTTTGTGCTAGAAATTTAGTAAGCTCTTTGTTGTAGCTAAGCGCACTTACTTCAAGCCTTGGACCTATATATTTTATGCCGTAAAAGTCAAAAAGTGCAGCTATCTTGCCATCTTCGCCGTCCATGCCATGGATCAGATTTATAATGACATCGCACTCTACTTTTTTATCGCCAAAAAGAGAGTGCATGAAAAATCCGCCTTTAGACAAAATGAGCTTTTTTGAATTTTTGTATTTACCAGAGCTAAAGAAATTTGCTCTCATATCTTTTTGCTCGATAAGATAAAAATCTCTATTTGCGTCGCAAAATATAAATTTTAGCTCTTGTTTTAGGACATTTTTTAAAACTATCGCACTAACTATGCTTATCTCATGTTCATAGCTCTTTGCTCCAAATATCACACCTAAATTCATCTTTTTATCCTTATCCTAATTTCTTTAATGCTTCTTTTATAAGATCACTTGTATTTTCACTCTTACACTCAGGCAAAATTTTCACTATCTTCTCACGTTTAAAGCCAAGCGCCTCAAGTGCCAAAAGCGCCTCATTTTGATAGCTTGGCACACTCTCATCACTTATTAGTTTTGCGTCACTTAGCTCAGCTATAATGCGTCTAGCAGTCTTTGGTCCGATGCCTGGCACGCTTTTAAAAGTATCTGCATCGCCACTTATTATGGCATTTGTAAATGCCTGCGAGCTAAGGCTTGAGCAAACCGCCATAGCCGTGTTAGCTCCAATACCATTTAATTTAATAAGCATCTCAAACATCTTTTGCTCATTTGCATCCAAAAAGCCATAGAGTAAATTTGCATCTTCTCTTAATATCTGCGTTATGGCAAGCTCGACTTTTTCGCCCTTGCTAAGCTTGGCTGAGCAAAAAAGTGAGATAAAAATTCCATAGCTTACGCCACTATTTGTCTTAAGTATCACAAATGCGGGATCTTTTTTGCTGACGATACCTTCGATCGCTTTTATCATCATTTAACCTTTTATTCTTAGAAATTTGTATCTGTGTAGTCTTCTAATTTATTTGACTTTTTGATCTTATACTCAGCCTCATCGCCATCGCCGATCTTCTCCAAAGTAATAGCATGAGCGGTTTCATTTTGCTTTGAGATATAAGTGACATTTTGTGGAGGATCAACGATAACAAATCTAATCTCATTTAATTCAACCCAGTTGCCTCTGTTTATCACTTTTGCAGAAAATATTCCATTTTGCATGATCTCAAGCTCATCTTTTAGGGTAGCTAGCAACTCTTTTTTATCTTTAAAAATTTTTAGCAAAGTGTTGTATTCATTGACTAGACCTTGATACTCTTTTAGCTTTTTCATAAAGGTAACTGGCGGTATCACTTTAGCTTTTGAGAGCTCTTCTACCTTTGCTTTTATGGTATAAATCGAGTCTTTATTTTCATTTATGACATTTTTCTTTGTTTCAATATTTTTTAGAAGAGAGGCAAGCTCTGCTTTTGTATATTCGATCTTATTTAATTGCTCTTGCGTAGCCTCAGCACTTTCAGGCATTTTGCTAGTATCGATTATAAATTTATTGTCAGTGCCTCTTAAATATCTTACGTCTATTAAGTGTGAAGCTGTGATAGTGCAGTTTGAGCCAAGCGTATTTATTTGGATATTTTGAGCGGTTATAGAGCCACCAACGACGCTATTTATCTTAACTCTTTTTGCTACGACATTTCCGCCTTCTAGCCTATCTATCTCGACATTTTCAGCTTCAACCTTACCGATGTGGATAGAAATTTTTGCATTCTTTGCATAAATTTTAGCCTTTTGGTGTGTTTGACCGCCGATTATTACTTCATTTGCTTTAACCATCGCATTTGCGCCGACATTTCCTTTAACCTCGATCTCGTCAGCCTCTACGATGATGCCAGTGCCGATGGCGTCTTTTATAGTATCAGTTTCCCTAACCACCAAAGTCACATTTGTATCAGTACCTGCTTGAATAGAGCCAGTTGTTTTAAAATTTGCTTCATTTATCTCTATACGCTCTTCAATATCAAATGAGCCATTTTTCTCAACTACATATCCTGATTTTTTAGCGATGTATATTATGCTATCGTCATTTTCTACTCTCTCTATATTTTCGCTTATACTTATCTCTTTGCCAGTATCTTCTTTTGGCTTTTCTACTGCTAATAATTTACCCCTCGCATCACGGCCATTTTGCCCTTCGTGAGACTTTTTCTCTTCCATTATCACTTCATCTTGTGCTACACCAAAAACAAAACCTCTATCAGCGTAATCAACCTTATCTTCCTCTTTTATCGCATCAAGTTTATCTTTGTAGTAGTAAAGTATCTTTGCATCGGTAGCTTTTTTTGGATTTATACCTTGTGTTATGTTTAGTATGTAGTCTTTATCAAGTTCGCCCTTTACATGCACAACTGAGGCGATTTGTTTTAGCTCGTCTTTTAGTTTGCCGATCCTTATACCTATTAAAATTTGAGCTTTCATAAGCTGTTTGGCGATGTATTCAAAAAGTTTATCTTCGTAATGCTGTTCGTATTCACAATCTTTTGTGGCTTTTACCTTTGCGACTACTTTTGTAACCGTTGAATTTACACCGATTTCTATCTTTGGAAGCTTTGGTACAGCATTTAGCCTAACATCAAAAAATTCCACATCATAGACCTGCTCGATCTCCAGTGTCTCGTCAAGATAAAAAGCATTATCATCAAAAAAGTTTAAATTTTCTTCAGGGACAAAAACTGGCTCTTCATTATCTTTATTTTTATAATAAGTCAAAATATCTAAAATTTTAAAATCTATAAATTCTACCGGTACGCTGTGTTGCTTGCTTAATTCTTTAAGCGATATATAAGGCGTTGAAGTTTGAATTTGCGTTGGCGGTAAAAATCTCTCGTTTTCTTGCACGTTCTCGCTCAAAATTGATCCATTTCACATAAAATTTGGCTCTTATTATCGCCAAAATTTTATTAAATTTGGGTTATGTAAGCTTTAAAGCATCTTTTGTTACTATTGCGTTTTCAAATTTAATTTAGGTGAGCGATGTTTATAAAAGGTTTTTTTTCAAACTCAGTTGGCATTATGGTTTCAAGAATTCTTGGACTTATAAGAGACCTTTTAACAGCTTCTATCCTTGGAGCTGGCATATTTAGCGATCTTTTTTTTATCGCTTTTAAAATCCCAAATTTATTTCGCCGTATCTTTGGAGAAGGTGCCTTTACACAGGCATTTTTACCAAATTTTACAAATAGCAAGAAAAAAGCGATCTTTCAGGCTGAAATTTTTATCAAATTTCTACTTTTTATAGGCGCATTAACGCTTCTTGTAAATTTATTTACGCCCTACTTTATAAAGATCATCGCAAGCGGCTTGAGTGAACAAAATATTACCGATGCAGTGCCACTTGTGCGTATAAATTTCTACTATCTAGCCCTTGTTTATATCGTCACTTTCATGGGTGCGCTGCTTCAGTACAAAGGGCACTTTGCAACGACTGCATTTTCTACAGCGCTACTAAATTTAGCCATGATCGCTTCATTACTTTTGGCTCGTGGCAAGAGTGAAAGCGTGGTCGCACTTTATCTTAGCTTTGGTGTCGTTGCAGGCGGCATCTTGCAAGTTTTGGTGCATCTAATTGCTATGAAATTTAACGCCTTAAATAAAATTTTTTGGGGCGGTCTAAGCGGATATTTTAAAGGCAAAAAAGCTAGCAGCAAAGGCTTTTTTATAAATTTCTACCACGGCTTACTTGGCTCAAGTGCGATGCAGATAAGCGCATTTATGGACACTTGGCTAGCTAGCTTTTTGGTAAGTGGCTCGATAAGCTACCTCTTTTATGCAAATAGAATTTTTCAGCTCCCACTTGCCATCTTTGCCATCGCGCTCTCTCAGGCGCTCTTTCCAAAGATCACCAGACTTTTAAAGCAAAAAGATGAGGCAAATGCTCTAGTTTGGACAAAAAAGAGCTTTTACTTGCTACTTTGCGCCCTGCTAACAGCCACGATCACAGGTGTTGTGATGAGTGAGTTTATCATCTGGCTTTTGTTTGAAAGGGGAAATTTCGTAAGGGCAAATACGACCGAGTGCGCCAAGGTGCTAAGCGCCTATTTGGTGGGGCTTACGCCATTTGGTCTGGCTAAAATTTTCTCACTTTGGCTCTATGCAAATATGAAACAAAAAGAGGCAGCCAAAATTTCTATCATCTGCCTTGTGATAAATTTGATCCTAGCAGTCATTTTGATGCAGAAATTTGGAGCAGCTGGCCTTGCATTTGCAAGCTCGCTTGGGGGATTTTTACAGCTTATTTTATACGTTAGAGCCTTTGGAGCTAAGCGATTTTTAGCTATAATCGAGCCTAAATTTATAGCCGCCATTGCTGTTTTGGCAGTTTTGCTCTATTTTGGTTTAACATTTTTAAAGGATATATTTAATGCGAATTTTTGATACTTCTAAAAGAGAAAAGGTTGAGTTTAGCCCGATAAGAGAAGGTGAAGTTAGCATCTATCTGTGCGGTCCAACGGTCTATGACGACGCGCATTTGGGACATGCAAAGTCAGCCGTTAGCTTTGATCTTTTAAGAAGAGTCTTAAAAGCGCTTGGCTACAAGGTCAAATTTGCAAGAAACTACACCGACATAGACGATAAAATTTTAAATAAAATGGCGCAAACTGGCCAAAGCCTAGAGGAGATCACAAACAAATATATAGCGCATTACGAGAGTGATATGAATGCTTTAAACGTGCTTGATCCAGACTTTAAGCCAAAGGCTACGCAGTGTTTGGAGGCGATCATTAGCTACATCAAAGTGCTTATGGATAGAGGTGTGGCGTATAAAACCAGCGATGGAATTTACTTTGATACGAGCAAGGATAGTGGCTATTTTAGCATTAGTGGTAAGGATAATAACACCGATCTAATCGCACGAGTGGTAAGTTTTGGCGAGAAAAGAGATGAAAAAGACTTTGTGCTTTGGAAATTTGATGAGAAATGGTACGAGAGCCCATTTGGCAAGGGTCGCCCTGGCTGGCACACCGAGTGCGTGGCGATGATAAGGGAGTTTTTAAGCGACAAAGAAAATGATAAATTTGAGATCGATATCCACGCTGGTGGCATCGACCTGCTCTTTCCGCATCACGAAAATGAGGCAAGCCAGTGCAGATGCGCTTATCATAAAAATTTGAGCAAATACTGGATGCATAACGGCTTTATAAAAGTAAATAACGAAAAGATGAGCAAGAGTCTAAATAACAGCTTTTTCGTAAAGGACGCCCTAAAAAACGTTCATGGTGAAGTACTTAGATATTACTTGCTTACGAGCCATTACAGGGCGCATTTTAATTATTCAGATGAAGACTTAGTGGCTTCAAAAAAGAGGCTAGATAAAATTTACCGCCTTAAAAAAAGGGTTGATGGCGTGCAAGCTGGCGCTATAAACGAGAGCTTTAAAAATGAGCTACTTGAGGCACTAAGTGATGATCTAAACGCTTCAAAAGCACTTGCAAGTATTGATGAGTTTGTAAAAGCAGCAAACGAAAGGCTTGATAATAGCCCAAAAGATAAAGCCTACAAGGCCGAAGTAGTGGCAAATTTGGAGCTTATAAGTGAAATTTTGGGCATTGCTAGCACAAACTATGTGGAGTATTTTCAATTTGGTGTAAGTAACGAGCAAAAAGAGCAGATAAAAAGACTTCTTGATGAGCGCGCGGTAGCTAAAAAAGAGAAAAATTTTGCAAGGGCTGATGAGATAAGAGATGAGCTTTCCAGCCTAAATATCTCTATTATGGATACGCCAAATGGCGTAGTTTGGGAGAGAAATAATGAATAATTTTGGCTTAAAAGATGTGCTAAAACGCTTTGGCCCATATTTTAAAGACTACATTCCACACTTTATCCTAGCCTTCATCGGCATGGGGCTTGCAAGTGGCGGAACAGCGGTCAGTGCGTATTTGGTGGAGCCAGTACTTAATAAAATTTTCGTTGAGAAAAACGAAACACTACTTTATTTGTTACCATGTGCGATCATTGCTATTTACCTGTTAAAAAATATTGGAACTTTTATGCAGGCCTATTTTACCGCGTATATTGGTCAAGATACAATTAGAAGATTTCGTGAAAAGATGGTTGAAAATTTACTAAATTTGGACATGAAATTTTTTAATGATTTTAGAACAGGCGAGCTAATAAGCAGAACCACGAACGATATAGAGCGCATAAGATCCATTGTTTCAAGCATCATACCTGAGCTTATTAGGGAGCTCGTAACTATCATAGGTCTGCTTTGTGTAGTCATATACCAAAGCCCTAAATTAGCTTTTTTTGCACTTGTTGTTATGCCAATAGCGATTTATCCGATCTCGCGCCTTGCTAAAAAGATGAAAAAAATCTCAAAAAAATCACAAGAAAAGACATCTGATATCACCTCAGCATTGAGTGAAATTTTTACAAATATCGAGATCATCAAGGCAAATAATGCCCAAAAATACGAGCACTCACGTTTCGTTGAAGAAAATAACAAATTTTTTAAGTTAAACCTTAAAACCGTAAAAATCGAGCAATTAGTAAGCCCACTAATGGAAACAATTGGCTCAATCGGCGTGGCAGCTGTCATCATAATAGGCGGCAAAGACGTCATCGACGGAAATATAAATATGGGCGCTTTTTTTTCATTTTTAACTGCACTTTTCATGCTCTACACCCCGCTAAAACGTATCGTAAATATATACAATAAAATGCAAGATGCGATCGCCGCAAGCGAGAGAACCTTTTTCTTGATGGATAAAGTAAGCGAGATAAAAGATGGCGAAAAAGAGCTAAACGAAGAGATAAGACTTATCAAATTTAACAATGTCTGCCTAAGCTACGGCGACAAAGAGGTTTTAAAAGGGATAAATTTAGAGGCTCGTAAGTCAGAATTTATAGCCCTTGTTGGCTCAAGTGGTGGCGGAAAAACCTCGCTCATGAATCTGCTCATGAGATTTTACGACGTAAATAGCGGAGAAATTTTAATAAATGAAACAAATTTAAAAGATATCAAAATCCACTCACTTCGCCAAAATATCGGTCTTGTCACGCAGCGTGTCTATATCTTTAACGATACAATTGCTAAAAACGTGGCTTACGGCAGAGAATTTAACGAAGATGCCGTGATAAATGCACTAAAAATGGCAAATGCTTATGAGTTTGTAAGCAAACTAGATGATGGTATCCACTCTATCTTAAATGAATTTGGTACAAACCTTTCAGGCGGTCAAAGACAACGCATCGCAATAGCAAGAGCACTTTATCAAAACCCACAAATTCTTATCTTTGACGAAGCTACTTCAGCGCTTGATAACGAGAGTGAAAAAGAGATCACAAAGGCTATAAACAACCTAAGAAACAAAAAGATCATCTTTGTCATCGCTCACCGTCTAAGCACGGTTGAGAGTGCTGATAAGATCGCGGTTTTAAGTGGTGGAAAGGTCGTTGATATCGGAAGTGATGAAGAGCTTAGCAAGAGAAATGAAATTTATGCAAAACTTAAAGGCAAAGCCTTAGTTTAAGGCGATTTTTGCTAAGATTTGCATAAATTTTTAGGCATTTTAAAGAGGTTAAAATGAGCTTAAACTACGAAACTTTAAAATCTATATTTTTTAAATTCGATCCTGAAACTGCCCATAAAATCGCAGAACTTGCAATGATCGGAGCAAATAAAATTTTTCCAGGATCTTTAAGCTTTGTAGCAAATAAGTGCGTGGTCGATGACAATACACTAAAACAAAATTTATTTTCAAGCACTTATCACAACCCAGTTGGCATAGCTGGGGGCTTTGATAAAAACGCCACGATGTTTGAGGCACTAACAGCTCTTGGCTTTGGGTATTTAGAATTTGGAACATTTACTCCAAAACCGCAGCCTGGCAACGCAAAACCAAGGCTTTTTAGGCTCATAGATGAAGAGAGCATCCAAAATGCGATGGGCTTTAACAACGAAGGCTGTGAGGCTATCAAAAATAGAGTAAAAAAGATCTATCCTTTTACCATACCAGTTTGGGCAAACATCGGTAAAAACAAGGTTACGCCAAACGAAGATGCGATAAAAGACTATGAAATTTTAGTAAAAGAATTTAGTGAAATTTGCGACACATTTGTCATAAACGTCTCATCGCCAAACACGCCAAATTTAAGAGCACTGCAAGATGAGAGCTTTATAAAAGAGCTTTTTAGCGTCATTTTGCCACTTACTAAAAAACCAATCATCTTTAAGATAGCTCCTGATATGAGCCACGAAGATGCGATCAAACTTTGTAGCTGCGCGGTAGAAAACGGCGCTAGTGGTGTGCTTGTTTCAAATACAAGCGTTGATTACTCGCTCTCTCACTCGTCAAATTTAAAGGATTTTGGCGGACTAAGCGGCAAGGTGATCGCCAAAAAGTCAAAAGAGATTTTTAAAGCCGTGGCAGACGAGCTTTATGGCAAGACGACGCTTATCGCGTGTGGCGGCATAGATAGCGGTGCAGAGGCTTATAAGCGCATAAAAATGGGAGCAAATTTAGTCCAAATTTTTACAAGCTTTATCTTTAAAGGGCCGATGATCGCAAGGGATATAAATTTAGAAATTTTAGAGCTTTTACAGAGAGATGGCTTTGCTTCTATCAGCGAAGCAGTCGGCGCAGACGTTAAAAAATAGAGGGCAAGAGATTGATAAAATTTAATAAATTTAAACTAGAAAATGGACTTGAAATTTATCACGTGCCAGTAAATCCTGGCTCAAAAGTGATAAGCGTCGATGTCTTTTATAAAGTTGGCTCCAGAAACGAAGTGATGGGCAAAAGTGGCATCGCTCACATGCTAGAGCATCTAAATTTTAAATCAACCAAAAATTTACGAGCTGGGGAGTTTGATGAGATCGTAAAGGGTTTTGGCGGCGTAAATAACGCAAGCACGGGCTTTGACTACACTCACTACTTCATAAAAGCATCAAATGAAAATTTAGACAAAACGCTTGGTCTTTTTGCCGAGCTTATGAAAAATTTAAGCCTAAAAGATAAAGAATTTCAGCCAGAGCGCGAGGTGGTGCACGAAGAGCGCAGGTGGCGAACAGACAACAACCCTATGGGATATCTATACTTTAGGCTCTACAACCATGCATTTATCTATCATCCATATCACTGGACTCCGATAGGCTTTATAAAAGATATCGAAAACTGGAATATCTCCGACATAAAAGAATTTCACGCTACATATTATCAGCCAAAAAACGCCATTTTGATGATAAGTGGCGACATTGGCAAAGACGAGGCATTTAAGCTAGCTAAGAAAAACTTTAGCAGCATAAAAAATAAAAGAGCTATACCAAAACTACATTGCAAAGAGCCTGAGCAAGATGGAGCTAGAAGAGCCATTATCTATAAAGATAGCCAAACACAAATGCTAGCGATCGCTTATAAAATCCCAAATTTTAAACACGCCGATCAAGTAGGTCTAAATGCTATCAGTGAATATCTAGCTACTGGCAAAAGCTCGATTTTACAGCAACGTCTAATCGATGAGCTCATGCTTGTAAATCAAATTTATGCTTATAATATGAGCTGCGTTGATGAAAATTTATTTATATTTTTAGCAGTTTGCAACCCAGACGTCAAAGCAAGTGTGGTTGAGGCTGAAATTTTAAAGATCATAGATGATTTAAAAAATAAACCAATCGACAAAGATGATGTTTTAAGAGTTAAAAATTTGATAAAAACTGATTTTATTTACTCATTTGAGAGTGCAAGCAAGGTTGCAAATTTATATGGCTCATACCTTGCTAGAGGCGATATAAAGCCACTTTATGAGCTTGAAAAAAATATCGATAAGATAGATGCCAAGCTTTTAAAAGAGATAGCAAATAGATATTTTAATGAAAAAACCAGCACAACAATAATTTTAAAAAAGGAATAAACGTGGAAAATTCGCTTCAAGGTGCGATGACCGCACTCATTACGCCATTTAAAAATCAAAAAGTAGATGAAGTCAGTTTTGAAAAGCTAATAAAAAGACAGATAAAACACGGCATAGATGTCGTTGTGCCAGTTGGAACTACCGGCGAGAGTGCAACACTAACGCATGATGAGCATAGAATTTGTATCGAAATAGCCGTAGATGCATGTAAAGGCACAAATGTAAAAGTACTAGCTGGAGCTGGCAGCAACGCGACTCACGAGGCTATTGGTATCGCTAAATTTGCCCAAGCTCATGGTGCTGATGGCATCCTCTCTGTTGCACCTTATTACAACAAACCAACACAAGAAGGGCTTTACGAGCACTACAAGGCTATCGCAAATAGCATTGAAATCCCTGTGCTTCTTTACAATGTCCCAGGCAGAGTTGGCGTGGATATCTTGCCAGCGACTGTTTTTAGACTTTTTAAAGAGTGCAAAAATATCTACGGCATCAAAGAGGCTACAGGTAGTATAGATAGATGCGTCGATTTGCTAGCTCACGAGCCAAATTTAGTAGTCATTAGCGGCGAAGATGCGATCAACTATCCTATCATATCAAATGGCGGCAAGGGCGTCATCTCAGTTACTGCAAACCTCTTACCAGATCAAATTTCAGAGCTTACGCACCTTGCGATGAACGAAGAGTACAAAAAAGCAAAACTAATAAATGACAATCTATATACGATAAATAAAACACTCTTTTGCGAAAGCAATCCGATACCGATCAAAGCAGCGATGTATCTAGCTGGACTCATCGACTCTTTGGAGTACCGCTTGCCACTTTGCAAACCAAGTAAAGAAAATTTTAAAAAGATAGAAGAAGTAATAAAAAATTACGAAATAAAGGGTTTTTAATGAAGGACACACTAAACGAATTTAAAGGTAAAACACTAGTCATCAGCGGTGGCACCAGAGGTATCGGTAGAGCCATAGTTGAAGAATTTGCAAAAGCTGGTGTAAATATAGCATTTACCTACAACTCAAACGAAGAGCTTGCAAAAGAACAAGCAAAAGAGCTTGAGACTACTTACAAGATAAAAGCAAGAGCATATGCACTAAATATCCTCGAGCCAGAGACTTATAAAGAGCTATTTTTAAAGATAGACGAGGATTTTGATAGGATTGATTTTTTCATCTCAAATGCTATCATCTCAGGTCGTGCAGTAGCTGGCGGATACACTAAATTTATGAAGCTAAAACCAAGAGGCATAAACAATATCTTTACAGCAACAGTAAATGCCTTTGTTGTAGGCACTCAAGAGGCTGCAAAACGCATGGAAAAAGTGGGTGGCGGTAGTATCATTAGCCTAAGCTCAACTGGAAATTTAGTCTATATCGAAAACTATGCAGGCCATGGCACAGCAAAAGCAGCCGTTGAAGCCATGGCAAGATACGCTGCGACCGAGCTTGGCGAAAAAAATATCCGCGTAAACGTCGTAAGTGGCGGTCCTATCGAGACAGACGCACTAAGAGCCTTTACAAACTACGAAGAGGTGCGCGATATGACGGCAAAGCTTAGCCCGCTAAACCGTATGGGACAGCCGACTGACCTAGCTGGAGCATGTCTATTTTTGTGCTCATCTAAGGCTAGCTGGGTGACTGGACATACATTTATAATAGATGGTGGCACGACTTTTAAATGAGAAGATTGAAATTTTAAGCATAAAGGCATATTTGTGAGTTTAAATTTACCAAACGCATTGGCATTTTTTAGGATACTTCTGGCTCCGCTTATGTTTTTTATGCTCGTAAATGCGCCAGGAATTTTTACGCAAATTCACATAAGCTGGATAAACTACTTTGCAGCTCTTATTTTTGTGATCGCCTCGGTGACTGACTTTTTTGACGGCTACATCGCCAGAAGCTGGGATCAAAAGACCAAGCTTGGCGCTATCCTTGACCCGTTAGCAGACAAGATGCTGATCTTAGCTGCATTTTTAGGTCTTATGATGCTTGGTAGAGCGAGTGCTTGGGCTGTTTATCTCATCTTGGTAAGGGAGTTTTTTATAACTGGCTTTCGTGTCGTGATGGCAAGTGATGGCGTCGAGGTCGCTGCATCAATGGCTGGCAAAGTAAAAACGGTCTCGCAGATGTTTGCGGTTGGATTTTTACTGATGAGCTGGCCTGGCGGAGGACTTTTGCTCTGGATAGCTGTTGCGCTTACGCTTTATTCTGGATTTGAGTATATTTTTGCCTATGTAAAGGCGATGAAAAAGAGTTAAAATTTCTTTCGCTCGTAAGACCCAAAGTTTTTACTTGCAAAAATTTATATAAATAATAAAAACTTCATTTTCTAAATAAGTAAAATTAAGTTAAAAATTTCTCCTAGCTAAAAGAAATTTTTAGCCAAACGTCGTTTGAGAGTAAATTTATAAATTTTGGCTAAAATTTCATCAATTTTTTCAAAAAAGGTAAGTTTTGAAAGGCATTCTCTTCACGCTAGCCCTGCTTTGCATCGGGCTTTATGCGTATTCGTTTTATTTTTTAGTGACTGTTTTAGCTATTAGTTTTCTCATATTTTTTCACGAGCTTGGCCACTTTTTGGCAGCAAGAACGCTTGGAGTAAAGGTAAATACCTTTAGTATCGGCTTTGGTGAGAAAATTTATACCAAAAACATTGGTGGCACCGACTACTGCCTAAGCGCGATCCCACTTGGTGGATATGTACAGCTAAAAGGACAAGACGACACCGACCCAAAGGCCAAAAATTACGACACGGACAGCTATAACGTGTTAAGTCCTATAAAGCGAATTTATATCCTCTTTGCAGGGCCATTTTTTAACTTTATCTTAGCGTTTTTTATATACATTTTGCTTGGATCTATCGGAGTTGAAAGACTTGCGCCAAGTGTAGGCCACATAGCTGAAGACTCAGCAGCTGCAAGCGCTGGACTAGCTAAAAATGATAAAATTTTAGCAATAAATGGCGTAAAGATAAACGAGTGGGATGAGATCAGTAAAAATGTAAAGCTTGAGCCAAGCACCATTTTGATAGATCGCAACGGCTCGCAAATGACTATAAATTTAACACCAAAGATAGGCGAGACGATAAATCTATTTAATGAAAAGGTGCAGCGACCACTGATCGGAATTTCTCCAAATGGAGAAGTGATAAAAATTTACCACACTGGTCTTGCAGGCATAAATTTTGCCTTTAGTGAGACGATCGAGGCATCAAAACTAATCTTTAAAAGCTTTACCAAACTAGTAAGCGGAGCCGTACCACTAAAAGAGGTCGGTGGTATCGTACAGATCGCTGATGTCACTTCAAAAGCCGCAAAAATAAGCCTTGGCGTACTTTTGACGATCGTCGCTTTAATCTCAGTAAATTTAGGTGTTTTAAATTTATTCCCAATCCCTGCACTTGATGGTGGCCACATACTTTTTAACTTATATGAGCTAATTTTTAGACGCGAGGTAAATGAGCGAGTGCTCACGACGCTTACCTACTGCGGCTGGGCGCTGCTGCTTGGCATCATGGTGCTCGCGACCTTTAATGACATTATGAGATTAAGCGGAGGTTTATGATGATAGTTTTAAAAGATTTACTTGAAAAGATAGAAAATTTAAGCAAAGATGTGACGCTGATAGCCGTTAGCAAAAATGTGACATGCACTGAAGTGAGGGAGCTTTACGCACAAGGGCAGAGAAATTTTGGCGAAAATAGAGTCCAGGAGCTAGCCAAAAAAGAGCAAGAACTACAAAATTTCACTGACATCAAATGGCACATGATCGGCCGCCTGCAAAACAATAAAATCAATCAAATGATAAGCCTAAAACCAGTGCTTTGGCAAAGCTGTGATAGCTTCGAAAGAGCCCTAGAGGTCGATAAAAGGCTTAGCTACAAGCTAGACACCCTGCTTCAGATAAACTCGGCCGACGAAGATACAAAGCAAGGTGTGAGCGTCGCAAATGCGGCTGAAATTTATGAGCGCATCCAAAGCGAGTGCAAAAATATAAATTTAAAAGGTGTGATGAGTATCGGAGCGCATGTGGATGAGCCAAAAGAGGTGCAAAAGAGCTTTGAGCTAACATATAAAATTTATGAGAGCCTAAAGCCAAAAGGCGCAAGCATCTGCTCGATGGGCATGAGTAGCGACTTCGAGCTAGCGATAAAATGTGGCTCAAATATGATCCGCCTTGGCACTATGCTTTATCTATAAATTTATCGCTTTTGTACGCCCCTACCACTAATGAAATAGATTACTGCTGGAGCTATGTAAATTTCTAGCCAAAAAGACTTAGGCAAAAAAAATTAAAATTTAATGTTTAGCGTCAGCCAAAACTAGAGCAAAAAGTACTTTTACGCCAGCTTTTTCTAGAGTATTTCTAGCCTCAAGTATCGTAGTGCCAGTAGTTACGATATCATCTACTAAAATAACTGGAGCAGTGATCTTTTTTAGGATTTTAAAATTTCTTGGGTTATTTTGTCTAAATTGTAAATCCTTACCACTATAGCTGATCTTACTGGTTGCATGCAGTGCATGAAATATGGGCTTTAGATTTTTAGCCCTTAGTGCATTTGCCAAAATAGCCGTGTGTGAGTAGCCAAAATGAACTCTATCATCTATAGGCAGAGCATAGACTTTCTCCGGAAAGCTAAAGCTTTTAGCAAATTTATTAAATGCAAATTTGGCTAAGTTTTTATATATAAGATATCCGTGCATTTGGTGCTTGGAGTGGATGAGTTCTTTTATTTCAGAGTAGCCGTAAAAGCTATAAATTTTAAAGCCCTCTAGTTCTCTTACTATCGGGCTTGGCTCGCTTAAAATTTGTGAGCAAATTTTACAAAATGTATTTAGCGTAAAGCTCTTGCAAAACGCACAAAACATTAGCTATTTAAAATAGCAATTGCTGTGCGTTTGATGGCATCATTTATGATCTCAGTTAAAAATGATTTAAATGCTCCACCTGTGGGAATCAACTCAAATTTGGTTTGATTATTTGAAATGTTTTTAACGATGCTTTGATCGTCTTTTTGGATCTTAAGTGTAATCTTAATATTACCTTTTGTATTATCAGTGCCGTATCCGCTCATATTTGCTTCAAACTCGTTGATAAAAATTTCAACTACAACGCCACCCATGCCATTTACATTTGCACCGCGCGCCATAAGCTCTTTTTTGAGCGAATCGCTAAAATAAGTAGCAAGATCGTTTTGAAGCACGACATATTCTTTTACTGTGCCTTTGCTATCAGTGATCGTAGCAATGGTACTTTTGTTTTTTCGGTTATCATGTACTGCGCTTATATAGGCCTCAAAGCCGCTATTTTGTTGGCTTACTGCAACCTTATATGGATCAAATGCGACAACACTTTGACTTGGTGCACAACCAGTTAAAAATAAAACAAAAAGTCCAAAAATAGCTAAAAATTTAAATTTATTCATCGTTTTTCCTTTTAAAGTTTAGTGATCTCATCGGCTACTTTTATCGCGGCTTGTTTAACTAAAAGTGCGATAAAAAAGTCAAACTGACCAGACTCTGAAGCCTCTAGCTTCTCCACATGGTGCCTAGTCGAGATAGGTAACGTTTTTTTGAAATTTATATTTGAAAGAATAAGAAGCCCATTTAGATGTCCATTTAAAATTTCTGAACTTCCAGAATAGCTTCCTCTAAGCTCGTCAAATCTAAAATCAAGCCTGTACGTATAAGGCGATGTTTGAGTATCGACAACAACGATCCCGCGAGAATTTAACTCACGTTGCAAGAACATGTAAAAAAGCACTTCAAGGCGTGGGTTTGAGTTAAAAACTGCAGTATTTCCTTCAACACCTGTGTAATATATCGATCTTGCGCTACTTCTAGCATCGACGATCCTGTGGAAATAAACCTTTTTTAATCCAACATTAGTATCGATCATATTTTTTTCCAAGCAGCAGTTTATTGCTACATCACTTTTATATTTGACACCATTTATAAAAAGACCATCGCCCCTGCCTTTACAAGCGCTGCAGTCAGCTGGGATCCTCATAACCTCTTCAAAATACATCTTATCTTCGCTACTTATGCTCGCACTTTGCACACCGTCTATTCCCTCGCACGATAGACAAAGGCTAGCTTTAGCCACGCAGCCAGTTAGAAAGATAGCTACAAAAACTGCCAGTAATGTCATTCTTAGCATTTTACTTCCTTTTGCTCTTTTTGTTTTTTACGAAGATTTTTCACACTCTCACCTGCGATGCCGTAGTTATTCGTATCGATCTCATCGATAATGACAACGGTATTTTGAGCACTTCTACCTAAAATTTCACTTATTAGCTTTGTAACTCCGCTTATCATCTTCTCTTTTTGCTCCACACTTGGGCTATCACCCTCTTTTGTCACACAAATTTTCACAAATGGCATAATGCTCCTTTTTGCAAATTTAGTATTTAAAATTTAATCAAAAACAAAAACCGAATGCGGTAGTATCGCCACCTCGTAATAAGGCGAAATATTTTGTGATGATTTTGAAAGCTGTGACGTGAAATTTTGGTGCAGATAGAACATGCGGTTCATCAAGCCAAAATTTCACTAACTCTTTCAAAAGGACACAAAAGATAAGCCGCTAGTCTATTTTTAAGACTGATAAGAACGCCTCTTGCGGTAAATTCACCTTACCTATCGCCTTCATGCGTTTCTTGCCCTCTTTTTGCTTTTCAAGCAACTTTCGCTTACGCGTGATATCACCGCCGTAACACTTGGCAGTTACGTTTTTGCCCATTGATTTTACCGTTTCTCTAGCGATGATTTTATTGCCGATACTTGCTTGTATCGCCACTTCAAAAAGCTGGCGTGGAACTATCTCTTTCATAGCCTTTACAAAGTCTCTACCTTTTGTCTGCGCCTTACTCTCAGGCACGATGATAGAGAGTGCATCGACCGTCTCGCCGGCCACTTTTACATCAAGCTTTACTAGATCGCCCACGCGGTAGTCGCTAGGCTCATAGTCAAAGCTTGCGTAGCCTTTTGTGCTTGACTTTAGCTTGTCATAAAAGTCCATCACGATCTCATTCATCGGTATGTCATACTCGAGTAAAACGCGGTCAGTCGTGATGTAGTCCATCTTTGTTTGTATGCCACGGCGGTTATTTAAAAGCGTGATGATATTGCCTAAAAACTCGCTTGGCGTGATGATAGTCGCTTTCACGTATGGCTCAAGGATTGAGTCTATTTTATTGACTGGTGGTAGCTGGCTTGGGTTTTGGATTTTTAAATTTAGCCCATCAGTTTGGATGACTTCATAAGTCACAGTTGGCGCTGTGGCGATGAGATCAAGGTCAAACTCACGCTCCAGCCTCTCTTTAACTACCTCCATATGAAGAAGACCTAAAAAGCCAACCCTAAAGCCAAATCCAAGTGCGACCGAGGTCTCTGGCTCGTAACTTATCGAGCTATCATTTAGCTTTAGCTTATCCAGCGCGTCACGCAGATCTTCAAATTTATCAGTTTCAATAGGATAAAGTCCCGCAAAGACAAACGGCTTAGCCCTCTCAAAGCCACCAACTGGCTCTTTTAGAGGATTTCTTGACTGCGTTATCGTATCACCAACTTGCACGTCGCTAACATTTTTAAGTCCTAAAACTACGATACCAACTTCGCCAGCGCTAAGCGTTTTGGTCTTGATCGGTGCGATAGGATTTGGATACATGAGGTCAAGCACGATGTGTTTTTTACCTGTGCCCATAACCAAAATTTCATCATTTTTTGAAATTTCACCATCATAAACACGCACAAGTGCAAGCGCGCCAAGATAGTTGTCAAACCAACTATCATAAATTAGCGCCTTTGTGGGCTTATTTGCATCACCATTTGGCGCAGGGATCCTCGTGATGATCGCCTCAAGTAACTCTTTTATGCCAACGCCTGTTTTTGCGCTCACTTCGATCGCTCCCGAGCAGTCAAGTCCGATGATGTGCTCAATCTCGTCTTTTACTCTAGCAGGATCAGCCGCAGGTAGGTCGATTTTGTTTATCACTGGAATGATCTCTAGGTTGTTTTCTAGCGCGATATAGACGTTTGCGATAGTCTGCGCCTCCACGCCCTGGCTAGCATCCACGACTAGCAGCGCACCCTCACAACTGGCTAAAGAGCGGCTCACTTCGTAGCTAAAATCGACGTGGCCTGGGGTGTCTATCAAATTTAGAACAAAATTTTCACCGTTTAGTGCGTAGTTTAGGCGAACAGATTGGGCTTTTATCGTGATGCCACGCTCTTTTTCGATATCCATCGTATCCATGATCTGGCTGCTCATCTCACGGTCACTTACGGCGCCACACTCTTGGATGAGACGGTCTGCGAGCGTACTTTTGCCGTGGTCGATATGAGCGATGATGCTAAAATTTCTGATGTTTTTCATATAAGCTTTACTTTTTACTAAATTTTGGGCTTTATTTTGCCTAAAGTTGATTTAAATGCCAATAAATATATTTTTATCATAAGCCCGTCACTAGAGCTTGGCTCTATTCTTAAAAATCTTAATGACAATGTCTAAAGTGCTCATGTCCTTCATCGTCATTTAACTCGCAGATAAGACCAGCTTTGTGCCCAAGGTTCTCACTTTCAAACTGAAGCGTGACGTGACCGATGCCTGCGTGAGAAAGCTCGTGTTCGATTCGCTTTATCATCTTTGAAATTTCAGCCACGCTTAGCGCATCATCCACCACCACGTGGGCTATGAGTGCATTTGTGCCAGCATTTATCGCCCAGATATGCAGGTCATGCACGATTTTAACGCCATCTACGCCATTTATAACGCCTAAGATTTCATCCGTATCAAGCTTAAGTGGCACGGCTTCGATCAGGATATTAAAGCTATCTTTTAGCAAGCTAGCGCCACTTTTTATGATGAGTAGCGAGACAAAGATACTTGCGATACTATCGGCCTGCGTGAAGTTAAATTTCATCACAAGAATCGCCGCAATAATGGCGCCAACTGAGCCAAGCGTGTCGCCGAGCACGTGCAAATATGCGCCTTTCATGTTTAAATTTTCTTTTGTATCAGCGCTTTTATGCATATAAATGGCTACGACTAAATTTACCACAAGCCCCAAAATACTAATAAAAAGCATCGTTTTAGCCTCTATCTCTGGCTCGTTAAAAAGCCTGATGATCGCTTCGACTATGACAAAGATAGCAAGTGCGATAAGAGCGATGGCGTTTATGAAAGCGGCGATGATCTCAACCCTTTTGTAGCCAAAGGTCTTTTGTAAATTTGCCCTTTTTTCTGCGATCTTAAAAGCAACCAGCGACAAAAATAGCGCGGCAGCATCTGAGAGCATGTGAAATGCGTCGCTAATGAGCGCAAGCGAGTTTGAAACGAAGCCAAAAACAGCCTCAACTATCATAAATGTGAAAATTAGAAAAAATGAATCTCTAAGAACGCTCTTGTTGTGCATCTTTGTCCTTTTTTTGGGCGTCGATCCTCTTGCCGATATCTTTTAAATTTGAAAATTCCTCGATGAGCTTTGGCGAGTCGTCAAGACTGATGACAAAACTCCAGATATAGGTCATCACGGAGTATATGTGGCCGGCATTTGTCTGCTGCGAGCTTAGCACTATTATCGCCACCAAAAAGAGCAGCGAAGCACTAATACCGATGATAAAATAGCTCATCGCCTCCCTGTTTGAGATCGCTATGCGAAATTTAGAAACAACGTCGTAGTGCCTATTTAGCGTGCTTTTGTTAAAAACACCTATCACCTTTGCCTCTTTTTCTAGGCGGTCATTTAAGCGAAGATAAAGGTCGTCATTTTTCTTGATATATCTTGGTAAAAATATAAGAAAAACGATCATTACGACAAAGCACACCACAGCGACCTTTGACTCGACAAAAATGAGCATAAACGCTGAGCCGATGATCGAAATAACCGATGTAAAAAACATAGGAAAATGCGTCTCAAAGAAATTTACAAACTCTCGCGAGAGCGCTACTCTGGCGATGATGGCGGAGTCGTCTTTGGCATTTTGTTTTTCATTCATGATGACGTTTACAGCAAGCTTTGCGTAGATATTTGCAAAAACTTGCGTATCCACGCGGCGCCTAATGGCTCCTACAAGCCACGCTACGAGCACAAAAAGTGCGTAAATGAGGGCATTTAACGTATTTCCTTGCATGATTGCGTTGATCGCAAAGCCAGCAAATATCGGGTAGGCTAGAAAAAGTCCGTTCTCTGCTAACACCAAAGCAAAGGTCAAAATGAGCTTTTTATTATGCTCGGTCGCTATGCTCTTTAGCGTTTTAAAGGCGTTATTTTGCAAATTTAATCCTAAAATTTTCGCGAATTCTAGCCAAAATTTATAAATTTTGAAAAATTTTTGTTGTAACTATTGACATTACAACTAAAAATTATTATACTTCGCTCATCAGTTGTAAATAAAAATATTACAACAAAAAATAAGGAGAACAAAATGAAAAATTTTCAGGTTGCAAAGATCGCAAACGAGCCAAGAGTCGAGCTAAAAGAGGCTTTAAATTTAAGCGGCTGTGAGGTATCTATAAACGAGCTTCCAGCAAATGTGAGCGTGCCATTTGTCCATGCACATAAGCAAAACGAGGAGCTTTACATCATCCTAGAGGGTGAGGGTGAGCTTTTCATCGACGGTGAGGTGCTAAAAGTAAGCAAAGGAGATGCGGTGCGCATAGATCCAGAGGGCAAAAGGTGCTTTAGAGCTGGCACAAGTGGTATAAAAATGATGTGTATCCAAAGTAAAAAAGGTAGCCTAGAGCAATACACAATGAGCGACGGCGTAATAGTTGATGACGTAAAGCCAAGCTGGTTGTAAAATAAAAAACAAAATTTAAAGGAGAAATAATAAAAATAGCAATCATCGGAGCAAACGGCAAAAGCGGTACAAATTTGGTAAACGAGGCTCTAAAACAAGGACATGACGTAACGGCAATCATTAGAGACAAAGAGTATAAAAATGGGGGCGTAAAGGTTATTTATAAAGATATCTTTGAGCTTACAAAGACTGATCTGGCTGGCTTTGACGCAGTGATCAGTGCATTTGCAGCGTGGACGCCAGATACCTTTGCGCTTCACAAAAAAGTGGCTACTCATCTTAGAAATTTGCTAGAGGGTGGCGACACAAGACTAATTGTAGTTGGTGGTGCTGGTACATTATTTGTAGATGATAAGGGCACAATGGTGATGGATACGCCAGACTTCCCGACTGCATATATGGGCGTGGCAAAGGCGACTGCGGAGTCTTATTTTGAGCTAAAAGGTAGAAGTGATTTGCTTTGGACATATGTAAGTCCAGCAGGTGACTACGATGCAAATGGTACTCGCACTGGTAAATACGTGCTTGGTGGAAATAATCTCATCTTAAACTCAAAAAATGAGAGCTATATAAGCTATGCAGACCTTGCGCTTGCGATCATAGACGAGCTAAAAAACAAAAAATTTATACAAAAACGCTTCACAGCAGTTGGCGAGCGAGCATAAAATTATAGATTTGACATAGCTGGCACAAAAAGCCAGCTATGTCAAATCCAAACTAAAAAATAAACTGCTTTTAGTAAAAATTTAAAGTATAATCAGAGAAAATTTCAAGGACAATTGTGCAAGTAGGGATTAAGTTTTCAACCGCGGTTCATGTAGTTTTAGCAGCTTGTTTTTTCAAAGACGAGAAAGTCACGAGTGAATTTATAGCAGGTAGTATAAACACGAATCCAGTCATAGTTAGGCGTCTGCTTGGCACTCTAAAGGCTGCAGGACTTGTGAATATTGTAGCTGGAGTTGGTGGTGTGAGTCTTGCGAAAGAGCCAAAAGATATAACCCTCCTTCAAATCTTTAACGCAGTAAATGATAAAGAAAAACTTTTTAAGAT
>ERZ773087.416-NODE-416-length-32354-cov-10.644695_pt1 | contig 32354 bp, 23 predicted proteins | sample MGYA00511375_ERZ773087 | MGnify/ENA primary metagenome ERZ773087 (study PRJEB29015, sample SAMEA2737995) | human oral metagenome | biome: human oral; feature: human-associated habitat; material: dental | place: China | collected 2063 ...
AAAACTGCACCTTGTGAGTTGGAGGGGATGTGTCCAACTTTTGGGGTGCAGTTCAGTTTTCAGACGACCTTTTGTTGATTTTCGGCTGTCGATACGGTTTTTTAAGAGCTGATTTCCTCCAGCGTCCTGCCTTTGGTTTCTTCGCCTAAAGCTAAAATCACCAATACAATCAGCATCATCACGCCGGCAAACATCATGAATATATTGCCGAATCCGCCGCTGCCGCCGACCATTTGGGCAACCACCATAGGTGCGAGGATGCCGCCGATGCGTCCGATTGCGCCTGCCCAGCCGGAAGCGAAGGCGCGGAAGCGGAGGGGATAGAGTTCGGGCGTGTAGGTATATAAAACGCCCCATGCGCCGAGGTTGAAGAACGACATCAGGCTGCCCCATGCCATGACTTCGGCGGCGCTGCTGCTTTGCCCGAAAAACCACGCGCAGACGGCGCAGGCGGCGAGAAAGCCCGCCAAAGTCGCTTTGCGCCCGATTTTTTCCACCAATGCCGCTGCCGCGATGTAGCCGGGCAGTTGCGCGACGATCATCACCAGCACATATTCAAAGGTTTTGACCACCGTATTGCCTTGTTCGACCAAGAGTTTCGGCAGCCAAGTAAAAATGCCGTAATAGGAAAAGACGATGCCGAACCAGACCAACCACAGCATCAGCGTGCGCCGTGCGAAAGGCTGTTGCCATAATTGTATGAAACGGATGCGCTGTTTTTCCTGTTGCGGCGGTGCGATGGCTGTTGCGACGGGCGTAATCCCCGCTTCTTCTTCCAAGCGGCTGACCAGCCGGTGCGCCTCGTCGGTTTTGCCTTGCGAGAGCAGGTAGGGTACGGATTCGGGTATGAGTTTCAACACCAGCGGGATATACACAATCGGCAACGCGCCGATTAAAAACGCGCTGTGCCAGCCGAATTTTGGGATAAAGAAATAGGAAGCGAGTGCGGCGGCAAGCCAGCCCAAGCCCCAAAAACTTTCCAGCAACACGATGAACCGACCGCGTACTTTCGGCGGGGCGTATTCGCTGACCAAGGACACCGCGACAGGGAGCTGTCCGCCCAGTCCTACGCCGACAAAGAAGCGGCAGGTAAGTAGTGTTGCAATGTCAGGTGCAAAGGCGCATAGGCCTGTCGCCGTGCTGTACACTGCCATGGTCGCGGCAAATACGGTTTTCCTGCCGAAGCGGTCTGCCAGCCAGCCGCTCGCTACCGCTCCTAGTGCCATGCCGATAAAGGCGATGCTGACTATCCAGCCCAGTTGCGCCGGCTGCAAACCCCATTCTTTGCCCAATGCGGGCAATATAAACGACACGATGCCGGTATCCATTGCGTCAAACAGCCAGCCGATGCCGACCAATACCAATAATTTGTAGTGGAACCTGCCCGGCGGCAATGCTTGCAGGCGGGAAAGAATGTCCATCTTGATTCTCCTTTGGGGTTTTGAGGAAACATATATAGCAGATTCGCTTGATTTTTGATACGGTACCTGCCAGCTGCCGTCATTCCCGCGCAGGCGGAAAACCGTCGGAAACTTTGAACAACAGATGTTTGCAAAACGGTTGCCGAAATTCAAAAGTGGATTCCCGCCTGCGCGGGAATGACGACATAGATGCTTTTGATTTGGACTTACAGTAGAGTTTTTGCGAAATTGGGTGTTACCGGAAAGTAGGCCCGGTGCTTGAGCGTGTACTGAAAATGGTTTGGGGTCGTCTGAAAACGATTGGGCAAAATCAAATATGTCCATTTTCAGACGACCTTTTCTAATTTTCTTCTTTTGCCCAATGCTCCCTTACCCGCGCTTTGCCGTCTGCGTCCAAACGGCGGTAAAGATTGATGACTTCGTCGGCGGAGGCGGTGTTTTCCGGCTGCGCCGCGCCGAACAGGGAGCGCACATAATCATCCGCCGGATGGTTTTGAATATCCTGCGGCGTATCGACCTGCACGAGCCTGCCTTGGTGCATCACGCCGATGCGGCAGGCGAGTTTGGCGGCTTCGCTCATGTCGTGGGTAACGAAAACAATGGTGGTGCCGAGTTTTTTATGAATCAGGGACACGGTTTCCTGAAGGGAAGCGCGGGCGAGCGGGTCAAGGGCGGAGAAGGGTTCATCCATCAATAAGATGTCGGGTTGGGCGGCGATGGCGCGCAGGATGCCGATGCGCTGCTGTTCGCCGCCGGAGAGTTCGTGCGGATAGCGGTTTAGGTAGGTTTCGGGCGGCATACCGACCAGCTCGAGCAGTTCGTTCACGCGCGATGTGCGCTTCGGTTTGTCCCAGCCTAAAATGTCGGGCATCAGCTCGATGTTTTGCCGCACGCTCATGGTGGGGAACAGGGCGATTTGTTGCAGCACATAGCCGATGCGGTGGCGCAGCCCGCGGATGTCGTAATCTTTGATACGTCTGCCGTTGAAATAAACATCGCCTTCGGTCGGCTCGGTCAGCGCGTTAATCATTCGCAGCGTGGTGGATTTACCGCTGCCCGAACCGCCCACCAACACGAAAAACTCGCCTTGGTAAATGGTGAGGTTCAGTTCGTTTACAGCGGTGTGGTTGTCGTAGCGTTTGCTGACGTTTTTAAATTCGATTAAGGGAGTATGTTCAGGCTGCATCATAAATATCCTTTGCAATTTCGACAAAGCGGCGTGGCTCATGTTCCGAAAACTTTGGCAGGTCGTCTGAAAAGTGCAGGCTGCTTTTTGGGTTTTCAGACGACCTCCAAAGCAGCCTGCACTCAAGTATTTTGGATTGACTAACGCGAGCTATCTGCCAAATACTTTCCGCCAGGCATTCGGATTGATTTTAAACTTGGCTTTGAACTGTAAACGTAGGTTTGCCGCGCTGCCGAAGCCGCTTTGTTCGGCGATGCGTTCTATCGGCAAATCCGTATTTTCCAACAAATCCTGCGCCTGCCATAGCCGCTCTGTGGTGAGCCACTCACCGAAATTCATGCCTGTGGCTTGAGAAAAATGGCGGATAAAGGTTCGGCGGGAAACGGCTAATTTTTTTGCCAAATCGTCCAAGCGGTATGGGGTCGCAAGGTTTTGGCGCAGTGCGTCCAATAAGTGATTGATTTTGTCATCGGCGGTACGACGTTCGACAGGTCGGTGGATAAACTGTGCCTGCCCGCCTTCGCGATGTGGTGCCGCAACCAAGGTACGGGCAAGGTCGTTGGCAATGGTTGCACCGTGGATTTTGCGGATGAGGTACAGGCAGCAATCCAGCCCGCCCGCCGCACCTGCCGAGGTTAAAAAGTTGCCGTCTTCCGCATATAGGCGGTTGGTATCCAGATGAATTTTAGGGAAACGGCGGACAAAGTCGTCTTCGGCAAGCCAGTGGGTGGCGGCGGTTCTGCCGTCTAAAAGTCCTGTGTAGGCAAGGGCGTAAGTGCCGTAACATAGGGTGGTGATATGTGCACCACGTTGTACTGCTTTCTGTAAATGTGCGCTCAACTCGGGTGTCGGGGCTTCTTCAATATTGCGCCAGCCTGCGATGACGATGATGTCGGCTTCTTCCGTCAAATCCAAGCCGCCGTGTACGGGAATGCTTGCGCCCAGTGCCGTGATAACGTCTTTGCTGTCATCGGAACAGATTTTCAGGTCAAAGAGCGGATGGTTCCGATAGGTCGTCTGAAAAACAGAAAAGGGAATGTTGAAGACAAAATCATTCATGCCCGATTGAGCATATAGCACGATTTTGGGGACAGTTTGATTTTGGCGAAACTCGTTACGCTCGTTTTCAGACGACATTTTGGCACTATCCTTACGTTTATTGGCAATATTGCCTATTTTAGCCGATGCACCTGCTGCTTAAAATACGCTCCATGATTTTTTAAGGAGCAACATAATGAAATCCAAGCAATTTATTCTTGCCACTGTTTTGGGCGCGACAGCCTTTTCCGCTTGGGCAGACGATTCATACCAACATATCCGTAACGCTACCGCCAAAGTCGAATATGCGGGGCAAACTTTTTTGATTGACCCGTTTTTCGCCCCCAAGCATTCCATGAACGGCTTTGCCGGCACGTTCAATAACCAAGCCAAAATGCCGCTGGTCGGGCTGCCGATGAGCGTGAATAAAATTTTGGACGGTGTGGATGCAGTTATCGTTACCCATACTCACGAAGACCATTGGGACGAAACCGCCGCACGTTCCATTCCGAAAAACCTGCCCGTATATGTGCAGCACCAAGCCGACGCGGCAAAAATCCGCAGCCAAGGCTTTACTGATGTACGCGTGTTGAACGGCAGCGCCGTCTTCAACGGCGTAACCATCAGCAAAACCGGCGGCGTACACGGTACAGAAGCCATGTATGCCAATCCGCAGCTAGCCGAAATCTTAGGTGATGCAATGGGTGTGGTATTCCAAAGCAACGGACATAAAACCGCTTATATTATGGGTGATACTGTGTGGACGGCAGATGTAAACAAAGCATTGAACCGCTACAAACCCGATTATCTGATTATGAACACGGGCTACGCGCTGATTTCAGGCATTTCAGACGGCATTATTATGGGGACGGCTGATGTATTAAAAGCCAGCCAAGTCATGCCTAAAGCCAAAATCATCACCGTACACATGGATACCGTGAATCATACCGCCGTCAGCCGCACCGATATGCGTAAATTTATACGCGGTCAAGGCATTGAAAGCCGCGTGAACGTTCCGGAAGACGGAGAAATCGTTAAGCTGGATTGATAACGTAAAAACAGCCTGCACGTTTTGAAATGAGGTGCAGACTGTTTTTTATCGTGGATAAAGGATGGCTGGGAGAGAATTTCTTAAGTGATAGATTAGATAATAAGGTAGACAAAAGGTCATCTAAAAGATTTTCGGACGACCTTTTTTAATATTTGAAGGGGGGGGGGATGGTTATGTTGATATTCTTAATTGATGTCCATAAAGCCTCGGGTTCTCCATCGGCTTTTCACAAATGATTCAAATTCATAATCTCCTAAGTCCAAGTTGTCCGCATGATCGGTAATGATAATTTGTGGAGCATATCCATATTGTCTTTCCAAATTATGACAATATTGAACCAATCTTATAAAGAGATTAGTTACGGCTTTAATATCACCATCAATATTTTCTTTATGCTCCAGATTTGCAATATCTTTAGTATCAAATATCTCAGCATTATCATGCTGAAAATTAGGAAAATACACCTGTGTTGGTTGGTCTAAAAATAGAATAGAAGGTATAGCCACATTAAAACCATCATGTTCTAATTCAATGAAATATTGGTGCAAGGCTAAAAATAAAGTAATATGGCAATAAAGCCAATTTGCACCACTTCCCATTGAACGTAAATAAATCTTCTCTTTTTCACCATCATGATACAAATCAAAGCTATTTAAAGAAAATTTCAAATTAATTGGCTTATAAGAATCTTCAAAATCAAAATATTTTCCAATTTCCGACATGATCTGATTAATTCTCTCTTCAGCTTTGCTTAAATCATTTTTGAAACTATACTTACTTAAACTTGCTTCAACGCTGCTTAATCTCTGTTTCAATTGATTTATTTCATCACCGTTCCCTAAGCCACTCTGTTTTTGCACAAGAATATCAAGCATGGAAAATAGACTCGCTTTGATCTGCAAAATTTGCTCATAACGACTCTTAATTTTTTTAACATCTTCGTTTTTTTGTTCTAGATCTCTTTTTTGCTGTCTTGTTTCCTTAATTTTATTATCAAGATCGCGAATTTCTTGGCTGATTTCTCGTTCTTCAACTTCTAACTGAGACCTTAGTGAATGATTCAGAGCAATATCTTGTGATAATTTTTTCATAGCTTGATCGAGAAGCTCTGCCTGTCTTGTGAGTGAATTATTTTCTGATAAGCAGAAAGGGCATACACAAACACCAACTTGAACTTGATTTAATGATTCCATCGAAGACAGCATATTAGAGACTTCTTTTTCAGTATCTAAGTGTTTACGAATAGACTCTAATTTAAAAGATAACTTTCTTCTTTTATTGTCATCATTATTTATTTTATCTAATAAACCTTTAAAGAAAACCGCTTCCCTATTGGAATCGTAGATGATGTTTTCATCTGTAACAACTTTATTTAAAGTTTGCTTTGAGTCTTGAGCGTTTCTCCTAATATCCTCCATCTTAACAGGATAACTTTCCATTCCCATCAAAGAATAAAGAACATTAAGTTGATTCTCTATACTAATATTATTTTCGTTGATGTATTTTTCGATAATTTTTTGTTCCTTTTCGAGTGCCTTAATTTCGGATTTTAACTGGGCTTCCTCTTGAGAAAGTAAATAATATTTCTGATCGACAAAACCAAGGAAGATTTTAGTATGGGCAATAGCTTGTTCCCTTTTTTCTCTTTCGTCAAATCGATAGAATAGAGCATGTTTATTTGCGACTAAATTTTGGTGCTGTAAAATAAAGGACATAAAACTTCTTACCGAGGGGCTAGGTAAAGAACGACCTCTAAATTCGGTTGTTTCCTGAGATTCATTAATATCAACAATATCTATAAATAGCTTAGTTAACTGTTTTTTATAGTTCTCATTGGTAAGAAAATATTCTTCTAAAAAATAATCTGAAGAAATTAAGTTCAATTGGTAAGCATCTTCTCTCCTAAAAAATCCACGTCCATTATCTTTTTTCCTACCAAGAACAAAATATTGCTCTTGGATTTGTAAGTACAAATAATAGATTTCTGCATGTTGAGTTATTACTCCCTTTGGAACTGTGTAGCCTCCACCAAAGCAATAATCAAAAATTTCAATTAAAGCACTTTTCCCTGTTGAAGATTTACCAGTGATAATATTTAAGCCTTCTTGCAATTCAATTTTGTGAATTTTTCCTGATTGATCTAGTACACCTATTTCATGGATAACTGTTTTCATGGTTTAATTCCTAACGATATATAAATTTCATAAATAGAACGATTACTAAATAATTTAGCAAGATTTTTAGCAACTCTAATTCTTTTTTTACTATTCTTTTTTTGGATAGGAATAAATGATAAGGAATTTATATCAGTTTCTAACCATTCATTGACTAAACAATATTGGATACTGTCTGATGTCAATATCTTTAATGAGTTTATCCTATCCTGTAAATCATATAATTCTTTGAAATGTTTAAAGAACACAGTATGCATAGAACTCCGGATATTTGAATTTTCTATTTGGGTTTTGAAAAATGGGTGGGTAAATAAGGGAATAAGAATAGGTAAAAGTAATGAGTTTTTCTCTACTCCCGTTAATTCAGAATAAAAATCAGCTAAATATTTACCATATTTGAAAGGGTTATATTTAGCTAAGTACAATGCATCAATAGTATTCATTTTGTAGTATCCCACTTCAAATCATCGTTATTATCCATAGCATCATGCATAACACCGTTTCTATAGGCTATATGTGGTCTATCGCTACCTATAAGGAGTGGTTCAGAACCAATAATATCATCATACAAGTCACAAGAATTCGTAGAATTCCTCCTAGCTTTCCGATATTTTGTCTTATAAATAGAAATAAGCTCTGTCTGGTAATATTCTGTTTTTTCTTTATAAACTGGACTATTATCTAAGTCTTCACTAAGTGATCTTGTAAACTCTAACCAATTGCCTACAGCTTCAGAAATTACCTCTTGATAATGAATATCCTGGATTTTTAAAACAAATTTTTTAGTTACATTTTCTGCTATTTCTTGTTCTGTTGCGATCAATCCCTTAAAGTCAGGAAATGTGAATTCTTTCCTGCATAGCTTAGATGTTAGTTCCAGCATTTCTTCCTTAAAATTTTCATAAGAAATTTGCCAACAATCTTTGTTTGCCATACTGTAAATAAACCCAATTAATCCTTTTAAACATTGATTCTTATTATTGTTAGGAATTCCTTGAGTATATCTTTTTTTAATTCTATTTAGTATTTCCTCTTTGCTTTCTGCTTCAGTAAACAATGTTATTTTTTCAATAACTTGCAAAAGGATAGTATCTCCTTTACTCATAATATCTGCTTGCAGTTTTGCTATTTCAGAGGTTGATGAACTAGAGGAGCAAATATCTTTAAGTATTTCAAGTCGTTTTTGAGAGTCACCTTCATTCCACTTAACCAGTTTTGTTGTTTTTCCAAAAAGTTGAGTGGTATATAAGATTAAATAGTTATATTTTTCGTGATGAAATTCAGGCGCTAACCAGTTTTTTAAGGTCTTCCAAAAACTTTCATGATGATCAGTAAGTGCCGTTGTAACATCTTTCACTTCAATTTGGCTTCCTATTTTTTCTCCATCAGAAATGAGGCTAATATCACCATCTTTTTCAATATAAATACAATCTCCTTCCTCCATTTCAAAACATTTATCAAGAGCTACTATGCTTTGGTAATAAAAAGCTTGTGCAGTTGTTAATGCAGAGTTTTTTGTTTCTTTTCCCATAGTATTTTCTCTAAAATTTGTAACTTAATATTTTAAAAATAACAATTCAATAAAAATTTGAATAAATAATAAATCAATTAGTTATAACTTTCAAATGTCACATTATCTGAAAGAGTAAGCATGCTATAGTGGATATTCTCTAGTATCATCTAAGAATTCTAGTAGTAGCTCTATTTACTGCGCTATCAACAGTTCATATAACGACACATTAATATAAAAATTCTCTTTCCAAATTTTTTCTTTTTTAAAATACCGATTTTAACAAATACCTTCAAACAACTTTTTGCCCTATTGCGGTAATTTTTGCAGTAAGCGTAGGTCAGATTTTAGAATCCGACATTTCCAGCTGCCTTACGCCATTTTCAGACGACCTAAAACCATGTTCGTATCCATGTCCGTTTTATCACGCCTTTAAGCCGCACGATTTTTCATTTCACCAACAAGCGCCCCTGTCTCGCCAAATTCAAAGTCGCCAGCAACAGCAACATCACCAAACCGGAGCCTGTGGTGGCGAGGAAATAGCCTAAAAACAGTAAACGCTCTTCGGCAATCAAATGGAAGCCGCAGCCTGTCATTGCCGCCAAACCGAATGAGAAACCCCAAAAGCTGGGGCTGAATCCTTTCTCCAGCATCCAAGGCAGAAGGCGCAGCAGTAGCAGGAATTGCAGGCAGCCGTAGCCGATTAAAAGCAGTGCGAAGGCATCGATGTGTCCGCCCGATACGGCAAAATAAGCGCCGCTACCGACAAAAGCGGGCGCAAGCTGAATGCCGACAATACCGCGCACAGGGGCGTTGACGGGCGTACCGGTGCGCAAACGGCTCAATATGGCGGCTTCCAAGCTAAGCCATGAAAACAGCCCTGCGCCCAAAAACAGCCAAGTGTAATCTGACAAACCCAATGCCGCCATTGCGGTCGCGCTGACAAAATTGGTGGCAACGGTGGGCAGGTAAATAATCGGCGTGGTGGCATCAAGGGTATGGACGCCACGCCACAAACCACCTGCACGGTACATGGCAAATGCCAACTGACCCGCCGTTCCCAGCAAAATCAACCCTTTTGCCAGCAGCGTTTGATAGGGTAAGGCTGCCAAACCTGCCAGCATAGTGGTAATCGGAATCGCGCTGATAAAACAGCATTGCACCAAATTCTGCAAATCTTGTAAAAATTCGGGGCGGAAAAAACGGATTTTGATGATGTAGGCAATAACCAGCAGCAGCCAAAGCACAAAGGCAGCGGCTAACAACGTTTCCGCAGCCCAATTCGGTAAAAGCCCGATACGCGCGCCGTAACGCCAAGACAAACCGAGCGCGAAAAGCCCCAACGGCATGCTGAAATAGCCGAGGGGGACGGGAAATTTTTTGGTACTCATATTGTGAAGTGTGTGTTAAGGAAAAATTTGTAGTATAGCGGATTTGAATCAGTAAACGCAGCTTGGGCTGGGACACGATAAAGACGTTAAATTTGTCTAAGGCATTGGGTTTCAGCATGAGCCGTATTGTGTATGGATATTCTGATGTTTGAGTTTATATAGTGGATTAAAATAAAAATGAGACAAGGCGGCGAGCCGCAAGGCGTACAGGTGTACGTCAAGGCGAGCCAACGCCGTATCATTGCCATTTTAATCCACTATAAATGTGTTTTCAGACGACCTTTTCAGATTTCGAGGTCGTCTGAAAAAGCAAACGCAGCGGCTGTATCAAACAGGTTTGCGGAAAGTAATGCAGTAAAAGCGGTTGTTCCACAGCAGCCGCGTTTTCTTTTCCTGTACGGTTTCGGGAATGCAGTTTTCGATTTGTGTCAGGTCGAAATCGGTGTCTTGGAAGTAGTTCCGCGTGAATAGGCTTTTTTTGTATTGTTGTTGGATGAAGTCAGTGGTTTCGTCTGCAATCATGATTTTGGTGCCGGGCTTAGCGACGCGCAGCATTTCGGTAATGGCTTTTTGTTTGTCGCTGAAAAAATTGATGCCGCCCACATGAAATACGACGTCGCACATATTGTCGGCAAAGGGTAAGTCTTCGGCGTTGCAGTGTACCAAATCCAAGCCTGCCGCTTTTTTCCGCCATACGTTGCGGCAGCGTTCCAACATGCCGAGCGACAGGTCGGCGCCGGTCAAATCCAGCGCGGCGGGGTCGATGTCGGCGTGCAGGTGGTTCAAATCGACGCCTGTGCCGATGGAGACGTAGAGCGCGGTGCAATCCTGCCGCCATTCCAGTTCGCCCATCAGGCTGCGCCGCATTTCGTTGATGCTGTTGCCGTATCTGAGGCGTGCTATCCAGCGTTCGCCGAAATCGTACCAACGGGCGAGGCGGTTGTACATGTTCATGTATTTGGCGTTGTCGCCCGTTACGCTGTCGGAATTGAGGCACAGCAAGATGCCGTCTTGTTCGGGCGGAAGCTGATTTTGCAGGGCGGGTTTGAGCTTTTGGATGAGCTTGGCGGAAGGCATGGTGCTTCTCCTGTCGATGATTAAACGATGCGTATCTCGAGTCGGTTTCGGCAAAACCGTTAAAGCATTGGATTCATCTATCCAACTTATCCGGCGGGGTCGTCTGAAAGTTTGATTGGATGGGGAACAGGCGATTTTGGGTGGTTGCGCTGCCTGAAATAAAGGCCGTCTGAAATCGTGTTTCAGACGGCCTTTTGACATGGTCTAAGACAAGGATGGATTAGAACTTGCTTTTGATGTTGTCAATCAGGTTCTCGGCTTTTTCTTTTGCATCGTCAACCAGATGTTCTGCTTCTTCTTTGCCTTTTTTCAATACGTCGCTGGCTTTTTCCTCAATGTCGGCGGCAACTTCTTTGACTTTGCCGATGCCTTGTTGGATCACGCCTTCTGCTTGGAGTTTGGGATCGTCTAAGAGTTCTCCGGCTTTCTCTTTTACATTACCGCTGATTTGGTCTAATTTACCGCTCATGGTTTATTTCCTTGATGTTTATGTTGATCGAGAAATCACTATAGTCTAATTGGTAGCTTGTTGCAACTCGGAGGTCGTCTGAAAACCCGCTTCAATAAAATGAAAACTGTTTTTCAGACGACCTGAATCATTTGCCCTTATCGTTAATCAAACCGTTTTTCTGCAAATAATCCCGCGCCACGTCTGCCGGTTTTTCTCCGCCCACTTTCACGCGGTAGTTCATTTCAGTCATTTCGGCTTCGCTGATTTTTCCTGCCAGCTTGTTCAATGCGTTCATGATGTCGGGATGCTGTTCGGCAAACTCGGTTTTCATCAGCGGCGCGCCTTGGTAGGAAGGAAAAAGGGCGATGTCGTCTGAAAGGACGGCAAGGCGGTATTGTTTGAGGTCGCTGTCGGTGGAATAGGCCTCGACGAGGTCGATTTTGCCGTTTAGCAGGGCGGTGTAGCGCAGGGCGGGTTCGAGCGTCGAGAGGTGGCTAAACTGTATGCCGTGTTGTTGCAGACCTTTGTAGCCGTCGGCGCGGTCGGTAAATTCGAGGGTAAAACCGGCGCGGATTTGGTTTTGCACGCGTTTGAGGTCGGATATTTTGTGCAGGTTGTGCGCGGCGGCGTAGTCTTGGCTGACGGCGAGGGCGTAGGTGTTTTGGTATGCCATCGGCGGTAAAAAGGTCAGCCGGTGCTGTCGGACGAGCAGGTCTTTGGCGGTTTGGTAGGTCTGTTCGGGGGAAAGGCGGCGGTTTTGCTGCTCGGCAGGGACTTTGACCAGACTTTCAAGGACAGTGCCGGTAAATTCGGGATAAATATCAATTTCGCCGCTGTTTAAGGCGTTGAACAGAAATGAAGTTTTGCCGAAATTGGGTTTAAGCGCTACTTGCACGCGCGGATTATTTTCTTCAATCAACTGTTTGTACATATTGATGAGGATGTCGGGTTCGCTGCCGAGCTTGCCTGCGATGGTGATTTTTTGTGCGGATGGGTTCGCTTGAAAAATCGGTGCCAAACCAATGGCGATAAGGATGGCCAGCAGGGCGGCGGTAATTGGCATTTTGTGTTTGGACTTTTGCAGTATGCCGATGCCGCCGCTGACCAATACGGCGAGCAGGGCGGACAACAGCGCACCGGTAAACGTCATTGCCATGTTGTTGCGGTCGATGCCGAGCAAAATCAGGTTGCCCAAACCACCCGCGCCGATGAGCGCGGCGAGTGTCGCCGTGCCGATAATCAATACGGACGCGGTGCGGATGCCGGAAATCATGGCGGGCAACGCCATCGGCAATTCAATACGCCACAACGCCTGCCATCGGGACAAGCCGAACGCGGTGTGCGCTTCTTTGATGGCGGGATCGATTTGGCTCAAACCAAGATAGGTGTTCTGAAAAATCGGCAATAGGGCGTAGAGCGTCAGCGCAATCAAAACCGGCGGCGAACCGATGCCGACAAAGGGAATCAGCAAACCGAGCAGCGCGAGGGACGGAATGGTTTGCAGGATATTGGTCACTTGCAAAACACCTTCCGCCCAACGCCGTTTGTCCGCCAGCCACACGGCCAGCGGTACAGCAAGCGCGACGGCGCAAAGCAGGGCAATCAGGGAGAGGCGGAGGTGTTCAAGCGTCGCCTGCCACAGTTCGGCAGGTGGGACGGGAAGGAAATCGGGCATAAGGTGCAAATCAAACAAAAAAGAACTTCACTACAGCAAAAGGTCGTCTGAAACATTTTCAGACGACCTCGGAGGATTATAAGACAGCGTCAAAGCCCCCATCTTCCACCGCCTCAATCAATGCGGCAGGATTGGTTTTCGCAGGGTCGAATTCAATGACCGCATTTTTGTTCTCCAAGCTGACTTCGGCTTTGGCAACGCCTTCCGTGTTTTCCAAAATACGGGTAACGCTTTTCACGCAGCCGCCGCAGGTCATACCGCCGATATTGAGGGTAAGGGTTTCCATAGGATTTCCTTTCTGTAAACGAATTGAGTCTAAAAGCCAATAAAATGTGATGGATTAATAAAAATCAGGATGGGGCAGAGAAGCAAGCCATAGTTCAAATCTAATCAACTATAACCCTAAATGTAGGGGCAAAGTCAAGCAGGTCGTCTGAAAACCTGTCATCGTTATATCTGCATTATTTGAGTGATCACGGCATGTTTGATTTGTTCCATTGCTCACAAATAGTCAAATTGATATTGTTATTTATTATAAATGCTGTATTATGTTCGGGTAATTATAACAAATAAAATAATAACATCATAAATTCCTAACTATCTCCTTTATCCGTCATTCAGACGACCTCATTCCACAGATTTTCGATTTCTCAACACCTCAAGCCATTTGTATGGCTTGTTCGTTAAATTTTGCGCGTTTTAAATTTGGAGAATTGATGTGAATTTCGACTATATAGCCCACATCAGAAAATCGGACCAAAAACCACAACCTTTGCAGACTCACCTGACCGAAGCCGCCGCTATCGCAAAATTATTGGCGACTAAGTTAAATTTAGAACAAGCAGGCGAACTGCTTGGGTTGATGCACGATTTTGGCAAATATTCCCAAAAATTCCAAAACTACATTCGCAGGGTTAATAATATTGGGTTCAATTTTGATCAAGATGACGAAGATAGTTTTAAAGGAGGAGACCATTCCACCGCCGGAGCACAATGGGTTTATCGCAAATTGAGGAAGTTTGGCGCAGCACAGGGTATCGGCGAATTGTTCGGACAAATGCTGGGTTTGTGCATTGCATCACACCACGGCGAAGGCTTGATTGACTGTTTGGATGGAGAAGGTAATCCGAAATGGATTGAGCGGTTTAATAAAACTGATGAACTGACACATTTGGTGGAATGCGAACGAAATGCTGATGAAGTCGTTCAGCAAAAAGCATATGAATTGGCAGGAGAAAACCTGATTCGCAGCCTGCTCAAAGCAGTGAAACCGATTCTTTCCGATCCAGCAAGCAACGACAAAATCAAAGAGTTTTACCTCGGCTGCCTGACCCGTTTCCTGTTTAGCTGCCTGATTGATGCCGACCGTATCAACAGTTCGGATTTTGAACGGGAAGCGCAAAAAGAAGTCCGCCGCTTGGCGGAAAAACCAGATTGGCAATCAGCAATTGATAAATTGGAAGCCAAATTAGCAGGTTTTGAAAATCGTCCTGCCGAAGAAATCAAACCTATTGACGAAATCCGCCGCAAAATTTCAGACGACTGTCTAAAAAGAGCATCAGATTCTCAAGGCATTTATACACTCACAGTACCGACCGGTGGCGGCAAAACATTGGTCAGTCTGCGCTACGCTCTGCATCATGCGCAAAAGCACAATCTTGACCGCATCATCTACATCATTCCCTATACTTCCATCATTGATCAAAACGCGGAAGAAGTCCGTAAAATTTATTGTTTAGATTTGAAAGAAGATGACAATGGTGAATTTCATTCATGTAGAGAATGTTCAGAATGTGAGAAGTGGGTGCTCGAACACCACTCCAATTTAGAACCCGAAAAGCAAAGCTGGCAGGACAAACTGCTGTCCGAAAACTGGGATAAGCCCATTGTATTTACCACGATGGTGCAGTTTTTGGATGCTTGGTTCGGCGGCGGTACGCGCGGCGCGCGGCATATCCACCCGATGACCAATGCGGTGCTGATTTTTGATGAAATCCAAACCCTGCCCGTGAAATGCGTACATTTGTTTTGCAATGTGCTGAACTGGTTGACGGCATTCGGCAAAAGCACGGCGGTTTTGTGTACGGCGACGCAGCCTTTGCTCGGTGAATCGGGTTTGCAGAATTTCCCTGAAGGCAAAAGGGAAAGCATTGCCGCGCGCGGTTTGTTAAAGCAGCCTGCACATGCCGAAATCATGGGAACTGATGAGCAAAGAGAAGAGCTTTATAAAAAGTTATCGCGCGTAGAAATCCGATTCAACGAAAAATCAGGCGGTTGGAATGTGGATGAAGCGGGCGCGTTTTTGCTGGAACAGTTTCAGACGACCCCAAGCTGCCTATTTATCGTCAATACCAAAAAATGGGCGCAGGAGCTTTATCAATATTGCCAAAGGCAAAATATGCCGTCCGAATCCTTATTCCATCTCAGCACCAACCAATGCGCGGCGCACCGCAAAGCGATTTTTGACACCATCAAAGCTCGTCTGAAAAACAAAGAACCCGTTATCTGCATCAGCACCCAGTTGATTGAAGCAGGCGTGGATATTTCAATGGCTTGCGTGATTCGTGCCTTAAGCGGATTGGACAGCATTGCCCAAGCGGCAGGGCGTTGCAACCGGCATGGCGAGAAAAAAGGCAAAGGGCAGGTGTGGGTGTTGAATTTGCAGGAGCAGGATTTTACGCGGATATTGCCCGATATTCAGGCAGGCAAAACCCATGCCGAACGCGTGTTTCGCGATTTTGCCGGGCAGGATATTTTGCAGCCAGAAGCGATGAAGCGATATTTTGAATATTATTTTTACCAGCGCAGTGATGAAATGTTGTATTCCGTCAAAAACAGCGAAACAGGTTCACTGCTGGATTGGCTGAGCGATAATAAAAACAATCCTGGCGGTAATATAAATATAAATAACCGCAGAACTGGAAAAATCCAACTGCTGATGCAATCCTTCAAAAGCGCAGGGCGTGCTTTCCAAGCCATAGACGCGCCGACACACGCCGTGATTGTGCCGTATGGTGAAGGTGCGGAACTCATTGCCAAACTCTGCGGCGAATGGGATCCGAAAGAAATGTATGACGCAAAGAAAAAAGCCCAGCGTTACAGCGTGAACGTCTTCCCCAACGTTTGGGATAAATTGCAAAAAGAAAACGCCCTGTATGAAACCATTGAAGGTTCGGGCATTTATTATTTGAATGAACGCTATTACAACGATGAATTCGGCTTGTCTTTGGACGAAACAAGCGAAATGACTTTTTACGATTTATAGGAGCAATATGGACAGCAAAATCAGTTTCCGCGTATGGGGGCGGCAAGCCTTGTTTACCGATCCCGTTACCAAAATTGGCGGCGAAAAATTCAGCTACCAAGTGCCGACATACGAAGCCATTAAAGGCATCGTTAAAAGCATCTATTGGAAACCCACCTTGATTTGGCATATCGACCGCATTCGTGTGATGAAACCCATCCGTACCCAAAGCAAATCCACTAAACCAAGACAGTGGGAATCACCCAAAGGCATAGATCATACTTTGGCGATTTACACCTTTTTGCAGGACGTGGAATACCAAGTGGAAGCCCATTTTGAATGGAACGAACATTGGGAAGAATTGGCAGGCGACCGCAATTTCGGCAAACATATCGCCATTGCCAGAAGAATGTTGGAACGCGGCGGGCGGCAGGATATTTTTCTCGGCACGCGCGATTGCCAAGGCTATGTCGAGCTGTGCACTTTCGGCGAAGGCGAAGGGTTTTACGATGAAATCGATAATTTGGATTTCGGTCTGATGTTCCATAGTTTCGGCTATCCCGAAGAAACCGGAAAACCCGAATTGGTCAGTCGTTTTTGGATGGCAAATATGCAAAACGGTGTGATTGAGTTTCCAGGTGTCAACGATACAGAAGGTCGTCTGAAAACCCGATTTATCCGCAAAATGCAGCCTGAAAAACCGTTCAAGCGCGGCGAAAACGTTAAGCCTGTGGAAGACGAAGCCAAGGAGCTGGAATTATGAGCTGGATGCAGAAACTTTATCGGACGTATAACGAAATTGAAAAGAATGCGAACTTATCGAATTTGGAAAAAGAAAAACTAGCACCATTGTGGCATAGCCCGCAAACTGCCCATATTCAAATTACTTTGGATGGAGATGGAAAGTTTCTTGGAGCTAGGGTTTTAAACGATAAACCGATTATCATGTTGCCCGTAACGGAAAGCTCAGAGGGACGGACAAGCGGTTTGGCTCCCCATGCTTTGGCGGATAGCTTGCAATATATCGCAAAAGATTTAGGGCTGACTTATCAAAAAGAAGTCATTACAGAAATCGAAGGGAAAAACGGTAAAAAGAAAAAAACAAAAAGCAAGCATGAAGACTTGATTTTCAATCTATATACAGAACAGCTAGATAAATGGTGTGCAGCGATAGATAACAAAAAGGTATTGTCAATACAAAAATATGTTCACAAGGGAACGGTATTAGCTGATTTGATAAAAGAAAAAGTCATTCCCGTAGATGATAACGGCGAGTTGCTGACAAATTGGATTGAAAGGGAAAACAAAGACAAGCAAAAACCTGAATTGTTTAATGTTTTGACTAAGGAGCAAGGGAAATTTGAAATCCGAAAAGCTCTTGTTGTTTGGTCAGTGCAAATACCCGGCGATTTTGTTCCTGAAACCTGTAAGGATAAGGAAGTCCAGAAAAGTTGGGGAAATTATTACCAACAGACTTTAAAAAGCCAATTTTGCACAATAACAGGGAATGAACAGAAAATTCGTGAAAGTCATCCCGCAAAATTGCTTTATTCAGGCGACAAAGCAAAATTGATTTCTTCCAATGATAAGGAAGGATTTACCTACTTAGGTCGATTTGAAGAAGCTAACCAAGCAACAACAATTTCGGCTGAAGTATCGCATAAGGCTCATGCCGCACTTAGGTGGTTGATCGATAGGCAAACTACTGCACGAAATAATGAACAAGTTACCGTCGCCTGGGCAATCAGCGGCAAACCCATTCCGTCGCCGATGAAAGATATTTCCACCGAACTGGATTGGACGGATATAGACAACTGGGACATCAGTGCGGTTGAAAATCCCGATGAAGCCGCCGTGCAAAGGCTACCTGAAAATTCGGAAGCATCCCCCGATTGGTCGGTAAATATCGGGCGTGCTGCTGCGCAAATCATCAAAAAGAAACTGCACGGCTATCAGGCAGAATTGAAAGCCCACGAACAAATCTCCCTGATTATGCTCGATTCTGCCACGCCGGGGCGCATGGCACTGACCTATTACCAAGAATTTCTGCCTGCCGACTATTTCGCCAATTTGGATGCATGGATTGATGATTTTTCCTGGTATCAGCGTTACAGCATTGAGCAACCGAATGCTAAAAAATCAGATAAAAAGAAAACCCTCTGGGCTTTCGTCCCGCCGTCGCCTTATAACATTGCCGAAGCCGTGTACGGCAAATCCCTGTCCGATACGCTCAAAAAACAGCTTTACGCTCGCCTTCTGCCCGTTATCGCAGGCGGAACATCCGTGCCGATTCCTGAAGATTTGGTGCGTCAAAGTTTTCAGGCAGCCTGCAATCCTAATGGCTGCGAAAACTGGGAATGGCAAAGAAACATCGGCGTCGCCTGTGCCCTATACAAAGGCTGGCGCGCTCGTCATTACGATTTATCACAACGGAGAACTTATCCTATGAGTTTAGATACTGAAAACCGCTCGCGCGATTATCTGTATGGCCGATTAATTGCACAAGCAGAAAGCATGGAGTGGTATGCCTTATATTTACAAAATGGTAAAAAAACGCCTACTCGTGCGACTAACGCAGAACGTTATTTCCAACAGTTTGCACAAAGGCCATACAGCACATGGCGAAACCTTGCAAGTGAGAAATTGGTGCCATATCAAAATTATTTGACTAGTCAAGGAAAAGATTTCTATAAGCAGGCTATTGGTGAAATTATGGAGCTTTTCCAAAGGGATGATTATGTTTGTGATGACAAATTAAGTGGCGAATTTCTCTTAGGCTATCATTGCCAAAAAATGGAAAATGCCCGCGAAATTGCCAAACGTAAAGCAGCTAAAGTTAGCAAAGCAAAACTAACAGAAACCAATTAATCTTTTTATGGAGAATGAAAAATGTCTTTAACCAAAAAAATTGATTTTGCTCTGATTATCAAAGTACAAAAAAAGGCAAATCCAAATGGAGATCCTTTAAATGGAAACAGACCGCGCACCGATTTCCAAGGCTTTGGTGAAATGACCGATGTGTGTCTGAAACGCAAAATCCGTGATCGTTTACATGGTGGATTTTATCTGCTTAATGATACAAAACGAGAAAATAAAGTTGAAGAGAATATTTTTGTACAGACAGATGAACAAAAAACAGATGGCATGACCAGTCTGAAGAACCGAGCTGAATCGGAAGAATTTGGATTGGGTAAAAAAGCTTTTGAAGTTAAGAAAGGTCAAGATAAAGTTAAACACAAAGATGAAACTAAAGATCTAGCATGTAAGAAGTGGTTTGATGTAAGAGCTTTTGGTCAAGTTTTTGCTTTTGGTAAAGAAGAAGGTGGTAGTGGAGTTTCTATTGCGATTAGAGGTCCTGTAACTATTCAATCCGCTTTTAGTGTCGAGCCAATTTATGTTGATAGTATACAAATCGTCAAGAGTGTAGATAGTGATGACAAAGAAGGAAAAAATGCTCGAATGGGTATGAAACATCGAGCTACTGATAGTGTTTACGTTGCCTTCGGTGCAATGTCGCCGCAGCTTGCCGAGCGCACCGGTTTTTCAGACGACGATGCTGAAAAAATCAAAGCTGTGCTTACCCAGCTTTTTGAAGGCGACGCATCATCCGCCCGCCCCGAAGGCAGTATGCAGGTGTTGAAACTGATCTGGTGGGAACACAACAGCAAAGCTGGGCAATACTCTTCCGCTAAAGTGCACGGCAGCCTGAAAGTGAATGCGGATGGCAGCTACGAACTGGAAAAACTTGATGGTCTAATTCCGCAGGTAATTGACGGCTTCTAAAAGCATTCAAAAAATGACCGCACTTTTAACCGAAACTCAAGGGGAAAATCAGGACACGCACCTGATTCCCCTTTCTGCCCTGCAACACTACGCCTTCTGCCCGCGCCAATGCGCCCTGATTCATAACGAGCAGGCGTGGGCGGAGAACTATTTGACCGCGCAGGGCAAGGCGCTACACGAACGGGTGGATTCGGGCGAGCCGGAAACGCGCAAGGGCGTGCGCTTTGAGCGGACGGTGCATGTGTCGGCGGAGAAGCTGGGCATCAGCGGCGTGTTGGATTTGGTGGAAGTGGAAACGAAAACAGGCCGTCTGAAACCCGTGGAATACAAACGCGGTAAGCCCAAACCCGACCCGATGGACGAAATCCAGCTTTGCGCCCAAGGCTTGTGCTTGGAAGAAATGACGGGGCAAACCGTTTCAGAGGGCGCGCTGTGGTATATGCAAACCCGCCACCGCGTCCCCGTCGTATTTTCAGACGACCTGCGCACCCAAACACTCGCCACCATCTCCGCCGCCCGCGAACTCCTAAACAGCGGACAAACCCCGCCGCCCGACTACGGCAAACGTTGCAAAGCCTGCTCGCTGGTGGAGATTTGCCAGCCGGAGTTGTTGGGGAAACGGGATAGGTCAGTAGGGTATGTCGAAGGGTTGTTTGGGAAATAGAAATTTTCAATTATTTAATCGAGATGAAATTATGAAAATAATGAGTTATATCATTACACATGATTATGGTTTTGCTCCTAATCCTTATGGTGGATTTTTAACTCTCGCCACATGCAAACCCAAAATAAGAAATAGTGCAAAAATAGGAGATATTCTTGTTGGAATAGGCTCCAGCACAGGAGCTTATAAAAATCGATTAATTTATGCAGCTCAAGTATCTAATGTAGTGGATATGAATGAATATTTTGAAAATCCAATATATCAAGTTAAAAAAACAAGTGATGAAAATATTTCAAGAAGAAGAGGAGATAATATTTATTATCAAGAGAATGGAACCTGGATTCAGTTAAATAACCCTTTCCATGATGAAGGCAATATGAGCCATGATTTAAATTCTACAAATGTTTTAATATGTGAAGATTTTTGGTACTTTGGAAACAAAGCCCCATTTTTACCTGAAAATTTTCTTGGGATTGTTAAGAAAGGACCTGGTCATAAAAATATAAATGACCAAATTTTAGCGTCTAGTTTTTTAGATTGGTTGGCGATGTATGAAAAAGGAATTATTGGTAAGCCCAGTAGTTTAGAAAATAGATAGGAATACACCCATGCGCAAACTGCAAAACACGCTCTACATCACCACCCAAGGCAGCTATCTGCATAAGGAGCGGGAGACGCTGGTGGTAGAGCAGGAGCGTAAGAAGGTGGCGCAGTTGCCGGTGCATTCCATCGGGCATATTTTCTGTTTTGGCAATGTGCTGGTGTCGCCGTTTTTGCTGGGATTTTGCGGCGAAAATAATGTGAATTTGGCGTTTTTTACCGAAAACGGACGTTTCTTGGGGCGGCTTCAGGGGCGGCAGAGCGGCAATGTCCTGCTGCGTCGGGCGCAGTATCGGGTGTCGGAGCAGAATCCCGTGCCGATTGCGCGCAATATCATTGCGGCGAAGATTCAGGCGAGTAAACGGGTGCTTCAGCGGCAGATTCGCAATTATGGCGAGAATGTGGCGATTCAAAGTGCGGTCGATGCTTTGAACATTTCGCTGCGGCAGTTGAAGGGCGCGGCGGAGCTGGACGTGGTGCGCGGTATTGAGGGCGATGCGGCAGCGCGTTATTTTGGCGTATTCGGGCAGCTTTTGAGCGAAAAAAGCGGCTTTACTTTTGACGGGCGCAACCGCCGTCCGCCCAGAGACGGAGTGAATGCGCTGTTGTCGTTTGTGTACAGCATTCTGGGCAAGGACATCAGCGGCGCGCTGCAAGGCGTGGGGCTGGATCCGCAGGTGGGTTTTCTACACGCCGACCGACCGGGTCGCGACAGTTTGGCGCAGGATATTTTGGAAGAATTCCGCGCGTGGTGGGCGGACAGGTTGGTGTTATCGCTGATTAACCGCGGGCAAATCAAACCGCAGGATTTTGTTACCGAGGCAAGCGGTGCGGTTAGCCTGAAAGCCGAGGCGCGTAAGCTCTTGTTCCAAGCTTTGCAGGCAAAAAAGCAGGAGAAAATCGTTCATCCGTTTTTAGGTGAGGAAGTGGAAATTGGGCTGCTGCCGTATATTCAGGCAATGCTGTTGGCGCGGCACTTACGCGGGGATTTGGCGGAATACCCGCCGTTTTTGATGAGATAGGTTTGCAAGTCGTCTGAAAACGGGTTGGATGTTTTCAGACGACCTCTAAAGCAGCCTGCACATGGGAATACAAAATGCTGATGCTGATTACTTACGATATTTCGCTGGAAGACGCGGAAGGACAAGCAAGGCTGCGGCGCATGGCGAAATTGTGTTTGGACTACGGCGTGCGCGTGCAGTATTCGGTGTTCGAATGCGACATCGCACCCGACCAGTGGGTTGTTTTAAAAGACAAACTCTTGAAAACCTACAACCCCGAAACCGACAGCCTGCGCTTTTACCATTTAGGCAGCAAATGGCGGCGCAAAGTAGAACACCACGGCGCGAAACCGGCGGTGGATGTATTTAAGGATACATTGATTGTGTGAATCGCCAACCTACAGTTCTCATGAAAATGCGGCAGGGTTGGCGAACTGGGATTGTTCTTTAACAATCAGGATATTGTGAATGCGGGTGTAACGGAAAAGGCTGGCTGTGTTATACTCGCGTTCGCGCTTTTCTTGGGAGCTTAGCGAAATCGAGGTTGCAAAGCCTGATGGAACAAGGCTTTTGAGAGAGGCCCAGCCGCCTTCAGGCGGCTGTGTGTTGAAACCCCGATTGCGACCCGATGGAATATCAGAAACTGGCAGCCGCCTTCAGGCGGCTGTGTGTTGAAACATCACATCTAAGTCAGTTACTGGAGATGGGATACCAGCCGCCTTCAGGCGGCTGTGTGTTGAAACAATAAACCGAATTGGCAGACGCAGACGGTCGCGCAGCCGCCTTCAGGCGGCTGTGTGTTGAAACGCTTGGTTCGTTCGTGGTCGTTGGATTGTCTGGCCAGCCGCCTTCAGGCGGCTGTGTGTTGAAACGATTTCTTCTTGTTGCTCAAGCTCTTGCATAACTCAGCCGCCTTCAGGCGGCTGTGTGTTGAAACGATTTGATCCAGTGTGAATATGGCGAAGAAGCCACAGCCGCCTTCAGGCGGCTGTGTGTTGAAACATCTGGTAAAAATGTACATGATTCCGAAGTTGAAACAGCCGCCTTCAGGCGGCTGTGTGTTGAAACGTTTCCGCTTGCGCTTTTTTAAGCTCGTCGGCGTCAGCCGCCTTCAGGCGGCTGTGTGTTGAAACTTTGATTTATTTGTTTAAGGGGTAGATATGAAAAACAGCCGCCTTCAGGCGGCTGTGTGTTGAAACTATCCCTCGCTTTTGACGATAGTGGACAGTTTCTCAGCCGCCTTCAGGCGGCTGTGTGTTGAAACTTTGAATGTGAAGCTCAAGGTATCAATGAAAGCAGCAGCCGCCTTCAGGCGGCTGTGTGTTGAAACCCCCAAGACAGGGAAAGGCAACACATCAAGGATATCAGCCGCCTTCAGGCGGCTGTGTGTTGAAACCCTTCAATACCGAAACAGAAAAAGACCTATTGGAACAGCCGCCTTCAGGCGGCTGTGTGTTGAAACCTTGTAGGGATTGAAACGACCGTTTTTTATGATCAGCCGCCTTCAGGCGGCTGTGTGTTGAAACCGCGTCCTGATCTGAAACCAAATTCCACGCTGGCACAGCCGCCTTCAGGCGGCTGTGTGTTGAAACGGCTGACTTGTACAAGCCGTACACGCTCTTGTCGCAGCCGCCTTCAGGCGGCTGTGTGTTGAAACTGTACCTGATACCTATCGCAATAGCCATGCTTGGCAGCCGCCTTCAGGCGGCTGTGTGTTGAAACATAGACAAAATAGGCACAGGTCAGCACGCATATTGCAGCCGCCTTCAGGCGGCTGTGTGTTGAAACAGATCGAAGATCAAAATAAAGCGTATGGAGCAAAACAGCCGCCTTCAGGCGGCTGTGTGTTGAAACGAATGCGACCTGATGGCAAACAAACTCGTCATCGGCAGCCGCCTTCAGGCGGCTGTGTGTTGAAACAGGACGGGCATTTCTCATCCCCGACTTAGGATTGCAGCCGCCTTCAGGCGGCTGTGTGTTGAAACGGCAAAACTGATGGCAGATAAACCTTTGACGGCCAGCCGCCTTCAGGCGGCTGTGTGTTGAAACAATAGCCTTTTGAACTAACAGCAAAGTATCGGAACAGCCGCCTTCAGGCGGCTGTGTGTTGAAACTGGGTAAAGCTGGACGCGACGGCGCAGGTCGTCGCAGCCGCCTTCAGGCGGCTGTGTGTTGAAACGGCAAACCAATCAATCGACCCTTTAAATGTGATCAGCCGCCTTCAGGCGGCTGTGTGTTGAAACTTGCGTTACCACGCTGACAAACGCATTGACAAATCAGCCGCCTTCAGGCGGCTGTGTGTTGAAACTCTACCACCAGGCTATCATAGGATACCCCTGCTACAGCCGCCTTCAGGCGGCTGTGTGTTGAAACTACTTGAAAACGGTCAGAAGCAGGAGGCAGTGTACAGCCGCCTTCAGGCGGCTGTGTGTTGAAACTATCTTGGCAGACAAATCATAATAGGGAACAGGCAGCCGCCTTCAGGCGGCTGTGTGTTGAAACAGCACAGGCAGCCAAACTAAGGCTAAAAGCTGTTCAGCCGCCTTCAGGCGGCTGTGTGTTGAAACCCGATCGAAGCAAACCTCAACGTAGAAATCGTTACAGCCGCCTTCAGGCGGCTGTGTGTTGAAACATCCTGATAACCCAACATCCCCGCCTGATAGACGCAGCCGCCTTCAGGCGGCTGTGTGTTGAAACATCCTGAAAGCCGTACAAATCCAGCATGGCAAAACAGCCGCCTTCAGGCGGCTGTGTGTTGAAACAACGGTCTGCGTCAAAGAGTTATTAAGCTCCGTCCAGCCGCCTTCAGGCGGCTGTGTGTTGAAACATGTATGCAAATATGCACAAGATAAGTATGCTTGCAGCCGCCTTCAGGCGGCTGTGTGTTGAAACCATAAATCAGAAAGGCGATACGATAACCCTGCCCAGCCGCCTTCAGGCGGCTGTGTGTTGAAACGCCTTTGCCATCATCTCATAAAGATGGTCCTACCAGCCGCCTTCAGGCGGCTGTGTGTTGAAACACTTTCGCACCATTTGGACAGGCGCATACGCAGCAGCCGCCTTCAGGCGGCTGTGTGTTGAAACATCAGAAAGGAAAGAAAATGAAGCAGTACATTGCAGCCGCCTTCAGGCGGCTGTGTGTTGAAACCTTTAATAGATGTTTGAATTTTGGAAAGGGTTTGCAGCCGCCTTCAGGCGGCTGTGTGTTGAAACTACGATGTCGTCCGCCCAATTCGGACGCTTGGTTCAGCCGCCTTCAGGCGGCTGTGTGTTGAAACTGCTATTTTTTGAAATAAAATAAACATCATCTGCCAGCCGCCTTCAGGCGGCTGTGTGTTGAAACCGGTTGCCACGACCGGCCGCTCAGTATGCCCAACAGCCGCCTTCAGGCGGCTGTGTGTTGAAACCGCGATCCGTTTAATGACGAAATCCAGTCTGCGGCAGCCGCCTTCAGGCGGCTGTGTGTTGAAACTGCAATTGCCGTTGCTACCAAACAGGAAAGTGTTCAGCCGCCTTCAGGCGGCTGTGTGTTGAAACCGCTACCGTTTCCGCTATTACCGCCACCGTTTCCGCAGCCGCCTTCAGGCGGCTGTGTGTTGAAACCCGTAATCAGATAAATCAATTGAATACTCCAAAACAGCCGCCTTCAGGCGGCTGTGTGTTGAAACGCTGAATAAATCGAGTAACTACATCCGCGATATTCAGCCGCCTTCAGGCGGCTGTGTGTTGAAACCAGAATTGACGATTCCTACTGAAAAAATTCCTGAACAGCCGCCTTCAGGCGGCTGTGTGTTGAAACCGCAAGGGCGATATGGTTGTGATTTCAAACCGGCCAGCCGCCTTCAGGCGGCTGTGTGTTGAAACTAGTAATTGATTTAAATTGAATGATGTTTTTTTACCAGCCGCCTTCAGGCGGCTGTGTGTTGAAACTTTATTCAGCCTGTTACGGCTATGATGATATTCAACCAGCCGCCTTCAGGCGGCTGTGTGTTGAAACCAGCATTAAATGCGTCTTCATAGCTTTCAAAATGCCAGCCGCCTTCAGGCGGCTGTGTGTTGAAACGTTGAATTCGGGTTTTGCTGTGTTCGGCAGGTATCCAGCCGCCTTCAGGCGGCTGTGTGTTGAAACTGTCAGATGGGGCTTTGGCGGTTCGGACGGCGTTCCAGCCGCCTTCAGGCGGCTGTGTGTTGAAACGTAAAGGAAAATAAAATGAACCTGAAACAAAAACCAGCCGCCTTCAGGCGGCTGTGTGTTGAAACCATTTGCGGCTGACTGGCTGCTGCTTCCTGTGGTCCAGCCGCCTTCAGGCGGCTGTGTGTTGAAACATATTCACTCTTTCTTATGCCGCCTGACGATATACCAGCCGCCTTCAGGCGGCTGTGTGTTGAAACTGATTTAGCGTATTTCATTTTTGACCTTTCCGCCGCCAGCCGCCTTCAGGCGGCTGTGTGTTGAAACGGGATAAAGGCAACGAATCCCAATGCATCAAAACCCAGCCGCCTTCAGGCGGCTGTGTGTTGAAACAACTTTGGGAATATTTCACACTTTGCGTCTGTGTCGCCAGCCGCCTTCAGGCGGCTGTGTGTTGAAACTGTGGATTGCCAATCAACATACGGCCGGTAGTGTCCAGCCGCCTTCAGGCGGCTGTGTGTTGAAACTGACAGTCTAGTCCCTGCCGCTTCCGACGGGCGCCAGCCGCCTTCAGGCGGCTGTGTGTTGAAACGCCCATTTTACCCGGGTGGCGACTATGAAACGGCCAGCCGCCTTCAGGCGGCTGTGTGTTGAAACCCGTCGATATGTAGGACAGAGAACCCAGTGTAATTCCAGCCGCCTTCAGGCGGCTGTGTGTTGAAACCTGCTTGGTTCATGCCGAAGCGAATATTGTCAAACCAGCCGCCTTCAGGCGGCTGTGTGTTGAAACCCTTAAACGGCGGGCAACAAAAAAGCCCTGTTACCCAGCCGCCTTCAGGCGGCTGTGTGTTGAAACATGCCGCAAATCGTGGAATCTCAAGTCCTCAATCCCAGCCGCCTTCAGGCGGCTGTGTGTTGAAACCAACTTGGTTGTCTATTTCGGCCACTCAAGACAAACCAGCCGCCTTCAGGCGGCTGTGTGTTGAAACACCGCACCACAAATAGATGAGGAGGAATGTTTCCCAGCCGCCTTCAGGCGGCTGTGTGTTGAAACCCATCAGCTCGGCGGTATTGTAGCCGCCAAGATTCCAGCCGCCTTCAGGCGGCTGTGTGTTGAAACAATTCGCTTATCCGCCTCTTTCAGACGGCCTGAACCAGCCGCCTTCAGGCGGCTGTGTGTTGAAACCTCGCCAAACAGCGCGTCCATTGCGCCCAATCGGCCAGCCGCCTTCAGGCGGCTGTGTGTTGAAACTTAGTTTACTTTTCGGTCTGCATCTCTCAACTGTCCAGCCGCCTTCAGGCGGCTGTGTGTTGAAACAGTGTTAGACCTACTAGAATACCAACCAATAATAACCAGCCGCCTTCAGGCGGCTGTGTGTTGAAACTACTGGAGTCCGAAAGACTACCCCGGTAATATCCCAGCCGCCTTCAGGCGGCTGTGTGTTGAAACGTTGCTGTGGGCGCATTTTGCGCCGCACGCTCCTCCAGCCGCCTTCAGGCGGCTGTGTGTTGAAACCCCAGTCAGGGGATAAATAGCCGATGTTCATTTCCAGCCGCCTTCAGGCGGCTGTGTGTTGAAACTGATGGGCTGTCAGTCATCAACGCCGCCATTGCCCCAGCCGCCTTCAGGCGGCTGTGTGTTGAAACATTTTTTTGCTCCTATCCGCCTGTAGGCGGTCAGCCAGCCGCCTTCAGGCGGCTGTGTGTTGAAACCTTGCCGAGTATATGCAGGAAGAAGGAATCCAAGCCAGCCGCCTTCAGGCGGCTGTGTGTTGAAACCATTGCTTCGCACCGCATGACTTCGGCGATGTCAAGCCAGCCGCCTTCAGGCGGCTGTGTGTTGAAACGACCGTTGAGAATAAGTACGCCAAATGGACCAGCCCAGCCGCCTTCAGGCGGCTGTGTGTTGAAACTCCATGTTTTCACGGAGGACTTGCCAAAGCTGACGCCAGCCGCCTTCAGGCGGCTGTGTGTTGAAACGTCACGTGGGTAGATTTTGACATTTGCAGATTGCCCCCAGCCGCCTTCAGGCGGCTGTGTGTTGAAACCAACTAAATTCCTAACATAGATGTCTATCATTGTCCCCAGCCGCCTTCAGGCGGCTGTGTGTTGAAACGCGTTTTGTGGTTTTATGGGACTGCGTCTGTGCCACCAGCCGCCTTCAGGCGGCTGTGTGTTGAAACCTGTCGTTGCGTCAGAAGCCAAACTGCCCGTGTTCCAGCCGCCTTCAGGCGGCTGTGTGTTGAAACTATGAACCGTAGTACAGGAGCGGAGGGGTGGGAACCAGCCGCCTTCAGGCGGCTGTGTGTTGAAACATAGGCGGATTCCATTGAAACTTCCTCTGTTCTTCCAGCCGCCTTCAGGCGGCTGTGTGTTGAAACGAAAGTTTCCGCCCGCAAATTGCCGAACTGGAACCAGCCGCCTTCAGGCGGCTGTGTGTTGAAACTTTTGTTTTGTTTAACCGTGTTGAATCACACGGTCCAGCCGCCTTCAGGCGGCTGTGTGTTGAAACCGCCAAGACCTGAGGCGACATCGCCGTCTCCTGTCCCAGCCGCCTTCAGGCGGCTGTGTGTTGAAACTCTGAATCAGTCCCCATGTGATAGGCATATTTGTCCAGCCGCCTTCAGGCGGCTGTGTGTTGAAACAACGTCGTATCGGCAGCCGTCCAGATTACGGGCCCAGCCGCCTTCAGGCGGCTGTGTGTTGAAACTTTGGTTCTTCGGGTTTTGTTTCGGCTTTGGGATACCCAGCCGCCTTCAGGCGGCTGTGTGTTGAAACTGTCATACGCTACGTCATCTGCGCGTGTATAGGTCCAGCCGCCTTCAGGCGGCTGTGTGTTGAAACTCCAAAAAATCCCACCAGTCTACGCCGTATCTATCCAGCCGCCTTCAGGCGGCTGTGTGTTGAAACTGATTCGTCAGCAGACTTCTCTATTAGAAAAAAACCAGCCGCCTTCAGGCGGCTGTGTGTTGAAACACCGCCTTCATGGATGCATAAAATCCGAGCGCACCCAGCCGCCTTCAGGCGGCTGTGTGTTGAAACCCGACCTGGCGATTGAGTAATGCGCGACCGGATTCCAGCCGCCTTCAGGCGGCTGTGTGTTGAAACTGTGAAAACACCACGAGCTAAAACCGATACGCTACCAGCCGCCTTCAGGCGGCTGTGTGTTGAAACGGAGCAAGCCCCGCAATACCTCCGCTATGATAACGCCAGCCGCCTTCAGGCGGCTGTGTGTTGAAACTTTGAAAGTAAATACCTGATATAAAAGGCAGAAAACCAGCCGCCTTCAGGCGGCTGTGTGTTGAAACAACAGAAAACGCACTCCATAAGCTTTACCTTCGACCAGCCGCCTTCAGGCGGCTGTGTGTTGAAACCAAAAAACGGAATGCCAAAAAACAAAACGAACGCACCAGCCGCCTTCAGGCGGCTGTGTGTTGAAACTATTAAATATGGATTTTCCCAATCGCAGCAATCTGCCAGCCGCCTTCAGGCGGCTGTGTGTTGAAACATCAACACGGTAAAAAGCAGCTCAATTAATTAGTGCCAGCCGCCTTCAGGCGGCTGTGTGTTGAAACATTTTTTGCTCCTATTCGCCTGATGGCGGTCAGTTCCAGCCGCCTTCAGGCGGCTGTGTGTTGAAACCCCGTATTTGCCCGTTACCGTTACGCTTTTGTTCCCCAGCCGCCTTCAGGCGGCTGTGTGTTGAAACTTGCTCTTCTGTCGGCGGCTGCCATGCTTTTGGCCCAGCCGCCTTCAGGCGGCTGTGTGTTGAAACATAGCTCCTCCAATGCGCCATAGACGAACCATGCCAGCCGCCTTCAGGCGGCTGTGTGTTGAAACGTTTATATTCGGGTCGTACACCTCTCTGACAGCCCCAGCCGCCTTTAGGCGGCTGTGTGTTGAAACATGCTGCCGCCACCAAGTTGTTGACCGCCAGCGGCCAGCCGCCTTTAGGCGGCTGTGTGTTGAAACCATCGAACTCGCGCTCCACCGCCACGCCACCAGCCCAGCCGCCTTTAGGCGGCTGTGTGTTGAAACTGGGTAAAACCTGTATTGCCAAACGGATCGGGATAGCCAGCCGCCTTTAGGCGGCTGTGTGTTGAAACAAACAAATCATCAAGTACATCTAAAACGCCTTGACCAGCCGCCTTTAGGCGGCTGTGTGTTGAAACAAGCCAATTTGGCACCGAATACATTAGGGAAGGCCCAGCCGCCTTTAGGCGGCTGTGTGTTGAAACCCCACGGTTGTGGACGGTGAACGTCCTAAAACCAACCAGCCGCCTTTAGGCGGCTGTGTGTTGAAACCCGTCTGCACCTGGCTTCCCGTCTGCACCTGGATCAGCCGCCTTTAGGCGGCTGTGTGTTGAAACGGCTGATATGAAGTTCTTTAAAGAACAAACGATGAACCAGCCTCCTTTAGGCGGCTGTGTGTTGAAACAGACGGCCTGCCACGGCGGATTTGTGGCGGTGGTCCAGCCGCCTTTAGGCGGCTGTGTGTTAAAACTTCTGTACAGGACCTCCTAGATGTAGAAACTAGTAGCGTTGTTTACAGTATTTCCAGGAGAATACTGAAACATGAACATGCACAAAAACACCCGTCTCACCCCGCACCACCGCCAAGCCATTTGGCTGGCCTACACGCAGGAAAAGGAAAGCGTCACCTCCCTGGCACGCCGCTAACAAGTCAGCCGCGTCACCATTTACCGCGCACTTAAAGTCGCAAGTGGCAGACTGCTCAAACCCCAAACCAGTACCAACAACCGTTTCAAACAGGCAAAGTACGGAATGAAACGCCCGGCCAAGGTAGAACGCGGCATTCAGGAAAAACTCAAAAGGCAGGCCAAACGCTACAATAAATCCTACCCCGGAGAGCTGGTACATCTCGATACCAAACGGCTGCCGCTGCTCAAAGGGCAGAAAGCCACCGATAAGCGGGATTACCTGTTTGTCGCCATCGACGATTTCTCAAGGGAGCTATACGCCGCCATTTTGCTGTCAAGTGTGTGAAATAGACGTTACCGCCCTCCATGCCTTGCGACGTGGTCATTGTGGTATGGCTATCGTCCCAACCAGCCATGATGTTCAGCTGGCCCGTCGTACCTGTGCCGTTATACGTAAATACGTTGTTATCGGCCGAGCTACCGTTACCGCCTGGTCTCGCAACATCCGTCGTGGGATCGATTGTTGGTGTGTTTACACTGTAGCCCAACCAAATGTCGCCCATACGAGAGAGGATGTTCGTCGTATCCACGTTTGGATTGGTGCTGGTGAACTTTGCCGTACGAATGTTATTCTGAGCGATAATGTTCGTCTGTGTCGAGGCAGCGGCGGTGCGTTCAATCTTCACCTCATCGTTGAAGTAGATGCTTCCTCGCTCAGAATTGCGACTACCCAGAGGACATCCAATGTTGGTGATATCCTCTCCTGCAGCCAAGAAGTTGATATAGCCATGCCCTTTACCGGCGACGTTATCACTCTTGATATTCAGCTTCTGCGTAGAGATATTTCCTGCATCAGAAAGCACATAGATATCGTTACCATTAGTCGAAGCATCCCAACCATTGGCAATACCGTCAGTACGGAAACGAACGCTATTGAGTGCCTGAATCTGCAAAGCTCCGAAACCGGCACCGGTGAAGGCTTCATGAATCGAGTCCACCGAAGTGGTGTAGAACAGCAAATCGGCCGCACAAGGATTCGATCCGTTGTTACCGAAGTTGACGATATACAGAGTGTCCTGCGTATTAATCTTCAAGGATGGTGTGCCGCCATGATTAGTACCCGTTCCGACTTGCTTTCCGAACTCCATCGCAAAGTTGTTGATGGGCGTATTACTACAGCCTTCGTAGTTCTTCAGCATACCCTGACCGTAGATATGGAAATGCTTCTTTCCATCCGTGGTGGAGCCTACTTCGATGATACCCTTACCGCTTGTGTTGTATGCTGCCGAGGTATC
>ERZ773087.417-NODE-417-length-32276-cov-4.497874_pt1 | contig 32276 bp, 29 predicted proteins | sample MGYA00511375_ERZ773087 | MGnify/ENA primary metagenome ERZ773087 (study PRJEB29015, sample SAMEA2737995) | human oral metagenome | biome: human oral; feature: human-associated habitat; material: dental | place: China | collected 2063 ...
CTCTATTAAACAACGCTACGTAGAGCTGAGCTACTTGCGCTTGAGTTACTGCCATGTGGACTCCTTTTAAGTGATTGATGTAAATTTTGGATTTAAACAATCCCAAGGCAACCGCAGCCGTCCCTAATAAGCCAAGATTAATCCGTTAGGATTGCGTTTGGGATTATAGCGTAATTATTGATAATTTTTAAGTAAGCGGATAAAGGGTCCACGGAAATAGCCTAAAACAAGGGGTAAAACATAGATAAATTTTTATCTAGCCAAAAAAATCCTAGGTAAAATTTAAAAGCGAATTTGAAGATAAATTTAGGACCGGCTAAACCGGGATAAATTTAAAAACCGGGCTTAAATTTAACGCTATAGTAAATTTAGAGGGTATGCGCAAAAAATAAAAAGGGGTAAATTTAAGCGGTAGGTTTAGGTTGCGACAAAAAGCGGAGTTTAGCTGGGTAAATTTAGATATAAGGCTGTAAAAATAAAAGGCTATATAAAGGCTAAATTAACGTAAAAGAAGCAAAGGTTAAATTTAGGATCTAAGCGAAAAATAGAAGTAAAGCCCGCCGTTTTTACGGCCGGCTTTGTAAATTTAGCTTTTAAAGCGTTTCTTAAAACCTTTCGTGAGGACTTTGCGAAATTAGTTTTTAAAACTATGAATAGGCGCGGGGATCTGGCCGCCGCGGGCGATGAAGTCGGCGGATGAGTTTTTATTTACGCTCATCACGGGCGCGCTGCCGAGCAGGCCGCCGAATTCCAGCGTGTCGCCCTCTTTGCCTTTTGGGATTATACGCACGGCGGTCGTTTTTTGATTTATCACACCGATCGCGGCCTCGTCGGCTATGATTGCGGCGATCGTCTGCTCGGGCGTATCCTGCGGGATCGCGATCATATCAAGCCCCACCGAGCAGATCGCGGTCATCGCTTCGAGCTTTTCTAAGCTTAGCGAGCCTGCGCGCACCGCAGCGATCATGCCCTCGTCTTCGGAGACGGGGATAAACGCGCCGCTAAGCCCGCCTACTTGGTTGCACGCCATCACTCCGCCCTTTTTGACCGCGTCGTTTAGCAGCGCCAAAGCCGCGGTCGTGCCGTGCGTACCGACGCGCTCCAGTCCCATCTCCTCAAGCACGCGCGCGACCGAATCGCCCACCGCCGGAGTCGGAGCTAGCGAAAGATCGACGATACCAAATTTCACGCCTAGGCGCTCGGACGCCATTTGACCGACGAGCTGTCCGATGCGCGTGATCTTAAACGCAGTCTTTTTCACGGTCTCGGCGACCACGTCAAAGCTCGCTCCGCGCACCTTCTCAAGCGCACGTTTAACGACGCCAGGGCCTGATACGCCCACGTTTATGACGACTTCGGCCTCGCCCACGCCGTGAAATGCGCCCGCCATGAAGGGGTTATCCTCGACGGCGTTGGCAAACACGACTAGCTTTGCAGCGCCAAGGTCCGAAAGCTGCGCGGTTTCTTTTATCACGCGTCCCATGTCGGCGACCGCGCTCATATTTATGCCCGTCTTGGTCGAGCCGATATTTACCGACGAGCAGACCTTTTGCGTCGCGGCGAGCGCGGCGGGGATGGAGTCGATTAAAATTTTATCGCCCTTTGCGTAGCCCTTTTGTACTAGCGCCGAAAAGCCGCCGATAAAGTCGATACCGACCTTTTTGGCAGCCTCGTCCATCGCCCTAGCAAGCGGCACGTAGTCAGTAGCATCCGTCGCCGCGCCGATGATGGCGATAGGCGTTACGCAGACGCGTTTATTTACGATTGGGATGCCAAGCTCTGCTGAAATTTCATTACCGACCTTTACCAGATCGCGCGCTTTGTCGGTAATCTTTGCGTAAATTTTCTCCGCAGCTTTGTTAATATCGGGATTGATGCAGTCAAGCAGGCTGATGCCCATCGTGATCGTGCGGATGTCGAAATTTTGCTCCTCGATCATCGCGATCGTTTCGGTTACGTTTTTGATGTCCATATCGGGGCCTTAGATGTTGTGCATGGCGTCAAATATCGCCGAGCTTTGGATGTTGATTTTAACTTTTAGCTTTTCGCCAAGCTCGTTTAGCTCCCCCTTTAGAGCCGTGAAGTCCTGCTTTTCCTCGCTGGAAACCACCGCCATCATCGTGAAAAACTCGTTTAAAACCGTCTGGCTGATGTCGTCTATGTTTAGCCCAAGCTGCGCTAGCTTGGCCGAAACGCCCGCCACAATGCCAACCTTATCCTTACCGATCACCGTTACGATCGCTTTCATCGTCCTTCTCCTAAATTTGTAAATTTGCGAGAGTTAAAGCCCAAATTTAAGTAAATTCGGGCTTTAGATTTTAAATTTTACTTCGAGCAAGCGCTCTTGCCGTCCATCACGGGCTGGATAGACGAGTTGTCCGCACCGCCCTCATCGTTGATATTTTTGATTATCTCCCACAGCCTAGCCGCCGCTTTTTCGTAGCGTTTAGCCGTGACGGAGTTTGGCTCGTAAAAGCTCACCGGCTTGCCGCTGTCGCCGCCGACTCTAACGGCAGGCTCGATAGGTATCTGGGCTAGCACTTCGGTGTTATAAGCTTTTGCCACTTCCTCGGTCGTGCCTTTGCCAAATATATCATACTCCTTGCCGCTTTCAGGGCAGATAAATCCGCTCATGTTTTCTATCACGCCGGCGATTGGGATGTGAAGCTTTTCAAACATATCAAGTGCTCTTTTGCTATCATCAAGCGCTACTACTTGCGGCGTCGTGACGCACACGCCCGCAGTCACCGGTACGCTTTGAGCTAGAGTTAGCTGTGCGTCGCCCGTTCCCGGAGGCATATCGAGAAACAACACGTCCAGCTCGCTCCAAAATACGTCTTTTAGCAGCTGCTCGATAGCTTTCATGATCATCGAGCCGCGCCAGATGAGGCTCATGCCTTCTTCCATTAGCACGCCCATGCTCATCATCTCGACGCCGTGAGTTAGGATCGGTTTTAGCTTGTTGCCGACGACTTGAGGCTGAGTGCCTACTTCGCCGAGCATTCTAGGGATATTTGGACCGTAGATGTCGGCGTCTAGAATGCCTACTTTTTTGCCTAGCTTCGCCATCGAGATAGCTAAATTTAGCGTTGTAGTACTTTTGCCCACGCCGCCTTTGCCCGAGCTTACCATTACGAAATTTTTGATCTGCGGAGCGATGTTTTTACCGCTTTGAGTGTTGCTTTTTTCCTCGGGGATTTTTGGTTGGATGATGCTAACAACGCACTCGTTTGAGCCCATCACGCGCTTTATGTCGGTTCGCAGCTCGTTTGCTACGTCGGGATTTGAGCTTACGATCTCGACCTCGATTAAAATTTTCTCGCCGATTTCGACGTTTTTTACGAATCCAAAGCTCACGATATCTTTCTCAAAGCCCGGATATATCACGCCTTTTAGTCTATTTAAGACATCCTCTTTACTTAACATTTTTCTCCTTCGTTAGATTTTTCGAAATTTTATACGCGCAAAATTTAGGCCCGCACATCGAGCAAAATTCTGCCTTTTTAAACGACTCTTGCGGCAAGCTCTCGTCATGCAACTCGCGTGCTCTTTCGGGATCTAGGCTTAGCTCAAACTGCCTGTTCCAGTCAAAAGCGTATCTAGCGTCGCTCATCGCATGATCTCGCTCTATCGCGCCTGCCTTGCCTAGCGCGACGTCGGCTGCGTGAGCGGCGATCTTATGCGCTACGATGCCCTCTCTGACGTCGTTTGCGTTAGGTAGACCAAGGTGCTCTTTGGGCGTAACATAGCACAGCATCGATGCTCCGTAAAAGGCCGCCATCGTCCCGCCGATAGCCGAAGTGATGTGATCATACCCCGCGCCGATATCCGTAGGCAGCGGCCCTAGCACGTAAAAAGGCGCGCCGTGGCACAGCTCGCGTTCGATTTTCATATTATACTCTATTTGGTTTAAAGGAATATGACCCGGCCCCTCGATCATCACCTGTACGTTTTTCTCCCATGCGCGCAGCGTAAGCTCGCCTAAAACCCGCAGCTCGCTAAGCTGAGCTTCATCAGTCGCGTCATATAGGCAGCCAGGACGTAGCCCGTCGCCTAGAGAGAGCGCGACGTCGTGAGCGGCGCAAATTTCTAAAATATCGTCAAAGGCCTCGTAAAACGGGTTTTCTTTATGATGATGCATCATCCAGCTAGCAGTTAAGCTGCCGCCGCGGCTAACGATACCCATCTTGCGCTTTGCGACCAGCGGCATAAATTTGAGCAAAAATCCCGCATGTATCGTAAAGTAGCTAACGCCCTGGCAAGCCTGCTTTTCAAGCGTTTTTAGGATGTCGCTAGCAGTTAAATTTTCAACCTCTTTTATATCGTGGATGATCTGATACATCGGCACGGTGCCTATGGGGACGGTGGAGTTTGCGATTATAGCGCTTCTAATAGCATCCAAATCGCCGCCCGTGCTTAGATCCATGACCGTGTCGGCGCCGTATTTTAGGCAAATTTGCAGTTTTTCAAGCTCGGCGTCGATATCGCTGCTTAGGCTTGAGTTGCCGATATTTGCATTGATTTTGGTTTTTGCCTCTCTGCCGATCGCCATCGGGAGCAAATTTTCGTGATGGATGTTGGCGGGGATTATCATCTTGCCCGCGGCGACCTCGCTTCTAACGAGCTCGGGATTTAGCGCTTCAGCCTGCGCTACGTAGTTCATCTCGGGCGTTATGACGCCTTTTTTAGCGTAGTACATCTGCGTCGGAGTTTTGTCGGCGGAGTCAAATTTGACCCGAAATTCTTTCATGTTTCGCTCCTTAAAATTTTGGTTCTAATCTTACTCAAAAAAGATAAAAACAAGCTTTTAGGATGTATAATATCGTAACACTTCGCCAAAGGAGAAATTTTGCTAGACGTTACGCTGATAATGCTTGGAGCCGGAAGCTCCAGCCGTTTTGAAATGCCCATTAAAAAGCAGTGGTTGCGCGTCGGAGGCGATCCGCTATGGCTCTTTGCCGCTAAAAATTTAAGCTCGCACTATGCTTTTAAAGAGATAATCATCGCCTCAAACGAGGAAAAATATATGAGTAAATTTGCCCCGTCGTATCGCTTCGTAAAAGGCGGAGCGACACGTCAAGAGAGCCTAAAAAACGCACTTAAACTCGTTCAAAGCGAATTTGTTTTAGTTAGCGACATCGCTCGTCCGATGATTAGCGCAGAGCTTTTTTCTCGCATAATAGGCGGCATCCAAAACGCCGACTGCGTCGTGCCGGCGCTAAAGGTGCCAGATACCGTTTACCTAGGCTCCCAGGCCGTCGATAGAGAGCAGATCAAGCTCATCCAAACTCCGCAGCTCTCGCGCACGACGATGCTAAAAAACGCGCTTGAAGCGGGTCAAATTTACACCGACGATAGCTCGGCGATAGCGGCTGCTGGCGGTAAAATTTGGTACGTGCAGGGCGATGAAAACGCGAGAAAAATTACATTTAAAGACGACCTTTCTAAAATTTACGGCCTTAGCGCGCCCTCAAGCGAAATTTACGTCGGCAACGGTTTTGACGTGCATGCCTTTGAAGAAGAGAAAAAAGAGGGAAGTTTCGTAACAATCGGCGGCGAAAAAATCCCTTTCGAGCGAAATTTAAAGGCCCACTCCGACGGCGACGTAGCTATCCACGCGCTCATAGACGCAGTGCTAGGAGCGGCGGGGCTGGGCGATATAGGCGAGCATTTCCCCGATACCGACGATAAATTTAAGGGCGCTGACTCGGCTGTGTTACTAAAAGAAGCATATAGGCTCGTGCAAAGCGTCGGTTTTGAGCTGATAAACGCCGACGTTACGGTTATCGCCGAGCGACCTAAGCTTGGTAAATTTAAATCCGCGATGGAAATAAACATCGCAAATGCGCTAAATTTAACCCCGAGCCGTATAAACGTAAAGGCAACGACGACCGAGAAGCTAGGCTTTACGGGGCGAGGTGAGGGCATAGCCGCCACTGCGTCGGCGAGTCTAAAAATTTACGACTGGACGCAAAAATAAAACGACGAAAGTAAAAAAATGAGAGTTTTGATAATAGAAAACGAAATCTACCTAGCCCAAAGCATCGCATCAAAGCTAGAAAATCTAGGCTACGAGTGCGAGATCGCAAGGAGCGCGGCCGAGGCGATGAAAAGCGAGCCCGAGCAGAGGGCAAAGGAGGGCGCTAAGGACTTACACTTTGACGTGGTGCTGCTCTCTAGCGCGTTTGCGGGCGACGACACGCTAAAAATCATACAAAAATTTAAAGACTCCGTCGTCATCCTGCTCATCACATATATCAGCAACGACACCGTCTCGATCCCGATAAAAGCGGGTGCTAGCGACTACATACAAAAGCCGTTTATGATCGAGGAGCTGGTGCGAAAGATCAAGCATTTCGAGGAGTTTAGGCGGCTGCAAACGTTTATAAAAACCTATCAGGACTACCTAAACTATCATTTTAAGGCCGTATCGGCGCTAAATTTCGACTTTAAGCGCATAAAACTGCCGCTTCTCATCAAGTGCAATAAAATGATAAACGCCGATAATTTCGTTTTCGAATACGCAAAGGCGCTAAATTTGAGCTTCAAATACGTCCCGCTAGAGCCAGGCATCGACATAGGAGCCGTAGCCGCGGCAAATCCGCGCACGCTTTTGTATTTTTCAAATTTTCAAATTTTACGTCAAGAGGCCAAAAACCAGATCGTATCTCTCGCCGCCAAACGCAAGCTCATCGCAAGCTCGACAAATCCGAACGAAGAGACGCCGATGGAGACGCTAAATATCACAAGCGACGAGAAAAATTTCCAAATCGACGAAATTTTGACGATCGACGACTACATCAAGCACATCATCGTAAACTATCAGGACAAATACCCCGACACCGAGCTTAGCAAAAAGCTAGGCATCTCGCGCAAATCGCTTTGGGAAAAGAGGAAAAAATATGACGTCGCCAAGAAAAAATAGCATACTGATAAACGATGAGGCTTTCGGGGCGTTTGATCTCATAGAAAATCAAATTTTTAGCAAATTTAACCGCCTGATGAACGAAAAAGAGGCAAACGAGGTTTATGAAACGGGCTTTTTAGGCGGCGAGCCGATGCCCTATGCTTTCGTCTTCGCTCCGCAAGGTAAGCGCAATCAAGAAACGATAAAAAACGCGCAAAAAGGCGATAAAATAGAGCTGATAAACTCTAGCGGCGAGCCTGTCGGGCACATAAACGTAAGCGGTTCGTTTAAATTTGACGAAACCAAAAGCGCGCAAAATATCTTCCGCGCTAACGAAACCGAGTCGGCGCGACAATGCTGCGGCGAGCTAGCTATAAGCGGCGAGATAAAAATCTACGGCAGCGCGCTAGAAAAGGTAAAAGAGCGTATCGTGACCGTCAAAAAGGAGCAAAACGCGCAAAAAATCACGGCTATCATGCTAACCGCAGATCCGTTTAACCGCGCGCACGAACGCCTGATCAGGATGACGATAGACAAGGCTGATTTGGTGTTGCTTTTTTTACTCAAAAGCCACGGCGCGGACGAGGTGATGAGCTTTGCGCTCAAAAAAAGAGTGCTTGAATACTTCATCCAAAACTACATCCCGCAAAATCGCCTAATCATCGTACCGTTTGAAAACTCCAGCCTCTTTAGCTCGCACCTAAATCCGACGCTAGAGTGCATCGCGGCGCATCGCCTGGGAGCGGGTAAGCTCGTAGTCGGTCAAAATCACGCGGGTATCGGGATGTTTTACGATCACAACGTCGCTCACACGGTGCTAGAGCGATACAAAAACGATTTAAATTTAGAGATAGTCGTGCTGCCGGAGCTTGTTTATTGCAACGAATGCAAAACGTTAGTTAGCACCAAGACCTGTCCGCACGGCCAGCACCACCACATCAAATACCACGCGCAGACGCTAAAAACCCTGCTGCTCTCAGGCATCTTGCCGCCTGCGATCCTTATGCGGCGCGACATATCGGCGATGGTACTGAGCGAGCTTTTCCCGAACCGATTTGAAAATATCCAAAAGCTTTGCGACGATCTTTTCCCTAGCAATGGGCTGCTCGAAAAGCAGACGGAGAGGGAATTTTACGAAAAATTAATGAAGCTTTATCAGACGACGTCGCTAAGCTAAATTTGCTTTCTGCCGTTTTGGTAAAGCGGCTTGTTTCGCGAGCATTTTTAACGGAGTCGGTAAATTTAGCACGCGTCTTAGCTTTGCTAAATTTGAGCCATAGGCGAAGTAAGGCATTTGGATTTGCCCTGCGTAGTGCGCCTAAAATTTTACGTTTGAATTTACAACCGAGCTTTTTACAAATTCGGGCCTTAAATTTACTCGCCTAGACCCGCGCTGCAAAACTTTAAAATTCGATGCTATTTATCTATGACGCGAGGCTGTGGCTTTACCAGCGAGAGGCGTTTGCCGCATTTGGCGTCAAATTTGACGTTTTTCGGCGCCGGTTTTTGCGCAGGGTGCGGTCGTGCTTGCTGCCAAAAATTTACGAGTCAAAAGCCTGGGTAAAATTTGCGTTTTTGCTTCAAATTTAGCGGCTCGCGCCTGCAAATTTGAAAATATCCGAGCTTACCGCAAATTTAGCGTCCGAATTTTGAAATTTGCAAGCTAAATTTGCTAAAATCGCGCTAAAAATCGGCGAGTAAAATGCGCCGTTTATGATTTAAATTTGATTCCAAGGAAAATTATGCAAAGGTTATTTTTAACGTTTTTCGGCACCGGCCTAAGCCCCAAAGCTCCCGGCACGGTTGGCTCGTTAGCGGGCGCGGTCGCGGCGTTTGGGATTTTGACGATTTTGCCTGCTTCCACGCTATTTTTGATTTCGATTTGCCTTTTTTTATATAGCATAAAGATTATCGACGACTACGAGGCAAAAACCGGCGTACACGATCACGGTAGCATCGTGATAGACGAGGTTGCGGGCGTTTGGCTGGCGGTATCAATTAGCGGCGCTACGGCGGTGCAGTTTGCGCTCTCGGTGGCTTTTTTTAGGCTATTTGATATCTGGAAACCCTCTGTAATCGGGCGCGTCGATAGGGATGTCAAGGGCGGGCTTGGCGTGATGGGTGACGATATGCTCGCAGGGCTTTTTGCGGGGCTTCTTAGCGCGATTTGCTACGAGGCCGCGACAAAGATCGGACTTGACTACGAGTGGATTAAATTTGAGCTACCGTTTGTGAAGTAAGCTAACGCAGATAAGCGTCGTCTTGTTTAAAGGGCGCCGAATTTGGCTCAAAGTTTAAATTCGGCGGGCAAATAGGGACGCTTTAGCGTAAATCTATCGGTATCGCGCAGCTAGCCGAGTCGCTTTTTGGGGCATAAAAGACTAAATTTGAGATTGCAGATTTTAGCTTTGTAAAAGCGCGGGCGCAAAAGTACTTTCGGCCTACGAGTAAAACCGCCTAATTTAAGCTTTAGCCTCGGCGATACCCGTTTTTGCGCATTTAAAGCGTTAAATTTTAACCAAACGTGTAAAAATACGGTATCTTATCGGCGAATAAGCGGTTTGCGCTCTTTTATCTTTAAAACGGCGCTAAAATATGCGTATCGCTCGACTGCGCCTGGTCTGCGCGCTTTCAAGCCAAGCTTAAATGCCGTAAGTGTCGTTTTTATCGCTTGATAAAAGAGCGGTTAAATTAGGCGATTTAGATTAATCCTAGGCCCATGAAATCAGTAAACGAGGGTCTTGCGGCAGCGGCAAGACGAGCGTTTTATCTACCGAAATTAGCATTTTGGGTCTTTAAAATTTACAAGCTACGACCTACTTTTTAAGGTTCCTTTTTGCTCGTAGGCCTCGATTTCTCTTACGTACTCGGGATTTTTCTTTTTTAGTTCGTTGCTCATAAATGCGATTAGCTTAGCGTCGGCGTTTTTGTGCGAGGCTAAAGCCGTAATAAAATTTAGATACTCTTTGGCTTCGTCGGGAGCTACGCCGTCTTTTTTGGGCGGTAATCTAAAATTCGTAGAAAACATCCTTAATATAGAAAAAAGTTTATTTTTACTAGTACTAGGATCGCTCGCGACGGTAAATAGGTCGTTTAAAGTAACGCCCCGCTCAGCGGCCTCTTTGGCTGCGGCGCTGGCTGCGATCTTGTCGCCGCCGAGTTTTGCCGCTAGAAAAATAAGAGAAGCTACGAGTATTAAAATAACGGTCGCTAAAATGATTACTACTGTGGTTTGATTCATTATAGTTTTACTCCTTTTATAGGCTTTCTAAAATACGCCAAAACGGCAATCAAAACCATCAAAAGCGCGCCTATCCATACGAAAGGCGGCACCGGCACCGGCTCGCCGGCAGCGTAGGAGTGCATGCCGCTGAGATAAAAATTTACGCCAAAATACGTCATTATAATCGACCAATAAGCAAACATAGAAGCGACGGCAAAGACGTACTGGCTATTTAGCTTAGGGATAAATCTAACGTGCAAAACGGCCGCGTATATCAGGATGGAAACTAGCGCCCAAGTCTCTTTACTATCCCAGCCCCAGTAGCGACCCCAGCTCTCGTTAGCCCACACGCCGCCTAGGAAATTTCCCATCGTAAGCAGGCTAAGACCCAGTATCATCGCCATCTCGTTTATGCGAGTAGCCTCAAGGATATTTCGCGAAATTTCTTTATTTTCTTTATCGCCTTGCAGAGTAAAAAGCACGAGCGTAAACATACCAAGCAGCGAACAAAGTCCTAAAAATCCGTAGCTAGCCGTGATAACAGATACGTGGATCGTTAGCCAGTAGCTCTGAAGCACGGGCGCTAGAGTAGTGATTTGCGGATCCATCCAGCTAAGGTGCGCTACAAATAGCGTAACGCCCGATAAAATCGACGTTAGCGCCATAGCCACCGGGCTTTGGCGAGAAAAAACTATGCCGGATAAACTCAAAGCCCAGGCGATGTAAATCATCGATTCGTAAGAGTTGCTCCAAGGAGCGTGCTCGGCGACGTACCAGCGCACTCCGATACCGAAAGTATGTAGTAAAAAGGCTAGGATATTTATGCCGTAGACGATTTTAAATAGCCCCTTAATATTTAGTTTAGGGCGCGCCATTTTTACGAAAATGAAGCACAAAAGCCCAAATCCGGCTAAAAGATATACGAGCGTGAGCGATTCGAAAATTTTATACTCGTTAAAAAATAGCTCCATTTCGACGCGTTTTTGGCTTGGGATGACGGATTTGCCATATTCTTGTTGGTAGGTTTTTATCTCGGCTAGAGCTTGGTTTGCTTTGCGCCAGTTATTGTTCTCGGTAGCGTCGGCGACACCGGTAAAATAATCTTTTAGCATCCTGACGATTTGTTCGCTCTCGTTTTTAGGCAGATACATCATCGCAGAAGCTATGCCGTACCAGGTATTATTTGGGTCGTCTATCTTTGGAAATACGGCGAAAATTTCGCCCCAAAATACCATATGAAGGATGTTTAGCCGCTCGTCTATTTTTTGTATATCTTTATCAAACGTGCCTCGCTCACCCGGCATTTTACGGTTTGCGGCTTCGGCGAATTTGGAGAGTTTGTAGGCGATTTTACCGTCTTTGTCGCTTTCAAAAAAGTCGTTGTAGCTTGCAAATTTGTCCTTTTCGTCTATGCCGATTAGCTTTTTTATCTCTTTATTATTTACGTAGATTATAGGTTTGTCGCGCCAGTAAAAACCGTTCGTCATCATCGAAAGCACGGCTTGGTCGGCATTTAGCCCCTCAAGCGTATCGCTACGGTGGATTTTGTTTAAGATATCTCTTGCGACCGTATCAAAAGGCTTCATCCTGCCGTCGCCGCTTTGAACTATTAGCGTAGAAAGCTCTTTGGCGTGACTTGCGTCGATATTTAAAGCCTCGTCCATAGCGTAAATTTTAGTCGGCGAAAACGCTGCCGCGCTCGTTACCAAAAGGATTGCGGCGAGCTTTTTGACGGCGTCTTCGTTTATCATTTTGGCTAGTTTTCTAAAGCGAGAGCGAGGATTTATAACGTTTAAAAATAGCCCTAGTCCCAGTAAAAAATAGCCGACGTAGGTCGGGATTTTGCCCGGGTCGCGGTTTACCGATAATACTGTGCCAAGCTCGTCTTGATCGTAGCTACTTTGGAAAAATCTATATCCGTCGTGGTCTAGTACGTGGTTCATGTAAATTTTATAAGGAAAATCGCCGGTGCGCGAGTCCTCTACGATAACGTCGCTAGAGTAGCTCATCGGCGAATTTGAGCCCGGATAGCGCTTAAGCTCGAAGTCGTTTAACTTTATAGAAAAAGGAAGTTCGATCATTTTAGCACCCCAGTAGACGTTAAAAAGCACGCCGTCTATTTTCGCTTTTGCCGGCGCGTAGCTGTTTTCGTATAGGGTTAGTTGCTCGGTTTGCCCGTCGTAGGTTAAATTTGCCACGAGCGCGTCGAATTCTCCGTTTTTGCTAACGATACGCTGTGCGGCCTTAGTTAGCAGGGACTTTGGGACGAAATTTACGTCCGCTACCGTATAAAGCCTCATCGGCAAAAACTCAGTCTCTTTATCCTTGGCATACTCGCCTTTTTCATTCGTCGCCATCGTGAAGTAGCCGATATTTTGGTTCGAAGTTAGATAAAATTTGCCCTCTTTTAGCTCGATTTTGACGAAATTTTCAAGTAGCGGCTGCGCGTCGAATGCAAAGCTAACGCCGCCCACCTCGCGAGTTTGGCCGGCTTGTAGGCTTATTTCCTCTTTTGAGTCTGGGCTTGAGACCGCAAGCCTAACGAGCGGCTCGCCCTTGTCTGCTTCGTAGTACTCGGTCTCGGCATTTTTGTAGTAGCCTTCAAAACTTAAATTCGCCTTCTTGTTCTCGATTTTGAGCGGTAAATCAAAGCCGTTTAAGCCAAAAGAAGTGATGTATTTTTGGATAGAATCCGAGTAAATTTTACCGTCTTTTTCGGCTGCGATTTCTATTCTCGAAGCCGACCCGAAAACGGCGTTTGAAGCTTCGTTTTCTCTTATGCGCATCGTGCCTTCAAAGCCCATATATCGCGTCATAGCAGCGCCTAAAAGCATAAACAAAAAGCTAACGTGAAATATCAAAACGGGCAGTTTTTCATTTCTAAAAAGGTCGTATCTAAAAAGATTGTAAGTTAAATTTATACCCAAAAGCACCTGCACTAGAGCAAACCAGCTCGCGCCGTAAACCGCAGCCCACGCGCTTTTGGTATCGTAGTAGCTTTCTATTATCGTCGCCGCGCCGCTAGCGACCGCAAATATTATCAGTAAAACAATCGCCGAGGTCATACTAAAAAATATGGACTTTAATTCTCTCAAAATTTATCCTTAAAAATGCAAAATCGAAAACAAAGTGTGCATTATAGTAACATTTTTTAAATAATTTTACTTTTGATCGCCCGTTTTCGGTAAAGCCGCATCCCTAAATAAATTTAGCATAAACTCAAATTCGCTAAAGCCGTCCGCGCCCAAAAAGTGCCCGCCTTTTTCAAAGATATCGGGCGTTACGCCTAAATTTCTCGCGACCTTTAGGCTAAGCTCGCAAGGCACGATATAGTCGTCTTTTGCGGCTATTACTTTTATAAATTTCGTCGCCGATTTTATCTTTTCATACTCGATTTTGGGCTCGCAAAATTCATTTAATATAGCAAATTCCTCAATCGGCTCGTCAAACGGCGATATGAGAACCAGACCGCCCAATTTGGGCAAATTTGCAAAACCGCTAAGAAAATTTAGGCTAGTTATCGTACCCAGGCTGTGCGCGATGATGAATGAATTTTCGCCTAAATTTACGTTTTGCTTCATCGTTTCTAGCCACTGGTTTAGCTTTGGCGTTTGCGGGGTTGGCATCTTTAAAATTTCCACCTCGGCAAGGTCGCGCATTTTATCTTTAAACCAAGAAAACCAGTGGCTTTGCGGAGAAGCGTCGTAGCCGTGAATGATGTAAATTTGCTTTTTCATTAATTTTGCCTTTTTAAAAAAATACGCGAATTATATACAAATAAAATTAAAATAATTTTTGGCGAAAATCGCAAGAGTTATTTTTAAATTATAAATTTAAGCAAACGGCAGCTCAAATATCATCATCTGTTAAAATTTGATATTTGTAAATTCGGCAAATTTGAAGTTAAATTTAAATTATTTCCCTAAAAAACGGATATTGGTTATCAATTAAAATTTATATTGATATAAATATTTTACGTATAATTTACATTGATTATTTAAGATTTCATCAAATTTATTTCAAAAAGGGAGAAAAAATGGATACTTAGAGGCGAAATTTCTTAAAAGCGTCCACCGCCACGGGCTTGCTTGCGATGACGTATGCGCCGGGCACCCTAGGCGCGGTCGGCGCTAAAGCGCTAGAAGGCGGAGACAGAAGCGTATTTAGCTTTTGCGAGATGTGCTCTTCTCGCTGTCCTATCGAGGCCAAGGTCGTAGACGGCAAAACCGTCTTCATCCAAGGCAACGGCAAGGTAAGCGGCACGGCGACTTCCGTGTGCGCCAGAGGCGGCAGCGGGCATAACCAGCTCTATGATCCGCAGCGCATCGTAAAACCTCTCATCAGAGTAGGCGAGCGCGGCGAAAACAAATGGCGAGAGGCAAGCTGGGACGAGGCGCTTGATCTTGTGGCTAAGAAAATGCTAGAGATCAAGGAAAAATACGGTCCCGAGAGCTTTGTATTTACGGCAAAATCAAGCCAAACGCACAAGCTAATGACGACCTTTGCCAGCGCATACGGCTCGCCTAATTGCTTCTCGCACCTGTCCTGTTGTCCCGTGACGTATCAGATGGTTTGTACGCATATGTACGGAGATGCGAAGCTAAAAAGGGACTTCGCCAACGCAAAATACGTCGTAAATTTCGGGCACAATCTCTTTGAAGGCATCGTCATCGCTGACGCTAAAAAGCTGGCTAAGATGGCTGCTAAAGAAGATACGAAGCTGTTAGTTTTAGATCCACGCTTTAGCGTCGTAGCCTCAAAAGCCGACGAGTGGCTACCGGCAAAACCCGGCACCGATCTGGCCTTCGTTTTGGCGCTCATTCACACGTGGATCAAAAACGACACCTACGATAAAGAATTTATAGAGAAATTTACGATCGGATTTGACAAAGTCGTAGAAGCAACCAAAGACACTACTCCGCAGTGGCAAGAAAAGATCACGGGAATACCTGCAAAAACCGTCGAGCGCATCGCGGGCGAAATCTGGAAAGCTGCACCTAAAGTTATCATCGACTTCGGTCACAACACGACTACCACTAGAGCCGAGTATATCCGCACTAGAGCTATAATGACCGCAAACGCGATGATGGGCAACTGGGAGAAAAAGGGCGGAATTTTCGGCGGCAAAAAGGCTAAGCTATATAATACTTTAGCAGGCGAAGAGCTAATCCCCGAGATCACGAACCCGGACGTCGCGATAAAAGTGCCTAAAACCCCTAGGATAGACGGTGCCGGCGAGGACGGGGTAAATAAATTCGTCGGCAGGAGTCACGGCGTCTTGATGGAGATCCCGCAAGCCATACTAAGCGAGAAGCCTTATCCCGTAAAAGGCTGGTTTAGCATAAGATTTAATCATCCTATAAACGTCGCAGGCACTCAAACCACTATAGAAAGCCTTAAAAAGCTTGACTTTATCGTTTGTTCGGATATTTATATGAGCGATTTTGCGATATGGGCGGACGTGATACTGCCTGAGAGCACCTATCTGGAGCGCGACGAAGGCATTGAGGATAAATCGGGTCAAAAACCTGCGTATATGATAAGAAATAAAGTGGTCGATCCAGTAGGCGATACCAAAAACGGCTACGATATCTTTAGAGAGCTAGCTCGCAGGATGAAGATAGACGAGCAGTATTCCGCAAATACGATGGACGAGTGGAGAATCAAACAAGTAAAAGGCAACGCCGAGCTGTTGGCGGAGCTAGTTAAAAAAGGCTACGTCACGTGGAAGGTGCCGGGGATTTTGTTTAGAGAAAAAGATAGCGTAAAAGAATTTACTAAAAAATTTCCTAGCGCGGCGCAGTTTGTCGGCGAAGACGGGCTGATGGAGTCGCAGGTAAAATTTAAAACCGATAGCGGCAAAATAGAGCTTTTTAGCGAAAAAGTGGAAAAACAGTTTCCTGGGTACGGCTGCTTAAACGCCGAGGGCATGGACGTATTTTTCGGCGAGGAGCTTTGTCTAATGAGCGGCAAAACGCCGATACACACCAACGGCCACACGCAAAACGTCGAATTTTTAAACGACCTGATGAGTAGCGCGCCCGTCTGGATACACCCTAATACCGCGAAAAAATACGGGCTAAAAGACGGCGACAAAATAACCCTGCAAAGCAAAACCGCAAAAGAAAAAGCAAGCGTGATGCTGACTGAAGGCATCAGGGAGGATACGCTTTTCGTCTATCACGGTTTCGGTCACGAAAGCGCGGGACTAAAGCGTACGAATGGCGTGGGAACTAATCAAAGCAAGCTGCTAGATCCTACCGTGATCGGCCCCGTGGCTTCTACGATGGTGCGAAACGTCGGCGTCAAGATAATAAAAGCGTAAAGGAAAAAAGATGAAAAAAGCGTATAGAATGATACATGACGAAAACCTCTGCATAGGCTGTCAGGCTTGCTCGGTGGCTTGCAGGAGCGAAAACGAAGTGCCTAGAGGCGTTTTTAGACTTCAAGTCCATTCGCAGATAAAGGGCAAATTTCCAAATTTAAAAACCGACTTTAGCAGACACAGTTGCGTGATGTGCGATGACGCTCCGTGCGTGACCGTTTGCCCTACGGGAGCTAGCTTTCAGACGGCTGAGGGTATCGTACTGCTAGATCACTCTACCTGCGTATCTTGCAAATACTGCATCCTGGCCTGTCCTTACGACGCTCGCTACGTCGAGCCGAAAACCGGCGAGATAGGCAAATGTACGTTTTGCTTTGAGACTAGAGTCAGCGTAGGCGAGCAGCCTGCGTGCGTAACCGTTTGTCCGACCGATGCTTTGGCATTCGGCGATATAAACGATCCAAGCAGCGAAGCAAGTAAAATTTTAAAGAATAAAGCTCACTACTATCCTAAAGCCGAGCTTAAAACCAAACCGAAGCTTGCTATGATAGCTAACCGCAAAGGAGGAAGCCATGAATAATATGTGGGGAAGCGTAGCGCAATATAATGAAATTTACTGGCCATGGCCGATAGCGGTTTATCTATTTTTGGCGGGTTTATCCGCAGGCGCGATGATGGTTGCATTGCTTGTGAAGTGGAACTACCACAAAAAACAAGACGGCAGCATCTGGGATGCGATGGTAAAGGCGGGCGCTCTAGTGGCTCCTATAACGATCACCGTGGGTCTTGCGCTTTTGGTGCTTGACCTTGGCAAGCCGCTTAGTTTTTACTGGATTTTGATTAAGTATAACTTCGGTTCGGTTATGTCTATCGGCGTTGCGTTACTGCTGCTTTATACGCCGCTGGCTTATCTTTTTGCGGTGATTATTTTCGAAGAAGAGATAGAAAAGTATAAAATTTTAGCGATTTTACGTCCTATTTCTAGACTGATTCGCTCTTTTGCGCCGCTTTCAAAGATAGTCGAGATGGCGCTTTTCGGTCTTGCGATCGGCGTGGGTATCTATACGGGCTTTTTGCTTAGTGCGATTACGAAGCTCCCGCTTTGGAACACGCCGATTTTGCCGATCTTGTTCCTAACATCAGGCTTTAGCTCAGGCGTAGCGACAAACATCCTAGTCGGGCTTTTGTGCTTCAAACACCTTCTTAACGAAGACAACGTGAAGTATCTTTTGGTTATGGACTTGCGTGCCGTACTTTTCGAGATACCGCTTATAGCTATACTATTCTTGGGCTTGTATTTCGAGGGCGGAGCGAGTGCGGTTGCAGCTAAACAAGCACTAAGCACGGGACAATACGCGTTAATATTTTGGGTAGGCGTCGTTGGTATCGGTCTTTTGACCCCTATCACCATAGCGCTAACGGCTCTTAAAAATCACGCCTATAGAGTTGGCTACATCATAGCAAACTCTCTTGTGGTTATCTGCGGCGTCGTGATGCTAAGATACTACATCGTTTATGCAGGCCAAGTTTTCACGGGCGCGTGAAATTTAGGTTAAATTTGACCATATTAGGCTCGGTAAACTCGCCGAGCCTTTTTAAATTCAGACGATCCAAAATCATTTTTAGCTATCATCTCCCTTAAAATATTGCGATAAAATTCGGAGAATTTATGAAAATTTTACTGCTTGAGGACGACTTCGTATATCGTGAGAGCGTTAGCGAATATCTAGAAAGTCTTGGCTACGAGGTCGATGAGGCGCCAGACGGCAAAGTAGCCTGCGATAAGATAGCGGCGGGCTTTTATCACTTGCTGATACTTGACATCAAGGTTCCGCATATCAGCGGACACGAGGTGATAAAATACGCCAAAGATATCGGCTGTGAAACGCCCATAATGATAATGACCTCGCTCGTGGATATAGATGATATGGCGGTCGGATACGAGCTGGGCTGTAACGAGTACCTAAAAAAGCCCTTTGAGCTAGCCGAGCTAAAATTTAGAGTAAACGAGCTAATGCGAAAATATCACGGCAGAGACGATAAAAACTTAATCGCGATCGACGAAAACTTTAGCCTCGATACAGCTAAAAAGCGGCTCAAATTTAAAGGCGAGCCGGTTGAGTTAAGTACGAGAGAATTTGCTATCATCGAGTGCTTGCTGTTTCATAAAAATAGCTTCGTAGGTATCGAAAGGTTGCGAGCCGAGGTGTGGAACGACAAGGAGATCGACCCCGCCGACGTGCGCATGCATATACTAAAAATCCGTCAAAAAACGACTCCCGAGTTTATAAAATCATCGCGCGGACTAGGCTACAAAATAGATGTTTCAAAATCTTAAAATCCCTATTTTAGCCACTTTTATCATCATGGCTTTGTTTATATTTCAAAGCTACGAGATTATAAATTTAAGCTCCAAAGACGAATACTCCAAAAATATGTTCGAGCTGCTGGAGTACGAGGGCAAAATCCGCAAAGCACTCGATAAAAACGAGACTTTGCCTATTTCGCTTACCTATAGATACGGCGTTTTTGATCTCAAAGAAAAGCAGATCGTCTCAAATTTGGACGCGCGACCGAGCGATTTAAAATTTATCACCCGCCAAGAAAACGGCCATCTTTTTTACAAGACCTATTTTAGCGCGGACGGCGAGTTTTATTATCTCGTGCTAGCCAAAAAGCAAAACGCGGCTAGGATTTTATTCGTCACGGCTCTAACTCTAGCATTTGCGCTCGTGGTCGTATTTTTCGCGCTTTATCTGTCGTTTGTTAGCGGTATAAAGCCGTATAAAGACGCTAAAAAATATATGAATAACTTTTTTAACGACGCGATGCACGAGCTAAAAACGCCGCTGGGCATCATCGGTATAAACCTTGAGATGCTGGGTCTTGATAACAAATACGTCACCCGCATGCGCTCGGCCCTAAAGCAAATGCAAGTTACATACGAGGACACCGAGTACTACATCAAGCGCGGGTATATTTTATTTCCGCCCGAGATTTTAAATTTGAGCGAATTTTGCCTCGAGCGAGCACGGTATATGCGAGGTATCGCGATGGCGAAAAATATCAAAATTTACGACTTCGTCGAGCCTGATTTGCAAATTTTTATGAGCAAGATAGAGGCGGGCAGACTGATCGATAACAACCTAAGCAACGCCGTAAAATACAGCCGCGAAGGAGGAATAATAAATTTACGCCTTTTTGAAAAAAGCGGCAAAATCGTGCTCGTAGTCGAGGATGAGGGCGAAGGCATAAAAGACACGAGTAAAATTTGGAAACGCTACGTCAGAGACGAAGGAGTGCAGGGCGGCTTTGGACTAGGGCTAAACATCGTGCAAAGCATCTGCGTGAAAAACGGCGTAGAGTACGGCGTGAGAAGCGAGCTGGGCAAAGGTAGCGTCTTTACCTACAAATTTTCGCCATACTCAAAAAGCCTGCTTGACTAGTCAAACCAAACGCCGAGTTTTGCTAAATTTCGCTCTTTTGAGTCGGAGTTAAAATAAATCACGAAATACCCCACTCGCTCGCCCTTTGCGTCGTTCATAGGCTGGACGGTAAAGGCATGCGAATCCGTCTGATGAAATCCGCCGCTTTTAAATTTTATATCCTTTAGCATCGGCAAGACGTTTAAATTTGCGTAGCTCTTGTTTACGAAATGAAAGCCTTCGATGATGCCCTCGTCGCTGCTGTTTTGATACGGAGAGTCTGCGCTAGCGTCGAGCAGGACGAAAAGTCCTAGCCCTTGCTGCGCGAAAAAGTCGCTCAAATGCTTAAAATCAAGCAGTACCTCGATACTGCCCAGCATCTTTTTATCCTCAAATATCGGCGCAACCGACCTAATGAAAACTCCCGCTCGACCGACCTCGATGCCTGCAGCTACGCCGTTTTTGGCCTCGGCTAGCAGGTGGCGAAAGTTCGTTAGATCGTCGTTATATAGCGGTATCCAGCTCCTAGCAAAGCTCCTCATTTCGGGCGTGTGGATGTGAAATTTGGCATTTTCGTAAATCGGCACCTTGTTTAGCGTTTTTGTAAATTCGCCAAGCGTCTCTAGACACATTTGGCGGTTATTTTGGCTCATGCATTTTTTTACGTGTTCGTTTTGCGCTAGTAGCGCCGCCACCGTCATCGCGGAGAGTTTTTCTTCTTCGATATTTTTATTTAAAATTTGCGTTTGGAAGTCGAGAAATTTTTTGATATTTTCCGTCTGCGTCTGCTCGTCCCAGCGCGCCTTATAAACCGCCAAAACGCCTGCTACTACGAGGAACGCGAGCGTCAGAAGTATTTTTTTATTCACGGACTCTGCCTAGCTCGCGCGCTAAAATTTGAGAAAACTCGGCAAAATCAGGCAAATTTAGCTCGCCCTCGCGCTGCTTTTTGCCCCACATGGACTCCGGGAAAAAGCTATCGCTCTCAAACCTCGCCATCACGTGAAAATGTACGCGCGGCACGTAGTTTGCAAAGCTTGCGATGTTTATTTTCGTGGGATTATAAAATTTTCTCATTACTTTTTCGGTCGTTAAAACCGCTTCAAATACCCTTTTTTGCGTTGCTTCGTCGCAGTCTGTTAGCTCCTTAAACGGCGTTTTGGTAAAAATTTTTACCCACGGTATCTCGCTTATTTCGCGCTCGACGAAAATCAGCTCGTCTTCAAAAATCATTTTAAGCTCCTTTTTGATAGCGATTTTAGCTAAATTTGAATTTTAATCTTTTTAAATTTATACTTCAGGCATTTTGGCTTCGACGCTTTACGGCGGTAAATTTATAAAATTTGAAAGGAAATTTGAGCTTATGAGACGTTTGGTTTTGTTCATATTTTTTGCGGCGCTGGCTTTTGGCGGCGAGCTAGCCGATCTTAGCAAGGAGTGCAAAAAGGGAAACGATGAAATTTGCAAAAGGCTCTCGTTCGCGATTAAAAATTTAGAGCTTGCCTGCGATGAAGGCGGCGAGAAAAACGCGATGTATTGCGCGGGACTTGGGTATTTTTACGAGTTTGATAAGGTATTTACAAAAGCCGTACGATACTACGACAAGGCTTGCGAGCTGGGCGCGGACAAAGCCTGCGTGTATCTGGGGCTGCTTTATCAAAACGGGCAGGGCGCGACGCAAGATCACAAAAAGGCAAACGAGCTTTTTGCTAAAGCTTGCGAAAAAGGCGTAGGCGAGGGGTGCGCGAGCCTGGCGTACAGCTACGGCAAGGGGCTTGGCGTCTATCCTGACGGCAAAAAAACGAACGAGTTGTTTGCCAAAGCCTGCGAGCTAGGCGAGGAAACGGCATGCTACAATCTCGCTCTAAGCTACGCGCTAGGTGGCGGTGTAGAAAAGGATGCTGCAAAGGCGGCGCAGATATTTGCGGCCTCTTGCGAGCGCGGACACGTGGGCTCTTGCGCCGATCTTGGGGTTTGCTATTTTAAGGGCGAGGGCGTAGAAAAAGACTACGAAAGAGCCGCTTTGCTTTTTACTCGGGCTTGCTCGGGCGCTAGCGCGCTAGCATGCGCAAATTTGGGCTTTGCGTACGAAAAGGGTATGGGCGTAGAAAAGAATAAAAACGCCGCCAAAGAACTTTACGATCGGGGTTGCAAGCTCGGGGAATTTAACGCGTGCCAGTATCTAAAAAATTTGCGTTGAGATGAGTTGGCAAATAAGCCTTGCTGCTGTAAATTTTAAAATACAGCTAGCACAGAGAGATCTAGAGCTACATGCACTGCGATGTTTGTTAAATTTTGCTTTTGAGCTAGCAGAAATGGGCGGAATAATTCGCCACAACTAACATCAAAAGCAAAATTTTGCGCCAAAATTAAAATAGCGTGGGCGCGCAAATCCAAAATAAATTTGACGCCCGTAGCTAATTTTACCGCTTAAAGTCGTGAATTTGTATATTCGCGCCGTATTTTTTGCAAAGCTCGCTTACTTTTTCTTTTAGCCTTTCCTCGTCATAGCAGATGAGATCGATGTATGCGCGCTTCTGTCCGGTTGCGCCGCCGATTATCTCCAGAAATGAGCCGCAGCTCCCCAACTCCTCGTCCTCGATCTTATTTCGCAGATCAAAGCCCGCCTGCACGCCGCCGCCGTCATCAATGCTAAGAAAGCAAAATTTGATGCCAAGCTCGAAAGCTTCGTTATAGATGTCGCGCTTGCCGCCTAGGTACTCGCCTATGAGATTTCGCAGGCAGGTTGTGCCCACGATCACGTCCTCGCGCACCTCGCTTCCGCGTGGCTCCATCTTGTAGCTGAAAAAATTCTTTAGCGGTTCGCGCGCGGCTTTTTCGCCGAATTTCTCATCGATCAGATCGGCAAATTCGCTTAGTGGCACGCCGTTTTCCTACGGCTTATCAAGCACTTCAAGCATGCCCAAAGTGTTAATAACCGTCGTCTCGCCGATGATGTTGTCAAGCAGGATGAAGCTTAGATTGCCCGCCTTGTTCTCATCCTGCGCAAGCAGAGTGGCTAGGTTTTCGTTGTAAATTTTAATATCCACGTCGCTTTCGTTAAACTGCGCGTAGATCATCGACTCCTCGGCGCTTACGTTGGTGCCATACATCTCTATCCCGCCGATACCTCGCGGCGCGCGGCTTTCCGAGCGTGCAGAGCATTCTGCCTTCGAGCTGCTTGGGCATAGCGTTTTTGATAAAATTTAGCCAAAAGAGGCGGTGTCTCATACCCTCGGGAGTTAGCACCAGATCGAGCTTATCGCCCGCAAGCCCCGTCATAAAATATGGCTCGGCAAGGCAGATGCGAAGCTTCTCGTCGGTCTTTTGCATCGCCTTTTCAAACTCTTCCGCCGCCAGATCGGCCTTGATCTCATCTATCACGCCGCTAAATTCCGCCCAAAATTTATCCACTCTGCCGGCAAAAGTGCTTGGAATTTGCGCTTTTTCAGCCTTTTTACCAAAACTAAATAACCCCATATTTTCTCCTTAAACCAAATTTTATTTACATTATAGCTGATTAACTTGCCTCACGTGCACTGAAAACAGCCGCCCAAAACCTCGCATTTCTCGCAAATTTGCACGTATATGACCCCCTCGCCCTGTATCATCTCGCCAAATGGGATCTGCGCTAGGTGCTTCATCGTCCCGCCGCAGCTAGGGCAGGTTAGATACTCAGCGTCCTGCACCCACTGCGGATAAGCCGCCTACGGTCACATCAAGCTCGCTAAAACAGCCGTAAAACGGTGGCACTTCGCCGCCTAGCTTAAATTTCATACCGCACAGCCGCGCAAAATCCTCCTGCGAAAAGTAGCTTTCGTCAAAGCCTTCACCATCATGACTTAGCTCTATCTCGCCGTCTGTGCCGCGCTTGCAAAAATATCTGACCGAACCGACGCAGGTTGGGCAGCAGCGAAATATCGTGTCGTGCTTTAAATTTAAAAACGTAAGCCGCGGATCAGTTGCCTTTAGACGCAACATATCCAGTATCTCGCAGCCGCAAAACTCGCACTTTTGGCCTGTAGGCTCGCCTATCCGTACTGCATCGTCCGCGATTTGATTTGGGTTTAAATTTGCGTCTTGGCTCGCGCGCTTGCCGTCTTTTACGCGCACTGCGGTGAGGCACTTTTCAAAAACCAAAGATTTTCGCTCGCCCGTCTCGTCAAACGCCCATCCGCCGATTTTTGCGTAAAAATCTGTGCCCACATAGAGCTTTTTACGCCATGGCCTCGGGTTTTTATACAGCTCGTAAAAAAGCTCCGCCGTCTGCTCGCCGCCCTGCCACGCAAGCGCGCAAAGAAGGTGATTTAGCACGTTTTTGGAGTTGTCCTCTAGCGAGTTTAGTTTTGTTATGAGTGCGTCTCTTACGTCGTCAGGCGCATCAAAGTAGAGCTCGTGCGGATAGTAGATTTCCTTTGCCGCCGCAGCTCGCGCGATCCTTGGATCGTGGATGCCCAGCAGGCTAAAAAGCGCCCAAAAATCATTGCAAATCTCATCCCATTTTTCGATTTCATAGATACGATCCGCGATTTTTAAGATCATCGCTTCTACTTCGTCCGCGCTTAGGTTTAAAATTTCATCCCGCCTCTGCCTTTGGCTGCACGAGTGGCAGATGTCGTCGAAGTAGATCGTGTTTTCGCCGCATTTTGGGCATAGATGAGCACCCATATTTGCTCCTTTTAGTTAAATTTCGTCAAATTTTATCAAATTTCGCTGCATTTGGCGAGCGAGCGCGGCTTTAAATTTGACTTCGTTTGCCTGCGCCAAATTTATCTATATCCGTAAATTTTTAGCCCGCTTTCGTCTATTTCGTAGTCAAATTTGCTCGCCTTTGTCATGGTGTCCAGCACCGCTTCAAGCGGATTTGGGATAAAATTTGAGGCAAGCTTTTCGGTTCTGTGCATGCGCGTTTGCTCGTAAAATTTAGGCACGAAAACCCAGTGTAGGTCTTTAAACAAAATAGCTCCGTTGGCGCAGTCAAAATACCCGTCCTCTAAGCACCCAAAATCGCAGACGAGCGTGATCTCTTCGCCGCTTGATAGCAGCTTTACGCGTAAGCCCTTGCACTCCTAGGCATCTAAAATTTCGCAGAGCTTGAGCCATTTTGCGTCGTTCATCAGCGACGTGAGACGACGCGCCTTTTTGTCTAGCTTTTTTTGATAAATTTCGTATTTTTCGTTTAAATTTTGCATGATGTTCCCGGGCGATAATAAATTTGCGTATAGGTAAGTCTAAAAATAATGAATAAAAATCGGTAGAAATTTGGGCGAGTAAATTTATCTCGCCCAAATTTGCGGATTAGGATTAAAAGCGAAATTTAACGCCGCCGCTCGTCAAATTTCGCCTATTAATTTACTCTACGGTCACGCTTTTAGCGAGATTTCGCGGCATATCTACGTCGTTGCCCAGCCTCACGGCGATTTCTAGCGCAAAAAGCTGCAAGATGATCATCATCTCGAAAAACTCGCTCATTGGATGAGTTTGCTTGCTCGTTTTGATAAAATCGTCGCTAAGCTCGAACTCCTCGGGGCTGATAGCAAGTATGTAGGCGTCGCGAGCGGCGAGCTCCTCGACGTTGCTTTTGGTTTTTTCGTAGAGGACGGTTTGCGGCATCAGCGCGATCGTAAAGAGCCTCTCATCGGCAAGCGCGATAGGGCCGTGCTTCATCTCGCCCGCAGGGTAGCCCTCAGCGTGCAGATAGGATATTTCCTTGAGCTTTAGCGCGCCCTCGAGCGCAAGCGGATAAAATATATCGCGCCCGATAAAAAAGAAGCCGTGGCCGTGCAAATAGTGCTTGGCTAGGCGGCGGATACGCTCTTGCGGTTCTTTGCTGATATTTAAAATTTGCGGAACGTGCAGGAGCGCCGCGATCTCGCTTTTTAGCTCTTCTTTGCTTATGGAGGCTTTAGCCTGCGCGATTTGCAGCGCCAGCATCCATAGCGTCACGACTTGCGTGGCGAAGGCTTTGGTGCTGGCTACGCCTTTTTCGATACCGGCGCGAGTTAGCAGGGTGTCGTCCGCTAGGCGCACGATCGAGGAGTTATCGACGTTGCAGATGGCTAGCGTTTTTAGCCCCGCTTGCTTGGCGATTTTTAGCGCTTCTAGGGTGTCGGCGGTTTCGCCGCTTTGTGAGATTACGATAAAAAGGGTGTTTTTGTTTAGCTTTGGGCGTCTATATCGAAATTCGCTCGCGATCTCGACCTTGGCCCTAGTGTCTGTTAGTCGCTCGAAAAGGTAGCTAGACGTAAGGGCCGCATGATAGCTCGTGCCGCACGCGCAGATCACGATATCATCGATATTTCGTAAGTACTCGTCGGTTAAATTTTCAAGACCTACCGCATCCTCTTTGACGCGTCCCATTAGCGTTTCTGAGACTACCGCGCTTTGTTCGTAAATTTCTTTTTCCATGAAAAAGCGGTAACCCTCTTTTTGCGCGTAGCTTTTGTCTGCTGGCAGTGCGGCAAAGCTCGGGCTTAGTTTTTTTGCGTCTTTAAAAACCGCGATCTCGTCTAGGCTAACAAATCCGTAGCTTTTGTCGTCCAGGTAGCACACCTCTTTGGCTAGGCCGATCAGCGGGGCGTCGGAGGAGGCGAAAAATACCTCTTTTTCATCGCTTTTGCCGATAGCTAGCGGCGCGGCGTCCTTGGCGAAGAAAATTTTGCCCGGAGCCGTTTTGGTGATAAGCAGCGTTGCGTATGCGCCGTGCAGGCGCGCTACCGTGGCTTCGTATGCTTTAAAAGGCTCGCCGATGGTTTTTAAATTTTCCTCAAAAAGATGCACGATGACTTCGGTGTCGGTTTGACTGAGGAAGCTAACGCCCTTTGCTTCAAGCTCCTCTTTTAGCTCTTTGTAGTTTTCGATGATGCCGTTGTGAACGACGAAAGAGTGCTCGCCAAGGTGCGGGTGAGCGTTGATTTCGGTAGGTTTGCCGTGCGTAGCCCAGCGCGTGTGTCCGATCGCGACGCCCTCGCCGCTAGAGCTAAAGCCCTCTGATTTTTTGGCTAAATTTTCAAGCTTGCCGATGGCTTTGAAAAAGGCGATTTCTTGCGTGCATTTATCGCAACCGCCCTCTAGGCTCATCACCGCCATGCCTGCGCTATCGTAGCCGCGGTACTCAAGCTCTTTTAGTCCGTTTAAAATAAACTCTCTTTTTTCTCTATTGCCGACGTAACCGACGATTCCGCACATGTTTACTCGCTTTCTAATAATTTTAAAATTTCGCCCAAATCCACGCCTTCGCGCTTTTGGATAAGCAGCAAATTTCGCGTCCTGTTTTTTACGGTTTGGATTCTAGCGTTGGCTATTTTTACATCAAATTCCTTAAAAACTCCCAATACGTAAGCCATCAGCCCGCGCTGATCTTTAGCGTTTATGCCAAGCTTCGCGTACTCTTGCGAGTGATTCGGGTCGAAATTTAGCTCGCCTTTTAGTATGATCGGGCGATTTATCTGCGCTGAGGCGCCGCTTTTTAGCGAGATCTCGATGAGGTTTTTTAGGGTTTCTAGCTCGCTTGATTTTACGTTTTTGTTAAACTCCAGCTTGACGTAAAATTTACCGTCAAACAGCTCGAAAATCTCCATAAATCCAAGATCAAGGTGCGCTAAAGACGAGAGCAAAACCGCTAAATTCGGGTAGTTTTGCGCGTAAATTTCTATGCTTAGGCTTTGATGATTTTGTACCTGCACGCTTAGTTTATCCGCGTTTTGCGCGGTTTGGGCGATACTGATGATGCCGCTAGGCTGGTATTTAGCGAAGAGTAAATTTGATCTGATGGCGAAGATTTTTTCTTTCAAATTTTCGTTTAAAGCCGCAAATTTGGCGTTTCGCCTAATGCTAAGCTCCTTTTTTACGCGTCTTGCGGCTTCGTCAAGTAGGTTTTCATCCTCGAAGCTTTGCAGGCAAATGCCGTAAAGCTCGCGCAAAAGCCGTGCCAAATAGGGCGTATAGAGCTTTTCATCCGTCGCGTTTATCACGCAGTAGGCGACGATGTAGGCGAGTTTTAGGGTTTGCGGATCGCCAAGCTTTGAGATAAAGCTAAAAATCGTGCGCTGATCGTAGATATCCTCGCGGTTTGCCACGTCGTTCATCAGCGTGTGGTAGCGCACGAGCGTAACGCCGATATTTACGGCCTTTGCGCTCAAATTTAGCTTGCTAGCGTAGGCGCGAAAGATATTTGAGCCCACGACCGAGTGATCGCCGCCTAGACCCTTGCCCGCGTCATGCAGCAGCAAGGCTAGCTTTAGCAGCGTGCGCCCCTCGATACAAAGCTCGTCGTAAAGCGATTTTACGAATTTATCTTTGATATTTTCGGCAAATTTGACGCTTAAAACGCAGTGCTCGCCGACGCTAAATTTATGGTAGCCGTCAAATTCGGCCAAATTTACGGCGTGCTCGAGCGGCTTAACCAAAACGGGCAAAACCTCCGCGTCTAAAAGCGCTTTGATGATGCAATGAGCGTGGTTTCGCATTAAAATTTTTCTAAAAAGCGCGAGCGAGTCCTCGGCGTCCTCTTTGCTGATTTGCGCGCGTTTTAGGTAAAAGATCGTCCCGACGTCAAATTTATACTCCGCATCGCCGAGGGCTAAAAGCTGCTTTAATACGGCGTTTAGCGGCCTAGGGCGGACGTGCAGCGGGACGTAAATCGTATTTTCAAACCTATAAAATCCGTTTTTTAGCCGCGCGGCTCGCAGCTGGCTAAATTTAACCCCGCTTGTAAATTTGCTCCTGTAAAAGCTAGCGACCAGGTAGCGCGATAAAACGGCTACCGAGTGCATGCAGGAAAAGAGCTTTTGCGAGATGACGCTACTGTTTTCTTGCGTTTTTTTGGACTTGGTTTGCATGAGCGCGGTGATCTCGTTTAGTTTGGCGGGATCGAAAACGTCGGAGCCTAGGGTTAAATTTTGCGCCGATTTTACGCAAAGGATAAAATCAGCCGCCAAATTTAGCGCGCTAAGCTCCTTTTCGTCGATAAATTTTAGAGCCTGCGAGCGCATGCTGATCTCGTTTTCAAAGCCGTTTAGAGCGCAGTTTAGGTAGTAGATGTCGTTCGTGCCGCCAAGGTCGTTTTTTAGATCGGGCTCTTGCCTAATATTTGGGATATCGTTAAAAGCGCCCAAATTTTTGGCGTAAAATTTGAGATTTTCCTGCGCGTTAAACTCGCGAGTTTTGTAAATCTGCGACCGGGCGGCCTTATAAAGCGTCCGCGAGCCGCAGATATAGCGGATGCGGCTGAACGCGGCCTTTGCTTTGTGGTCGTTTTTGTGAGACTTAAAAATCTCGTCCAGTTCGCAAATTTTAATATTTAGCTTTAAATTTGATCCCTCCAGCGCGGCGACTAGTTTTTTTAGGATAAATTTGACGTTAAAGCCGGCGTTTTCTTTAAAGACGAGTAAAACCTCTAAAACCGAGCTTGTGGAGATGAGGTTGTCGGCGTACTTTTCGGTAGCGATGACGCAAAACGGTATAAAATCGACGTCTGGGTTAAAGTCCGCGAAAATCTCGTCCAAAACCTGCGTGCACAGAGCTTTTATCAGCTCATCGCTTTGCTTTGCGATGAAATTTGCAAAGCCCTTGCCTTGAAGCTTTTTTAGCTGCGAGGCTAAATTTGCGCCGCCCAAAACGCCGCTTAAATTTCCTTTTAAAGCCACTTTTTTACCGCCGTCTTTTTGTGTAAATTTTATCCGATGATACTAAAATTTTGCAAAAACAAAGCTTTTTTAACATATAATCGCCGTTTAATATCTATTTTCGGAATAAAATTTGACAAATTTAATAGAAAAACTCCAAAGCGGCGAACGTCTGGACGCGGACGAATGCGCAGGCTTGTATGACCTAGACCTTTTTACGCTGGGTAAATTCGCAAATGCCAAACGGCGAAAAATGCACGGCAAAAAGGTATTTTTTAACGTAAATCGCCACATAAACCCGACCAATATCTGCGCGGACGTGTGTAAATTTTGCGCATTTTCGGCAAACCGCAAAAACCCCAACCCATACACGATGAGCCATGATGAAATACTAAAAATCGTCGAAAAAAGCGTCGCCGGCGGCGCAAAAGAGATACATATCGTCTCGGCGCATAATCCCGAAACTTCGTGGCAGTGGTATTTGGAAATTTTTAAAAAAATAAAAGAAAAATACCCGCAAATCCACGTCAAGGCGCTAACTGCGGCGGAGGTTGATTTTCTCTCGCGAAAACACGGCCTTAGCTATGAAGAAGTCGTAGAAAAGATGCTCGAATACGGCGTGGATAGCATGCCCGGCGGTGGAGCGGAGATCTTTGACGAAGAGGTTAGGCGTAAAATCTGCAAAGGCAAGGTAAGCTCCGAAAACTGGCTCAAAATCCACCGTCTTTGGCACGAAAAGGGCAGAGAAAGCAACGCCACGATGCTGTTTGGCCACATAGAAAGCAGGCAAAACCGTATTGACCATATGCTGCGAATCCGCGATTTGCAGGATAAAACCGGCGGATTTAACGCGTTTATCCCGCTGGTTTATCAGCGCGACAACAACTATCTAAAAGTGGAAAACTATCCCGGCTCGGCCGAAATTTTAAAGACCTTTGCGATCTCGCGTCTGGTACTCGATAACGTCGCACACATCAAGGCGTACTGGGCGACCTCGACGATAAATTTAGCCATGGTCGCGCAAGAATTCGGCGCTGATGATCTAGACGGCACGATAGAAAAAGAGAGCATCCAAAGCGCGGCCGGGGCGAAATCGGCAAGCGGTATGAGTCTTAGAAATTTTACCGACCTTATCCAGACCTCGGGCTTTGTCCCCGTCGAGCGAGATAGCCTGTATAACGAACTAAAAATTTACGATAACTAAGGGGGCGAAGTTGGATTTTTTTAAACTAAAGCAAAACGGTACTAGCGTAAAGACCGAATTTAGCGCGGGACTCACGACCTTTTTAACGATGATGTATATCGTGCCTGTAAACGCGATAATCATGAGCAAAACGGGTATGCCTATGGATGCGCTCATCACGGCTACGGCGCTTATAACCGTGATCGCTACCGTGCTAAACGGCGTATGGGCGAACACGCCCGTGGCTATGAGCGTGGGAATGGGACTGAACGCGTATTTTACCTTTGGCCTCGTGCTAGGTATGAAAATACCGTGGCAGACGGCTTTGGGAGTGGTTTTTGTTTCAGGCGTGATTTTTGTGGTTTTGTCTTTTACGAATTTTAGAATCTGGGTCTTAAAATCTATCCCAGACGACGTTAGGCGCTCGATAAGCGCGGGCATAGGCGCTTTTATCGCCTTCGTCGGGCTTCAGCAAATGGGCGTAGTCGTAAACAACGACGCCGTGCTGGTCGGGCTTGGAAATTTAAAAGATCCAAACGTTATTTTGGGCTTTGTGGGGTTATTTTTTGTTATACTTTTTTGGGCGTGGAAGGTTAAGGGAGCCTTTATCATCGCGGTATTTACGACCTCGGTGATAGCTTGGATTTTTGGTATTGCGCCGTATCCGAAAGAATTTATCTCGCTACCGGCTTCGATATCGCCGATATTTTTAGAGCTTGATATCGTGGGCGCGCTATCTTTTGCGCTGCTTCCGGTGATCGTTACATTTTTCGTAACCGATCTTTTCGACTCTATCGGCACGCTAGCTGGCGTGGGAAATAGGGCGGGAATCTTTGACGAGAGCAACCAAAAAGGCGTCGAAAAACTAGAAAAAACCCTCGAAGCCGATGCGGTAGCTACGGTAGCCGGCTCGTTAGTAGGCGTTAGTACGACGACGTCTTTTGCCGAGAGCGCTAGTGGCGTAGAAGAGGGCGGCAAGACGGGACTAACGGCGGTATTTTGCGGACTATTTTTCGTGCTTACGATTTTTATGCTGCCGCTTTTTAAAGCCATCCCTTCAAACGCGATATATCCGATACTCGTGATGGTGGGCGTGCTGATGTTTAGCGAGCTTGGAAATATAAATTTTAAAGATCCGGCTATAGCCTTATCGACGTTTTTGATAGTTATTTTGATGCCGCTTACTTACTCGATCACGACGGGACTTTCGTTCGGATTTATGGCGTATTTGCTGGTTCGTATCATGAGGCGCGAGTGGGAATACGTAAATATCGGAGTTGTCGTACTTGCGCTCATTAGTTTTATAGTATTTTTAGTACACTGAGGAGAAAACATGCTAAAGTATCCGTTTGAGGAATTTCATAAAGACGTAAAAATAATGGCGCGAGATATCAAAGAAAACTTCGAGCCCGAAGTGATTTTGGCAGTCGCCCGCGGCGGGCTTACTTTAGGGCATTTTTTAGCGAGCCTGCTAAATAACCGCAATCTTTTTACGCTAAACTCAATCCACTACGAAGAGACTAAAAAGCTCGATACTATCGATATCTTTAACGTCCCCGATCTATCTAAATTTAATAAAATTTTGAT
>ERZ773087.419-NODE-419-length-32201-cov-29.611585_pt1 | contig 32201 bp, 31 predicted proteins | sample MGYA00511375_ERZ773087 | MGnify/ENA primary metagenome ERZ773087 (study PRJEB29015, sample SAMEA2737995) | human oral metagenome | biome: human oral; feature: human-associated habitat; material: dental | place: China | collected 2063 ...
TGCAAAACCTATGGTCGCGTTGACATTTACACAGGAACATTGGGCAAGGCCTTTGGTGGCGCATTGGGCGGATTTACTACTGGCCGCAAAGAAATTATCGACATGTTGCGCCAAAGAAGTCGTCCTTACCTCTTTTCAAATTCACTTGCGCCTTGCATCATTGGCGCCAGCATCGAAGTTTTCAAGATGTTGGCCGAGAGCAATGAGCTTCACGACAAGCTAGTAGACAACGTAAACTACTTCCGCGAAAAGATGATGGCGGCAGGTTTCGACATCAAACCCACTCAGAGTGCCATCTGTGCGGTGATGCTTTACGATGCCAAACTATCACAAGTGTATGCATCGCGCATGCTCGACGAAGGCATCTACGTAACGGGTTTCTACTATCCTGTTGTTCCCAAAGAGCAAGCACGCATTAGGGTTCAAATTTCTGCAGGCCACAATCGCGAGCAATTAGACAAGTGTATTGGGGCTTTCATTAAGGTTGGTAAAGAGCTTGGCGTGCTAAAATAAGCCCTCCCACCTTTTATATATACGCTCCCGAAGGATTGCATCTACCCTTCGGGAGTTTTTTCTTTGTCAACTCTTCAAAGATAGACTTTATTAACTTGCTTACCCTTTTCTTTCAATAAGAAAGGGGACACAACCTCTTGGTTGCATCCCCTTATGATTTGATATGTTAACAGAGCTAAGTCTTAGCAAACCTTTTCCAACCGCTTGATGATGGAGAAGATAAACAAGGCAGACAGCAAACAGCAAACGATAAGCACGCTCCATACCATCCACAATTGCATGTCGCCCCATAGATAACCAATGATGGCAACAAGATAGTTACCGATGGCCGTAGCCACAAACCATCCACCCATCATCATTCCCTTATACTTAGGAGGTGCAACCTTAGAGACAAACGAGATACCCATTGGCGAAAGAAGCAGCTCGGCAAAGGTTAACACGAGGTAAGTAGAAATAAGCCAGTCGGGAGAAACGAGCAAACTGTCGCTGATACCGGAGTTCTTAACCTCTGTTGGTGTGGGCAAGCCAAATGATGCAATAGCCAAAACGAGGAAACCGCAGGCAGCGATAAGCATACCATAACCGATTTTGCGAGGTGCAGTAGGTTCTTTACCCTTGCGACCTAGATAGCCAAACACGGCCAAGGATACCGGCGTTAGCGCCACAACGAAGAAAGGATTGAACTGCTGGAATATCTGGGGCAAAATCTTGATTTCGGCATCAAGCGATGAGTAATTGGCCACGATGCCGATAATGGCACCAGCCAATACCAACGCAGCAATGGTTTTGCCTTTGGTGGTTTTAGACTGGAATAGCGAGAATGCACTATAAACAGACACTACTATCAGTACCAAGTTAAGGATGTCGAAACCTAAGCGGTTAAGTCCAACAACCGACTTGGCGGTGTAGTCGCGCGCAAAGAAGGTCATCGTCAGTCCGTTTTGGTGGAATGCCATCCAGAAGAAAATAACTACGGCGAAAACCAACAGCAAAGCAACAATGCGCTGCTTGGTTTCTTCTGGGCTCAATTCGGGTTCGGCAACGGCATCGTTACCAGCCTTGGCCGCTTTCTGTTTGTTGTTTACATCGGCATGCTTGAAGGTAGAACGGAACACCAAGTAGATAATCATCGACACGATAAGCGATACGCAAGCTACGGCAAATCCATAGTTGTAAGCACGAGAAAGCTCTGAGATGTAGGTGGTACAGAAAGTGGTCATGTCACCAGCATATCCTTGTGCAGCCTTTAATTGTTCGAGCAACACACTACCGTCGGCCTTGATTGTTCCATCCAAGAATTGGTGAGCCAATGAAGGTATCTGCGGCTCGTAGGTAAAATTAGAACCTGCCAACACGTAGTTGGTAATCTTTGTGGCGGCCGTGGGAGCGAAAAGCGCACCGATGTTGATGGCCATGTAGAACAGGCTGAAAGCAGTATCACGCTTAGAACTCAGTTGGGGATTGTCGTAAAGGTTACCCACAAGTACTTGAAGGTTTCCCTTGAACAAGCCCGTGCCGCACGATATCAACGCCAACGCACCGAACATCATGGCCTTGCCAGAGAAGTCGGCAGCTGTGGGGATGGCCAACAGCACGTAACCCAAAAACATAATGACAATTCCCGAGGTTACCATCTTGCCATAACCGAACTTGTCGGCTAGGATTCCGCCAATGAGTGGCATGAAATAAACGAACCCAAGGAAGCTGGCGAAGATAGTAGACGTCTCAGTAGCCGTGTAACCAAACTTGGCCTGCAAGAAGAGGGTAAAGATGGCAAGCATCGTGTAATAACCAAAGCGCTCGCCAGTATTGGCTAATGCCAATGCATAAAGTCCTTTCGGTTGACCTTCAAACATAATCGTTAATTTTTAGTTTTTAATGAATGATATTTTGTTTATTGTATTTTCCCTAGAAAACTAAGACCATTTTGACAAAGGATAGCAGTGTGCATGGGTTATCACTTCGACGCACGGGTTAGGTCGAAAAGGTAAGCCATCTTCACAATGATGTTACCAAAGTTGGAACGCCCAAAGTAATCGCGCTTGCTGTCGCCATAAATGTTGCCCAATCCATAATAGTAACGCCCTTCCAAAAGTAAATGTCCCACACGGGGTATGCTGTACTCCATACCCAAGCCTGCTGCGATGCCATAGTCGAACGTCCGTTCAACGGGCATCGTCTCTTGTTGCGTCACCTTGTTGGCCCTGTCGGTTAGGTTCCGGGTAGACACATCGTAATTTGTTTTAGTGCTTTCGCTAAGGTAGAACCCCATTTGTGGGCCCACCTGGAAAAAGAATTGTGCGCCACGCGTCTCCCTACCCCATGCCAAATGCGCGAATATTGGCACCTGTATGTAGTTTATCGTGCGACTATATTCCTCGGCCAATCCCGTGGTTGCATTCACTACGGGGTTTCGTTCTAAGTCGCGAATATCTTGTTTCCAACCTAGCGAGGCGTAGTTTACCTCGGCATAGATGGAACAAATGGTATTGAAGTATTTCTCTGACACATATCGAAAAGACAAACCGCCCGTTGGGCCACCATGATAGCCCTGGTCTACGCGAGGGTTAAACCCTACGTTGCTCAGCACATATCCGCCATTGAAACCTATCGAGAAGTTGTTGCGGTAGGCCCCTATCTGGGCTTTGCACACCGAAGTGGCTACCAAACACGCAGCGACAATTGCCAATGCTCTTGTTTTCATCCGTCAATAACTGATTAGTTCAATCCTTTTGTCGTTGGTGTAGCGCACCAACATGAATGCTTGGTTCTGCATTCCACCGCTCCCCACACGCTTGAAGTTGAGCGGTGTTTGCACGGTAGTGTACGCATTTTGAGCCTTGCTGCCGTTAAAAGCCTTACCATATTTATATAGCCCACGTAGGAAGAACTGCGCATGGTCGTAGCCCATCAACACAAACTTAGGCAAGGCGTATAGTGGTTCTACGCCAAACCAACGACGATAGTTTGTTTCCAACTGCTGTGTCCGCGTAGAAAGTGGATTGTAATAGAAGGTGGTGGGGATGTGGGCATTGAACTTGAAGAAGTTGTCGAGATTGTTTCTAGTGTACATCAACCATTCTGTATAGCCGTAAAGCGACACCACAACGCTCGGGTTGCTTGCCACAAGCCCTTTTAGTTTGGTCATGGCCACCGTTAGTTCGGGCGAACGCCCTGTGTTAAGCACCACAACGTTGGGCTGCGTACGACTGAATGCCTTAGCAAAAAGCTCTTCGCTCGATTTCAAGTTGGTAATGCTGTACTTTGCGCCGCGAGCGTTCAAACGATTACGAAGACCGAAAGTAAAGATACCTTTCTTGCTTGTGGAGTCGTTGCAGTCGATAAACACCGCATGGTGGTTGCCAAAGCGTGAAATAAAGGCGTCTATGGCGGCATTGTTCAGCTCGTCGGTAGATTGGTACACCTGAAATATCTCTGGGTTACGGCTTACCTCATCGCCCCAAATGGAAAATGGAATAACCATCTTTATACCAGCTCCCTTGCAGAAGTCGGACAGGGGTTTCACCTGCTTTGTGTACAACGGACCGAATATGATGTCGCAATTGCGAATGCTTGCGTTTTGAAGCGTGGTGCGGATATCAGCGTCTATCGGCACGTTCCACGCATGTATGTCGATAGAATAGCCTTGTTGTTTCAGACTGTCGCAGCCCATTAGAAACCCTCTGTAGTATTCTATCATCCGCTTTCCGTCGCCATCCACGTCGTGCAAGGGCAACACAAAACCAACCTTAATGGTTTTAGCATGTTGCTCTTGTGAAGCGGAACGGGCTGTGTTTTGCGGTTGCAGCTTAGTAGCAGGCACCGTATTCGTGGGTTTCTCGGTGGCATTCGAAGGATAAGGGATAAAAATATAGTCGCCTTTCTTCAACTCATATCCAGCCACTTTCATCTCAGGGTTGGCGTTGATAAGTTCTTCCAACGTTAGCCCAAAGTTCTTGGCAATGCCGAAAAGAGTGTCTTTTTTCTTCACCTGATACATGTCGCGCCACTTTAAGTTTTGGGCATCTACAGGTATGCAAAGAAAAGCCACGAACAGCACGAACAGGTATCTGATAATTGCTTTTGTCATTGTTCTTCCAAAATTGGTTTCTGCAAAGATAACGATTTTGAAAGAATGAACAATGAATTTTAAAATTAATTGCATACTATTCTGTATTTCTGACGTATCAATAAGCCATTGACACCATCGCAGACACCTAATTCATATATAAGCCTGTTTAGAATAAGAACATCTCTAATGCCAAAATCTTGGATACGATTGTTTGATTATAGGCCAGTTCTAGAAAGTTCCGCTGCTCGCTTTGTAGGTTTTATCTAAGCGACCGTTGCTTGCATTTTGAGCGTACATAATGAACTAGACAACTGAAAAGGCAAGTGAGCTATGATAGATAAAAACAAACGATGATGTGACGTGTTGCTTAAAATGGGATTCACAGCGTGGATTCATTTTAGATCCAAACTAGATATTGCACGCTCCACAAAAGGAATTAAAGCGTAGACCAACGCGAACCAGTTAAGCACCACTGCTGTTACTTTCGTAGGGTTTTGTTCAAGATAACATGGTTGCTTGTTCCAAACAAACGTATCATTAAAGCATTTACTTCCGACAAAAACTTGCAGCTCATCATCTTGTCTACTCATAAAGTTATCAACTCGTCAACCTGTCTGCTCGTTAGCACCTCCCTCTTGTCTACTCCGCGACTCAAACTTTGTCAGCTTTTCAGCAAAAAATTTAACATTATGAGTGCCATCGTAATTCACCAAACGCCCACCTTGCCTCAAATAAGCGATTCTCGGGAAGGTTTGTTTTGATGTTGAAAAGGTTAACCTGTGAATGCTGCAAAATGTATTTTTATGTGGAAAGACAGCCATTTGCACCGGATTACAGGCCATTTACAGTAAAACGGAGTGCGTTTTGGTGCTAAATGCAATGTGTTTTGGTGCTAAATGGAAGGCGTTTTGGTGCTAAATGCAATGCGTTTTGGTGCTAAATGCAATGCGTTTTGGTGCTAAACGCAAGCTATTTTTGTGCTAAACGCAAGATGAAAAGTATAAATATCCGCTTAAATCGTATAAATAAAACCTTCTTGAACCATGAAATATGTGCCCCACAGGGGCAAAATGTACACCGAAAAGCGGGTTTTTAGAGGTAAAATGGGTGCATTTGGGCTTGAAAAAAATCGAACCTCCAACCAAACTAGAAAGGCAAAATGGTGCAAAACGCAGGTCTAATTCTCGAAAGTTGACAACGAGAAAGGCGTGAAAGGATAGAAACAACGGCTATTTAACTACTTTATAGCCGTTATTTTCGCTAGAAAGGAGTGAAATTCTGAGCGCATTCGTAAAATAAAGATAACAATTTTAAGATTTTGAGTTGGTGAGTTTGGGGGTAGACGAGTTGATATATTCGGAAGTTGGTGTGTTCGTGAGTTGATGAGTTTCAGGTTGGTGAGTTCGTGAGTCGATGAATTTGCAAGTTTGTGAGTTCTTGAATTTGTAAGTTGATGAGTTGAAGTATTCGGCAGTTATTAGGCTTTCATGGGTTTATAGGTTTGTGGGTTGATTTGTTCTTCACTTTATATAGAAGATGAGTGTTTGTCTTGTATTGGCATCACAAACATAACAAACTCCCAACTTATAAGCACATAAAAGTTAAGACAACACCTTAATCTTCTTCAGAAGAATGACTACTCCCCAAAATCACCTTTGGCGTTTAGATTATATCTGCACTGATTTCTCTTGCTTTTCATAAGAGGGCATGCCGGCCTATGCTACCGAAAGGGCAAGTGTAAAATGCCAGACAAGGGCAAAGAGCAATACTTAAACGGTGATTGAATGACGGCGAATACTTTTAGAGCCTGCCCATGCAGAAATATTTAAAGCCAAGACAACTTAACACGTATGAGCTTATATGATAAAGAGGTGTACCAAATTATACAACAATGTGAGAACCTTCCATTCCCATCCGCTACACACCCATATCCAACAGCAGTACATTTACTTTCTTTTATCTAAACAAATCAAAGGATATTTCACGGACGTAAAACACTCTCTTTGGCCAAAATTTAACCATTCTTATTACATTACAGAACGTCATAGTTTAGAAAACAATATTTTTTTAAACTTTTTCGACCTTTTTATTTGGCAGTTCAAATATTATGTTTAATTTTGCGATGTGAATCAGATATACATCTGTAAAATCACAAAAGACAAAAGTATAATTATATTATAATAAAAGAAAGGAAATCGAATGAAAATAAAAGAGATTAGTTGCAATTTGAACCCATAAGACCACAAAACGTGTCATCGGGCAACAAAACGTTAGTTTTAATTCGGAATTTACAAAATAAATACTTCCGTAAAGAAACAACGCCACACGCACCTAGTTTAATAATATTTGGTTAAACCATATCAAGAAAGACATTTACATTTCTAAATACCATACAAATATATCGAAACCATGAAAACAAAGGCAATGTTTCCCAACCTTAGTGTTTGGCCTATCCAACATCAAAGTACCATTACACAACCTTGAAGCGCATATGCGCAAAAGACAGCCTTAGTAAGCCATGAACATGCACAAAGCTAGTTCACATCACAATGAAGGGGAAAACAAATTCGCCTATGCCTCGAGATGGGTAACTCAAAACGCCACGTATTGAAACGAGGCGCTTTGAACCCCATCCGCGGAGGCAAACACAACAAGACACCATGAACACACTTCGAAAACGATTCATTAACAACCACTATATAAATCCCAGCCAAGGCACAACTCACGCCAATGTGTACAAAGGCGGTCATTAACAACTCTCTTAGATAAATTGTGTCCACAAACAGGCCACAACAACCACACCAGCCCGCAACAAAACCATGAACACACGCCAACTAAGGCTCCGCGGGTTGTTACAAATCACATCAAAAAATGAAAGAAGAACAACTGAAAGAACGGCAATGCCTATGCAAAATGGCGTATGTCTGTCCCGACATCGCCATGACCGAAATGGCGATGCAAGGACAACTGCTACAGGCATCAGCAAAAGGCGAACACAAAACGCTGCCAAACGGCGGAACGGTGTACAACAACTCGGGTAGTTCGGGTGGAGATGCCGGAACAGCCGAAGAAGACAACGTTATCAGCAACAGCAAGGGATATACCCTCTACGAATGGGATTAACTCCCCCTCACACTTATCTCTTATGGTGGAACGAAAAATAGCATTTATCATGAAAATCATTACACAACACATGAAGCAATTGGCAATGGTGGCTTACGCGTTCGCCTTAGCATTTACGCTGGGGGGATGTGTTAACGACCTGACCAACAACGAGCATAGGGCAGAGAACAAAGAGACGAAGGAAACGTTTAACACCAAGTCGTTCGCTGGAGCTTCCAGCCAAATGGAACTGCCCAAGACAAAAACGTCGGGGAAGTATACAGACGTATCGAAAAAGCAAGACGGAAGTAAAATGGGCATCCAATTTTATTGGGATCACGATGACTATCAACGACTTTGGGTAAACTTGGGCGGAACCACGGGATGGCAAAGATTCTACAAGCAAGATACACTTAAGCTTTTAAATGACGGGAAGATTGCCCAATCTCGCTTTTATCTATACTCGAGCTATAAGCTTACCGAAGAAAAATATCCGCTGTGGTATAGTTACTATGGTTTTAGTAATGGCCAACGGTACACTTATATTAATGATTACACAACACAAATACGAGCTAACGATTTTACTAAATTATCGGAGCAAGGAGATTGTGGAATTGCCACAGCTGTCGACAACGGAATATGGTATGGGTTCACCCTGCAACACACCACTTCGTATATCAACTTCATGCCTTACGCAGGTGAGGGAAAAAGCAAAGAAGCTTTACTTAAATGTAAACTTACTCATATTACGCTCACTACTGATGAACCCAACTACGGTTATTACTACTTTGATGAAAATGGTAACCTTGACGAAAGTAAAAAACCAACAGGACCAAGGCGCGCGAGAACGTTGTACTGTGTCGACAATTTAAATTACACGGGATTTTCGGTTCCAGAAAGTAAAGAAAGTGCCAAAAAGAATGCGGCAATTATGGTGATGGCACCAGGCACATACCATAACGTAGAAATAACTTACACACTTTACGACCCCGTTGTTCAGACAACAGGTGTGTTTAAGAAGTTCATTTCTGAACTTACACTAAAACCAGGCAAAACCACATCCATGTTCTCGAAACTTGTGGCGGACGATGTTTCCCACCTGTTCGGAAGATACCACATGTGGGGAGCATCACAGTTTTATTGGCAAGGGCATGAAAGCAACGCGCACCATAAGTGGAGACAAGGTGGCGTAGACGGTATAGCAGGTTATCCAACCCCAGGAGACCCTCGCTATAAAAGTGACTATTATGCCCCTGGTGTAGGTAATGTCGCACCAGCAGGGTCGATTGCCAGCACCGTTCCCTCAGCCAACTTTCTTAGTTGGTATGTAAAACTCGGCGATCCACGTTGGGACGATTCGCCCTTTACCTATGATGGACATCTCTTTACAGGTAGGATGTGGTTTCGTAAACGCCAATATTTTGCACCTGCGGCAGGACTTACAGATGAGTCGATGAATGCAAAAGGCGCAAGCGGACGTGACTGTAGGGTTTGGAGAAATGGTGGAGTTAGTAACACTCCCACAAAATGGGAAGATGTCCCCGAAAGTAACCGCTCGCATTACTTCTGCGTCATGGCACTAGGATACTATGATAATGGTGGAAGACTGTATATGGGGACTGAGTATGAGGGAAGATACTGGACCAGTACTTGTGTACCAGACTTTGGATCTTACGGTCCAAGATGGGCTTACGTACTGATGTTTAATCGTAACAATGTTTCCGTGGTTGGAAACACCCACTTTTGGGCATCACCTAAAGAATATGGTTATCAACTATGGCCAGGAGAAAATTAAGAACAACCATAAATTAACGATCATGTTAAGATTAAAATATAAATTGTTGATTTCACTTTCTGCATGCGCATTGGCTTTTATGCCAATGGCATGCACTGAAGAACAGAACCTGGCTCAGCCAGACAACAACCAAGAAGAACTGGAACCTGCCGTTAGTTTCACTGGCTCGATGAACTCACCTACATCACGCACCAGTGGGGAATATGGGAAGATTGACGCAACAAACCTGGGCATAACGTTTTACTGGACAACCAACGACCATGAGCACATGTACATAAACAGAGGTACAGACACTTCGCCTATATGGGAGCGTGCCAGCAAAGTGTCCTTTACAGACAAAGATGCAACGACTCATTCCGCAAATGCCTCATTCAGGTTTAAAGGCAAATATGAAAATAAGCAATACACCATGCTCTATGTGGGAGGCGACCAAAAATCTTCCACTAAGGACAAGGTTTACGTCAACTTTGCCAGAATCCAGAAACAAACATCTCTTGATGATGGGGAACTAGCAAACAGCGGCGATTGCGGTGTTGCAAAAACCACCTGTGTCTATTACAATAAAAAAGGGAAAGGTTGGGACTATCATGGTGACAGGCATACCTTTAAGCTAGAACACAAGGCAGCATACGTAACCTTTATGCCATATAACCCACGCGGACACATGGACAACACCTACTTCGTTAGTGCGCAAATAGAGGCAAAAGAAAGCCTATATGGCAAATTCCTATTTACAGAAAAAGGGGTGGACGTTAGCAAACGGCCATTAAACCAAAATAAGGTTACGCTGAACCTCGCCACAAAAGGCATGGGAAATGGCTTGCCCATCGCGTCAAACAAGGAAGATGCCCAAAAGCATGCAGGCATCATGGTGCTACCTCCCGGCAAATATACCGATGTGCTTGTGAAATTCATCATTAAGGATCACAGCACAGGAAAAAGGTTCGACGTAAAGAAGTCTTACCCTGTATTAAACTTGGAGACAGGTATGAATCAACCCATATTCTGCCGGCTTGAAGTGGTAGACTTCACACCCTCATTCAACTATTACACCATGTGGGGCGCAGAAGACCCATATTACACTCTAGACGCAAAAGCGCCACACAATTGGAACAAAGATGCAACGGGCATACCTGCGCCCGAAGACGAAAGATGGCCGCACGATGGAGACGCACGCTGGTATAGCGAAGACGAGGATGCTCCTGCGGGTGTGTTAACAGACGATGCTTTCACGATCAACGATGCATCTTACATCTTGGCCAAGGATTGCTATTGGGACGAGAATTACCTGTGGGCTTTCGATGGGCATCTACAAAAAGGAGCGCTATGGGTTCCTATTATTAGTAAAGGACACGCTACGGCTTTCGACGGTAAGGATTGGACAAGCGTACCAAGCTCTAAGTCAAAAAATGCAATCTCAGACGAGGATCACCCAATTGTGGGCTACTATCCCTTACCACTCATCGGGCGGTATGAAAACGGTGCACTTGTAGAAGTAGGAAAAGCTGGTTACTACTGGATTAACAGGGCTGACCCTAGCAATGCGAACAGCAAAGCCTACTACCTGAAGGTAACCAAAACAGGGGTGAGCATAAACCATGACGGCAATAAGGAGTGGGGATGCGTACCTTTCACGGGCGATATCCGCCCCTAAACAATGAACTCGTTTTTATCAATCAATAATACTTCATAGCTTAATGGAAGGCAGGCTGATGAGACATCAGCCTGCCTTTTTGATTTATTCTTTATACGACACAGGCTCAAAGTTGTTGAACAACGTTTCTCACGTTATGCTCTTCATTACCCACCCCTGCCCCATTAAGCCAACCCCATCTTAACGCCAATAACACCAAAGCCATAACATACTTTAACCAGAATTGTTAGATTTCCGCGCATAGCGGGCAATATATAATAAAAAATACGTAATTTTGCACGACATGAACTTTTTAGAATCATTGAAACAACTCAAGGCGTTTGCACGCCAAGACGGTGCCATCTTGGCATTGGTATGGATTGTGGCCTTTCTTTTCACCATGCGGCTACCCCAATCCATGGTGGGAAATCTCCTAACCCTTTCCACACCATTCGTCGTGGCGTGGCGGTTGCGTGCGTTCCGTAACAACGCCCTTGATGGCGAAATCTCATATCGGCGCGCGCTGGCCTACTCGTGGCATACCTTCGTTTATGCCTCGCTCATCTTCGCATTGGCTCAATACCTCTATATTCGTTTCTACGACCCAGAGTCGCTCATCACCATGATGCGCGATTCGATACACTCATTTAGTGCAGCTTACCAGCAAATGGGTATGAACGAAGCCCAAATGCAAGAGTCGGTTAAGCTCCTTGGCACACTTCAACCCATCGAGTTGGTGTTCCTTTTCTTCACCCAAAACATCTTCATTGGTCTTTTCCTTAGCCTCATCATAGCCGCATTTGGAATGAAACATAGGAGATAACAAGCTAAACTGGCACTTTTTAAAGCAAACGGGAGCAACAACAAAGGCTGCCAAAACCATAAACAACAGCAAAGAAAAGTTCCCCAAAGTCAGGCAAAGCCCATCGCACCCCACATCAAGAATAAACGATTAAGCAAATAACAGATAATACAACACAAACAACAATGGACATTTCTGTAGTTATACCCTTGTACAACGAAGACGAATCGCTTCCCGAACTCTACTCATGGATTGAGCGGGTAATGAAAGACAACCATTTTAGTTTCGAAGTGATATTCGTCAACGACGGCTCTACCGACCGCTCGTGGGAGGTGATTGAAGAACTGAGCAAACAGTCCGAACACGTTCGGGGGATAAAGTTCAGACGCAACTACGGTAAAAGTCCCGCCCTATTTTGCGGTTTCAAGGAGGCGAACGGCAACGTAGTTATCACGATGGATGCCGACCTACAAGACTCGCCCGAGGAAATACCCGAACTCTATCGCATGATTACCGAGGAGAAATACGACCTCGTTTCGGGTTACAAACAAAAGCGATACGACCCGCTTTCCAAAACTATCCCCACCAAATTGTTCAATGCCACGGCTAGGAAAATAAGTGGGATAAAAAACCTGCACGACTTTAATTGTGGACTGAAAGCCTATCGAAAGGCCGTGGTGAAGAACATCGAAGTGTATGGTGAGATGCACCGCTACATTCCCTACCTGGCCAAGAACGCAGGTTTTGGACGCATTGGCGAGAAAGTGGTACAGCATCAAGCCCGCAAATACGGTAGTTCCAAATTCGGGCTGAACCGTTTTTTCAATGGCTATCTAGACCTCATCACACTCTGGTTTCTCAGTAATTTCGGCAAAAAGCCCATGCACGTGTTCGGTCTATTAGGCTCGTTGATGTTCCTTTTGGGTTTCATTGCCACTTGTCTATTGGGTGCCGACAAACTATATTGCCTTGCCCAAGGCATTCCACAACGTCTGATAACCGACTCGCCCTACTTCTATCTCTCGCTAACAACGATGATGATAGGCACGCAGCTTTTCCTTGCTGGTTTCTTAGGCGACCTTATCAGCCGCAATTCGCAAGGAAGAAACGATTACCAAATAGAGGAGGAGATAAGATGCGGAGACTAATTCCATTGCTCATATTGGCCTCGGCCGTGCTAACCGCATGCTCGTCGATAGACTGTCCGTTCAATAACACAGTCTATTCGCAATATGTGCTGATGAAAGGTGGCGGCCTTAAAGCCGACACCCTCACAGATACGCTGACCATTCTTACGAAAACGCGAGACGGACAAGACACCATTATATTTAATAGAGGAGTTAAGACAAAAAGTTTCAGCCTGCCAATGAGCTACACGCGCGATCAAGACGCGCTGTTCTTACAGTTGAAAGATACTCTTGGCAATATTGTGCACGACACCATCAAGGTAAGTAAGACTAACACGCCGCACTTCGAATCGGTAGATTGCCCCATGTCTTATTTTCACACGATAACAGCTGTCAGTACGTCGCATCACGCCATCGACTCCATTATACTTGTCAATCCAAACGTAACATATGACACCTCATCGCCACATTTCCGCATCTATTTCAAGAGCGGCCATTAGCACCTTACTTACCTTGGGCGCGTTGTCGGCCAGTGCGCAAGGATTGAAACAACAAACCGAACGCCCCGACACAACTCGCTTTTTCCGTGGCCTTCAAGTCATGGCAGACGTTGTCGGACCAATACAGTTGGCAGTAAGCGACTACGGACAGTACGAGGCAGCTCTGCGCATAAACTTCAAAGACAAGTATTTTCCCGTGTTCGAGCTCGGCTATGGCACAGCTAACCACGAAGACGACCCCGTTACGCATGTAGCGTATAAAACCTCCGCACCATACGGCAAGGTGGGAATGGACTTCAACATCATGAAAAACAAACACGACATTTACCGTGTTTATATAGGGGCGAGGTATGCCTTCACCACATTTAAGTACGATGTGGCCAGCCCCGTGTTGACCGATCCCGTGTGGAAAGACCCAGCCGCCATCCAACTCAATAACATTTCGGCCTCATATCATTGGGCTGAATTGCTGTTCGCCGTAGATGCCAAGATATGGGGTCCGCTGCATTTGGGATGGTCGGTGCGTTACAGACGACGCTTAGCTCACAACGATGGAGAATCGGGAAATGTTTGGTATGTGCCTGGTTTTGGAAAAACGGGCAACTCCCGACTAGGTGGAACATTTAACATCATCATCAACTTGTAGGTGTATTTGTCCCCCTTCAAATTATAGTAAAGCAAGAAAAGTCTTCTCTTTCGGCCTTTTCAGGCCGGCGACAATAAGCACTAAACAAATAAGCAAATGACCACTCCAAATAGAAAACGACGCCTGCTTTGGCAAATACCCTTTCTTTTGTTCCTCATTGTTGGAACAATCTACATCATCAAGCAACAGCAAGATGCACCTTATCAACACGACAAGGGTGCAATCTTCGGTACAACATATAGTATCATTTACCAAAACAACGAGAACCTGAACAAGGAAATCATGGCCGCGCTCAACGAGGTAGACCAATCGATGTCTACCTTTAATAAAGGGTCTGTCATCTCCAAAATCAACCGCAACGAGCAAGTACAGCCCGATAAGATGTTCGTAGACGTATTCCAACTGGCCAACAAAATATCCATCGAAACCAATGGGGCGTTCGATGTTACCGTTGCTCCTTTGGTTAACGCATGGGGGTTCGGCTTTAAAAATGGAGTCCACCCCACCCCACAAACCATTGACAGCCTGAAACAATTCATCGGCTATCAAAAGGTTTCTTACGTAGGCGAGCGTATTAAGAAACAAGACCCACGATTGATGCTCGATTTCAGTGCCATCGCCAAAGGTTATGGCTGTGATGTGGTTGCCAACTTACTAAAACGCAAAGGCATTGAGAACTTCATGGTAGAGATTGGCGGAGAAATCGTAACACGCGGCATTAGTGAAAAGCGCCTGCCATGGAAAGTGGGCGTAACCAAGCCCACCGACGATTCGCTAAATGTAAACCAAGAGCTGCAAACCATCTTGAACGTAACGGATAAGTCTATGGCCACAAGCGGAAACTACCGCAAGTTCTATTATAAGAATGGCAAGAAATACGCCCACACCATCGACCCAATAACAGGTTATCCTGTTCAGCACAATATTCTTTCGTCTACGGTACTAGCCAAGACCTGTGCAGAAGCCGATGCCTATGCCACGGCTTTCATGGTATTAGGGCTCGACAAAGCAAAGAAAGTATTGGAGCAGCACCCCGAACTCATGGCATATTTTATCTATTCAGACAAGAATGGGAAAAACGCCGTGTGGTTTTCACCATCGCTTAAAGACAAAATTCAGAAGTAAGTCCTTTGTACCCTCGACAGGGACAATAGGGCTAATGCCTACAAGCAATAACAGATGCAACGCATTCCACTATATGGCAAACTAATGGAATTGCCCATGTTTCAGGGCATGAGCAAAGACGATTTGGCCGCAGTACTTGGTCAAACCCGATTCGACTTTGCACAAAAGAAAGCAGGGGCAACGATAGTTAGGGCCGAAGAAGAATGCACACACCTTTATTTTTTGCTTAGCGGACGAATGGAAGTGAGCGCGCAAGCCCACGATAATGGCTACATTTTTACGGAAGAGATAGGCGCACCCTACATTCTCCAGCCCGAAAACCTTTTCGGCATATCCACGCGCTACACCCACACATTCGTTGCCAAGGCTACATGTAGCCTGCTCTTGCTAAGCAAGTCTGAGGTATTAAGACTTACAGACGACTTTATTATCTTCAAGTTCAACCTACTCAACACCATCTCCACACAAGCGCAAAAAGCAGGAAGGCTGCCTTGGCGACATTGCGGCTCCAACCTCGAACACCGCATCACCCGTTTCATCACAGCGCATTGCATACACCCCGCAGGCAGAAAACTTGTGCACATCAAGATGCAGAAACTAGCAAACGAGATGAACGACAACCGCCTAAACGTCTCGCGAGCACTCAACGCCATGCAGAAACAGGGGCTAATTCAACTTAAACGCGGCTGTATCGTGATACCCATGCTCGAAAAGCTTGTGGCCGAATGGGGTTAGCCTAGGCACATCTTCCATCTCAAACACAGCCCTTCTTAACCTCCCTTCGCTCGTTATTCCAACATGCTTACCACAAATATGCGGTAAAAAGCGTGCCAAATCAAATAAAAAGCCTTAACTTTGTAGCTTAAAGCTATTACATCAACATAAGAATGACAAGAACAAACAATTTGGTAAATACCATTATTAAAGGAATACAAGAGAAAAAAGGCAGCAATATCGTTGTAGCCGACTTAAAGGAAATAGAGGGTGCAATAACCAATTATTTCGTTATATGCCAAGGAAACTCGCCCACACAGGTAGAGGCCATAGCCGAATCTATCGGCGAAACCGTGCGTAAAGAACTCAAAGACAAGCCCACTAGTGCCGTTGGCCTAGGCCTAAACCAGTGGGTTGCAATGGACTTCGTGGACGTTATCGTACACGTTTTCATACCAGAGATGCGCTCTTTTTACGATCTTGAACACCTTTGGGCCGATGCCAAACTAACCCACCTCACTGACATCGACTAAAATTGGCATGGCATTTGATGGAACGTTCGTGTCACCAACAATTCAATTATGAGCAACAAACAACCATACAACAATAAGCAACCCAAGATGCCCCGTTTCAATATGAACTGGATTTACGGGTTGATCATCATCGCGTTGGGGCTTTTCTTTTTCACGGGGAAAGGCGACATGATGGCTGGAAGTGTTAAGCAAGAGGCCACATACACCAAATTTAAGGAGTATGTGAACAAAGGCTACGTCAACAACGTGGTGGTAAACAGTGAGCAACGTACGCTTAAAATGTACGTTAAGCCTGCCAACCTGCGCGACGTTTTCGGTAAAGACCCGAAACAACTTGGCGAAAAGCCATACGTAAGCGTACAATATGGTTCGGCAGAAGAACTTGAAAAGTACCTCACTGAAATTCAACAGGCAGGTAAAATCAAAGACTTTGCTTTCGATAACGATAAAGGCGGACACTTCACCGACATCCTTATACAGTTCGTTCCATTCATCGCGCTCATCGCCATTTGGATTTTCATCATGCGCAGAATGGGCAGTGGCGGAGCTGGCGGTGGTTCGGGCGTGTTCAGTGTGGGCAAAAGCAAAGCCAAAATGTACGAGAAAGGAAACGAAATCGGCATCACCTTTAAAGACGTTGCAGGCCAAGAAGGAGCCAAACAAGAGGTTCAAGAGATTGTAGAGTTCCTTAAAAGTCCGCAGAAATACACCGACCTCGGTGGTAAAATCCCCAAGGGCGCATTGCTCGTTGGCCCTCCGGGTACAGGTAAAACGCTTTTGGCCAAAGCTGTTGCGGGCGAAGCGGGCGTGCCTTTCTTCTCCATGAGTGGCTCCGACTTTGTCGAAATGTTCGTGGGTGTTGGTGCAAGTCGTGTTCGCGACCTCTTTCACCAAGCCAAAGAAAAGTCGCCCTGTATCATTTTCATCGACGAAATTGATGCAGTAGGCCGTGCTAGAAGCAAAAATCCCTCGATGGGCGGAAACGATGAGCGCGAGAACACCCTCAACGCACTGCTTACCGAGATGGACGGATTTGGCACAAACAGCGGCGTTATCATTCTTGCAGCCACCAACCGCGCCGACATGCTCGACAGCGCACTACTTAGAGCAGGGCGTTTCGACCGACAAATAAACGTAGACCTGCCCGACCTACCTGAGCGCAAGCAAATATTTCAGGTACACCTTCGCCCCGTAAAGGTAGACTCCACCGTGGACATCGATTTCCTCTCGCGCCAAACACCAGGCTTTTCAGGAGCCGACATCGCCAATGTCTGCAACGAGGCTGCTCTTATTGCGGCTCGCCATAACAGTAAGTCGGTAGGCAAACAAGACTTCCTCGATGCCGTAGACCGTATTATCGGTGGATTAGAGAAGAAAACGAAGATAATGACTGCCGCCGAAAAGCGCACTATCGCCTTGCACGAGGCAGGCCATGCCACTGTGTCTTGGTTCTGCCAACATGCCGACCCCTTGGTAAAGGTATCCATCGTGCCACGTGGCCGAGCCTTAGGTGCAGCTTGGTATCTACCCGAAGAACGCCAAATTACCACCAAAGAGCAAATGCTCGACGAAATGTGTGCACTGATGGGCGGACGTGCAGCCGAAGAATTGTTCACTGGCCATATCTCTACCGGCGCAATGAACGACTTAGAGAGAGCCACAAAGAGTGCATACGGCATGGTGGCATACGCTGGTATGAGCGATAAGTTGCCCAACATCAGTTTCTACAACAACCAGGAATACCAATTCCAAAAGCCATATTCTGAAACAACGGCGAAGGTTATCGACGACGAAGTGATGAAGATGGTAAACGAGCAGTACGACCGTGCGAAGAAAATACTTCAAGAAAACAGCTACGGCCACAACAAATTGGCCGAACTGCTCATCTCACGCGAAGTTATTTTCGCCGAAGACGTAGAAGAAATTTTCGGTAAACGACCTTGGGTTAGCCGCTCCGAAGAAATCATTGAAGACAATACACCGAAGTTGGAAGACATGCCCGACGAGGTGAAAGCGGCCGAGGAAGAACACCGCAGGTTGCGTGGACTTTAACCCATAACATGCTGTCGCCATCCGCCTATCTTACTTACAAGGCAGGCAGATGGCGATACGCTGTTACCACTTTCCGCTTTACGCCAACACGCAAAACACGTTCAACCGGCCCATACGCAAAAACGGGGATGCCACAACGCACCTCCATCAGTTACCATTAATATAATGACGAAAAAGAGAAGACAATGACTCCAAAGATTAAGAATTTGATTACGCGAACCATAACAGGTGTTTTTTTTGTAGCCATCATGGTTACTTGTTTCTTGCGCCCATTGGGCATGGTATTTGTTTTCGCACTCATAACGTCGCTTAGCCTTTGGGAATACGCAGGGTTAGTTAACGAGAACAAGGGCACTAGCGTTAACCGATTCATCTCAACTGTTGCTGGTACATACCTTTTCTTGGCCGTTGCAGGCGTCAACAGCGGGTTTATTGCCACCAATGCCGTGTTCGTGCCTTATCTCCTAACCATCGTTTATCTTTTCGTCAGCGAACTTTACACCAAGGCTAACGACCCCATCAACAATTGGGCCTACACCATGTTGGGGCAGATGTACATCGCCCTACCCCTCTCAATGATAAACGTGTTGGCGTTCAGACAAGCCGACAACCAAATTTACTTTTACCATCTCCTCCCCCTTAGCGTGTTTATCTTCCTTTGGACCAACGACACCGGTGCCTATTGCTCTGGTTCGCTCTTCGGTAAACACAAGCTTTTCCCACGCATTTCGCCTGCCAAGAGTTGGGAAGGCAGCATCGGCGGAGGCATTCTCGTGCTCCTAGTAGCCGGTCTTATCGGCTATTTGGAAACGCAATCCACAGCTCCCACAAACCTCACCATCCCCCAATGGCTAGGCTTAGGCCTTGTAGTGGTGGTGTTCGGCACGTGGGGCGACCTTGTTGAGTCGCTCTTCAAACGCACACTCGGCATCAAAGACAGCGGCAACATCCTGCCTGGCCATGGTGGAATGCTCGACCGTTTCGATTCCTCACTCATGGCCATACCCGCCTCTGTGGTATATCTCTATTCATTAACACTATTTCAATAACATCGTAGAGAACGTCTCAGCATTGTGCGTTCTCTTCCACATATAATATGATAGACAGTTCAGCTTTTCAGGGTAAAACGGCTGCTTACTACACATTAGGTTGCAAATTAAACTTTTCGGAAACCTCCACTTTTGGGCAAATGCTCCAAGACATGGGCGTTACAACCGCCAACGAAGGCGAGCCTGCCGACATTTGCCTCATCAATACCTGCTCGGTTACCGAAGTGGCCGACCACAAATGTAGGCAGATTATCCACCGCATGGTGCGCGAAAACCCAGGAGCCTTTGTGGTTGTAACGGGATGTTACGCCCAACTTGAATCCGAAAAGGTTAGCACCATCGAAGGCGTAGACCTCGTTTTAGGCAGCAACGAAAAGGCCAACCTCATACAATATCTTAACGATGCTTGGGCCGACGGGCAACGCGGAAAGGCTTTACACCGTCATTTCTCGGTGAACACCAAAGACATCAAGACCTTTGCCCCCAGTTGCAGCCGTGGCAACCGAACACGTTATTTCCTTAAAGTGCAAGACGGGTGCGACTATTTCTGCACCTATTGCACCATTCCCTTCGCACGAGGTTTTTCCCGAAATCCCTCCATAGCATCGCTTGTTCAGCAAGCACGCGATGCCGCCAACGACGGTGGAAAAGAGATTGTGCTAACAGGCGTAAACATTGGCGAGTTCAAGGGCGGAGGAAACGAACGCTTCATCGACCTTGTCAAGGCACTCGACCAAGTTGAAGGCATACAGCGTTTTCGCATCAGCAGCATTGAGCCCAATTTGCTTACCGACGAGCTTATCGACTATTGCGCATCCAGCAGAGCTTTCATGCCCCACTTCCACATACCCTTGCAAAGCGGTAGCGACGAGGTGTTAAAGCTGATGCAACGCCGATACGACACAGCCCTTTTTGCCCACAAAGTACAACTAATTAAGCAACGAATACCCAATGCCTTTATCGGCGTCGACGTTATGGTCGGTTCGCGTGGCGAAGAACCCGCCTATTTCGAGCAATGCTATGATTTTCTAAAATCGCTAGACATCAGTCAGTTGCATGTGTTCCCTTACAGCGAACGTCCAGGAACGGCAGCTCTCCGCATTCCCTACGTAGTTAACGATGCCGAGAAACGCCGCCGCAGCAAACTGCTTTTAGAGCTGTCCGACGAGAAACTGGAAACCTTCTATGCCTCCCAGATTGGCTCACAAAGCCTAGTTCTCTTTGAGAAGGCAGCCAAAGGCAAGGCTATGCACGGCTTTACCCCCAACTATGTGCGCGTTGAGTTGCCTGCCTCACTAGCCAAAGACGAATTTGACAACCAACTGTTACCCGTTAGGTTAACCCAATTCAACCATAACAAGAGTGCCATAAAAGTAGAACTTATATAACATCTTCAACATAAAATTGAGTCATGCACAAGGTAGCAATCGTTATTCTGAACTGGAATGGGCAGTCAATGCTTGCCCAATATCTGCCTTCCGTTATGCGTCATTCGCGTAAGGATGCGGCGGTTTATGTTGCCGACAACGCCTCTACCGACAACTCATTAGCCTATCTCGCCCAACATTTCCCCCATTGTCAAACCATCGCCTTGGAAAAGAATTGGGGATTTGCCGAAGGCTACAACAAGGCTTTGGCACAAATAGATGCCGAATACTACGTGTTGCTCAATTCTGATGTTGAAGTTACCCACCAATGGCTAACGCCGCTCGTCGAAGAGATGGACGCCCACCCCGACATAGCGGCCTGCCAACCCAAACTTTTGGCCATGCACGACAGGGAATCGTTTGAATATGCCGGTGCGTCGGGCGGCTTTATCGACAGCTTGGGCTACCCCTATTGTCGCGGTAGAATATTCGAACACGTTGAGAAAGACGAGGGACAATACAACTACCGCCAAGAAATACATTGGGCCACTGGAGCTTGCCTCATGGTGCGAGCCAAAGACTATTGGGCCGTAGGCGGCCTAGACGCTCGTTTCTTTGCCCACAACGAAGAAATTGATCTCTGCTGGCGACTAAGACTTAGGGGCAAAAAGATATTCTGCATTCCCGAAAGTGCGGTATATCACGTAGGTGGCGGCACGCTCCCCAAGGTAAATCCAATGAAAACCTACCTCAACTTTCGCAACAATCTAACCATGCTTTACAAGAATCTTTCCCCTTCACAGATGCGCAAGGTAATGGTTTGGCGACTATTTTTAGACTATGTAGCAGCTTTCCAAACCCTTGTTTTCAACAGAAATTGGGGCGATTTCAAGGCCATTATCAAGGCGCGGCGCGACTTCAACAAATGGAAACACAGTTTTGACACCGTCAGAGAAGAAATACAAAGCAGCAAAACCATACACGCCGAAAACCCCAATAGCCACTTCTCCATCCTATGGCAATATTATATAAGGAGTAGGCGCACTTTCCACACACTGCCGCTAAAGTAAAAATTCTGCCGTTCCTTTTCATCCCATAACTAAGCGCAAATGCCTAATCTTCCCATAGAAACCACATTATAACCTGCCTAAAACCACATCCTAAACTTCACAAAGATAAGGCTACTTTATGATTTTAGCACCACTAAATTATTAAAATCCAGCTACATTTGCATCTTCCTTGTTATAGTTAATTAACTACTATACCCTTATCAAAATCTAAAAGAAATTTTGGAGAACTACAATATTTGGTTATCTTTGCCAATATCATCATGGGCTAATATAACAAGAAGACCTGCCCTACGCTGCTAATTGTAAAATCTCTTTCAAAAGTCATTCGCCGAACGTTTTTGTTAAGACGCAACCTTATATTGATGCGCTTTTTCACTAACCAGAGAATATGAGTATTAAAATTAACAATCATATTGATAACTAAACCGTATTAATTATGAACAGAAACATTCTTTTAGTTGGCTTGCTATTTGCGTTGATGCCAACAAGTATTTTTGCACAAAAGCAGCGTTCACAAGCATTTAGGGATAAGTACACGCTTAAAGAGGCTGTTATCCTTAGTCGACACAACATCCGTGCCCCACTTTCAACAAAGGGAAGTCTGCTGGAACAAGTTACTACACATCCTTGGTTTGAATGGACAGCTGGTGCTAGCGAACTAACAACGCGTGGGGGCGCATTGGAAAATCAGTTCGGACTTTATTTCCGCAAATGGTCGGTAGATGCTGGGCTTTTCAAAGAAAACGCCACGCCATCACGCAACGAGGTACTCATTTACGCCAACAGCATGCAGCGTTGTATTGCAACGGCCAATTATTTCACAACGGCACTCTTCCCCGTGGCCGACGTTCATGTAAACCACCGTTTCGTACCAAGCAAGATGGACCCCATCTTCTTCCCACAACTTACCAAGTCGAGCAAGTCGTTCAGGGCACAAGCCATGAAAGAGATTGCCGCCATGGGTGGAAAGAAAGGTATTGTAGGTATTAATGAGGGTTTGAAGGAAAGCTACGAAATTACAGCCAAGGTTCTCGACTTGAAGGATTCGCCTGCATGCAAGGAAAAGAATTTGTGCGCTTTCGACAACTACAACACTCAGCTCATCCTCGACAAAGGTGATGAACCACGCATGAAAGGCTCATTGAAAGAGGCCACTACCTGTTCGGATGCGCTTATCCTGCAATTCTATGAAGAACCAGATGCCAAGAAAGCTGCCTTCGGACACGACATTACCCTCGACGATTGGACAAAGATTTCCAAGATTAAAGACGTTTACGGCGACGTGCTCTTCACAGCACCCGTAGTCGCTGTCAATGTGGCCCATCCCCTTCTCGTCTACATGCGCGACGAACTAATGGATAAAGACCGCAAGCTGGCTTTCCTCTGTGGGCACGACTCTAACATTGCATCAGTAACGGCCGCTTTGGAAGTTGAACCATACGACCTACCCAATTCGATTGAGAAGAAAACGCCCATTGGCTGCAAGCTTGTTGTCGAAAAGTTTGAAGGAAAAGACGGAAAAATGTATTGCGACATCAACCTTACCTACCAGTCGACCGAACAGTTACGGCACATTGCGATGCTTAGTCTCGACAATCCCCCGCAGATTTTCTCGCTTTCATTGAAAGGATTGCAGAAAAATGCAGACGGACTGTATCTGCTTAAAGATGTAGAGGGAAGATTTATGAAGGCCATTCGTGCCTACGACAAGATTGAGGACGAGCTTTAAAAGGCTCCTTAGATTTAAGAAACATGAACAAGAAACTATTGCTTGCATTTGCTGCCAGCCTTTACATGGGGGCCGCAAGTGCACAAGAAAAGCTAGAAATCAAGGTTACGGGGCGCGCCCTCTTTGATGCAGCCACATACACCCAAAACGACCAAGCAAAGACCGAGGACGGCAAGATGAACGAGGGTATTGGCATTAGGGATATGCGCGTTGGCTTAAAAGCCACCTACGGCAAGTGGTATTTCCGTGGAGATGTTTCATACTCCAACAATAAAGTGTCCTTGAAAGATGTGTACTTACAATACAGTTTCAACGAGAACAACTTCTTGCGTGCCGGTCACTACACTGCACCATTCGGACTTTCGTCGGCTTATAGTTCGGCCAAGAAAGAGTATCTGGACGAGCCTGAAGGCAACATCTACCAGCCGGGACGTCGCATTGGTGTGATGCATACCATTGCCAACCACAACCTGTGGCTCCAATATGGTGCATTTGCCGACAACTCGGCCCTAACAACCAGCACGGATAAGTCTGGTCCACAGGGCTACACGGTTTCTGGAAGGTTTGTCTATCGCCCCATCATGACCGATGCAGGCGGTTTCCATGTTGGTTTCAGTGGTATGCACGTTAAGGCAGAGGCCGTAAAGGAAGGCGAACATGCCCACATAAAATACGACAAGAAGTACCTAACAGCAGTAGACAAGCGTACTGCCACGGCTATTGACATTACTGATGCACGCTGGGAAAACAAGTTCACAGCCGAGTTCCAAGGCATTTGGCACAACTACCAACTTAGCAGCCAATACTATTGGTCGCATATCAACCGCGACGAAAACAAAAGCTACAATACAGATGGTTTCTACGTTTCGGCACGTGGCATTATCATCAACCCAGCAAATTACAAGTACAACTATGCGTGCTCTGGTGTTGACAATCCTGCCGACAAGAACCTTGAATTGATGTTAGGCTTTGGGTATCTGAACTTGAAGGATGCAAAAGCATTGGCCGATGCTCCAATAGCTGGCATGGCCAAGGCTGGCCGCATGTCCGACCTCAGTGCTGGTCTTTCTTTCTTCTGGAACAAGTATGTTACCTTGCGCCTGAACTATCACTACATACATTCGCACACATGCGACCAACCCTCTGCTAAGGTTGTAAATGTAGTACAAATGCGTGTTCAGTACATGTTCTAATTACATAGTTTTAAAGTCAGAGCATATAAGGTACGGTTCTCGTACAACTAAGCTACCGCATTACGCCAGCTACCGCATCATGGTAGCTGGCGTATAGTTTTCTCATCAGCAAGTCTATGCAAATACAAAGATTTCCGACTCCATTAACAAACAACACATCGCACATAGAAAACGACAAAATAGTAAGAGAGGTGCACAAGCAGTGTGACCTCTCTTATTATTATCCGTTCAACTTACCGACTTAATCCATATAGAATTGAGCAGGGATATTAGCCGTCAAAGGCGAATGAGATTTCTTAACAGGAGCGTTTGTACAAACCTGCGGAATAATGCCATTGGTAGGCAAGAAGCCGTTTGGCAGGTCCTTGCGGTAAAGTACATCTTTGCGGTAATGAGCCTCCGCTCCTTCGGCAATGCTCATACCAAGCATTCCACTGCGCCAATCCCCTTCGTTGTCTACCTCGTTCATCACATCCACAAGTTCTGCGCAATCAGATGGGATAGCAACTTTTCCCGCTTGCATATCTTGCAACTGTTTAATCACACGCTGCATCCACGCTTCGTTGCATTGATGCGCCTTGTCTACGGCAACGATGGTAATAGCATGGAATGCCTCCCCTCCTTTGTTGCCAGGTTTGTACAGTTCTGATTGTGCCGCAACAACTCCACGATACACAATTGGCCCCTCACAATACTTTCTTCTCCACTTATCTTTGCCAAACCAAGGTGCCTTCCCGGCAACAGACTTGAAGAATTCACTCTCGGCACTACGGTGTGTCTTCATATATGGTTCAAGCTTAGAGAGATTGGTACAATTCTCATGTCCATTTCGTATTTCTTCCTGTGTAGCATTCCTGGCGCTACTTACATCCTGCTTAGCTTTGCGATACTCACTAACGTCATAACCCTGTGCTTCTAGTTCGTCCAAACGTTCATCTGGAATAGATTGTTTAAAATTTTCCAGTTGTTTGCCAAGTTGGTTCTTAAAAAATCCCATAAATAGTTCTGATTAATGTTAATACTTGTTTATCAATGTGGTTAACCTTACAGACTCATGCCCTTCCAACCCCGTATCCTCTTTTTACCACACAACAACTTGGCCTTACAGATAGAATTTGAATTCAAATTCAAATATCACATTCTTTTGTTTACGCACATAAGGATGGCATTGCAAATGGATGCGCTGATGTATAGTAGATCTTTTTAGATGTCCGCGCAAAGATACGCAATTAAATTTAAATAAGTATTAAAGAAACTATTTCTTTTGAAAGAACGACAAGAACTCTGCAAAACTAGCTCCTTTCCCATTTTTCATCTCTACAACTTTAAATGAAGTCGTCTTGACTTTTAATAATTCTATATGAGAGGAGTGCAGGACAAGTCAACTCACTGGCTTATAAACTCAAGAAAGACCAACAACTCCCGATTACATCAACTTACAAACTCAAGAACTTATAAACTCATCAACTCGCAAACCCATCAACCTAAAACCCCTTAACTCACAAAACCATCAACTCACAAAACCATAAACCTACAAACTCATCAACTCACAAACTTAACTGCCCATCAGCTCGTCAACTCGAAAGCTCACGAACCAACACGCCCGTCAACCCGTTAGCTTGTCAGCTCGTCAACTTGCTCCCGCCATTCCATCAACTTGAAATATTGTCAACTTTTCGGCACATATTTTAACATTATGAGTACCCTTTCTGGCAATCAATTGCCCACCTTGCCGCAAATAATCGATTCTCGCGAAGGTTTGTTTTGCCGCAAAAAGGGGTTAGCCAGTGCATGCGGCAAAATGTATTTTTATTTAAACTGACCCGCCACTAACAGCCGTTATTAGGCCTTTTTCAGCAAAGTGAAGTGCGTTTTGCCGCTAAATGCAATGCGTTTTGCCGCTAAATGCAGTGCGTTTTGCCGCTAAATGCAGTGCGTTTTGGTGCAAAACGCAAGCTATTTTGGTACTAAATGCAAGGTAAAATGGTGCTAAATGGAAGATAAAATGGTGCTAAATGCGAGATAAAAAGTATAAATATCCACTATAATTGTATATACAAACCCTTCTTGAACCACGAAATATGTGCCTCTTAGGGGCAAAATGTCTATCGAAAAGTGGGTTTTTAGGGGTAAAATGGGTGTATTTGGGCTTGAAAAATATCGGACCTCCAACCAAACTAGAAAGACAAAATGGTGCAAAATGCGGGTAATATTCTTAAAAATGGACTAAACAAGAAACATGTAAGACTGAAATTATCGGCTAATAGCCTACTTTTTATCCTTCATTTCTGCTAGAAGGGAGTGGTGAGAAGGGTGCATTTTGTAAAATACAAATAATTATTTTAACACGGATCTATTGTTAGGAAAAAGGCTGAAAGATGGTTGCTAACGTCCGATTTGGGTTTAATAAGCTAGTAAGCGATTGGCACCTGCCTTTCATACAATATAAGACTAACCAAATGAAGAGCTTTAAAGGGCATGGAAACCTAGGTCAACTCGTACACGCCTGTTGGACTTTTACGTTTCAAAACCTCCAATTCAAAGTCTTTACCTGCCACAATACCATAGCTGCGCAAAGTCTGTTCAACCGTTTTCTTGGCCAATTCGGGGTGGTTGTTCTCCTCGCTTAGGTGGCAAAGCCAAACGTGGCGAAGGTTTTCGGATGCGTTTTGGGCCAACGCCTCGGCACAGTCCGCATTGCTAAGATGGCCAGTTCTGCCCAAGATACGTTCTTTAAGGTGCTGCGGATAAGGGCCGCCCGAAAGCATTTCCACATCATGGTTGGCCTCAATCACCAGGTAGTTGGCCGCATTGATAAAAGGTTTCATCTCGTCGGTCACTTCTCCCACGTCGGTAAGCAAGCAAAACGTAATGTCGCCAAACTGCACTTGGTAGCCCACATTGTCTAAACTGTCGTGCGGAACATTAAAAGGCGTAACTGTAAAGCTGCCCAAACGAAAGGGCACGCCTTTCTCTACCAACTTCAATCGTTCGGGACTGACCTTGCACCGAACGCAATAATTCTTCTCAATGCCCACGTGAACGCGATGGGTGGCATAGATAGGCAACCCATAATCGCGACTAAGACTGCCAACAGACTTAACATGGTCGGCATGGTCGTGTGTGATTAGAACATTTTGTATGTGTGCAAGCGAAAGGCCGTATTCACGAAAATGCTTTTTTAATGTGCGAATACCCACACCAGCATCTATAAGAAGTCCCTCTGTTTCTGTATATAAGTAATAGCAATTGCCGCTGCTACCGCTTCCCAACGAAATGAAGTTCAACATCCTGCGTTTAAAGTTTTCCACAAAATTAGGGAAAAAGTGCGAAATAACCAAAGTTTTTCCTACCTTTGTCTTTGCTAAATTAACTGACACATGAAAAAGTTCCTCGCCGTATGCGCATTGCTCCTCCCCACCCTGCTTGTTGGTTGCGACGTGCGCAAGGTTGCCTTTTCGCGCGAATTTGATGGCAGCGTAGACTCGTTTGCCGTCTATTTCTTTAATTGGCGGCTCGACAAGGCTGCCCAGTTCTGTACGCCCGACTCGAAAAAATGGCTGCAATTTGCGGCTAGCCAAGTGCACCCCGAAGACTTGGAGCAGATGAAAAGCCTGCCCAACAACTTTGCCTACTCGTACGAAATAACCCAAGGCGACACCAAAGGCGTTGCTGCCGAAGTGGCATTGAACGTGGAAAACTTCTTTGTTCTCGACTCTATTGGCAAGCCCGGCAGACTGAAAGACAGTGCCACTTTTCCTTTGCAACTGGTGAAACAAGACGGTACGTGGAAGGTTAAACTAGACGGTCTGCCAAGAGTGGATAAGAACTATCAACAGAAAAAGCCGGATGAAGAAGACGGATAAGGGCTAATCGCCCCACTTGCCGCTTGTTTTTCGCCCCCGTTTGCATGGCAACCCAATGCCACATTGGCTGCAACGAAAGATTAATACTTGCTAAAAACAAGCCAAGCCCGAAGGCATTTAAGCGGCAATTGCTTTAAAAGCACTACATTTGCAGATATTTATAAACCACATAAAGAGAAGAAAAAACGGCGTTCATATTAATGCGCTGACAACTGATTACATCAATGAGACACAAGTTAAGCCACTTATTATTTATAACCCTGTTGCTCTTTGCAGCAACAGCCGAACTGAAAGCGCAAGGCAACGGCAAAACACCTACGCCACGTAAAGCAAAGACTGCCGACAGCGTTAGCGCGCCAGTGCAACCCAAAGACACGGCAAAGGCCATGCCTGACACGCTTGCCGTGCCATTGCCAAACCCCGCCTTAGACCTTGCCGACACGGAAGAAAGCATGGGACTACACCAATCGCTTAAAGTGAAGTTCATCGAAGGTAACGCAGGTTTCATGTCGCTCGTGGCCTTGGCATTGGTGCTAGGACTGGCTTTCTGCATCGAACGCATCATCTATCTTAGCCTCTCGGAGATTAACGCCAAACGATTTATGGCCGACTTAGACGCAAAGATAAGTGCAGGCGACATAGAAGGGGCCAAGGAACAATGCCGAAACACGCGCGGTCCTGTGGCATCTATCTGCTATCAAGGGCTGACACGCATCAGCGAAACGATAGACAACATCGAACGTTCAATCGTTTCGTACGGCACCGTTCAATCGGCCAACCTCGAAAAAGGCTGCTCTTGGATAACGCTCTTCATCGTTATGGCTCCCTCGTTGGGGTTCTTGGGCACTGTTATCGGTATGGTAATGGCCTTCGACCAGATAGAGCAAGCAGGCGACATCAGCGCACCTGTGGTGGCCGCTGGTATGAAAGTAGCCCTTATCACCACCATCTTCGGTATCATTGTAGCACTTGTTTTGCAGGTGTTTTACAACTACATACTCTCTAAGATAGAGCATTTGGTGGCCCAAATGGAAGAGTCGTCCATTACGTTACTCGACTCTATTATGAAACATAAGCTGTCGAAATGAAAAGGTTAAACCTCAGAAACATCCCTGCCGAACGGCTCTCGCAACGCGTTTTCTACGTGTTGGTGGGCTTGTGCGTGGTTGTTTTCGGGCTGTTTTACATGGTGGGCTACGACATTCCCTATGTATTCAACCCAGATATCACCGCGCCCATGTTCACGGGCGTGGTTCTCGACATGGTGTATGTGCTCTTCTTGCTGGCATTGGCATGTGCCATTTGGAGTGCCATTAAAGGTTTTAGCGTTTCGGGAAAAAGCAACGGCACGGAGAACAACGTTCCCTATCGCGCCATTTCGTATGCCGTGTTCGTGGGAACAGCCGTCATCCTGTTGCTCGCCCTGCTCTTCGGGTCGTCTAAGGAGATGGTGGTCAATGGCTCGTTGTTTGCCAATAAGTTCCTTCTCAAACTCTCCGACATGTTCATTTACACCATCGGCATCTTGCTTTTTGTGGCATTTGCTGCCGTTGTTTTCGGGTTTACCCGTTATTACCGCAAAAAATAAAGAGGAGGAAAGCCCATGTTTGCCCGACGAAGAAGAACTGTTCCGCAACTCAACGCCACATCAACGGCCGACATTTCGTTTATGTTGCTCATCTTTTTCCTTGTCACCACATCAATGGATCTCGACAAGGGATTGGCCAGAAAGTTGCCGCCCGTGGAAAAGAACAAGCAAGAGGAGAGTATTGTTAATAAGGATAACATCATCAAGGTGTTTATAACGAGCAACAATAAAGTTCTTGTAGACGATGCACCCTGCACGCTAGACGAGCTAAAAGACAAGCTGAAAAAGTTTGTGGCACGTAAAGGTAGAAACCATCTTATACAACTACAAGCGAGCGAAAATGCCAACTACGACACGTATTTTCATGTGCAAGATGCCATCGTGTCTACCTTTAACCTGCTTAAAAACCAACTGGCCGTAAAGATGTATCGCCATCCTTACGCGCTATGTTCGGCCGAAGAGAAAGACGAAGTGAACCGACTGATGCCCCAACGCATGGTGGAATCGTTCGACAATAAGGATAACAACACGCCATAAGCATGATACGCAGGAGCAAAAGAAACCACGAAATACCCGCGCTCAACACCTCGTCGCTACCCGACTTGATATTTACGGTGTTGTTTTTCTTCATGATTGTAACCCACATGCGCAACGTTACAGTGAAGGTGAGGTATCAAGTGCCACAGGGAAAAGAACTGAATCGGCTGGCCAAGAAGTCGTCGGTGATGCACATATATATAGGTAAGCCCATCGAAAAAAGGGACGCCGACAATGCACAAACCACCATCGTGCAATTTAACGACAAGGTTATTCCCCTTTCCGAACTAAGGAAATACGTTGCTGCCGAACGTGCCAAACACTCTCCCGACGAGGCGAAAGAACTAACAGCATCAATAAAAGCCGACAAAGATACGAAGATGAAGACCATCGCCGAAGTGAAACAAGCCTTGCGCGAGGCAAGAGTGTACAACGTGAACTTTACCGCCACGCAAAGCAAAAGCAAGCGTTAAGTTGCACCGTTTGTTTGTTCGCCACCAACAGAATCCAAGCCAAGCTTTGCCTACCAATACCCTTTAACCACGCCTACGCATGGTTAAATAACATAAAAATAAGCATACAATTAAGAAACAGTAATAACATTATAACAAGCATTAAAGGTAGAAGTAATCGCCGAAAAGGTTACATTGTAAGGCTGTTACACCAATGTGAGGTTGCGCTGAGCATTTTGGCAGTTTCCAAAACAATCAGTAAAAAGATTTTTCTTACCTCTCGGCTACTTGCCAAATTCATTTTTATATGTTACCTTTGCAAAGAAATTGAATAAATATGTCACATCATAATCTAGATCTTCTGGACAAGAAGATACTTCAACTTATCTCTGCCGATGCACGCACACCCTTCTTAGAGGTGGCGCGCATTTGCAAAGTTAGTAGCGCCGCCATACATCAGCGCATACAAAAGCTCTTAAATTTGGGCGTAATTAAAGGCTCGCGATTTATTCTTGCCCCCGAAAAAGTGGGCTATGAAACGTGTGCCTACGTTGGACTTCACCTCAAAGACCCCAGCACTTCCGACAAAGTGGCAGAGGCTTTGGAGAAGATACCCGAGGTGGTTGAGTGCCATGTTCCCACTGGGAACTACGACCTTTTCATCAAGTTGTATGCCATCAACAACCGCCACTTGATGTCCATCATCCACGATAAGCTACAACCGCTCGGACTTTCG
>ERZ773087.423-NODE-423-length-31907-cov-4.665798_pt1 | contig 31907 bp, 33 predicted proteins | sample MGYA00511375_ERZ773087 | MGnify/ENA primary metagenome ERZ773087 (study PRJEB29015, sample SAMEA2737995) | human oral metagenome | biome: human oral; feature: human-associated habitat; material: dental | place: China | collected 2063 ...
CCTGCGGAGCGAAAATTTTGCGAAATCTCGGAAAAGCACTCGCGAGACAAGCCGCAACAAGAAATTTACAATCTTATTTGCCGGGCTTAGTTAGCTCGTAAGCGAAATTTATCTCCTTACTCTCGTTTGGTTTGAGCACAAAATTCCATGTTACCTTGCCCTCTTTATCCAGTTCGCTCTCTTTGGGGTCGTTTTTCATGCTTACGCTTACGCTCTCATGCGCACTAACTGGCGCTCGCTCCTGCAAAACCACGTCCCACGCGAGTTTAGAGCCGTTTTTTACGATAAATTTATAGCCCTGCGAGATTTTATTTTTCGAGCCGAAAAACGACTCTTTCGTAAATTCGCCGTTATTTTCCCTTTTTACGGCTACAAGCTCGTTTTTGCCGAAAAACTCCTCGGTCTCCTCGCCCGCAGCGTAGCCTACGTATCTTTTGCCGATATTTACGTCGCCGATTTTAAACTCCGCGTCCGAGCTCTCTACGCTTCGTTCGGGCTTAAATTTAGCTCTAACGTATGCGTTTGCGCTGCCGTATCCGTCGATAACTAGGTCAAATTTCGCATCAAGGCTTTGCATGTCGTAGCTAAAGCTCTTTTCCTCGCCCGCTTTTAGACTTACGTTATCGATGCGCCAAGTATTTGCAAGCTCGTTTTGGACGTTGCTAGCCTCCGTCTCTTTAGCGTAATTACGGGATACTTGCTTTGCCTTTTTCATCGGCGTAACTACGGCTCTATCGTAGGCCTCCATCGCTACCGGAGCCGCTGCTAGCAGGGGCTCTGCCTTGCCCTCGTACCACGGATAAAAAGGCTCAGGCGTCAAATTTGACGAGTAGTAAAACGGATAAAGCGCGATCGTAAGGTTTGATAAATCCGTATCGAGAGGATTTTTTAGGGTTAAATTTTGCGAGATTTCGACCTTGCCTTTTTCGACCCGGGCGGAAATTTTATTTTTTAAATTTACGCTAACGCCCACCGGATAGGAGATTTTGACCTGTTTTGGATCGCATTCGAATTTAAGGTCAAGTTTTTGAAAATTTACGACCTCTCTTTCTAGTTCTTGCATTTTTAGATTCGCGTCGCTAAACAGCTTTTTAGCCTGCGAAGCCTCGGTTAGCGCTTTTAGCGTTATATCGTAAAATTTATCCGCATCGGCGCTCAAATTCTCGACGCTTTGCTCTTTGAAAGCCGAGAAATTATTTAAAAATTTGTTTTTCGCGTTTAGCGCGCCTACCTTATTTCCCAGCTCTTCAAACTCGTTTTGAGCTTTTTTAAATTTATCGTATCTTTCGTCTTCTAACGGTTTTGGTTCGTTTAAATTTAGACTGATTAGCTCGCAAGACGCGCTCACGTCGATATCCTCAAGCGCTACGAACTCGGGCAAATTTAGGCTAAATTCGCTTTTTTGATCGGCGAAGCTTTGATGGATGAAGGACTTGTTTTTGTAGATTTCCAGTAGGTTGCTCTGCGCGCTAGCCAGCGCGGCAAGCGTCGAGATCAGGGCTATTTTTTTCATTTTTTTCCTTTGGATAAATTTGAAAGATTATAGCCCAAAACGTTAAATTTAAATCTAGCTCAACAAAATAACGGCAAAAATCGCTAAAACCAAAATTTGCAGTCCGATAAAAGGCACGACGCCTTTGTAGATATCAGAAGTCTTAATCTCAGCGGGCGCCACGCCTTTTAGGTAAAAGAGACTAAAGCCAAACGGCGGCGTAAGAAACGACGTCTGTAAGTTCATCGCGATAACGATAGCAAAATATAGCGGATTTATGCCTAAATTTACCGCAATCGGCGCTAAAATCGGCAGCACGATATACGAAATCTCGACAAAGTCTATAAAAAATCCCAGCGCAAAAATCGTAATCATAGATAAGACGATAAAGCCCCATTTTTCTCCCGGCAAACTAGACATCACTTCTTCGACGATCTCGTCGCCGCCGGTGTAGCTAAACACCATCGAAAACGCGGTCGCGCCGATAAGGATAGTAAAGACGACGGCCGTGGTTTTGACGCTCTCTTCAAGCGCTTCTTTTAGCATTTTAAACGAAAAAGTCTTATAAAAAACCGAAAGCAAGATTGCGCCCACGCAACCAAACGCCGAGCTCTCCGTCGGCGTAGCGATGCCTTCAAATATCGAACCGAGCACCAGCACCACAAGCACCAAAGGCGGCAAAATCGCAAGGATAGCGTTTAAAATTTGCTTTGATTTAGGCATATCGCTCTCTACTACGACGGGCGGCGCGTAGTCCTTTTTGACGTAAGAGACGATGAGGATATAGGCTATATATGCGCCAACAAGCGCAAGACCCGGATATATCGCCTCGCGGAAAAGATCGCCGACTGGCACCGTAAAGACGTCGCCTAGGATAATCAAAACGATCGAAGGCGGGATAATCTGTCCAAGCGTGCCCGAAGCGCAGATAGTGCCGCAGCCTAGAGCCTTGTTGTAGTTGTACTTTAGCATCACTGGCAAGCTCATAACGCCCATAGCTACGACGCTAGCGCCCACGACGCCCGTAGATGCGGCTAGCAGCGCGCCCACTAGCACGGTGCTTATCGCCACGCCGCCGCGAATCTCGCCGAATAAAAACGCCATACTCTCGAGCAACCTCTCGGCTAGCTTGGTCTTTTGTAAAATAATACCCATAAAAACGAAAAGCGGCACGGCGATGAGGATTTTATTTTCCATTATCGAGTAGATGCGGTAAGGCATAAAGTTAAACGTCTCTTTAAATATCTCAAGCCCGCCTATAAAGCCGTTACCGTCGCCAAAGCTCTCGACTATACCGCCGATGAGTCCGAAAATGACGGCTATCGCGCCAAATGTAAATGCGACGCTAAAGCCGATAGCAAGCATAAAAAGCGCGGCTAAAAACATTACGATGCCGGTCATTTTCCCTCTCCTTGTTGCGCGGTTTTGCTTAAATTTGCGTCAAATTTGCCCGCCTCGCTTAAATTTGAGCGAGCGTCTAGATAGACGTTTAGCCACTTTATAAAGTATCCGACGCTAAAAAATATAAGTAGCCAGAAGCTAAACGGGATAAAGGCCTTGATAATCCAGCGATACGGCAAACCGCCAGGATCCGCGCTACCCTCGCCGCTCTCGTACGCCTCCACGACGTAGTCCCAGCTCAGCCACGCGACTAAAAGCGCAAGCGGCAGGATAAAAAGGATGACGCCCGCCATATTTATGAGCGCCCTTTTCTTTACGCTCATCTTTTCGTAAAATATATCCACGCGCACGTGCGTATCGTCTTTTAGCGCGTAGCTCATGCCAAGCAAGATGATGACGCTAAAAAAGTGCCACTCGAGCTCTTGGAGGCCGACGTTGCCGTATTTGAAAAAATATCTCGCCGTGACGTTAAAAAAAACGTCCGCGATCATCAAAAACATCACAAAGATACAGACGTAGCCCACGATGTTGCCGAATTTATCGAAAAACCTCTCTACTTTTTTTAAATTTCGTTCCATTTAACTCCCCAAAATTTGTCTTATCATTATCGCTAATATACAAATCGGCGCGACGAATCGCAGTAAAAAATACCAAATTTCAAAAACCGCCCTACCCATATACGGCAAAAATAGCTCCTCTAGGCTGCCTCTTTTCATCGCGTAACCGACAAATACGGCGATCACGATACCGCCAAGCGGCAGCATGATATTTGAGCTAAGATAGTCTAAAACGTCAAAAAATCCCTTGCCGAAAAACGTTAGAGCGTCTTTAAATTCAGCGATATTTGAAAGCGCGCAAAGCGTACCCAGGCAATAAACGCAAACGCCAACGATCGCGATCGCGCCTAGGCGAGGGATCTTAAACTCGTTTATGAGATAAAAAACGAGCGGCTCGACCATCGAGATAGCCGACGTAAGCCCCGCAAAAATAAGCGCGGTAAAAAACGTAAAACTGAGGACGTTTCCCATCGCTCCTAGCTTAGCAAACAGCGTCGGTAGCGAGATAAATGCAAGTCCCACGCCCTGACTAGGCTGCTCGTCGTACTCGAAAACAAAGGTAAAAACGATGAGTCCGATGACGACGCTAACGATGATGTTTAGTGCGACGACGTAGAGCGAAGAGGTGAAAAGATTGGTCTTGTCATCTAGACTTGCCGAATACGTCGCGATCGCGCCGATACCGACGCACATCGTAAAAAACGCTAGCCCCAGAGCGACAAACACCGCCTCGCTAGTGATCTTAGAAAAATCAGGCACTAGCAAAAACTCCGCCGCCTGCGAAAATCCGCCCATCTGCATCGAGTAAATCAGCATAAAAATAAGTAGCAAGAAAAGCGTCGGCAAAAGCCATAAATTTATACGTTCGATGCCGCCTTTTATGCCCTTTGAAAGGATGAAAAAATAGGCTGCAAACGCGATGCTAAAGTATAAAATTTGGCCCGAGATATCAGAGCTTATAAATTTACCGAAATTTTCGCCCGAAACCGCGATACTTTGCGGAAGCTCGCCAAGAGATAAGACCGAGTACCTAATAACCCAGCCGATGATAACCGTATAAAACGACGCGACCAAAACGCCCGTTATCATTATAACGCCCGCATACCCCCAAAATTTGCCGTTTTTAGGAGCGAGCGAGCGAAAGGCGTTAACGGGATCGGCGTTTGAAATTTTGCCCATCGCCATCTCGGCAAAAAATATACTAAGCCCAACCGCAACGGCAAAAACAAGATACAAAAGCACGAACGCCGAACCGCCGTTTGCGCCGACCATGTATGGAAATTTCCACGCATTGCCAAGCCCGATCGCGGCACCCACGATGGATAATATAAATCCGATTTTAGAAAATTTATCGTTTGCCACGGTTAGCCTCTTAGCGCATTTATCGTGATGATGACGATGCTAACGGGAGCTACGAACCTAATCATAAAATACCAAATTTCAAAAACGGCTCTACTCATATACGGCCCAAAAAGTATGTAAAGCGCGTCTTTTTTGATGACAAACCCGACGAAAATCGACACCGTGATGCCGCCTATTGGCATGATGATGTTTGAGCTGAGAAAATCAAGGCAGTCAAAAAAGCTCTTACCGAAAAATACCAAATTTTCCTTAACGCCTTCGATGCTTGAAAGTATACACAAAATGCCCATGCAGTAGATGAAAGCGCCGATTAGCGCGAGGGCTTTTTTACGAGAAAAGCCAAATTCGCGGATGAGATAGTGCGTGAAAGGCTCCAGCATCGAAATGGCCGAGGTTATGCCCGCAAAAAGCAGTGCCGAGAAAAATGCAAACGCCAGCACGTGTCCGAGCGTGCCGAGCTTCGCAAACAGCGTAGGCAGCGAGATAAACACGAGTCCCACGCCCTGACTAGGCGTCGCGCCGAACTCAAACACGAAGGTAAAGATAACAAGTCCCATCAAAATGCCCATCACGACGTTTATGACGACGATGATGATCGAGGAGCTAACGAGATTGGTATTATCGGGTAGCGACGCAGAGTAAACGATAATGACGCCAACGCCAAGAGACAGCGTAAAAAACGCAAGCCCAAGCGCCGTTAAAATGCTGCTTACGCCTAGCTTTGAAAAATCGGGAACCAGCAAAAATTTAGCCGACTGCACGAAGCCGTCCATCGTAAACGAATAGCTAAGCATGATGATAAGTAAGATAAGAAGCGATGGCATCATCCAAACGTTTACGCGCTCGATGCCGCTTTTTATGCCCTTTGATACAATAAAAATGCAGAGAAAAAATACGATCGTGAAGTAAAAAATTTGAGACGCGGCGTCGTTAGCGTAGAAATTTCCGAAAATTTTCTCCGAAGCTTCGACGCCTTTTGGTAGTTCGGTTATTACCATAACTGCGTATTTTAGTATCCATCCGATGATGACCGTGTAAAAAGAGGCGATGATGATCGCGCCTATCATCGTAAAACCTGCAAATTTCCACGCTTCTTTGCGCTTTGGAGCAAGTTTTTTAAAGGCATTTACGGGGTCTGACTCGGAAAGCTTACCGATAGCTATCTCGCCGAAAAATATCGCAAGCCCGATAAAAAACGTCATAAAAAGATACAAAAGCACGAAGGCCGAACCGCCGTTTTGACCGACTAAATATGGGAATTTCCACGCATTTCCAAGCCCCACCGCAGAGCCCGCGACGGCTAAGATAAAGCCGATTTTAGAAAATTTATCCTGCGCCAAATTTAACCTTAGTATTTGAAATTTCAGAAGCGAGGCTAGCATAAAAAAGCTTTTAAAATTCTAATTTTTAAATAAATTCGTAGAAAAACGAAACATCGCTGAAATTTTTTGTAAATTTGTAGCACTACGCGACTGCAAAATTGACGAGTAGAAAATTTATGAAAATTTTTCTCGGTTTTAAGTAACTCAAAGCTAAATTTTTATAAAATGCGCTCTCAAAGCTTCAAAGTAGGGGTCTGATCCGAAATGGCTTAAATTTACAAGGAGACTTTATGAAAAAAGTTGTTTTCTTAATGATGGCTTTTGCTAGCTTCGCGTTTGCGGGCGACGGCGAGATGTTAAGATCTTACTCTGTTCTTGCGGCAGCAGTCGGTCTAGGCCTAGCGGCTCTTGGTGGCGCTATCGGTATGGGAAATACCGCTTCTGCGACAATTTCAGGCACGGCTAGAAACCCTGGCGTGGGTAGCAAGCTAACTACGACGATGTTCGTTGCTCTTGCGATGATCGAAGCGCAAGTTATATACGCGCTAGTTATCGCGCTAATCGTTCTTTACGCAAACCCAATGTTTTAATATCGGGCGGGTTCGTCCCGCTCTTTTGTTGTTTTAATCCACGTGCGACCTTGGTGGAACGGTAGACACGCTACTTTGAGGTGGTAGTGCCGAAGGGTGTGCGAGTTCAAATCTCGCAGGTCGCACCATCATACTTATTAACCTCAACAAAAATCCCCAAAATAGCCAAATACATCAAACCCATCGATAGGAAATCTATCAAAAAACCACCAACTAACTGACCAAAAGTACTGACTAACCAAATTTTAGTCAGTACTTGTAAGTATAATCTAAAAATCACCTTCTAAAATATTATTATGATTATTTAATATATCTTGGCTGATTTCCAATTATATCCGATTTTTAGACCTCATTAAAAACCATAAACCGTAATTTAGCGATATTTTTGGACTTTGCTTAGTAATAAGCCTCAATAGTTATGCTTTATTTGGAGTCGAATTTAGCATATTTTCTCTTGAATTACGATATTATAACCCTGTTTCAAGCTAAATTTAGATTTTGGAGCTAAATTTAAGCCGTAAATTTAGCTCAGATCTTTGTCTTACATAAATACCGGTATCGTGGTGTTTTGTAAGAAATATTTGGTCGTACCGCCCAGGAAAATCTCTCTAAAGCCGTTTTCTGCATATCTAGCCGCTACGATTAGGTCAAAATTTCCGTCCGTCGCGGCTTTTAAAAGCGGTTCGCCAGGGACTGAAAAAGTTCCTACGACCTCAAAATCCGCATTTATGTCGTGCAGCGCGAAGTATTCGTCCAGCCTCTTTAAGCTAGCTTCGCTTTGATCGCCCAAATTTGCCTTTGAAGTGATGCACTTTACGCGCTTAGCCTCTTTTAAAAGCGGTAGCGAGCTAGTGATGGCGCGCGAGCTCTCAGGCGTACCGGTCCAGCTTACCAGGATATTTTCCGCGCTAAATTTAGTAAGTTTTCTAGGGATCGCGATAACGTTTTTACCGCTTTTTAGCACCGCCGCTTCAAACGTACCCGTTATCTTACCGTCAAGCGGTACGGCTGCTACGACCATATCGCAAAATTTAGACTCTTGCTCGACGATTAGGCTTCTTTTGCCGCTTTTGGTTATAAATTTCGCGCTCGCCTCGCCTTTTAACGGAGCATCGCTGACGTGTACGCCAAGCTCGGCGCAAAGCTTATTAAAAATAGCCTCGTTTTGCTCGTGTTCAAGCCCCAAATCAGCCTTAGCAGCCTTTAAAAACTCCTCGTAAAGCACGCCGCCTCGAAGCGTCATTTTCATATTATAAACGACGCTAGGATCGAGCTGGCAAGCCAAAATCTCGATATGGCTGTTGAAATGCTTAGCGACCAGCAAAGCACCTTTTATACGCTCTTTGACGTCGTCGCCGGCACCTATGGGGAAGAATATTTTTTTATACTGCATCGGTTCTCCTTTAAATTTATTGCGCCAAAGAAAGGGAAATTTTGTGCCCTTTTTGCTCGCTGATTTTTACTTTGACCTTATCGCCGGCTTTTAGAGGCGTTTTGATCTTTGAGATGTGCAAAAGTCCGTCCACGCCGCCTGGAAGCCCGATAAAGGCGCCAAATTCTACCACGCTTTTTACCTCGCCCTCAAATTCATCTCCGATGTTAAATTCAGGCGTCTTGTGAGGCTTGCCGTCTTTGCCGCCTCTTTTACTGCCAAAACCCTTGCCGCCGTCTTTTGAGACGATTTGTATGATGTAGTCTTTAGCCGCATCTACGCTTGATTTTTGCGCGCCGGCGATCTTTACCTCGCCTTTTTCGCGGTCAAGATCAATGGCGACGTCAAATTTCTCTATAATCTCCTTTATCGTTTTGCCAGCTTGTCCGATGATATCGACGATCTTGCCCGGATCCACACTAAAGAGCTCTAGTTTAGGGAGTATATCTTCGTTTACGGAGATATTTTCGTTTGCCTTTTCCATCAAATTTAATATATGCAGCCTGCCCTCGCGCGCCTGCAAAAGCGCCTCTTTTAGCACGCCAAGGCTAATACCGCCCAGTTTTATATCCATCTGAAGCGCTGTTATGCCGTCTTTGCTACCTGCGACTTTAAAGTCCATATCGCCATCGTGATCCTCTAGTCCCATGATGTCTGTTAGTACGGCGTGCTTATCGCCTTCAAAAATTAGCCCCATCGCGACGCCCGCGACTAATTTTGGCGTATCGACGCCTGCAGCCCTTAGCGCTAAAGAGCCGCCGCAAACGCTAGCCATCGAGCTTGAGCCGTTACTTTCTAAAATTTCGGACACGAGTCTGATCGTATAAGGCGAATTTACGTCTATACTAGGCGCAAGCGCGCGTTTAGCGAGATTGCCGTGACCCAGCTCGCGTCTACCCGGAGCCTTTAGCGGACTGGCCTCGCCGACGCTAAAGCCCGGAAAGTTGTAGTTAAACATAAATTTATCCGTCACGGCGCCTTTTTCCGTTAGCATATCGTACATCTGCGCATCGCCGTCGGTGCCTAGAGTGGCTACTACGAGAGCCTGCGTCTGACCGCGGGTAAAGAGGCAGCTGCCGTGAGCGTTTGGCAGGATATTGGTCTCGATGCTAATCGGGCGAACCTCTTTAAGCCCTCTGCCGTCGGCGCGAACGCCCTCGTTTATGATCTGCTCGCGGACGATTTTTTTCTTAAATTTAGCTAGGACGTTAGAGACGGCCTCCTCCTCCCAGCCCTCTTTTTGAGCTACTTCGTCGGTCAAAATTTGCTTAGCGATCTTGGTTAGTTCGCTAGCGCGCTCGCTTTTAGCCATCTGATTTATCGCGGCTTTTACGTCGTTTTTATAAAATTCGTTTAGATAAACCGCGACGCTCTCGTTTTCGATCTCCGGTTTTAGCTCGAGCTGCGCGTCTTCTTTTTTATGCTGGCTAAATGCTTCTTCATAAGCGTTTGAGGCGCGAAGTATGGCTTTGCCGGCCTGCGCGATCGCCTCTACGATGAGGTCTTCGCTAAATTCGTTCATATCCTGCATCGCTATAGCGCCGCTTAAATTCGGATCCATCATAGGATCAAGCGCGATAGGCACTATCTCGTCTTTTTCGGTCGGGATGCTTCTCATCTCGATCATCAAAAGCTCGTCTTTAACGCCTGCTACGTAAAGATCGAGCGCCGAAGTTTTTAGCTCGGAGTTGCTAGGGTTTATCACGAATTTGTTATCTATATATCCCACGCGTACGCCGCAAACAGGCGCATTTACGGGGATGTCGCTAAGATAAAGCGCGACTGAGGCTGCATTTAGAGCGACGACTTGCAGATCAACCTCGGGGTCGCAGGATAGCACCATCACGACGATTTGCGTCGGATACGCGTAGCCTTTTGGAAAGAGCGGACGAAGCGAACGGTCGATGATACGCGAAGTTAGCGTCTCAAAATCCCCCGGCTTGGTTTCCCTTTTTACGTAGCCGCCTGGGATCTTGCCTGCTGCGTAGCTTTTTTCGATGTATTGCACCGTTAGCGGTAAAAAATCCTCGGTAACTTGCGTATCCTCGCGAGCGACGGTGGCCAAAACGACGGTGTTTTTTACGCGCAAAAGCACTGCGCCGCTAGCTTGCTTGGCGACCTTGTTTATATCGTAAATTTCAACTTGATTATTGACTTCTATTGAATACTGCATGTCCTGATATCTCCTTGTTTTTGTAATGGTATATAAAACGGACTCTCCTCTAATATGGAAAGTACGGTTTCGGGTTTTGGTTCGATTTTATTTTTGTAGTAAAAATCCACCTCGATAAAATTTGCGATCTTATGCACGGCGTAAATTTCATCCACCAGCGGCGCGATAGCAGCGGCTACATCGGTAGCGATGAGCGGCGTAGCGTAGGTGACCGATTTTACCCGCTCGCGCATGAGCGTTTTTAGACAAGTTAGCGCTGTAAGACCCGTCTCGCAGCCCTCGTCGATGAGCAGGATGTTTCTATCCTTTAGATCGCCGATGAGATTGCCTTTTCTAAATTTATAAACGTTTTTTAGGATTTTTTCGTCGTACTTACGATCAGCCTCACCGTAAACGAAGTCGTAGCTAATGCCAAAGCTTTTAATCAGCTCGTCGTTTAACACCACGTCGTCCTTTTCGCTAACCATAGCGATCTCGCACTCGGGGTTATTGGGCGCAAAAATACGCTCGCAAAATAAAATCTCATAGCTCAAATTTAGCCCGCGAGCTACGCTATCAACCATGATGACCGAGTCTATAGAGCCACATATCATCAGATATTCGCCCGCGACTAGCTCTTTTTTGGGCAAAATTTCAAGCAGTTTTTCGGCCGCCTCGAGCTGGTTTTCAAAGACCAAATCCTCGTAGCCGCTCATCAGCTACCCTGCGTCTGACCTACCGAAAAGTCGTAATGCACGCCGCCCATCGGATAGAAATTTATAAAGAAATAAACGCCTCTTGATTTCTTTGCGGCCGTTCCACTCGTAGTCGTCGTAGGCTCCAGCTCCTCTTCATAGACGAATGTATAATTCCAGCACTTTCTGCGGTGAGAGACGCCTAGTTGCCACTGCTTGTTATAGTCTCGCTCGAGGTCGTACTGCGAACCGCCAAAAAGCCTATAGTTGTGCGGAAGCTCGACGTAACCGTTTAGGTGTAGGTAGTTTTGCTTTTCTTGCGCATTTTTCCTTTGCATCGTATGCCAGAGACTGGCGCCGAATTTATCATGCGTATAGCTAGCACCGCTTTGGACTTTTTCAAAGTATTTATTGTCGTAAGAGTACTCAAGCCTGTTGTAAAAAGACAAATTCGGTAGCGGATACCAGCCGATTATATTTTTCAAATTCGAGCGCTTGTTCTCTTTGGTATAATAACCCTGTGAAATCGTATGTCGTAAAAATTTTCTTCCGTTTTCGTTAAAGAAATACTGCGTCGCTCTGGCTAAAATCTCGTCTCTAGTATGCTGAGGATTTATAAAGCTTTGGTACTTTCGTCCGAGCATATCGTAGACGTATACATTGCCGTCATCCTCGGCAGTTTCGTATTTATCTGGCAAGTCGCCTTCGTTGTAGGCTTTTACGACGTAGTCAACGCCTAAATTTACGCTATGATAAAAGCTCTCGTAAGCTTTAGCTAGATCCGTATAAAGCGAGAATTTGTGATAGTTTTCTATATAGTTTGCGCTTCTATCCTCATCTCCGGTCGGGCGATACATTTTTTTTGCGTAATCCACGTGAGTGGCGTATAGATAGTGATAGTAAGAAAATTTAAGATAATCGTCCGCCAAAGGTAGGTGAAAAGAAACCGGCAGATTAAACTCATACTGCGTCGCTTTTACGCCGATTCTTCTCGTATAGTTATGCGAGCTTAAATCAACTGAGTAAAGCACGTTAGGCAAGATAAAGCTGTCGGTAAATTTATGATACTGGAAGCTTGGATACTCTTGGAGCGTATCTTTGTTTTCGTTTGGGCTACCGATTTTTGAGGTATTTACGTAATATCTCGCGTATGCGCCAAAATAGTGCTTATCGCTACTTAGAAAATAGTTTAGCTTTGACGTCACGAGAGGATTGTCGTCGCTACCAGCGCCGCGCTTTTTCAAATTTATATAGTCAATATCGTTTAGCGCCGTAGCATCAAGCCACAAGCCCTCCTGCAAATCCTCGCTTATTAGGTGCTTAACGAGCCTGTCGCGCTCGTATTTGATCTCGGCGCCTTTATGCGTTTTATTTTTTAGCGGGAGTCTTAGCGAGTTTTTCTCGATCTGTCTTTGACGGTAACCATCGGTATCTCTAAACGCGCCTAGCGCCACCGAGCCTCTAGAATACGGCGAATCGGCAAATCTAAACGTGCCGTAGATACCCGTGCCGCGTCTAGTGCGAATTTGCGGATCAAACTGCAAGTCCCAGCTGTCGTATTCGGCGATGTAGATCGGTTGTTTGTAGTAAAATCCGTCGTTTTTACCGTAGCCAAGCTCCGGCGGCAAAAGCCCGGTACGTCTGCGCGTATCGGTGGAAAAGCCAAAATACGGCAGATAAAACACCGGGACGTTTCCGACGTAAAATACGGGATTATAAAGGTGTAAGAATTTACTCTCGCGGTTTAGCTTGCCGCTGCTAAATTTGATCTTCCAATCAGGATCTTGGACGTTACAGCTTGATACGACCGCGCCGTTTACTTCGTAAAATTTAGAAGTGCTATTGCTCTCGTCACTTTGCATCCACACTTCCATGTCGCGGTTCATCATAAATAGCGTCTCATAGTTACTATCTTTGCTATTTAGATCGATCTTTGCATACGAGCAGCGTGAGATTTCGTCTTTGTTTCTTATCAAATTTACGTTACCGAAAAGCTCCAAAATTTCTTTTTGCTGATCGTAAACGGCCCTATCCGCGCTCATCAAATAATCCTGCGAATAAACAAGTACGTTTTTATCCGCCGTAACAACGCCGTTGTCGCGTTTTACGTCATCGGCCAGAAGCTCGAAATTTTGAGCCGCAAAGCAACTAAAAGCCCCAAACATTAGTAACGAAAAAATTCTAGTAAACATCTATAACTACCGTTTTCGCGGCCTTATCTTGCCACGTTTGAAATAATGGATTTGAAAACGCCCATGCAAAACCAAGAAAGCACAAGTTTTCGCTAACGATACGCATAAAGGCGCGGACTAAGGAGTTTAAAAAGCTCGGTTTATCGAGCAAATTTACGTCTACGCAGACGATTTTCATAGCTATTTTGCCCATCGTCGCGCCGCAGTACCACGTAAAAAAAGTCTGATAAATCACGTCCAGCAAAACGATTTGAAGTGTTAAATTTGCAAGCAAAACGACGGTTTGCTCAAAGTCTATCCCGTCAAATTTATCGTAATAAATCACAAAAAATAATGCCGAAAGTAAAAATTTATCTATCCCCCACGCGACGGCTCTTTTGCCGACGCTAGCGAGCGTGATATTTTCGTTTTCGAGCCTGTCGATGACGCTTCTGCTCATTTGCGCCCTTTTAGCATTTGCCAGGCAATATCTTTTCGGTACTGCACGCCGTCAAATTCTACCTTTTCGCAAAGCTCATAGGCCTTTTGTTGCGCTTGTCTTATACTTTTGCCAAGCCCCACGCACACTAGCACTCGTCCGCCGTCGGCATATATCTCGCCGCCCTGTTCGCTCACGCCGGCAAATGCTATGTGCGAGTTTTCAGGCACGTTTTTTACGCTGATTTTGGCCCTAGGCGAGCTTGAAAAAGGATAATTTTTACTAGCCATCACGACTCCGACGGCAAATTCGTCTTTTAGCTTCACGGGTTTTAGATCGCCTTTTGCCGCGTTTAGTAAAATTTCGCCCAGATCGCCATCGATCAGCGGCATTAGCACTTCGCACTCAGGATCGCCGAAACGCACGTTAAACTCAAGCACGTACGGCATACCTTTAACCACCATAAGCCCCACAAAAAGCACGCCGCAGAAAGGATTTCCTTCGGCTTTCATGCCTTTTAGAGTCGGTTTTACGACCTCTTCTTCGACCTGTTTTATTAGCTCAGGGCTTGCTAGCGGACTAGGAGCGTATGCGCCCATGCCGCCGGTATTTGGTCCTTCGTCGTTATCTTTTAGGCGCTTATGATCTTGCGCTACCGGCAAGCTAACGAAATTTTCGCCGTCGCAAATCGCAAAAAAGCTAAGCTCAAATCCGTCTAAAAACTCCTCCACGACCACGCGTTTGCCCGCCTCGCCGAAGCTCTCTCCGCTTAGCATGTCTCGAGCCGCAGCCTTTGCCTCCTCGCGGCTTTGCGCGATTATCACGCCTTTGCCCGCACACAGTCCGTCAGCCTTAACGACGACCGGAGCGGCAAGAGAGTCGATAAATTTAGCCGCAGCATCGTAATTATCGGTATTTAGATAGGCAGCCGTGCGGATAGCGTTTCTAGCCAAAAAGTCCTTCATAAACGCCTTGCTACCCTCAAGCCTGGCCGCAGCCTTGCTCGGTCCGAAAATATTTAAATTTCGCGCCTTAAAGATATCCACGACGCCGTCACTTAGCGGCGCTTCGGGACCAACGATCGTTAGTTCTATCTGCTCTGTCTTAGCAAATTCTGCGAGCTGATTATAATCTTTGATGTTTATATTTGTGCCGAGGTTTGAAGTGGCTCCGTTGCCCGGAGCAAAGAAAAGCTCGTGTTTGCGGGATTCTTGAAGTTTTAGAGCTATGGAGTACTCGCGCCCGCCGCTTCCGATTATCAAAATTTTCATAATTTCTCCAAAAATAAAAACCCAAGTGAGCGGTGCGCATATAAGTGGCCCGAAAATTCAAAGCCAACCTTGCAAATAGGCGGTTCCTTTAGGTCGCAACTTCTCGCGCTCGCACGCTCAAACGAAGCCGCGTCGCACGGTCGCCGCACATCTTCGCCGAAACTAATGTGTTGGACCCTATAAAAATACGCTGCCAAATCACTCAGGCAAGGTTATTATATAAAATTTTAGCTTAAAGTAGCGTTTTTGCGAGGCTTACGCAGGAATTTATATTTTGCTGGGCGCTCACTGTGGGCACGGTGAAATTTCCAAGCTCTTTTGCAGTCGTAAGCCCGATAGCAACGGCTTTATAGCTCTCATCCCAGCCGAAATTTCGAGTAAAATTTCGCACCGCCGAGGGAGCGGTAAAAATGATCGCCGAGTTTTTGGGCGGTTTCTGCTCTTTTTCAAGCGGCTTAAAGACGTTTTCATAAGCGATTATTTGCGTCAAATTTACGCCGCTTTCTCTCAAAATTTCACCCACGCTCGAAGCCGTCTCGCGCGCTCTTAAAAATAGCGTTTTTTTGCCTTTTAGAAACGGTGCGATCTCGGCGGCAAAGTCGTTTCCGTGAGCATTTTTTGCGGTGTAAATTTGAGCAAAGCCAAATTCGCTAGCCGCGCGGCTAGTGCCGTCGCCGATGGAGTAAATTTGCAAACTAGCGGGCAAAATTTGATTAAATTTTAGCGCGTTTACGGAGTTTTTAGAGGTTAGAACCAGTGCGCCAAATTCGGCTAAATTTACGCTAAATTTATTAAATTTGATCTTGTTTAAAACCAACGTTTTTACGCCCTCAAATTCCAAATTTGACCCGACCAGATAGATCATTTTCGCCCTTAAATTTATAATTTTACGACCGAATTTTACCGCAAATCCTCAAATTTTAAAAGCCGCAGCCAAAAACGCTAACTCTATTTCGCTGCGTTGCGCCTACTTAGGTACTCTTTTGCCTTTTGTTTTAGCGCTTTATATAGCTTGCCGGCGTCCTCTGCGCCGTATTTTTTAACCAGTCCGTTATGAAAATCGCCCAAATTTTTACTCTCAAACGCGATTTTTCTTATCTCTTGCTTTTTAGCCTCGTCTATTTTGATCGAGGGCTGCGGTTTTGCCGTATTTTCAGCTTTATTTTTTGCCTCGTTTTGCGGCGCAGGAGCTTGCTTTGATTTTTGCGGCGGATGCTTGTTTGATAAATTTTGCCCTTTTTCGTCCAAATTTAGATTTTCGCTAGCAGCCTCGATCTTCGCATCTTTTGAGCGCTCGGCAGGATCGAAATTTTCGCTCAAATTTGCTTCTACGGCTTTTGTCTCTTGTAAATTTTCATTGTTTGCCGCCGCGTCGTTTTCGCTATCTAAAGGCTGCGGTTTTTTGGGCTCCGCATTTTGATCGATTTGCGAGCAACTTTCTAAATTTTGCTCTTTTGCCTGGGCGCTTTGAGCGTGTAAAACCTCGCCGCTTAAATTTGGCTCCGTTTTTAATTTTTCTCGCTCGTCAAATTTTTGCTCATCGCCTTGCGTCACTGGCCTAGATTTTGCGGAATTTGGCGCTGCGATACGCTTTACCTCGTCTTTTTGTGAGTTTTCTACTTGAGGTTTTTTGTAAATTTTCCTCGCGTCTTCTTTTAGCGCATTATACACGCCGGCGCCGTTTTTACTACCGAATTTTGAGATAAATTTCATATGAAGCTCGCTGAGGCTGCCCGAGTTTCGTATCAAGATCGCGATTTCGTCTTGATTTTCTTCGATGAGCTGCGCCGTATGCGAGCGGTTGAAGTCAAATTTGAGTTTATGAAATTTGCCGCCGTTTTTATCTTGTTTATTAAAAAACTCTATCACGTCGTCGTAAAATTTATCGTTGCTAACGATGTAAATTTTGTCTTTTTTGTGCGAGAGTTTGCCCATTAAAAACGTAATTATTTTATCGGCATAGTCCTTGTGAGCGCTTTGTAAAAGTATAATTTTTATTTTGATTTTTCGCGCCAGAAACCACGCCAAAATGGAGATGCTTAGCTTTTGTCTATTGTTGGTTACGATATAAATTTTATCTTTTTGTCCTAGCTTTTTTAGCGTCGCTAGATTATCTATGCTTATGTTTTCATCATCTATTATAAATCTTGCCATATATTTCCTAAACGAGTCGGGGCAATCGCCCCAAAACTCTACATCTTATCTTTTGTTACGATGAGTAACATTTTAAATTTTTCCGGTATCTTTAGTCCGTGCGGGATTTTCCCAGGAAGCACGATAGTATCGCCCTTTTTGATATCAAAATGCTCGTCGCCGATAGTTAGCTTCATCTCGCCCTCAAGCGCGATCAAAAGAGCGTCGCCCGGAGCTGCGTGAGTGGAGAGCTGCTGGTCCTTTGAAAACGACAGTAGCGACATCGAGCCGCTTTCGTTTTTGACGAGCGTTTTGCTCACGATTTTGCCTTCTTCGTATTCGACCGCATCCACTAGGCTAAAAATAGCCGCCTTAGGTAAATGATCTATCATTAAGTCCTCCTTAAAATCGATTGAGACGTATTTCGTCGGTTCGTTAAAAACTAGTTTTCGCCACACTTTTTTCTCTATCAGGCAGGCCTGCTCGTCGCCTAGGCGCATCTGCTTTTCGCCGTAGTGCAAACTCGCGCCGCCCTCTACGACCCACGCGAGGCTGTCGCAAAATAGCATCTCGTGATCTAGCTCCTCGCCCGCATCAAAGGCAAAGACGTCGACGTGAGCGTTCTCGCAATCAAAAATTCTCTTGCTAACGACGCTTTTTGCGACGACTTTCGTGTCGGCGTTTAGATTGTAAATTTTACCCATTTTTCTTCCTTTCGTAAATTTACGCGTCATTGTAGCGAAAATTTTCGGAGGATTTGTTGATAAGGGTTATCTCTTTTGGGCGAATTTAAGCCATTTTTTTACAAATTTACGTAAGCCCAGGAAAGCGTCTATCTAGCACCCCTTTGACCTGTTCTAACCAGACCTTTCGCTCAGCTTCGTCACTGTCTGCGACCACTCTAAACATTAGCCGCTCAAAGGTTTTCACGCCACAAAAATCGAAAATGCAGCTTTTCCAAATTCTTTCCAGCGGATCGCCAAATATCTCGTCTTCTCTGGTCTCTGGGGTATTGGATGTGTTAAAGACTACGGCGGCTTCAGCTTTTAAAAGCCCTATCGGAAGCCCGCCGCCGTTATCGCCCGGCGCAAAATCGTAAGCTACTCCTTGCCTTAGCACGCGGTCGATCCAGCCCTTTAGGATGGCTGGCGGCTCGCCCCACCAATTTGGATGAACGATCACGATACCGTGAGCGCTTACGATATCTTTTTGATGCGCCTTTAACAGCTCGTCGTCGCTTTCGTCGCTCACGAGCTCGGCACCGCTAAGGATCGGATTAAATTTCTCCTTATATAGATCGTGAAATTTAACTTCGTAGCCGCTATTTTGCAGCTTTTCTGCTGCTACGTTTGCAATAGCCGCATTTAGACTTCTCTCGTAAGGATGCGCTAAAATGATGCAGATTTGTTTCATCTTACTCCCACTCTATCGTCGCAGGCGGTTTGCTCGAGATGTCGTAAACTACGCGGTTGATGCCGTCTACTTCGTTTATAATGCGGCGAGAGACGTTTTCTAGTAGATCATACGGCAAGCGCGAGAAACTAGCCGTCATGCCATCGCTAGCATCCACCACGCGCACGCACACTGCGTTTTCGTAGGTGCGATTGTCGCCCATTACGCCGACTGAATTTACGTTTAAAAGTACGCAGAAAGCTTGCCACGTTTTGTTGTACCAGCCGCTTGATTTTAGCTCGTCGCGCAATATCACGTCGGCTTTGCGTAGCAGCTCGAGGCTGGGTGTATTTACCTCGCCCATTATACGGATCGCAAGGCCTGGACCGGGGAACGGGTGACGGAACACGAGCTCTCGCGAAAGACCAAGCTCAAGGCCTAGCTGGCGCACCTCGTCTTTAAAGATTTCTCGTAGCGGCTCGATTAGCTCAAAGCTCATCCAATCAGGCAGTCCGCCGACGTTGTGGTGGCTTTTGATCGTCTTTCCGGCGCCTACGACCGAGCTTTCGATGATATCGGTATAAAGCGTGCCTTGGGCTAAAAATTTGACGTTATCGTGTTTTTTAGCCTCTTTTTCAAAAATTTCGATGAAAGTTTCGCCGATTATCTTGCGCTTTTTCTCCGGATCGGTTACGCCCGCGAGCCTTTCTAGGAAAGTTTTACTCGCATCTATGCTAACTAGCTCTACGCCAAGCTTAGTTCTAAAAGTCGCCTCGACCTGCTCGCGCTCGCCAGTTCTAAGCAGTCCGTTATCAACGAAAACTAGGATCAAATTTTGTGGTATCGCAGCGGCCAAAAGCGCGGCGGTGACGGAGCTATCCACGCCTCCGCTAACGGCGCAAAGGACTTTTTTGTTGCCGACCGTTTCTTTGATTTTGGCGATCTGTGTTTTGGCGAAGCTACCCATATTCCATGTGCTTTCGCACTCGCAGATATATTTGGCGAAATTTTTTAAGATCTGAGTACCAAACTCGCTGTGCTGCACCTCGGGATGAAACTGCAAAGCGTAAAATTTACGCGCGTCGTCGCCGAATACGCAATAAGGCGAATTTTCGCTCGTAGCCATCGCCTCAAAGCCGTTTGGTAAATTTTTTACGAAGTCGGAGTGGCTCATCCAGACGATCTGCTTTTGGGGTAAATCGGTAAAAAGTCGGTGCGCCTTAGTCACGGTTAGCTCGGCCTTGCCGTACTCTTTGTGAGAGGCCGGAGCAACCTGGGCGCCGAATTTGTGCGCCAAAAGCTGCATACCGTAGCAAATGCCTAAAATCGGCAGTTTTAGCTTAAATACGCCCTCGTCGCAAAAATACGCATCAGGAGCATAGACGCTAGCAGGTCCGCCGCTTAGGATTATGCCTTTTGGTTTTTTTGCTTTGATCTCCTCGACCTTGACGTTAAAAGGCAAAATTTCGGTATAAACGCCTTGTTCGCGCAAGCGCCTAGCGATTAGTTGGGTGTATTGCGAACCAAAATCCAAAACTATTATCGTGTTATTCATGCCCGCCCTTTAAAAATATAAATGCAAAATTTCAAACTGCACGTACCAAATCGCCACGGATACGACGTAGCCGACTACTACAGTCCAAGCAAGCCTCATATGCGCGCCGAAAGTATATATGCCCTTTAGTTTGCCCATTACGCCTACGCCGGCAGCCGAACCGAAGCTAATCATAGATCCGCCTATACCCGCAGTTAGCGTTACCAAAAGCCACTGGCTTAAATTTTCGCCCGCATCCGCGCCCATCATAGGATTTGCTTTTAGTACGGCAGACATTACAGGGACGTTATCCACGATAGCGGATAGGAAGCCGACTCCTATATTTACAGCAGTGGCGCCGAATTTATCATAAAGCGAAACGGCATAGTTTAAAAATCCTACGAAGTGCAGCGCGCCGACGGCGGCAAGGATACCGAAGAAGAAGAAAAGCGTGTTGTTTTCGATTTTTGACATATAGTGAAAGACATGCATCGGCTCTTCGTTTTTATTAGTTTTTTTGTAGATGTAGGTGTAAAGGCTAAGAAGCGAGAAACCAAACATCATGCCCCACATTGCGGGCAGGTGGAAAAGCTGGTGCATCATAACGGCCGAAAATATCGTAAATGCTCCAAGTCCGATGACGACTTTGCCGCCTTTTTTGATGCTTACTTTCGGCTCTGTCGCAGGGTCAAAGTGCGGACTACCCTCAGGCACGACGCGCGCTAGCAAAAACGCCGTAACCAGCCAGCCGATAAACGAAGCCGGGAAAAGCGCGAAAAAGTCGATAAACGGAGCCTTGCCCGCAGCCCAAGCCATCAGCGTCGTGATATCGCCAAACGGACTCCATGCGCCGCCCGCGTTTGCGGCTACGACGATGTTTATCGCGCCCGCGACTAGGAAATTTACGTTATTTTTATCTATCGTTAAAAGAACGGTAGAAAGGATAAGGGCCGTAGTTAGGTTATCGGCGACGGGGCTAATGAAAAACGCCAAAACACCTACAAACGCGTACCAACGCTCTGGTTTTAAGTGCGCTTTTGCAGATCGATAAAGATGTGCGAGATGCTATCAAAAAGTATGGCAAAAATCGCGTCGGCGTAGTCGTAGGCACGACTACTAGCGGCGTGGAGGAAAACTATGAAACGTTTAAGGATTTTGCCGCGACAGGTTTTTTTGATGCTTCAAAATTTGGCATAAACCGAAATTCTCTAGCCAATCCGTCCGAATTTATCGCCGATTTTTATGGGCTTAGCTCGGTTACGTTTTCCGTCTCGACCGCCTGTACCTCGGGCGTCAAGGCGATCATAACGGCAAAAAGGCTGCTGGAGTCTGGCATCTGCGACGCGGTGATCTGCGGCGGCGTGGATAGCCTAAATACGCTCACGATAAATGGCTTTGATAGCCTGGGTATCCTAAGCGCGCGCGAGACCAATCCGTTTTCTAAAAATCGCGATGGCATAAATATCGGCGAAGGTGCGGCATTTTTCGTGGCGAGCAGGGATGAAATCTCAAACGTCGTTATCGCAGGCGAGCACTCAAACTGTGACGCGTTTCATATGACGCAGCCCGATTTTAGCGCTCAGATGCAAACGCAGTGCGTGCAAAAGGCGCTGCAGGCGGCAAATTTAAGCAGCGTAGATTATGTAAATTTACACGGTACTGGCACGCAGGCAAACGATAAAATCGAGGCAAAGATCGTGCATTCGCTCATGCCGAGCGTTTTTGCTAGCTCGGTTAAACCGCTAATCGGCCACACGTTAGGAGCCGCAGGAGCCATCGAGAGCGCGCTTTGCGCCATGCTTTGTGCTAGAGGTGAAACCGCGCTGCCGCCGCACGTTTACGACGGCATTTACGATGATGAGATAGAGAGGGTAAATTTGGTAAAATTCGGCCAAAGAGCGGTTGTAAATTCGGCCATGTCGCTGTCGTTTGCATTTGGCGGCGATAACGCGGCGATCGTGTTTGGGAGGGCAAAATGAGCCTTGGAGATTATCTCCCGCACGGTACGGCGATCGTTTTTATTGACGAGGTGCTTAAATTTGAAGAGGGCCGCATAAAAACCAAAAGCGTGATAAAAGAGGATAATAAATTTCTCTCAAACGGCAAATTCGCCATGCACAAAACCGTCGAGATGATGGCGCAGTCGCTGGGTATCTACGACTCAAAGATGCGCGAACTAAAAGGTATGAAATTTGGCCTGGGTTTTTTGCTAGGCAGTAGAAAATTTGAGATATTTAAGCCATTTTTACAGGTCGGAGACGAAGTCGTCATCGAGGCTGCCTGCTCGATACAAGACGCAAGCGGTTTTGGCGTTTACGACTGCGAGCTTTACGTAAACGGCGAGCTTGGAGCGCGCGCGACGCTAAACGTGCTAAGCCCGGACGAGGAATACGTAAAAAGGATACTAGATGAGTAAAAGAGTGCTGATAACGGGCTCAAGTCGTGGCATCGGCGAAGCGGTGGCTAGACGGCTGGCGGCGGCTAGATACGAAGTCGTGCTGCACGGCAAAAGCGAGAGCGAGCGGCTATTAAATTTACAAAACGAGTTAAATTTGAGCGCTTTAAAATTTGACGTCGCAGATACGCAGGCGGCAAGAGCGGCGATCGAGGCCGATATAGAGGCTAACGGAGCTTATTACGCGGTGGTACTAAACGCCGGTATCACGCGCGATAATACCTTCGTAGCGATCGAGGATGAGGATTGGTTTAGCGTCGTAGATACGAATTTAAACAGCTTTTATAATGTCCTAAAGCCAGCTCTCATGCCTATGATCCGCGCCAAAAAGCCCGCTCGCATCGTCATCATGAGCTCGGTCTCAGGCGTCATCGGCAACCGCGGACAGAGCAACTACGCAGCGAGCAAGGCCGGCCTCATCGGCGCGGCAAAATCCCTAGCCGCCGAGCTAGCCTCGCGAAATATCACCGTAAACTGCATCGCACCGGGACTCATCGAGACTGATATGACGGACGGCGGTTTGCCGATGGAGGAGATCTTAAAGGCAATCCCCGCTAAAAGAGCGGGCAGAGCAGACGAGGTCGCGCCTTTGGTGGAGTTTTTGCTAAGCGAGGGCGCAGCCTACATAACGAGGCAGGTTATCGGCGTAAACGGAGGGCTTTGCTGATGCGAGTTTTTATAACCGGCATGGGTATGGTGAGCGCCTTTGGCAAGAGTTGGGACGAGATAAGGGCTAAATTTGAGCTTGGCAAAAACGCCGTGAGATACATGCCTCAGTGGGATAGATATGAGGATCTAAATACCCGCCTAGCTGCGCCCATAGAGGGCTACGAGTGTCCTATCTCGTGGGACCGCAAGCAGCTAAGAAGCCTAGGCATAGTCTCGATGTATAGCGTCGAGGCGGCGGGTCTAGCGCTAAGAGACGCAGGACTGATGCGAGGCGAAAATTTAGACGCCGCGAGCCTAGATCCTAGCGTGCAGGACGGCAGACTAGGCGTCGCGTGCGGCTCGTCTACGGGTAGCACCGAGTCGATACTGGCGATGGCAAAACTGCTAGAGCGCGGCGAAAACGAGTGCAATGCCAACACCTACATCAAGATGATGCCTCACACCACAGCTGCAAATATCGCGCTTTTTTACTCGCTAAAAGGGCGTATCATCCCGACGTCATCGGCATGTACGAGCGGATCGCATGCGATCGGCTACGCTTATGAAAGCATCAAAAGCGGTAAGATCGACATGATGCTAGCAGGCGGCGCTGAGGAGCTATGCCCGAGCGAGGCGTACGTGTTTGACATGCTTTACGCAACTAGCGTGAAAAACGGCTCGCCTGAAATTTCGCCGGCCCCCTTTGACGAGGGGCGCGACGGGCTAGTGCTAGGCGAGGGTGCGGGGATACTTTTGCTTGAAAGCGAAGAGAGCGCCCTAAAACGCGGAGCTAAAATTTACGCCGAGGTCGTGGGCTTTGGCTCAAACTGCGACGGCTCGCACGTCACGCGCCCGCAAAGCGCGACGATGAAAGGCGCGATGGCTCTAGCCCTAAAAGACGCAAATTTAACGCCGGGAAAGATCGGCTACGTAAACGCTCACGCCACGGCGACTAAGCAGGGCGATATCGCCGAGAGTATCGCTACAAACGAGCTTTTCGGAGATAAAATCGCTATCAGCTCGCTAAAAAGCTACCTCGGCCATACGCTGGGAGCTTGCGGCGGCTTGGAGGCGATATTTAGCGTGATGATGATGCGGGAGAAGAGATTTTTCCCGACGATAAATTTAACCAGCGTCGATCCGGAGTGCGCGCGGCTTTTTTACCTGACCGAGCAAACCGCGATAGATACGGACTTTGTTATGAGTAACAACTTTGCTTTCGGCGGAGTAAATACCTCGCTGATATTTAAAAGAATTTAAAACCAAGCGGCAAAGCGGGTCTAAATATCGACGAAAAAATCAAAGCATAAAGCGGCGCTTTGCTAGGCAAACGCCTTTTAAAGATAAAGCAAAGCAAGACCGCGAGCGGCGTTTGCCTTTGCGGGGTAAAATTTGGGCTAAAACCGAGCTTTTATGTTTATACTAACGAAATTTACGGTAATATTACGCGCTAATACGGCAAAATAAAGGAGAAAAAATGAAAAAATCATTAGTTTTAGCAGGCGTTTGCGCCTTGGCTTTAAATTTGAGCGCGCGCGACGACGTGCAGCACTTTTCGATCGAGGAGGCGTTAAACTCGCCAAAGGCTAAAGAGGTGCTAAATCCAAACATCAAGCTAAGCTTTGGTTCGGGTACGAAAGGCGGCATCATCAAAAGCGGCCTAATGGCGAACAAAAAAACCAACGCCTTTAACAAAAGTGACAAAGAGGCGTGCGAGTGGGCGTTTTTATCGGCGGTAAAGACCTTCCAGGAGCGCGCAGTGCAAGAGGGCGGCGCGAAGGTGGTAAATTTAACTGGCTACTACAAAAAACAGCCTTTTGACTCCAAAACGCAGTTTCAGTGCGGTGCGGGCGCTTTGATGGCCGGCGTAACGCTAAAAGGCGATATCGCGAAATAACGGCGAGAGGGGCGAATGAGGCTAAATTTTAAACTCGATTTTTTTGACGCGGTAGTTTTTAACGGCGCGCAGGACGCGAGGCTGGCGATATACGAGAGAGAGCTTGACGTCTCGCACGTGCCCCCGCTTGAGCGTCGCAGGCTTAGCCGCGCGGCAAAGTGCGCCTTTGACCTAACCAAAAACATCGTGCCGCTTGATATGCCTATCGTGTTTAGTTCGTACGAAGGCGAGATAAATCGCTGTTTTGAGCTACAAAATACGCTAGCTCACGGCGAGCTCATCTCGCCGACCTCGTTTTCGCTCTCGGTTCACAACGCACTTTCCTCGCTTTTAGCGATAAATTTTAAAAATCGTAGCGAAATCTCCGCCGTTTCGGCATACGCGCCGCTAGAGTACGCACTGGTGCAGGCGCATCTGATGCTAAAAAGCGGAGCCAAAAACGCGCTGGTTTTAGCCTATCACGAGAGCATTTCACAGGAGTATTTTGACGAGTCTGCGCCCTCTTGTATGGTTTGCTTGCTAGTTAGCGAGGGCGAAAATTTGAGCCTGTCGCAAAGCGAAATTAGCAGCAAAACGGATGAAAATTTGCTCGTTAAATTCCTGCAAAATTTTGATCCGAATCAAAAATGCTCCTGGCAAAGCGTGGATAAAAACTCCGCTTGGCGGTGGGATTATGAGCCCTCGTCACTGGTTTAAAATTTTTATCGTAGGGGCGAATTTCGCGCTATTTGGACTCATTTGCGCGCTTGGAAATTTGATCTTTGTTCCGGTTGCGCTTCTTGGGCTTTATAAATTTAAATTTATCCGTTATTTTTGCCGCGATCTGGTGCGTTTGGCTTGGAGATTTTTTATATTTTCTACGCAAATTTCCGGCTATCAGCGCACCAAATTTGACCTTCCTTTGGGGCTTGGCTCTGCTTCGCAGATAATCATCGCAAATCACCCTTCGCTTTTAGACGTCGTCTTTTTGATAGCGTTCATTCGCCGCGCAAACTGCGTGGTAAAAGCAAGCCTTGGTAAAAATATTTTCTTAGCTCCCGCGATAAAATCATGCGGATACATCCTAAATACCGCAAATGAGGAGCTCTTGCAAAAGAGCGCGGATGCCCTAAAAAGCGGCGAGAGCTTGATAATATTTCCAGAAGGCACGCGCACGGCGGGCGAGATCGTCTTTCACAAAGCAGCCGCTTATATCGCGGTAAATGCGGCAAAGCAGCTAGTCGCCGTCGCTATCAAAATGGATCCGCCCAGCCTCAAAAAAAACGAGCCTTGGTACAAAACCCCGAGCGTTATGATAAAATATGAGTTCAAAGAGCTTTTTAGGCTAAATTTGGACGGGTTTTGCGCAGATAGGCCAAACCCGATCAGGGCCAGAGAGCTGCACGCTTTTATCAGCGAAAATTATACAAAGGAGTTTAAACAATGAACGAACTAATAGACGAGATAAAAGAGCTCATCATAAAGAGCTTAAATTTAGAGGATATGAAGCCGAGCGATATCGATGAGAATGCGCCGCTTTTTAACGAAGGACTCGGGCTTGATAGCGTCGATGCGCTCGAGCTCGGCCTTGCGGTACAAAAAAGCTACGGCCTAGTGCTTGATTCTAAAACCGCAAATTTAAAAGAGATTTTTTACAGCGTAAAAAGCCTCGCGCAATACATCTTTGAAAATAGGAAATAACGATGAAACAGGAAGAAATTTTTGAAATTTTAAAGTCCGCGCTAGTGCAGCTTTTTGAGATCGACGAGGCCAAAATCACGCCGCAAACGCGCATTTACGAGGATCTTCAGATAGATAGCATCGACGCGATCGATCTTATAGATCACATCAAGCGCAAAACGGGTCACCGATTGATGCCTGAAGATTTTAAAAACGTGAAAACGCTCGAAGACATCGTAAACGCGGTGGCTAAAAAATTTGACGAGCAAGCTTAAAATCGCCCTAAGCATAGTTAGCGTCATCTACCCGTTTGCACTATTTTTTGCGGGCGATTTTGCCTTTTGGGTCGTTTGGGTGCTGGCTGTGCTATGGATAGCGCGCGCGGCGTATTCAAGCGGCTTTGAGAGAAGGCTTAGCATCGCGGCCGCTGTTTTTTTCATAGTTTGTATGATTTTTAGAGGCGGATTTTTAGCGTATCTTTACCCTGTTTTGGTGAGTTTGGCATTTTTGGCGTTTTTTGCTTTTAGTCTAAAAAACGAAGCCGTCATCACCAAAATCGCAAGGCTAAAAGAGCTTGATTTGGATGAAAAAGGCGTGATTTATACGCGAAATTTGACCAAAATTTGGTGCGCGTTTTTTGTTTTTAACGCCGCCATATCGCTTGCGCTAGCTTTGATTGAGGATAAATTTTACTGGAGCGTTTATAGCGGCGCGGTCTCTTACGTGCTGATGGGGGCGCTGTTTTTCGGGGAAATTTTATTTAGAAAGAGATTTGTAAAAAATAATGAGCTTTGAGGAAAATTTAAAAAATTTTAGATTTACGGACGACTACCGCGATGTCTTTGACGCGTGCCTTAGATTTGCCGCGTTTTTAGAAAAAGGGGGCGTAAAAGAGCTGCAAATTTATATCGATGACGCGTTTAAATTTTACGTCGCATTTTTCGGCTCACTTTTGGCGGGTGCCGCGCCTTACGTACTAGCAAAGCCGATCTATGAGCCAAATTTGACCGCCGTAAACGATGAAAATTTTTTAAATTTTCTTGCAAACGAGCCCGCGAAAGGGCTTAAATTTGACCCACAGGCTAAATTTTACCTGCAAACTTCGGGCTCTAGCGGCAAAAGCAAGATGATAGAAAAAACGCTCGCGCAGATGATAAAAGAGAGCGAGTATCTGGCCGCCGAGCTAAATTTTAGCAGCCAAAATACCTTTTTTTCGAGCGTTTCGCACAGACACATGTTTGGACTTACGTTTAAGGTCTTTTTGCCGCTAGTTCTCGGCGCTCGCGTCATCGCAGACGAGCTAAACTATCCCGAGGCGATTTTGGGTTTAAGTCTCGCAAATCACGTATTTATCGCTAGTCCGGTGCTACTTAGAACTCTAGCTCAAAGCCCCGCCGCAATCGCGCTAAAAGGCTTAAGCGGGATCGTAAGTGCGGGTTCGCCGCTAAAAAAGGAGCTAAGAAGCGAGCTGGGCCGAATTTGCGACGCGCGGATCATCGAAATCTACGGCAGCACGGAAACTGGCATAGTAGCAAAAGACTGCGGCGATGGGCTTAGGCTATTTGGCGCGGTGAATGCGGGGCTGGACGATAGAGGCGCGCTAAACGTGAGCTCGCCTTGGTGCGAGTTTTTTCAGACTAACGACGCGGCGAGCATTGACGAAGGCCGCCTCGCGCTACAAGGCAGGATAGACCGCATAGTAAAGCTAAACGACAAGCGTGTGAGTCTAGAGAGTATCGAAGCAAAGCTGCTAGAAAGCGGCCTGCTCGCGGACTGCTACTGCGCGCCGCATCCTAAATTTAAACGCATCGCCGCGCTTTTGGAGTTTAACGGCGAGGGGCTTAAAAAATTTAGAAAAATCGGCAAAAAAGGTGCAGTAGCCGAGCTAAAAGAGCTTTTAAAGCTTGAGTTTAAAAACAGCGTCCGATACTTTAAAATAGTAGAAAAAATGCCGCGAAACCAGCAGGGTAAATTTGAAAAAAGCGAATTTGAAAATACGCTATTTGCTAGTCCCAAACCCGTCTGGAGCGGCGGGCGCGTAAATGAAGCGGGCGAAATTTGCGGCGGTCAAATTTATGGAAGCGGCCAAAATTTAGAGATCGGTTTAGGCTGCGGCGCAAATTCTAGCTGCGTTAAATTTGACGAAAACGGCGAGCGGCTTGAAAACCTAGTGCAAAAATACGAATTTAGCGCCGTCATGCACGCAGGGCTCGAGATTTTCGAGAGCCATTTTCCAAATTTACCGCTACTGCCGGGGTTTATGCAGCTTGACTACGTCTTTGAGCTAGCTGGCGGCGTCGGTATCGACGTTAGCGGCGCTAGCACGGTGGAAAATCTAAAATTTATGAAGTTTGTAAGACCTGGAGACGCACTTCGCGTTTGTTTTGAAAAACGCGGCGGCAAGCTTTACTTTGAGCTGTTTTGCAACGGCGAAAAATGCTCGACGGGAAGGGCTGCGCTTTGAATAAATTTGCGTTTTTGGTGCCCTTTTACAATCACCCGCAAAATATCAAAGCCCTGATCGCCGCGCTAAAAACACACGAGCTGCCAATTATCGTCGTGGACGACGGCTCGGACGAGGTGAGCAAGCTAATCTTAACGGAGCTTGAGCGCACGGAGGGCATCTTGCTACTCACGCGCGCGCAAAACGGCGGCAAGGGCATCGCGATGAAGGACGGGTTTAAATTTGCTCTAAATCGCGGCTTTAGCCACGTTTTGCAAATAGACGCCGATTTTCAGCACGACGCGGCGCTCATCGGCGAGTTTTTGAGGCAGAGCGAGGCGCACCCGCAAAGTATTGTCTGCGCAAATCCTATTTACGGCGAGGACGCGCCAAAATCACGCGTTTATGGCAGAAAGATCACGAATTTTTGGGTCGCGATAAATACGCTAAGCCTTGGCGTCAAAGACGCTATGTGTGGCTTTCGCGTCTATCCTTTAGAGCAGCTTAAAAAAGCGGCGGCAAAAAGCAAAACAAATAGGATGGAATTTGACATCGAGATTCTCGTAAGTGCCGTAAGACAGGGCATCGACGTGCGCTGGATCGATACGTACGTGCGCTACGAAAAGGGCGGCGTTTCGCACTTTAAGATGTTACGCGATAACGCGCTAATCAGCCTCATGCACGCAAAATGCTTTTTTTCTCTGCCTAAATTTATGCTTAGTAAAATTTGGCGAGCGTGCGGGTTAAATTTGGGCGAAAAAAACGCGGCAAACGCTCAAATTTCCGTAGAACCTCAGGAAAACGCCGAGCAAAATCTCTGGTGGAAAAAGCAGGAAAGAGGAGGGGCGTTTTTTTTAAGACTTAGCCTATTTTTGTCGCAAATTTTACCTGAGTTTGCGCTAAAGCTTATCGTTAAAATCGTAGTTTGGTTTTATTATATTTTTTCAAAAAACGAGCGCGAAAATATCGCGGCGTTTAGGCAAAATTTGAGCGAATTTGCAGGCTCGCAGATGCTAAAAGACACTAGCGTCTTTAGCCATTTTGAGGCGTTTGGCGGCGCTATTTGCGATAAATTTAGAGTCTGGAAAGGCAAGATCAAGGATGACGAGCTAGAGATCATAGACCTAGAGCGTATAAAAAGCGAACTAATCGGCGCGCAAAAGGGGCAAATTCTGCTCACGGCGCACCTTGGAAACGTCGAAATTTGCAAGGCTTTGGCTGCGCGGGTCAAGGGCTTTAGGATGGTGATTTTGACCTATGACGAGAACTCGCGCAAATTTAACGAAGTGCTGCGCGAAATCAGCAAAAACGACGGCAGCGTGCGCATGATGGCGGTAAATAAGCTAGACGTTGCCGCGATGCTGGAGCTAAAAAATATCGTCGAGAGCGGCGAGCATATCGGCATAATGGGCGACAGGACGCCTCTTGGCGGAGATAAGGCCGCGCGCGTGAAATTTCTGGGCAAGGAGGCCGGCTTTAACTACGGCCCGTACCTCATCGCGGGGATTTTAGGCGTAAAGATAAGCTCGCTGTGGTGTCAAAAGATAGACGGTAAATTTAGGATCGAGCTCGTGCCGCTAGTAAGTGCCGTAAAGCTAGGGCGAGATAGGGCCGCCGCAGCACGCCAGTATCTACAAATTTACGTCCGCGAGCTAGAAAATCGCTGCAAGCAAACGCCTGCACAGTGGTTTAATTTTTTTGATTTTTGGAGATGAGATGATATCAAAATCGGTCGCGCTAAAGGCGCAGTTTTACGACGTGGACAGCATGAACGTCGTGTGGCACGGCAACTACGTGAAGTATTTTGAGACGGCTAGGTGCGCGCTGCTAGAGGAGATAGGCTACGACTACGAGGCGATGAGGGCGGACGGCTACGCCTATCCGATCGTAAAAATCGAAGCAAAATATATTAAGCCCGTGTTTTTCGGCGACGAGATCGAGGTGGAGGCGACGCTAAAGGAGTGCGAGTGCTTTTTAAAGATCGGCTACGTCGTAAAAAGCGCCAAAAGCGACGAGACGCTGTGTACGGGCGCGACCTCACAGGCGGCTGTGGATATGCGTGCGATGCAGACGTGCTTTGAGATCCCGCAAGAGTTACAAAATGCAATAAAAAGGTATATAAATGAAAAAAATAGCGATAATTTTTAGTTTGGCGGCGAGCCTGATGGGGCTTGATTTTAACGAGATAAAATCTCAAATCAAAACGCAAAATATCAGCGGCGAGTTTGCTCAGACGAAGTTTTTGAGCGGATTTAACGTGGAGTTTAAAAGCTACGGTAAATTTAAACTCAGCCAAAGCGAGCTGCTCTACGACACACTAAGCCCGATCGCCGTGAGCATCGTCATAAACGAGCGCGGTATCTTTCAAAAAAGCGGCAACCAGCTCATAAAAATCGATCAAAATTTTGATAAAAAGCTCTTTTTATCTATCATAAAGCTCGACAAAGCCGAGCTTGAGAAGGAATTTATCTTTAAAATCTCAGGCGACAAAAACAACTGGAAAATAGAGCTGACGCCCAAAAACGTGCTGCTAAAGCAAATCTTTACGCGCATCTTAGTAGGAGGCGATAAATTCGTCCGCAAGATCGTGCTAAACGAGGTTAGCGGCGATAAAACGGTAAATGATTTTTACAACGTAAAATGAAAAAATCCGCGCGTTTTTTTATCTTTTTAGCGGCGTTTTTAGCCGCGCTCGCCGTTTGTTTTTCTAGCGCGAAAAAGATAAACGCGGATATTTTTTCTCTAGTAAATTTTGAAAACTCTACCGAGCAAACCGCGCTAAAATCGATGCTTGATAGCGCTTCAAACGATTTTTTGGGCGTCGCGGCGCGATAGGCTGCGTAGCACCCGGTCGGTTGAAAA